>Ga0137410_10000124_pt1 | contig 52646 bp, 38 predicted proteins | sample CZODoug1_16funga_FD_108878 | JGI IMG/M metagenome (GOLD analysis project Ga0137410, IMG submission 108878) | Vadose zone soil fungal communities from Angelo Coast Range Reserve, California, USA - CZODoug1_16fungal (Illumina Assembly) | ecosystem: Environmental > Terrestrial > Soil > Vadose zone... | reverse complement strand
TCCGCCGCCGCTTGCGCCACCGCCATGGACACGGTGAGCGCCGTGTCGTCGACGCCGATCGGCACCGCCTGCTGGGCGACGATCGGGCCGGCATCGGGCTTGCTCACCATGAAATGCAGGGTCGCGCCCGTCGCGCGCTCACCATTGAGAATCGCCCAGTTGACCGGAGCCCGGCCCCGATACTTCGGCAACAGCGAGCCGTGCATGTTGAGCGCGCCCCAGCGAGCACTGCCGAGCAGCGCCGCACCGAGCAGCGATCGGTAGTAGAAGGACAACACGTAGTGGGGCGCCAGGGCTGCGACCCGTTCAAGCCACGAATCAGAATTGGGATCCGCCGGGCTTACCGCCTCGACGCCGCGTTCGGCTGCCAGCCGCGCCACGCTTGCGTACCAGTGCCGCTCGTTCGGGGCATCGTCGTGGGTGAACACGAGGGGGATGTCGACGCCCCGATCGAGCAGCACACTCAGGCACCGGTAACCGACTTCGCTGTACGCGAAGACGACCGCTCTAAACACGAACTCGCTCGCGCTGCCGGGCCTTGTTCTCTAGTACCGCCGCGACGATGTAGCGCGGTCGGCCGCGAACCTGCTCGTAGGTGCGACCGACGTATTCGCCGATCAGCCCAATGCCGAACAGGGCCAGACCGATGAGCATGAACGCGATAGCGAACAACGTGAACAAGCCTTCGGCCTCCGGGCCGATGATCAGCCGCCGCGCCACCAGGTAAACAACCAGCACCCCGGACAGACCCGCGACCACCATCCCCAGCATCGAGAACAGCTGCAGTGGCACGAAGGTAAAACCGGTCATCAGGTCGAAGTTGAGCCGGATCAGCTTGTAGAACGAATACTTCGACTGCCCGGCACGGCGCGCCTCGTGGGCGACTTCGATCTCGGTCGCTGAACGCGCGTACAGGTAGCCGAGCGCCGGGATGAAGGTATTGACCTCGCGCGAGGCGTTGATCGCATCGACGACGTCGCGCCCGTAGGCGCGCAGCATGCAGCCCTGGTCGGCGAGGTGGACATGCGTGGTCTTTTCCCGCACGTAGTTCAGGCCGCGTGAAATCCAGCGCCTCGCCCAGTGATCCTGGCGTCCACGCCGGATCGTGCCCACGTAGTCATGGCCGTCGCGGACGGCAGCTACCAGCCGCGGAATTTCCTCGGGCGGATTCTGCAGGTCGGCATCGAGCGTGATGACCATGTCGCCGGTGGCGCGCTCGAAGCCGGCGAGGATCGCGGCGTGCTGGCCGAAATTGCGTTGAAACAGGACCACGCGCGTTTCGACGGGGCGCGCCGCGTGCTGGGCGCGCAGCAGCGCCACGGAGCGATCCCGGCTGCCATCGTCGACGAAGATGCATTCGTAGGATTCGCCCATGCGGTCGAGCGTTTCGTACAGGCGCACGAACAACTCGGGGAGGCAAGCCTCCTCGTTGAAGATGGGCACGACGATGCTGAGGCCAGGACGAGCTGGCGCCTGCAGTACGGCCATCGAGGGGTCCGTTATGGTGCTTTGCATGCAAACCGGCCAGCGACAGTTCCAATGTTGGACGCTGTTCGGGACCACAAGCAATCGTTTCACGCCAACTTGCCTGGGGCAAGCAGCGGCAGTAGACGCCTTGCGGATTTGGCGGGTGGCGGGGTGCCGGATTAAGAAGAGTTAAAGGGACCGGCCGGTCAGCCAGCCGGTCCCCGACAGCTGCGTCAACGAGGTGTCGCCGGCCGGGAGCCGCGCGACCGGGCGCATCAGCGCCCTGAGATCTCCTTCACCAGCGCATCGGCGCGATACACCCTGGTGAGAGCCTCCTTCATGATCGTCGTATCCACGGCGATGGCGCGATTCTTCTCCACGTCGAACCAGTAGGAGCCGGAGATCGAGTGGATGTTGCCGTCGAACATCAACCCCACCAACTCGCCCTTCGCATTGACGAGCGGGCTGCCGGAATTGCCGCCGACGATGTCGTTGTTGGTCGACAGATTGAAACGCGTGTTGAGATCGAGCGAGTTCTTCATCTCGACCCAGCGCGGCGGCATGCTGAAGGGCTTGAGGCCCGTCGTGCGGTCGTAGGCGACCTTGAGCGTAGTGAATGGATCCACTGGCTCGCCCTTCTCGACCCAGGCTTCGACCTTGCCGAAGTTCAGGCGCAGCGTGAAGGTCGCGTCCGGGTAGGTGCTCGTGCCCAGGACCTTGAAGCGTGCGCGGGCGATGCGCTCGCTCGCGATGCGAGTCGGCGCTTCGACTTCATCCTCGTAGCGCTTGCGGATGGTTCGCGCCTCGGGGTCGACCTTGCGCGCGAGCACGATCATCGGGTCCTTGGAGGCGTCGACGGCCGCCGCGCCGCCGTCCCAGAGTTGCGCCCGTAGCTTCGCATCGGCCAGCTTGCTGCCGTCGACGAGGCGGGTTGCGAGCGTGTCCGGGGATTCGTTCCCCAGCACACTCTTGATGATCGGCGCGTCGGGCCCCAGCCACTCGCGCATGCGCTCGAGCGCGAACGAGAGCGTCAGCTTGTCGAGCGCTGCATAGAACGGCGTATCCGCCTTGATGAACTGCTCGAGTTGCGGGAGCGCCGCGTTGGTGTACTCGCGGAAGCGTTCCTCGTTCGGCTTGGCACGCTCGGCGGCGGCCCGCACCAGGGCACGCGCATAGCGGTACAGCTCGCTGTTGAAGCCCGCGCCATTCTCGATGAAGGAGTAGGGGAGCAACTGATTGCGATACTCCGCCTGCGCTTTCGCCATGTCATCCCACGCGGAGCCGGCCAGTGCCTGCAGCGCCGGATCGGCGGCGACCTTCTGGCGCAGGGCACTTTCCTCGGCGCGCTTCGACTGCATCAGGGCGTCATCGAGCAGCGCGTCGAGCTGCTTGCGGCGCACCTTGATTGAGTTTTCGATCGAGTTGAGCGGGTCCTGCACGATGCGCAGGGATTCGGCGTCGCTCTTGCCGAACTGGATGTAGCGGCCGCGCAGTTCCGAATAGCGCAGCAGCCAGAACGGCAGGAAGGTGTTGCGGGTCGAGGTCAGCTCATCGACCGTGAGCAGCCGATCGGTGCCGCCCGGATGTCCCGACACGAAGACCGGATCGCCCGCCTGCGGGCCGGCGAAATTGATCTTCAGATAATTGGGAGTGTGCGCAGGCTTGCCAGCTTCGTAGGCGCGCATGATCGACATGTCGAGGCAGTAGCGCGGGTACTGGAAATTGTCGGGATCGCCACCGAAGGCGGCGATATCGTCCTCGGGCGCGAACACCAGCCGGATGTCGCTGTAGCGCTTGTACTTGTAGAGGAAATACTGGCCGCCGTGATAGAGCGACACGGACTCGCAGGACAGCGGCCCCGTGCGCTTGTCCTTCTTCGAGGCGTCTTCGCAGGCCTGCTCCAGCCGCGTCAGTTCCTTCTTGCGCACGCTGTTGGCGGCCTTGTCATCGAGGCCCTGGGTGGCGGCGCTCACCTTGGCGGTGATGTCCTCCATGTTGACCAGCACCGAGATCTGCTCGGTCTTGCACGCCGGCTCCTCGGCACGCGATGGCGCCAGGAAACCATCGGCCAGCCGATCCTTCTGCGGCGTCGACAACTGCGCCAGGCATTCGCTGGCGCAGTGGTGATTGGTGAGGATCAGCCCGTCGGGCGAGATGAACGAGCCGGTACAGCCGGACTCGAGGCGTGTGGTCGCCAGGCGCACGTGATCGAGCCAGGCATCGGTGATCTCGACCCCGAGCTTTTCACGCACCATCTGTTTGGGAAAGTTGTCGAAAGTCCACATGCCTTCGTCCGCGAAGGCGGCGCCGCTCAGCAGGAGCAGCACGAGGGCGCGAACCAGAGCGTTCATCCAGGGTTCCTCCAGAGATTGCGGGCCGACTTGGAATTGTTGACAGGGCCAGCCACGAGGCGCGCAAGGATAGTGGTTTTTTTGAGCACTGACACGTTTTCGGTACCAGCTGCTGCGCCGGCAGTACGAGCGGCCGCGAACGCGGGATCATGCGCGTCGCCGCGGAGCAACGCCCGGATGACTCTTGTCAGGAGTCGCCCGTCAGTAGCAGCAGCGCGGTGCCTTCAGGGGCGACGAGCATTGCGCTCTGTTCCGGATTGAAGGCGGCCGGCAGCCGCGGCGAGCGCTCGATCCCCAGCTTCTCGATGTGCCCCAGGCGCGAGGACATTTCAGGGTCGACGAAGCTCAACACCGGCTTGCGCAGCTCGCGCGTGGCGTACAGGCCCAGGTCCAGGAAGTCGCTGGTGAGCGAGATGCGGCGAAACGGCTCGGGCTGATCGTCAGTGGCGACGAAGCCGAGCCGCTCCCAGAATTGCTTGGAGCGATCCGGGTCGCGCGCCGGGATCCCGACCTCGCTGAAGTAGCCGCACCACGAGGTTTCGCCGGGCTCGCGCACCGGCGGCGAGAAGGTACGCGCCTCGAGCAGCGTCACCATGACCCGATCCGGATCGTGAAAGCCCGCTTCGTTGAACACGTCGTTGCCGAGCTTGCGGAACGCGAACTCGATTCCGGAGGTCTCGAGGGCATCGATGTGATGCAGCAGGTCGGGTTTGACGAACGTCAGCGAAGGAGAGTCGAACTCGTACTGGTGCAGGCCGATGAAGAGCCGCCCGTCCGTGACCACTGCGTACGGGTGCGACCAGGTCTCGCCGACCTCCGCCTGCGTGAAGCCGAGCTTCTGATAGAACTCCAGCGATTCGAGCACGCTCGGCGCATGCACGCTGATTTCCAGAAAGCGACCGAGCATGCAAACCCCCATTTCCATCCCTGGCGCCCGATCGTGCCAGAACAACTACTGTCACGCGACGCCCGCATCCTGCGCATCCGACCGGCGGTGTACGTCGGCCGACCGGCGGCCCGAGGTTCAAGGCGGGCTTACGCGCTCAGAATTGCTTCCGCAACTGCAGGGTTGCGGAAAGATTCTTGATCTCGCCGTAGTCCTCGGCGTCGAACACGATCTGGATCGAGAGGTTATTCGCCCAGGTGTTCTCGAGGCCCAAGCCGTAGCGGATGCCGTCGCGTGTACCTTCGTCCCCCACCATCTCGAACGGTTGCGCGATGGCGAACTGCGCACTCTGATCGCGGTCATCGAGTGCCCGGTCGTACACATAGTTCGCGTATATATAGAGTACGGTGATCTCGGGAGTCGGGCCTGCGGAGCCGATGATCGACTTGCGAACCGTGAAGCCGGCCTCCGCACGCAGCGTTTCGGCAGTGACATCGCCGTAGGTGAGATTGAGTGCCTGCGCGCCGGTCTCCGAATAACCGTCCTCGGCGAAGCGTTCATAGTTCACGTTGAGCTGCGGCTGGATCAACCAACTGGCCGCGGGCCTGAAGCTGTAGCCGGCGCCTACGGCGGTGGCGAAGCTGCGGGCGTCCCAGTCACCGTTTGCCTGCAGAGCAAGTGTGTTCAACGATATGTCGCGGCTCGACTCGAGGCTGCGCCAGCCGTACTCGATCATGCCCTGCACGAACCAGGCGCTGGCGCTCCAGTAGCTGCCATACACGCCCACCGTCCAGCCATCCACATCCGCCTGCGCGGTCTCGGAGACCGCGCCCCGATAGCTGACTTGCAGATCATTGCGCGCGAGATATCCGCCGATGACACCGGCCTCTGCGAGCGCCACGTCCAGGCCCAGGACCAAGCTGCTGTTGTAACTGTCGTAGCCCTGCCGCAGCACATCGCGCGCGTCGCCTTCGCCATCCTGATACGAGCCGCGCAGCCACAGGCCAACGCCCTCGCGCAACCGGTACGAATCGAAGAGTCCGGCCGCCGACGGATCCTCGATCGAGCGCTGCACCTCACCGATCCGGTTCGTCAACTGCGCAAAGCGGGCGGTGGTGCCGGCGTGCACGGCGGCAGGAATCACCGAAGCATCGCGCGGACAGGTTTCGACCGCCGCCTGGACGAATTCTGCCACCGGCGTGGTCACGAGCGCCCCAAGCGTAGCCGCGGCCTCTGGAGTCAGCGTGGCACTGCGCTGAGCGTTCAGGCTGTCGATACAGGACACGAGATTCCCTGCGCCCGGGTCGATGGTGGAGGTCAGGGGTATCGAGTTGACCTGCACCTGTACGCTATCGGCGTTGTAGATCGTTCCGAAGATGGCGCCGGCATAGGTTTGCAGCGAATTGCTGAACGTGCCGGTGACGCCCGCGCCGGCAGTGAGATACGTGTACAGCTGATCCTGCGCAAAGGCGCTGGTCTGATCCGGCAGGTACGCTACTCGGCCCGCCAAGGTGGCAGCTCCGGAAACACTGAGCACGTCCACCCCGCCGCGATCATCCAGTTCGATGTCGAGCGTGCCCGAGGGCGCTTGGGAGAAATGCCCTGCGACGGTCAAGGTGCCGATCGAAGCGCCGGGCGACACTTGACCCGCGTTGACGATTGCACCGACACCACCGTTACCACCCAGTGTGCCGGCCGCCATGACATTGACCGGCGATGCAATCATGCCTTCGACTTGCAGGCGTCCCGCATTGACCGTTGTCGTGCCCGTGTACGCGCTTGTGCCGGTGAGGATCAGTGTGTTCAACGCGTTCTTGACAACGTTGCCGGTGCCCTCGATTGCACCGGCATGAACGACATCGTCGCTGCGATTGAAGGCGAGCGTGCCGTTGTTGACCATATCGCCGACGACGCTGCCGCCGGTTCCGCCGTTGCCGAGTTGCAGCGTCCCGGCGCTGATCGTGGTGCCGCCGGTGTACGCCTGGTTCTGCGTGAGGATCAGCGTGCCACTGCCGGCTTGTATCAGTGCCCCGGTCCCGTCAATAACACCGGCATACGTGGCAGCGTCGCTGCGGTTGACAATCAGCGAGCCGTCGTTGGTGATGTTGCCCGCGACGCTGCCCGTGGTACCGCCGTTGCCGAGCTGCAGCGTGCCGATGACGATCGTGGTGCGCCCGGTATAAGTATTGGCTCCAGTGAGGGCAACGCTGCTTTCCGCGCTTTGCGTGACACTACCAGTGCCGCTGATGATCCCATCGAAGGTCACCGGGTCGGAGCGATTGAAGACCAGGGCCCCGTTATCGACGATGTTGCCGATCACGAGTCCAGCAGTGCCGCCATTGCCGAGTTGCAGCGTGCCCGAGGCGATCGTGGTGCCGCCCGAATAGCTTTGATCCTCGCTAAATATCAGCGTGCCGCTGCCCGCCTGAGTGAGTGCACCGCTCCCGCTGACAATGCCGCCATAAGCAAACTCGTCGCTGCGTTTGAAGGTCAGCGCGCCGTTGTTGGTGACATCGCCGACAACATTGCCGGCCGCGCCGCCGTTACCGATCTGCAGTGTGCCGGCCGAAATGGTGGTGCCGCCGCTATAACCATTGTCGGCGGCCAGCGTCAGCGTGCCGGCGCCGAGCTTGGTCAGCGCGCCCACGCCACTGATCGATTGTGCGAATGTCGACGTGAATCCATTGGTATCGATGCTGCTGCTCGAATCGAGCGTGACCACGCGCGTGACAGCGGGGTCGAAGCTGGCGCCGAGACGCAAGGTGCCGCCGTTGAAGTCGAGTCGACCGGCGCCATCGCCGAGCGCAGCATCGCTGGCCGCCTGCAATACGCCTGCATTCAGAAGCGTACCGCCGCCAAAAGCGTTGGCGCCGTTCAGTACCACGGTCCCAGTGCCGTCCTTGCGGAGTTGTCCGGCGCCACCGATCGCGCCGTTCAACGTCAGCGTCGTGCCGCCCGCCGGCGAGAACGTGCCGCCATCGGCTTGCAGGGTTACGACTCGCGCCGACGCGAATGTGCCGGTCGTGATCAAGGTTCCATCGTTGAGCACCAGATCGCCGCTGGCCGCGCCGAGGTTGCTGTCGCTGGCGACCTGCAGCGCGCCACCGCTGATCGTGGTGCCGCCGCTGTAGGTGTTGGCACCACCGAGCACCAGCAGACCTGCGTCGGTCTTGATCAGGCGAGAGGATCCGCCCGCGCGGTCGGTGATCGGCGCATTGATGGTGGCGGTGCCGTTGGTGACGCGAATCGCCGCGGTCGGCGAACTGATCTGCAGAGCGAAGCCGGCGCCTTCAATACGATTGCCATCGGTGGCGAACTGCAGGCCGGAGAATGCAACGTTCTCGCCCAGCGTCACTGTGCCCGCCGGGCCCTGAAACACAGCGAAGCCGCCTTGCCACAGCGAATTGGCCGAGCCATTGGAGTCCGTCCAGCGCGCCGACGATGCGTTCCAGGTGGCTGTGCCGCCGTCGATCGCGCCGTTGCCGGTTTCATTCGGCCCATCCCAGAACTGCAGCGCGGCGCCGCCGGATGAGACGATCAGGTTCACCTGGCCCGCGATGGCAGTTTGGATCGGCAGATCGCCCGGCGCGAACCCGACGGGCAATGGACCGAGATCGAGGCCGTTGTCGGTCAGCGTGCCGCCGTACTCGAAGAGGCGATACACGCCCGGGCCGAACACGCCCGGCGAGATGAATTCACGTGCACCGAAGCCGCCGACGTCAATGATATTCAGTGTCCCATCGAGCGTGAGATTGCCGTCGACGATGGTCAGATCGTTGACGCCGCCGGCGAAGCTGCTTTGCAGGCCGAGTTCGTAGTCGAGGATAGAACCGCCAGTGAGGACCAGGCTGCCCACGCGCAGGGTCCCCGGACTATCGCCGGGAGCCAGGTGGCCACCCGCATCGATGGTGACCGCGCCGCCGATCGTACCGGTGCCGCCCAGGGTGCCGGTCAGAGCACCGCCGCCACTGACCTGTACGGCACCGCTGATCGAGCCATCGACTCGCAAGGTGCCGTTGGCGATGGTGGTCAGACCGGTGGATGTCTGCGCGCCGTTCAGCGTGAGCGAGCTCGGCCCGATCTTCGTCAGCGTGCCGCTACCGCTGAGAGTGCCGTCGAATGTCAGCACGCCGCTGCGATTCAATACCAGTGTGCCGTTGTTCGTGATATTGCCGCTCCCCAAGCGCCCGGCCGGGCCACCGTTACCGACTTGCAGCGCGGTGCCGGCGCTGATCGTGGTACCGCCGCTGTAGGTGTTGTTGCCGGTGAGAGTCAGCGTGCCGCTGCCGAGTTGCTGCAGTGATCCGCTGCCGCTGATCAGACCGGCGAAGGAATGGGGATTGCTGCGATTGAAAATCAGCGCGCCATTGTCGAGGACATTGCCGACGATGGTGCCGTTGGCGCCCCCGTTGCCGATCTGCAGCTTGCCGGTCTCGATGACGGTGCCACCCCCGTACGAGTTCGTGCCAGTGAGAATCAGCGTCCCGCTGCCGCGCTGCTCCAGCTTCCCGCTGCCGCTGACCAAGTCGGCAAAGATAGGCTCATCGCTGCGATTGAAAGCCAGGGTGCCGTTATCCGTGATGTTGCCGGCGATACTGCCGCTCGTGCCACCGTTGCCGATCTGCAGTGTCCCCGCATTGATCGTGGCGCTCGGAAAACCCATACCGGAGACCGTTTTGGTGCCAGTCAGGACCAGAGTGGCGGTGCCGTCCTTCGTGAAATTCCCGTCCCCGCTGATCACGCCCGACATCACATCGGTGTCGCCCTCGGTGTCGAGGGTGAGCCCGCCTGTGCCGCCCAAGGTGACGTTATTTTGCAGCGTCAGCTCGCCGGTCAGCCGGAGAATGCCGTTTGTCATGAGTAGTCGAGCCGTCGGCGCACCGAGATTGGCGGGGGAGCCAATGACGGTCGTAGCGCCGCCGATCACCTGGAACACGCCGTTGAACGAGGAGTTGTCACCGGTGAACGTCATGGTTGTGAACGTCATGGTTCCCTGAGACACCACGACCTTACCCGTGCCGCTAATCTTGCCGCCGAAGGTCACGTCACCACTACGGAGGAACTTGAAGATGCCATTGTTGAGGACATTGCCCGTCAGACTGCCGGTCGTCGTGGCCACGCTGGACCCGATAGCGGTGCCACCGATCTGCAGGGTGCCCCCGGTGATCGATGTGCCCCCCGTGTAGGTGTTTGCGCCCGAAAGTAGCAGCGTCCCGGTGCCAACCTTCACCAGCGAGCCGCCTGTACCACCAGCGCCATCGGCGATTATTCCACTGACTACAGTCGACTGATTGTTGCCGCCGACGGTCACGGTCCGCGAGCCCAGGAAATAAGTGCCCGCCCCCGCAATCGAACCGGCAGTGATGGGACCGCTGGACGCACTGAAATCAACTGTGCCGCTCGTATTTGTGATGGCGGCGTTGCCGGCGCTGCTCGAACCGGAGAAGACGAGCTTGGACCCGGCGCCGACGTTGAACAGTGGCGCATTGGCCGCCGTACCGCCGATTCCCGTGCCGATGAGATTGAGTTGGATTGTCGGGTTGAGGCTGAAGGAATAGGCGGGTGCATTCAGTTGAATCGAGCCGACGGAAGTGTCCTGCGCGATTGTCAGCGCCTTTATGCTGGAAGCGCCGAACGTCGCGGTCGCAGTCGGCACTGTGGCCGGTGACCAGTTGGCGGCTGTGTTCCAGTTGCTTGAAGCCGGACTGGCCCGCCACGTCGCATCCTGTGCGTAAGCTGGCGCGACGGACGCGAGCAGTACTGCAGACAACGCCACCAGTGGCTGGCTGAGCGGTCGGCGCGATCCGGCAAGTGCTGCTGCGATCGATTTGCAAAGACGGCGTCTTCGCATCGCAAGCGAGGTTGGCGAGGTTCCCTCGCAAACGCGACGTGCGGGTTTCATGACAGGCCTCCAATGCATCCGTTGTTCTGGAAGCGCAATGCAGGGTGCGCCTTTACCAAGGCGAGTTCAATTGATGAGCGCGCGCGATACCTGACCGGTATCAGAGTGGAGAGCCACAGGGGCCCGGCAATCACCGCAACGGCTACGGCAAGAACACGGTGATCACGGATACGAGCCAGGTCGAATGAGCTTGTTGAGCATCACGACGTGATCAGCGCGATCATTGAGGGCAGGGACGTAGTCAAATGACTCGCCGCCGTGCTCCAGGAATATTTCGCGCCCGGTGATGGCGATTTCTTCCAGCGATTCCAGGCAGTCGAGGGAGAATCCCGGGCAGATCACCGTGAGGTTGCGCGCGCCATCGCGTGCACGCGTGCGCAGGACGTCTGCGGTGTAGGGCTGCAGCCATTCCTCGTAACCGAAACGCGACTGGAAGCTGAGGCTCCACTCCTTTTCTCCCAGGCCGAGCGCGGTGGCGAGCAGCCGGGCTGTGTGCTGGCAACGCGTGTAGTAAGGGTCGCCCCTGTCGAACAGCCGTTTCGGCATGCTGTGAAAGGACATGAGGAGGTGCTGCGAGCGACCCTTCTTCTCCCAATGCTCGAGCACGCTGGCCGTGAGTGCTGCGATATACGCCGGCACATCGTGATAGTCGCTGATGAGGCGCAGCTCCGGCACGACGCGCCAGCGTGCGAGTTCGGCGGCAACGTGATCGAACACTGAGCCCGTGGTCACACCCGCGTATTGTGGATAGAGCGGAAGAATAATGAGTCGCTGCATGCCACTCGTTCGCAACGCCTGCAGGCCGGCGGCAATGGCAGGCTCTGCGTAGCACATGCCGATCTCGACCGCTGCGCCACCCTCGATCTGTCCGGCGAGCGTCGCTTGCAGTGCGTTCGCCAGGCGCCGCGCGTACACGATGAGCGGCGAACCCTCCGGCATCCAGATCTTGCGGTAGAGCCGTGCGCTGCGCCGTGGCCGCACACGCAGGATCACGCCGTGCAACACGGGCAGCCACAGGACGCGAGGCAACTCGATGAGCCGCGGGTCGGAAAGCATCTCCGCGAGAAAGCGCCGCACCCCGCGCGAGGTCGGTTCGCCGGGACTGCCGAGATTCACCAGCAACACGCCGATCCGCGAGGACTCTGCCGGCGGCGGTGTGGGCGAGCTCGAGTATTGCGGCATGCTGAAGTGACGAAGCGCCTTGGCAGCAATGATCGGGGCACCTTAGCGAAAAGCCGCGACCATCTCTATGAGCGAGTCGCAAGCCGTGTCGGCATGACAGGGTTGTGACAATGTGGCGAGGGTCATGGCAAGGTTTCCATGAGATTTCTACGCACCAAGGGAGCTGGTGGGCACCGCACGGCGCGAAGGCAAGCTCGAATCTGCGGCTCAGGCGAAGAAGATGAAGGTCTTCTGGGGCGCACGCCTCGATGCGTTGAAGAAGACGCTCGAAACCGCATAGCCCGCGGCGAGCGAGGCGGCTATCGCGCTTGCGAGTTCTTTGCCGCTGCGGCGTGGGGCATCAGGAACCACAGCGCCACCGCCAAGACGCACATCCCCACGCAGAAGATCAGTACCGGGTAGGGCGTGTCGACGGGATAGGTGCCGAGCCATTGAACGCAGATTGCACCTGCGACCTGCTGGACGAATCCGAGCAGGCTCGACGCGGTGCCCGCGTGCTGGCGGGCAAGCCCGACGGCACTCGCAGTGACATTGGGCAGCGTCAGTCCCTGGCCGAGTGTCATCACTCCGACCGGCAGGAAGATCCACAACGGGTGAGCAGCGCCCAGTGCGACCGCGCCGAGTGCCGTTGCCGCGCCAGCGAGTGAGATCAGCACGCCGATGCTCACCAGCTTGTCGACGCCGACGCGGCCATGGTGGCGAGTGACGCCCCAGTTGCCGAGGAAGTAGCCGGTCGCGACCAGCAGGTAGTAGGTGCCGAACTCGGTGAACGGGCGATGGAAGACCGACACCATGACATAGGGCATGGTCGATACGAAGACGAAGAACACCGCAAAGATCACCGAACCCTGGATGGTGTAACCCATAAATGCCGGCTGCCGCAGCAACGCGCCCGCTTCGGCCGCGACCGAATGGCTCTCGGCGTGAGCCGGCCTGAGTACCCGTGTTTCAGGCAGCCACCGCCACGCCGCCCACAGGATCACGACGCCGGCGACCAGCAGGAGCACGAACACGCTGCGCCAGCCCGCAGCCACCATCAGTTTGCCGCCGACCCAGGGCGCGAGCGTGGGCGCGATCACGGTAACCATCGTGAGCCAGGCGATCATGCGTGCCATCTTTTCGCGTGGGTACAGGTCGTTGACGATCGCCCGCGAGACGATCATGCCCGCGGACGTGCCGAGCGCCTGGATCGCGCGACCGGCGATCAGCCACTCGAGGCTTGGTGCTGCCAGGCACATCACTGATCCGACGCTGAAGATCAGCAGGCCGATGAGAACGATCGGCCGGCGCCCAAAGCGATCCGACAGCGGACCGTGCGCCAGCAGGCCGAGTGAGAATGCGAGCAGTGCCACGCTCACCGTGAGCTGCACGTGCGCCACATCGGTCGCGAAGTGCTCGCGGAGCAGCGGCAGTGCTGGAAGGTAGATGTTGACGGCCCCGGGGCCGACCGCGGTGATCGCCGCGAGGAGCGCCAGCACCGAGCGATCGGACAGGGGCTGGGCTGGTCGGCCGGCGACTTCAGGCTGGCCGGCTACGCTCACGCGCTGATGCCACCCACGCAGACGTACTTGATCTCGGCGTAATCCTGGATGCCGTACCTGGAACCTTCGCGGCCGACGCCCGATTCCTTCATGCCGCCGAACGGCGCGACTTCCGTCGAGATGATGCCGGTATTGAGCCCGACGATGCCGTACTCGAGTCCCTCCGACACGCGCCAGGAGCGGGCGAGATCGCGCGTATAGAAATAGGCAGCGAGACCGAACTCGGTGTCATTGGCCATGCGAATCGCTTCCGCTTCGGTCCTGAAACGAAACAACGGCGCGATCGGGCCGAAAGTCTCCTCGCGCGCAACCATCATGTCGGGCTTCACGTTGGTGAGCACCGTCGGCTCGAAGAACGTGCCGCCGAGCGCGTGACGCTTGCCGCCGGTTGCAATCGCTGCGCCCTTGGCGAGCGCGTCCGCGATGTGCTCCTCGACCTTGGCGACCGCTTTCATGTCGATCAGGGGGCCCTGGTCGGTCGCGCCCTTGAGGCCGTCGCCGATGCGCAGCAGTGCCACCGCATCGACGAGCTTGCCGGCGAATTCCTCGTAGATGCGATCCTGGACCAGCAGGCGATTGGCGCACACACAGGTCTGGCCGGTGTTGCGATACTTGCTCGCGATCGCGCCCTGCACCGCGGCCTCGAGATCCGCATCGTCGAACACGATGAAGGGCGCATTGCCGCCGAGCTCGAGCGACACTTTCTTCATGGTTCCCGCGCACTGGACCATGAGCTTCTTGCCGACGACGGTCGAGCCGGTGAAAGTGAGCTTGCGCACGATCGGGTTCGAGGTCATCTCGCCGCCGATCTCGTTCGCGGAGCCCGTGACCACGTTCAAGACGCCTTTTGGCACGCCGGCGCGATCGGCAAGCTCTGCCATCGCAAGCGCAGAGTACGGCGTCTGGGTGGCGGGCTTGCACACCAGCGTGCAGCCGGCCGCGAGCGCGGGGCCGGCCTTGCGCGTGATCATGGCCGCCGGGAAATTCCACGGCGTGATCGCGGCGACGACGCCGATCGGTTGACGCAGCACCAGGATCCGTTTGTCGGGCTGGTGGCCTGGGATCACATCGCCGTAGAGACGCTTGCCTTCTTCCGCGAACCATTCGAGAAACGCAGCGGCGTAGGCAATCTCACCCTTGGCCTCCGCGAGCGGCTTGCCCTGCTCGGCGGTCATCAGTACCGCGAGGTCGTCCTGGCTCGCCATCATCAGGTCGTGCCAGCGCCTCAGGATCGTGGCGCGTTCCTTGGCGGTCTTGCGCGCCCACGCCGGGAATGCGGTGTGCGCCGCTTCGATCGCGCGGCGTGTCTCCGCGGCACCCATGTTTGGCACCGTGCCGAGCTTTTGCTGCGTTGCTGGATTCATGACGTCGACGGTGGCGCGGCTGCCCGCGTCCAGCCAGGCGCCGTCGATGTAACACTGCTGATGGAAAAGCTGGTGGTCCCTGAGCTGCATGTGCGTCGCCTCGAAAGACTATCCGACGTTGGTGCGCAGGAACTCGAGCGAACGTTCGAACGCGAGCCGGGCACTCTCGGGTTCGAAGCTCGAACGGGCGCTGCAATTGAAGCCGTGGCCGGCCGGATAGACGTAGTAGATACCGTTCGGGTGCAACTGGCGGACCTTCTCGACCGTGGCCAGCGGAATCGACTGGTCGTGCTCGCCGAAGTGATACATGACCGGGCAGCGTGGCTTGCGATCGGCGTATTGGAGGATGCGGCTGCCGTAATACGCAACCGCGGCGTTGATCGGCAGGCGACAGGCGGCGACGTAAGCGATCGTGCCACCCCAGCAATAACCGATCACGGCAGTCTTGCCCGCTGCGGCTCCAGCCTCGACTGCGGCCCCCACATCCAGCAGCGTCTGCGAGGGCTTGAGGGCCATCATGGTCTCGACGCCTTCCTGCATCTGCGTGTAATCGAGCACGATGCCCGGCCGCACGCGATCGAACATCGCCGGCACGAAGCACTCGTAGCCCTGCGCTGCATATTGATCCGCCACCTCGCACATGTGCGGCGTAATCCCGAAGATCTCCTGGATGATGACCAGGCTGCCGCGGGGCGCGCCTGCCGGATGGGCCTGGTAAGCACTGAAGCGATGGCCGTCGGGAGCCGACAGCTCGATGGTCTCTGCCATGGGGTTCTCCGGCGAAGGCGCGAGTTTGCACGGGGTAAACCGCGCTGGCTACCTGCTCTGACTACCGGGGGTGCTCGACGTTCCTATGCGCCCGGCACCCTGGTGACGCGCTGCTCGATGGCGCCGAACAGACTCCTTCCTTGCGCATCGAACATCTCGATGCGCACCCGGTCGCCAAAATGCAGGAAGGGCGTTGTCGGCCGGCCGTCTGCGAGTTGTTCCAGGGTGCGTTTCTCGGCGAGGCAGCTCGAACCCTGGCTGCGGTCGTAGTTGGAGACCGTGCCCGACCCGATGATGGTGCCGGCATGGAGGTTGCGCGTGCGTGCCGCATGCGTGATGAGGCGCGGGAAATCGAAAGTCATGTCTACACCCGCATTTGGCTGACCCAGGAGCTTGCCGTTGATGTGGCTCACCAGCGGCAGGTTGACCTTGCCACCGTCCCACGCGCTACCCAGCTCCTCGGGCGTGAGTGCCACCGGGGAGAACGCGGTCGCGGGCTTGGACTGGTAGAAACCAAATCCCTTCGCCAGCTCGGCAGGGATCAGGTTTCTCAGCGACCAGTCGTTCACCAGCATCAGGAGCTTGATGTGCCGGCGCGCACTGTCGACAGAGCAGCCCATCGGCACATCGTCGGTGATGACGGCGACTTCAGCCTCGAGATCGATGCCGAGCTCCTCGCTCGCGAACGGCGCATCCTCGGTCGGGCCGAGAAAATCGTCGGAACCGCCCTGGTAGATGAGAGGTTCAGTCCAAAAGGAAGGCGGCATCTCGGCGCCACGCGACTTGCGGACCAGTTCGACGTGATTCACGTAGGCGCTGCCGTCGGCCCACTGGTAGGCGCGAGGGAGCGGCGCAGCAACTCGTGCCGGATCGAATGCGAACGCGTTCGGCATACCCCCTTCGAGCGTGCGCGCCACTTGTTCGAGCCGCGGCGCGCACCGCGCCCAGTCATCGAGCGCCGCCTGCAGCGAGCGCGCGATGCCAGCGGCGGCGACGGCCCATTGCAGGTCGCGGCTCACGACCACCAACATGCCGTCGCGTGTGGCGTCCTTCAGCGTCGCGAGTCCGATGGCGTGCTCCTCAGGAGCCTTTCCAGCTGTCGACGTAGCCGGCCCATTCCACCGACTTCGCGGCCGCGCCGACCTCGAGCGCATCGCGCGCGTCGACCATCACGGCGACCTCGTCCGTCGCGGGCTTCGACTGCTTGAGCATGTTCTTGAGCGCTTGCGGATGCGGGCCGTGGGTGAAGCCCGCCGGGTGCAGCGTCATCATGCCCGCATGGATGTTGTCGCGGCTGAAGAAATTGCCGGCGTGGTAGAACAGCATTTCATCGTAGTCGTCGTTGCTGTGAAAGAACGGAACCTTGAGCGCGCCCGCGTCGGTCTCGAAGGGACGCGGCACGAAGGTGCAGACGACGAAGCGATTGCCGACGAAGGTGGTGTGCGCCGAGGGCGGCAGGTGATAGCGATGACTCATCAGCGGGCGGATATCGCGCACATTGATGCGGGCCACGCACAGGTCGCCGTGCCAACCCACGGCGTCGAGCGGATTGAACGGATAGGTGACGGTGGAAACCGCTCCACGCCGCTTGATTTTCACCGACCAGCCCCTGGTATCACTCTGCTGTTGCTGAAAGGCGCTGTCGAGGTGCGGAACATCGAGCACCGCGGGATCGAAGATCGCGTGCGGCCCGACGAGGCCCTTCTCGGGCAACGAGTAGCTGGCATTGCTCGCTTCGATCAGCAACACGGCAAGCGGATCGACACAGTTCACCCGCCACATGGTGCCGCGCGGGATCAGGATGTAATCGCCGCTCTCGAAGGCCAGATGTCCATAGTCACAGAAGAGATCGCCACGCCCCTGGTGCACGAACAGCAACTCGTCGCCATCGGCGTTGCGGACCAGGTGATCCATCGCTCCACTGCCGCGCCAGAATCGAACGCGCACGGCAGCGTTGTACAGGATCTCCGCGGCGTCCCACGGCGAGGGTGGAGTGGCAGGGAGTTTGGTCAGGTCGAAGGCATGCGGCCGTAGCGGGCCCTCGAAATCCGACCAGCCGGTAGGCGGATGAGTGTGATAGAGGTGCGCAGCCGGGCCAAAGAATCCCTCCTTGCTGATCTCGCGCTCGAAGGTACCCTCGGGCAGATCGGCGTGCGCCTGGCGCGAGGCCTTGCCCTCGACGCGCGGAAAGGAAATGTAACGCTTCATGGGCGGCTCGGGTCGGGTGGGAGTCGGCTGCTAATTTAGTTTCATTTGCAACTAACGGCAAATATCAGCGCCGCCCGCAGCACAGCGCCGCTAGCGCTCGAGAATCGCCGTCACTCCCATGCCGCCGGCGGTGCAGATCGAGATCAGTCCGCGGCCGCTGCCCTTTTGCGCCAGGAGCTTTGCCAGCGTCGCGACGATACGTGCGCCGGTCGCGGCGAACGGATGACCGATCGCAACGCTGCCGCCGACCACGTTGAGGCGTGCGCGATCGATGCTGCCGAGCGGCCGCGATAACCCCAGCTTGTCGCGGCAAAACTCCGCCGACTCCCAGGCCTTGAGCGTGCACAGCACCTGCGCCGCAAACGCCTCGTGGATTTCATAGAAATCGAAGTCCTGCAGTTTCAGCCCCGCGTCGTTGAGCATGCGCGGCACGGTGTAGGCGGGCGCCATCAACAATCCTTCCTTGTGCACGAAGTCGACCGCACCGACCTTGCCGTAACGCAGGTAGGCCTGCACCGGAAGATTGCGCGCGCGCGCCCACTGCTCCGATCCGAGCAGCACGGCGGCCGCGCCATCGGTCAAGGGTGAGGAATTTCCGGCGGTCAGCGTTCCCGCGCCGGTGAAATCGAATGAAGGCTTGAGCTTGGCGAGCTTGTCGACACTCGTGTCGCGCCGGACGTTGTTGTCCGCCTTCAGCCCCTGGTACTCGATAATCAAGTCGTCATAGAAGCCGGATTCGTAGGCGGCGGCCGCGCGCTTGTGGCTCTCGAACGCGAGCTGGTCCTGTTCCTGGCGCCCGATCTTCCATTGCTTCGCCATGATCTCGCAGCTCTGCCCCATGCTGAGGCCGGTGCGCTGTTCGATGACACCGGGCAGGACCGGTTTGAAATGCCTCGGCCCGAGGCCAAGGAACGGGCGCGCCTTCTCCCAGAACGTCCGGCCGCGAAAGCTCCGTAGCAGGAGTTGCTGATACTCGCGCGAGAACACCACCGGCGGATCGCTGATCGTATCGACGCCCCCGGCGAGTCCGCAGTCGATCTGGCCCAGCGCGATCTTGCTGCCGATGATGATCGCGGTCTCGAGGCTCGTGCCGCATGCGCGCTGCAGATCGAATCCCGGCGTCTCCAACGCCAGGCCGCTGCCCATGACGCATTCGCGCACCATGTCCCAGTCCTTGGAATGCTTGATCACTGCGCCCGCGCCGGCATCGCCGAGGCGCTCGCCCTTGAGCGCGAACTTGTCCACGACCCCCTTGAAGGCGGCGGTCAGCATGTCCTGGTTGGTGACATTGGCGTAGGCGCCATGGGCGCGAGCGAACGGGATGCGTGAGCCACCGACGATGGCGACGCGGCGGACCTCGGAACCTACGAGCATGGGCGTCTCCGGGATGCTGCGGGAATTTGCCTGGCGGGCCAGGATCAGCCGGCGCTTGAGTTGACGTAGAATGCCATCGAATTACAACGCCGGCTATTCCGTCGGCGGCACCGCGCCTGCTCCATGATCGAACCGAACACCATCGCGCCAGTACGCCAGCGATTCCTCACCGATGCACGCGCCATCCTGCGTCTCGGCGGTCCGCTGCTGGTCAACAATGTGTCCATCGCCGGCATGGGATTCACCGACACGGTCATGGCGGGGCGCTTGAGCGCGCAGGACCTCGCGGCGGTCGCGATCGGCTCCGCGTTTCATATCTTCTTTTACCTGGCGGGACTCGGCACGCTGATGGCGATGAGTCCCCTGGTGGCACACGCCTACGGAGCAGGCCACGGTGAGCGCGTGGGCCCGCTGACGCGACAGGCGCTGTGGTTGAGCCAGATCATCGCGCTCTGCCTGATCGTGCCGATGCTGTTCGTCAAGCCATTCCTGGTCGCGATCGGTATCGCACCCGAGATCGTGCCCAAGTCGCAGGGCTTCGTGTACGCGATCTGCTGCGGGCTGCCCGCGATCATGGCGTTCCTGGCGCTGCGCTTCGTGAGCGAAGGTATCGGCTGGACCCGGCCGATCATGTTCACGGCGATCGTGGGACTGGCGAGCAACGTCATCGGCTGCTACGTCTTCATGTACGGCAAGCTCGGTATGCCGGCACTCGGTGCGGTCGGAACGGGTGTCTCCAATGCGCTCGTCATGTGGATCATGTTCGCGGTGATGCTCCGGTACGTGCGCCGGCATCGCGTCTACCGCCCGCTCGGACTGTTCACCCAGTTCGACTGGCCGCGGCCCAAGGTGCTGGGCGAAATCCTTACGCTCGGGTTGCCGATCGGCGGTGCCGTGCTTTCCGAAGGCGCGTTGTTCGTGGCGGCAGCCTTCATCATGGGCACGATGGGGGCGACCGTCGTGGCTGCCCACCAGATCGCACTCAACTACGCCGCGCTGATGTTCATGATTCCGCTCTCGCTCCATTCGGCGACCACGATCCATGTTGGCCACGCGCTGGGTCGCGGGGACATCGTGCGCGGACGCTTCGCGGGCTTTACCGGCATCGCGATGTGTGGTGGCTTCATGGCTTGCTCGGCGCTCGTGATCCTGTTCCTCGGACCCCGGATCGCGGCGCTCTATACCGCAGATCCCGCGGTCCGTACTTTGGCCGCCGGCCTGTTGCTCATGGCGGCTATCTTCCAGATCTCCGATGGCCTGCAGGTCGGCGGGGCCGGGGCGCTGCGCGGCTTCAAGGACGCTCGTGTACCGATGCTCCTCAACCTGCTGGCGTATTGGGGTGTCGGGTTTCCGCTCGCGTACGGCCTGGGCGTCGTCGCGGACCTCGGGCCGAGATCGGTGTGGGTCGGCCTGATCGCGGGCCTGACGGTGTGCGCATTGCTGCTCAACCTGCGCTACTACTGGATTTCCGGGCGCGCGGTGCGCGAAGCTGCGCGACCTTGAACCGCAAACAGGGAAATCACTTGAGCTTACGAGAGCGAACCGCGCTGGGCGCGACACTGTTGTGCGCGGGGCTGGTGCCGGCGGGAGTCGCCTTGCCGGCGACGCCGACGCCGGACCAACAACTGCACGACCTGGTCGAAAACTATTTCGAGGCAGGCCTGCTGCTCGATCCCGTGTTCGCCACGCAGATCGGCGACAACCGCTACAACGATCGATACCCGAACGACATTGGCCCGGAATGGATCGCCGCTGCACGTGATCTCGAGGAAAGTTCCCTCAAATCGCTCGACGCCATCGACGCCCACGCGCTTTCAGAGAGTGGTCGCCTGACCTTCGAAGTCTTCAAGTACGGCCGTACGCAGGCGTTGCGGGGCTTCCGGTTTCCGCGCGAGCTCCTGCCGATCGACCAGTTCAGCAACCCGGTCGGCGACTTTGTCGTCCTCGGTTCAGGCACCGGCGCCCAGCCGTTCAAGACGCGCAAGGACTACGAGGATTTCATTCAGCGCATGGCCGGCTTCGAAGTATGGGTGAACCAGGCGATCACGAACCTGCGCGAAGGCGTGCGGCGTGGCGTGGTGCAGCCGCGTCCGCTCATGGAACAGCTGCTGCCGCAGCTCACGGCGTTGGTGCCGGCCCGCACCGAGGACAGCATTCTCTACGGACCGTTGAAGTCATTGCCCAAGGACCTGGACGAGGGTGCGCGCGCGCAACTGCGAAAGGACTACAGTGTCGCCGTCGCGCGTTGCACCGAGGCGATACGTCGGCTGGCCGACTACGTGCAACACGACTATTTGACTAAGACCCGCGCCTCTGTCGCCTGGATCGCACTACCTGACGGGGACGCGTGGTACGCGTACCGCATCGCGCGCTTCACCACCACCCAGATGCGCGCAGCCGAGATCCATGACCTCGGACTGAAGGAAGTCGCGCGCATCGAAAACGAGATGAACGACGTGCGCCGGCAAGTGGGATTTGACGGCGACCTGCATGCTTTCTTCCGCTACGTGCAGAACGATCCGCGTTTCTACTTCACCAATCCCGACGACCTGCTGGCCGGCTATCGCGCCCTGAAGCTCAGGATCGACGCACTGCTGCCGAAGATGTTCGCCGACTTTCCCAAGGCCGACTACGAGATTCGCGCGGTCGAGCCCTTTCGGGCCAAGTCTTCGGCTGGTGCTTTCTACCAACGGCCCTCGGCCGACGGTTCGCGGCCCGGCATTTTCTACGTGAACACTTTCGATCTGAAGGCGTGCCCGAAATTCGGCATGGAAACGCTCTCTCTGCACGAAGCCTCACCGGGCCATCACTTCCAGCTGTCGATCCAGCAGGAGCTCACGGACCTGCCGCGCTTTCGGCGCTTCGAGTTCTACGTCGCATACGCGGAAGGGTGGGCGCTGTATGCGGAATCAATCGGCAAGGAGCTGGGACTGTTCACCGATCCGTACCAGTACTACGGACGCCTGAACGACGAAATGCTGCGCGCGATGCGCCTGGTGGTCGACACCGGGCTGCACTCCAGGGGTTGGAGTCGCGAGCAGGCGATCCGCTACATGCTCGATCACTCATCGATGGCCGAGAGCGATGCCACCGCGGAAGTGGAGCGCTACATCGCCTATCCGGCGCAGGCGCTGGGCTACAAGGTCGGGCAACTGCGCATCAGCGCGATGCGCGCGCGCGCCGAGGCGGCACTCGGCGCGAAATTCGACCTCAAGGCATTCCACAGCGTCATCCTGCGCGACGGGGCGTTGCCCATGGACGTGCTCGACGCCAAGGTCGATCGCTGGATTGAACAAACGAGGTCAGCTCAATGAACCAGGCTCGCGGAATTTTTTACACACTGGTGTTCGGCGCGCTGGCCCTGTCCGCCGGCGGATCCGCGGCGCTGGCCGGGACGCAGGCGGCGCCCTCGACTCAATCGGCCGACGAACAACTCCGCCAGGTCGCGGAGGACTATTGGGAGGAATACCTCAAGCTCAATCCAATCGCCGCCACGATCTACGGCGACAACCGCTACAACGATCGCCTCGAGAACAGTATCGGTCAGCGATACCTCGCCGATACGCTAGCGCTCGAGAAGGGTTACCTTGAAAAGTTGAGCGCGATAGATCCGAACAAGCTCTCCTCGGAGTCGCGCCTCTCGTACGAGATCTTCAAGTTCGACCGGGAAGACACGATCGAAGGTCTGCACTTTCCCTCCGAGCTGATTCCGGTCAACCAGTTCTTCGGCCTTCCGAACCTCTTTGCGCAGCTCGGATCCGCCAACGGCCTGCAGCCCTTCGCGACGGTGAAGGATTACGAGAACTGGCTGAAGCGCATCGACGGCTTCGTGGTGTGGGTGAACCAGGCGATCGACAACATGCGCTCGGGTTCGGAGCGCGGCGTCGTGCAACCCCGGGTGGTCATGGAACGCGTGCTGCCGCAGCTCGAGGCGCTCGCGATCACCGATCCGGCCAAGAGCGTCTTCTATCGGCCGGTGATGAACTTGCCCGCAAGCTTCAGCCACGACGACAAGGCGCGCCTCACCGCGGCGTACAGCAAAGCGATCAATGAGAAAATCGTTCCGGCTTATCGCCGGCTGCACGATTTCATTCGCGACGAGTACCTGCCGAAAACACGCGCCACCGTCGGTCTCAATGCGCTGCCCCAGGGCGATCGCTGGTACGCGTACCTGGTCAAGTCACAGACCACGACCTCGAAAAGTCCCGCCGAGATCCACGAGATCGGGCTCAAGGAAGTCGCGCGCATTCGCGGCGAGATGGAAAAGGTGATTCAGCAGGTCGGCTTCAAGGGCGACACTCCGGCCTTCTTCGCCTACCTGCGCAGCGAGCCGCGCTTCTACTACACCTCGCCGGACGACCTGCTGAACGGCTATCGCGGCCTCAAGGACAAGGTGTCGGCCGAAATCCCGCGGTTGTTCTCAATCCAGCCCAAGGCCGACTTCGAGATCCAGCCGGTCGAAGAGTTTCGGGCGAAATCAGCCGCCGGCGCTCAGTATCGGCGGGCGACGCCGGACGGCTCACGGCCCGGCGTCTTCTACGTGAACACCTACGACCTCAAGTCGCGGCCGAAGTACTCGATGCAGTCCATCTTCCTGCACGAGGCGATTCCCGGGCATCACTTCCAGATCTCGATCCAGCAGGAGCTCACGGATCTGCCGCGCTTTCGCCGTTTCGGCGGCTTCACGGCTTTTGCCGAAGGCTGGGGGCTGTATTCGGAGTCGCTGGGCAAGGAACTGGGCCAGTACACCGATCCGTACGACTATTTCGGTGCCCTCGGCGCGGAAATCTTCCGCGCTGTCCGGCTGGTCCTCGACACGGGGCTGCACTCCAAGGGCTGGACGCGCGAGCAGGCGATCGAATACATGACCGCGAACACTCCCAACGGTCCGAGTGATGCGATCGCGGAAGTGGAGCGCTACATCGCGGTTCCGGGCCAGGCTCTGGCGTACAAGATGGGTGAGCTCAAGATCAAGGAACTAAGGGCGCGCAGCGCGGCCAGGCTCGGCGCCAGGTTCGACGTGCGCGAATTTCACACGCAGATCCTGCAGGATGGCGCGCTGCCGCTCGATGTACTCGATGCCAAGGTGGATCGCTGGCTGGCCACCGCGCGCAAATAAACTGAGCGCTGCTCCCGGGGAGCCTGGGGCTACTTGACGTAGCCGTAACCCAGCGTGTCGATATCTTCGAGCTGCCCGTCGACGAACCGCAGCCGCCGCATCAGCTTGTTCGGGCCAAAGTTGTAGGTCCAGATCTCGACCGGCACTTCCACGAGCGAACCGGGCGCCGCGAGGAGCGGGCGTCCGTAGTACCAGACGATCGGCTGGCGCAGGATGTTGTGGACCTGGATGTCGGCCGGTTCGCCGCACTTGGCGCGCACGTCGTAACTTGAGTCCCCTTCGTGCACCAGCTTCTGTCCGCAATTGAAAGCGGCCGCCGGCAGGCTCACCAGGAGAAACAGGATCGCGACCGTGACTCGGAAGCGCATGGCAGGACTCTAGGCCAAGCGCGATGAATGTGCCATGAACCGGGTGCGCTTCGGGCGCGGGCGCCCAGCCGGCTCGACTCCACAATAAGTGGAGTCGATGAGGTACCGGCTGAGCCCCCTGGAGTGCCCGATCCTATCGCCATCCTTGTGGGCGGGCGTCCTTGCCCGTTAAGCACCTACCCACCAGGAATAGCGAAAAAAGCCCCGCAAAATTCTCAGCGCCAGTGAAAATTTGTGCGCGAAAGCACACAATCACTGTGCCCACCCCTGCGGCCGCAAACTGAAGCTCGCGAGGGCAACTGTGGCACCGGAACAACGAAAAGCATCGGAGCTGTATACGAAAAGCTTCGTCCGGACCTATAATTCGTGGCCGATTCCAAGAACGCGAGAGCCGCACTCATGAAGCGAAAGACCGAACTGCGCGCCGTGCGTCCGACCAACTCCGAATTGAACATCCTGCGTGCGCTATGGCGCTTGGGCCCGAGCACCGTTCGCGGCGTCCACGAGGAGCTGTCGCACGATGACCTTAATCTCGGCTACACCACTGTGCTCAAGTTCCTGCAGATCATGCTCGACAAGGGACTGGTCAAACGCGAGGACTCGCAGCGTGCACATGTCTATCGCCCGGCCGCCAGCCGCGAGCAGACACAGCGTCAGCTCACGCGCCTGCTGATCGACGGCGCCTTCGACGGTTCGCGCTCGCAGCTGGTGCTGCAGGCGCTCGCCGGCGCGGATGGCGTCAAGCCTGAAGAACTGGAGGAGATTCGCGCGCTCCTCGATCGATTGCAGGAGCGGCAGGACTGACAAGAGCGCCCTTGAGGCGGCCATCGGGATGAACGGAGGTATGCAATGAACGGGTTCGACTTGCCCACCCTCGCCACGCTGGTGGCGACGCTCGGCTGGACACTGTTGCATTTTCTCTGGCAGGGCGCGGTTGCAGGCGTCCTCTTTGGGCTGGCACTCGCGGTCACCGCGCGTGCGTCCGCCCCGACGCGCTACCGCGTGGCGCTCGGCTTTCTCGCGGTGCTGGCCGCGTGCCCGGCGATCACTTTCCTCTGGTTGAGCCCGGATCACGCTTCCGTCTCGACCGCCGTCACGGTGTTCGGCGCTCCGATCGCGACCGCGATGCTGGCTGCAGCGGCGGACACCGCCAATGACTGGCGCGCGCTGATCGATCCGTGGCTGCCCTGGGCGGTGCTGATCTGGGCCGCGGGCGTCACGTTCATGACCGGTCGACTGCTGGTCGAGTGGCGCGAAGTGCGCCGCCTGATCCGCCTCGACATCGAGCCCTTGTCCGCCGCATGGGAAGCGCGCGTGGCGCGATTGCGCGCCTCGTTGGGGGTGCAACGAGCGGTGAAGGTCCTGCAATCGGCGCGCGTGCACGTACCGTTGGTCGTGGGCTGGCTCAAGCCCGTCATTCTCGTACCCATCGGCGCACTCACCGGGCTGACGACCTCGCAGCTCGAGCTGATCCTGATGCACGAGCTCGCCCACGTGCGTCGCAACGATTACATCGTGAACCTGCTGCAGATCGTGGTCGAAACGCTGCTCTTCTATCACCCGGTGGTGCGGTGGGTGTCGCGCGTGATGCGCGAGGAACGCGAGAACTGCTGCGACGATCTGGTGGTGGTCAATTCCGGGGATGCGCTCGGCTACGCGCGCGCGCTCACCGAGCTAGCCGGCGCTCGCTCGCTGGCGCTGCAGACCAGCATCGGCAGCGATGGCGGGAAACTTCTGAGCCGCATCAAGCGCATCGTCGCCGCGCGCGAGCCGACTCGAGTGGCGACTCACTGGAGTGTTGGCGTGCTGCTGGCGGCCTTTGGCCTGAGCCTGAGCGGCTTGCTGCACCCGATGGCGGCTTCGACGTCGCGCGACGAGATGCCGGCACCAGCCGCCGCGAACACCGCCGGCAACGGGGAGATTTCGATCGCGCCGATAACCTCGGCCGAGATTCAGTTGCCAGCTCTCGAGACGATCGCCACGCCCGCAGCCGTCGCTGCGCAGCTGGCTACTGATTCGGCTGCCGCCCCATCCGCTTCGGGCAGCGCGGTGCCGCCGGATGAAGCGTCGTCGGCAAGCACCCCGGTCGCACCACGCGTGGCCGCTCCGGAGGGCCCCGGTGAGGCACCAGAAATTGCGCCGGCACCGGCTGCCGTCCCGGCCGAGGCAGGAACGGCTGTCGTTTCGCGACCCGATGCCGTTGCCCTGACTGCCAGCACTCAATCGCAGGCTTCGCCCGCGTCGGCCATCGAATCGGCTGCGCAAGGGGCGGGCCCGACGGTCGCGGCGCCAGCGCCCGCCGCACCGGCGATGCCGGCGGCCCGGGCGATCTGGCTGCAGCAGCCGGAGTTTCCGATTGCCGCGCGACTGAGCGGCATCGAAGGCTGGGTCACCGTGACCTACACGATCGATGACAAGGGGCGTGTCTTGGACGTCGGTATCGTCGATGCCAAGCCGAGCAAGGTGTTCGATTCCGCGGTTCGCAAGGCGGTTCGTACCTGGCGCTTCGAGCCGACCGTGGTCGACGGCCAGCCGGTGGCGCGCCGGATCACGCAGACCATCCAGTTCTCCCTGGATTACAAGATGATCTGCAGCGCCGACCCGTCGACCGGTACGCGGCTCGGTGACCGTTGCCGCACCAAGGACGAGATCGAACAGGAAAGCTCAGGTAACTGAGTTCACACGCCGCCGGCTGAAGCCGGCGGGCTGCGCGCCGCATGCCGGCGCCACGATGGCTCAAGAAAGCTGTCCAGGAGACGGTCTCCTAAAGGCAGTCGCGCCGTTTGACCACAGCGTACGAAATCAGCATCGTCATCCCCTCGTTTGCGGAGGACGCGACGCTCGTCGCGCTTCTCAAGAGGATTCGCGGCTGGCAGCGCAAGCCGCGCGAAGTCATCGTGGCTGATGGCTCGCAGAGCATCGACACCCGTCGACTGTGCGCCCGCTACGATGCTCTGTGGGTGCCGTCGGTACACGGCCGCGGCGTGCAACTGGCGAAGGGCGCCGCGCAGGCCCACGGCTCGGTGCTCTGGTTTCTGTATCCGGACGCGGAACCTCACCCCGAATCGCTGACCGCGATCGCCATCGCCATCGACAGCGGTGCGAGCGGCGGTTACTTCCGCTGGCGCTCCAACGGTATGCGGCATTGGCCCACAGCGCTGCTCGAGTTGGGCATTCAGTTGCGGAGCCATTGGGGAGTGCCTCATGGCGAACAGGGTCTGTTCGTGGAGCGCGAGGCCTTCGAGGTGTGCGGCGGTTTCGAGGCCGTACCGCTGTTCGAACAGGTCCGGCTGGTCAAGGCTCTGCGGCGCCAGGGGCGGTTCGATGCGTTGCAGCTGCCGATCGGCGTCTCTGAACTGCGCTGGCGACGACGCGGCTGGTGGCGCCAGGCGCTCGGCAATCGCTTGCTGGCCCTCGGCTACATCGCGGGTCTGTCTCCGGCCAGGCTGGCGCGCTGGTCAGGTCAGAGCGATGTCGAGGCGGGCAGCTAGGGCAGCTCTGCCTTAGAAGCTGCTCGTCGGGTAGGCGCGCTCGCCGTCAGCCTGCGGGTCGAGCCAGACCGCGCTGCGGCCGGATGCGTGAGAATCCGTAAACAAGATCGCTGCGTCGACCGACACATGCTCGCGCGAAGCGAGCACGTCCGCGCACGGCAGATGCTTGGCAAAGCGTCTGTGGCGCCGCGCTCGCCGTGCCGAGATTCGTTTGCTCTTCATAGGTCTCATCCTTCCGCCATCAGTTTGTCTTCGACTGGTGCAACGGCACTCGAGGCCACGGCGAGGGTCGCGTGCGCCTCGACACGATTGCGGCCGTTGCCCTTGGCGCGATAGAGCGCCGTATCCGCAGACTGGATCAGCTCTTCGGTCCCGTAGATGCGATCGAACATCGCCGTGGCGACGCCGGCGCTGATCGTGACCCGGTCGGCCACCGTTGAAACAGAATTGGGAACCGCCAAGCGCCAGATATTGCGGCGGAGCCGGTCGGCGAACAGCCACGCGCGGCGTGCGTCGATGCCCGGTAACACGATGGCGAATTCTTCGCCACCGTAGCGGGCGGCGAGGTCGCCCGCGCGGCGGAAGGTCTTCTCAACCGCCTGAGCCACCCGGCGCAGCGTGTCATCGCCGCGAGCGTGACCGTAGGTATCGTTGAAGCGCTTGAAGCCGTCGATATCGCACAGGATCAGCGACAGGGGATGGCGTTCGCGCAGGCAGCGGCGGACTTCGCGGGCCAGGACTTCGTCGAACTGCCGCCGGTTGGCGATGCCGGTCAGGCCGTCGATGCTGACCAGGCGCAGGAGCTGTGCATTCGCCTCCTGCAGCTGAATCCGGGTGGCATTGAGCTCCTGGTTGTTCGCTTGCAGCACGGCGGTGCGTTCCTTGACGCGTTCCTCGAGCTGCTCGCGGGCGTAGTTGAGCGCGATTTCCATGCGCTGGCGCTCGGCGAGCTCGTGCTGCAGGGCCTGGGTGCGTTTCGCGACCAGGGCGCGGAGCATGCGATTCCAGAGATAGAGGACGGCGAGCGAGAGCAGCACGATCGTGAAGCCGACGCCGGCGCCGACCCAGAATGTGGCGTTAGGACCGAGCATGTCGCGCAGTACCCCGGCGGACGCAGAACTGCTGAGTGCTGCGATCAACGCCACCGCCATCACTGATGCGGCAGCCCATTGCATTCGGCTCGTCAAGGTCCGAATCCCCTATCAGTTCTTACGTTGTGGGAGCGGCCACTGCGAGGGTGAGAATACCGAGCGCCATCGCAAGCGATTGCGGCAGCGATCACAAAACGCCCGTCGTCTTCGAGGCTATCTGACAGATATGTCAAAGCTTCCAGGATGGCTGGGAAGGCGGTCCCAACCCGCGGTCACGGCGGGCCAAACCGCTTGCCTTGACGCTTCAAAGCAGGCTCACCGACACTGCGGCCTCGCACCAGGGTGAAGGGACCTCAAATGACGGACAGCAGCGCGCCAGCGCCGCGCGAATTCACGACGTTTCGCGATTTCTATCCTTATTACCTCTCCGAGCACGGCAGTCGCGTCTCGCGCCGGCTGCACGTTGTCGGTACCGGCCTGGTGTTGCTGACGGTGCTGGTCGCAGTGGTGAGCCGAAGGGCTGAATGGCTGTGGCTCCTGCCCTTGCTGGGCTATGGCCCGGCGTGGATCGGGCATTTCTTCTTCGAAAAGAATCGGCCGGCGACGTTCCGCCATCCTTTCTACAGCCTGGCTGGTGATTTCGTGATGTTTCGCGACGTCATCCTGGGGCGAATCAGGTGCTGAAGGCTGCCGTTGACCGGCAGTTCGAGCAGCGCCTCGCCGGCCTGATCAACAGCGGTCAGAAGGACGTTCTGCAGCGTGGGCGCAAGGGCGTCGAACGCGAGTCGCTGCGTGTGCAACCGGATGGGCACCTCTCGCAGCGCCCGCATCCACGAGTCCTGGGTTCGGCGCTCACCAACGAGCACATCACGACCGACTATTCCGAAGCGCTCATCGAGCTCGTGACGCCGCCGTTCACCGAAAGCTGGGAGCTGCTGCAGTATCTGTGCGACATCCACCAGTTCGTGTACCGCCATCTCGATGACGAGTTGCTGTGGGCCACCAGCATGCCATGCGCGATCCGCAACGATGCCGAGATCCCGATCGCCCAATTTGGCCGTTCCAACGTCGGGCGCATGAAGACCGTGTATCGCGAGGGTCTGGGCCTGCGCTATGGACGCATGATGCAGGCGATCTCGGGCGTGCATTTCAACTACTCCTTCCCCGAGCAGTTCTGGCCGGTGCTGGCGGATGTCCTCGAATCGCGGCGGGCGGCGCAGGATTTCATTTCCGCGCAGTACTTCGCGCTGCTGCGCAACTACCGGCGTCACGGCTGGATCGTGCTCTACCTGTTCGGCGTCTCGCCGGCCGTGTGCGGTTCCTTCCTCGCGGGCCGTGACATCAAGCTGCCGCAGCTCGATGCGGGCACCTTCTATGAGCCGCATGCCACTTCGTTGCGCATGAGCGATCTCGGCTATCGCAACAAGAGCCAGGCGGGCGTTGAGATCTCGGTCAACAGCCTCGAGGACTACGTCCGCGATCTGCAGCGTGCCATTTCCACGCCGCACGCCGAGTACCAGCGGCTGGGTGTCAAGGTGAGCGGCGAGTACCGCCAACTCAACGCCAACGTGCTGCAGATCGAGAACGAGTACTACAGCTTCATCCGGCCGAAACGCGTGGCGCGTTCCGGAGAGCGGCCGACCAAGGCACTGCTGCGCGCCGGCGTCGAATACGTCGAGGTGCGGGCGCTCGACGTGAGCGCCTTCGACCCGGTCGGCGTCAACCAGAACAAGCTGCGCTTTCTCGAAGCGTTCCTCGCCCTGTGCCTGCTCAAGGCCAGCCCGCCGCTGGACGCCAACCAGCAGCGGGAGCTGGACGCCAACCACATTACCGTAGCCCGGCGCGGGCGCGAGCCGGGACTCGAGCTGGGGCGCGACGGGCGCGGCTACCCGATGCTCACCTGGGCCCGGGAACTGCTCGAGGAAATGCAGGGCGTCTGCGAGCTGCTCGACGCCGGGCAATCCGGCAAACCCTACGCAACCGCTCTCGCCACGCAAGCTGCCAAGATCGACGATGTGGCGCTGACCCCTTCGGCGCGACTGCTGCGCGAGATGCAGACCAGCTGCGAATCGTTCTTCCAGCTCGCTCTGCGCATGTCGAACCTGCACAAGTCGTATTTCCTGGACCTGTACCCGCCCAACGAGCAGCGGCTCGCGGAGCTGCGCGACGAAGCGGAGGAATCGCTGCACGCGCAGGAAGCCATCGAGGCGAGCGATTCGATTTCCTTCGACGAGTACCTCAAGCGCTACCTCGCAGACTGAGTCCGGGCCGTCGACCCCGGCCGTCCGCCAAAGTGTCCGCTGTCCGCGAGCGGACACTTTGAGCCGCGTTTCGCGCTGAGCGCTTAAACCAAAAGACCCCTCGATTCATCGTATTAGACGCTCTCACGCGCCGTGGCACGCTGGGTGCAAAAGGCACCGAGAGAACCGAGAGAACCGAGAGAACCGAGAGAACCGAGAGAACTGCGAGCAACACGTTGCAGCCGTTGCACAGGGAGGCCGACCATGCTGAGACAAGTACGCGGATCGACGCTTTGCTGCGCCGTTGCCGCCCTGCTCTTCAGCTGGTGTGCCATCGACGCCTCGGCGTCGGGTCATTACGGCCTGCGCGCGACCTTCGACGGTGAGCGATTCGAGCTGCGCCTGACGCTGCCGGCGCTCTGCCTGCGCATCAGCGCCGTCACGTTCGATGGGATGCCGGATCTGCGGTCGGTTTCGCTCTGCACCCGGTGCAGTGGCAAGCAGGAGCGTTCCTGGTCATGAAGGGGGCTTCCATTTCCCGGCTGCACAGCGACGATCCTTCCGCGGCCAAGGCCGGCGGCATCCGCGATACCTCGGCCCAGGATGTCGCGATCGATCCACGCCCGGCGCGCCTGCGTCGCCGCAAGATCCTGATCGCGGCGGGCGCCGGCGCGCTGCTGCTGATCGCGATCGTCCTGCCAGCGGCCATACGCTGGATGCACGCGGAGATCAGCGTACCGCGCGAACGGGTGCGGGTGGCGACCGTGACTCGCGGTCTGTTCGTGCGCGACGTATCGGCGCAGGGCATCGTCGTGGCTGCGGTGAGCCCGACACTGTTTGCGCCGGCGCCAGGCAATGTGACCTATGACGTGCAGGCGGGCGATACGGTCAAGCGCGGGCAGGTACTGGGCTCGATCGACAGTCCGCAGCTGCGCAACGAACTCGCCCGCGAACAGGCATCGCTCGAAAGCCAGGACGTCGCGGTTGCGAGGCAGAGCATCGAGACGCGTAAGAGCCTGCTCACCAACCAGCAGACCGTTGATACGGCGGAAGTCGCCATTCACGCCGCGGAGCGCGAGCTCAAGCGTGCCGAGGAGGCCTGGCAGACGCGGGCCATCAGCCAGCGCGATTTCGAAAAAGCGCGCGACGACCTGACCACCGCCAAGCTCAACCACGAGCATGCGATTCAGAACGCGGGGCTGGAAAAAGAGGGCCTCGAGTTCGAGCTCAAGACACGGCGCCTGGAGCGTGACCGCCAGCGCCTGGTGGTCGAGGAGATCAAGCGCCGCGTCGATCAGCTGACGCTGCATTCGCCGGTCGACGGCATGGTCGGAACCCTGGCGGTCGAGCAAAAGGGCGCAGTGGCGGAGAACGCACCGATGGTCACGGTGATCGACCTGACCGCGCTCGAGATCGAGTTCCAGGTGCCTGAGTCGTATGCCGACGACCTCAGCCTCGGCATGGCGGCGGAAGTGAACTACGGCCAGCGCATCTACCCCGCGACGGTGACCGCGATCTCCCCGCAGGTGAAGCAGAACCAGGTGACCGGCCGGGTCCGCTTCGCGAAAGACGTGCCGCTCGGCCTGCGGCAGAGCCAGCGGGTCGCGACGCGCATCGTGCTCGAGTCGCGCGATGGCGTGCTGAAAGTCGAGCGCGGCCCCTTCGTCGACAGCGGCGGTGGTCGCGTCGCCTACATCATCGAGGACGGGCTGGCGCGGCGCACTCCGATCACGCTCGGTGCCGCGAGCATCAGCGCGGTGGAGATCGCCACGGGCCTGAAAGAGGGCGACCAGATCATCGTCTCCGGCCTCGATTCGTTCCAGAACGCGGCCCTCGTGCGCCTCACCGACTAGGCGCCGGGCTGACAGAGTTTCCCAGCAGAAGGATGGTTCCATGCTCGAAATGCAACACGTCAGCAAGGTCTACCGCACCGAGCTCATCGAGACGCACGCGCTGCGCGACTTCAGCCTGAAGGTCGACGAGGGCGAGTTCGTCGCCGTCACCGGGCCTTCCGGGTCGGGCAAGACCACCTTCCTCAACATCGCCGGGTTGCTGGAGGCCTTCGACACTGGAACGTTCCGGCTCGATGGTGAGAGCGTGAACGAGCTCAACGATGACGCGCGCTCGCGCATCCGCAATCAGAAGATCGGCTTCATCTTCCAGAGCTTCAACCTGATTCCCGACCTCGACCTGTTCGACAACGTGGATGTGCCGCTGCGCTACCGCGGGTTGAACGCCGCCGAGCGCCGCCGCCGTATCACGCAGGCGCTCGAGCTCGTGGGCCTGGCGTCCCGCATGAAGCATGTGCCCGCGCAGTTGTCCGGTGGCCAGCAGCAACGCGTCGCCATCGCGCGCGCACTCGCTGGCGAGCCGCGCTTCCTGCTGGCGGACGAGCCGACCGGCAACCTCGATTCGTTGATGGCGCGCCAGGTGCTCGACCTGCTCGAGGAAATCAACCGCGGCGGAACCACCGTGGTGATGGTAACGCACGATGCAGAACTCGCGCGCCGTGCGCATCGCAACGTGCATGTGATGGACGGCAAGGTCACGGACTTCCAGCCGTATGCAGGGCGCCCGATCGGTGCCGGCGCGGCGGGACGCGCAGCGCTCGCATAAGTGCAAGGGGAGGCGAGAATGTTCGGCTATCACCTGCGGCTGGGCCTCAAGAGCCTGCGGCGCAATCCGGTGCTCACGGCGCTGATGATCGGTGCCATCGGGCTCGGCATCGGCGTGTGCCTGACGACACTCAACGTGTACAGCCTGGTTTCCGGCAACCCGCTCGCCGCACGCGACGACGTGGTGTACGCGGTGCAGATGGACGGCTGGGATCCGAACGAAGGCTGGGACAAGGACCGCCCGACCCTCGCCCCTTACGAGCTCACGTTCCGCGACGCGCAGGCGGTGTTCGAGTCGGACATTCCCGATCGCAAGGTGATCATGCGCAAGGGCGCTTTCGTGCTGGGCAGTGCCGACGAGAAGAGCGAGGCCAAGCCCTACATTGCTGTCGCACGGCTCACGACGCCCGATTTCTTCTCGATGTTCGCGGTTCCGTTCAAGTACGGCGCGGGCTGGGACGCGGAAGGCGAGCGTAATGCGGAGCCGGTGATCGTGCTGAGTGAGGAAGCCAATCAGAAGATCTTTGGCGGAGGCAACAGCGTCGGCAAGACCGTCAAGCTCGACGACAAGGAATACAAGGTGCTGGGTGTGCTCGCGTATTGGAACCCGGTGCCGAAGTTCTACGATCTGAACAACGGCAGTCTCGACGATCCTGAGGCCGTGTTCATTCCCTACAGCCGCGGCGAACTGCTCGAGGTGGTCTCGGCGGGCAACACCAACTGCTGGAAGCCCGAAACGATCGATTCGTTCCGCGAGTTCCTCAACTCCGAGTGCGTGTGGATCCAGAGCTGGGTCGAGTTGCGCACGCCGGCGAAGGTCGAAGCATTCAAGTCGTTCCTCGACGGCTATGTCGCCGAGCAGAAGAAGCTCGGTCGCTTTCCGCGCCCGCTCAATAACAAGCTGAGCAAGGTGAGCGAATGGCTGCAGCTCAACCAGGTCGTGGAGAAGGACAACAGCGTGCTGCTCGGTATTTCGTTCATGTTCCTCGCCGTCTGCCTGCTCAACACGGTCGGGCTCCTGCTCGCGAAGTTTTCCGGCAAGGTCGCGGTCGTCAGTCTGCATCGCGCGCTGGGCGCGAGCCGCAAACTGATTTTCCGCCAGCACCTGGTGGAGGTTTCATTGATCGGCGTCGCCGGTGGATTGCTCGGCATCGGTCTCGGGTACCTGCTCCTGCTCGCGCTGCGCCAGCTCTACAACAGCTATGAAGCCGTTACCAGGCTCGACTGGTCCGTCGGGCTGATGGCACTCGGCATCGCACTCATCGCCGGCATCCTTGCGGGCCTCTACCCGACGTGGCGCATTTGCCGCGTGGAACCGGCGCCTTATCTGAAGACGCAATAGGCTCGGGAGTCGTCGCCATGGAGATTCGTCCCATCATCAGCGCGTTGCTGCGCAATCGCACCGGCGCGATCCTCGTCGCGCTGCAGATCGCGATCACGCTCGCGGTCGTCACCAATGCGCTGTTCATCATCAACCAGCGACTGGAGAAGATCGGGCGGCCATCCGGCATGGATACCGACAATATCCTGTGGGTGCAGAGCTACGGTTACCGCCCGGACTACAACCACCGCGTCACGATCGACGAGGATCTGGCCTTGATCCGCGCTACACCGGGGGTCGTGGCAGCCTCTGCCATCCGGGGGATTCCGCTGAGTGGCGGCGGCAGCTCCACCAGCTACAAGGTCTCTCCCGAAAAGTCTTCGCCGGATGTCCCGGGCAACTATTACGAGGGCGATGAGCAGGCTCTCGACGCCCTCGGCGTCAAGCTCGTCGCCGGGCGGCGGTTCAGCAAGGACATCATCCGCTACGAAGACAAGCCGAGCTCGAAGATGGTACCGGAGATCATCGTCACGCGTGACATGGCCAAGGCACTCTTCAACACGGATGAAGTCGTCGGCAAGCAGGTGTACGACAACCTGGGCCAGTCCGCGACGGTCGTGGGCGTCATTGACCGCATGCTGGGGGCCTGGGTCGACTGGGACAAGCTCTCGCAGGTCGTATTCCACCCGCTGGTCGAGAGCGGCCCCTTCGTGCGCTACGCGGTACGTGCCCAGCCCGGGCGCCGCGATGCGCTGATCGCCGAGCTGGAAAAGAAGCTCACCGAATCCAATCCCACGCGCGTGATCAGCTGGGTCCGGCCGCACGACTACTACATCGAGCGCAGCTACAAGCCCGACCGGCGCATGGCCGTGCTGCTGACGGTTGCGATCGGACTACTGGTGACGATGACTACCCTGGGGATCGTCGGACTCGCGAGCTTCACCGTGAACGCACGCGTCAAGCAGATCGGCACCCGCCGCGCGGTGGGCGCTCGCAAGGTCGACATCCTGCGTTACTTCATGGTCGAGAACTGGATCCTGACCACGGCGGGGCTAGCCGCCGGCTGCATTCTCGCGTACGTCCTGAGCTACTGGCTGAGCACGGCGTACTCGCTGCCCATGCTCAAGCTGAGCTACCTGCTGATCGCGGTGCCGTGCATGTGGATTCTCGGGCAGCTCGCAGTGCTGGTCCCGGCGCGGCGCGGCGCCGCCGTGGCACCCGCCGTAGCGACACGCACCGTGTAGCATTGCAACGCGGACGCCCTGTGCCGCATCCAAAGGGGGTACGAATGACCTTCGCCAGGGGATCGTGCCACCGCCGCGTTGCGACTGCTCTTCGAAACGCAGCTCTGAGAGCTCTCAGAGAGCGCTGAACGCGCGCGTTCCGCGTATGCCCACGGTCCTTCTTATCGACGACAACCCGGCGGTCCGCACCGCGCTCGAAGTGCTGCTGTCGCTCCAGGGTCTTGGCGTGGTGGAAGCCTCGGACCCGGAGGAAGGTCTGCATAGGCTCGCGCAGTCGGACATCGACCTGGTGATCCAGGACATGAACTTCCGACGCGAAGCGACCTCCGGTAAGGAGGGCGTCGAGCTCTTTCATCGCATCCGCAAGTCGAGTCCCGACCTGCCCATCATCCTGCTTACGGCATGGACGCACCTGGAGACGGCAGTCGACCTGGTCAAAGCGGGCGCGGCCGACTACCTCTCCAAGCCCTGGGACGATGCCCGCCTGCTCACCACGGTGCGCAACCTGCTGCAGCTGCGTTCCGCGATCCTGGAAAAGCAGGCGCTGGCCCGCAGCCGGCGTGAAGTGCGCGATGGCCTCAAGGAACGCTTTGATCTGCGTGGCGTTATCTACGACAGCGACGCGATGCATGAGCTGCTGGTCACTGCTACCCAGGTGGCACCCGCAGAAGTCCCGGTGCTGATTACCGGCCCGAACGGCGCGGGCAAGGAAGTGCTGGCGGACATCATCCAGGCGAATTCTGCCTGCGCCGATGGCCCCTTCATCAAGGTGAATGTCGGTGCCCTGCCGGGCGAGCTGATGGAGAGTGAGCTGTTCGGGGCGGAAGCGGGCGCCTATACCGGCGCGGCAAAAACGCGCCAGGGCCGCTTCGAAGCCGCGGACGGCGGAACGCTTTTTCTGGACGAGATCGGGAATCTCTCGATGGCCGGCCAGGCCAAGCTCCTGCGTGTTCTGCAGACCGGGGAGTTCGAGCGCCTGGGGTCGAGCGTGACTCGCCGCGTGCGGGTGCGCGTGCTGAGCGCGACCAATGCCGATCTGCGCGCTGCCATCCGCGAGGGACGCTTTCGCGAGGATCTCTTCTATCGACTCAACGTCATCGAGTTGAAGGTGCCGCCGCTGGCCGCGCGGCGCGACGATATCGTGCCGCTCGCGCGGCATTTCCTCGAGAGCGGTTTCGTGCTGGACGAGCCGGCGGCCAAGGCACTGCGCGGCTACTCGTGGCCGGGCAACATCCGCGAGCTGCGCAACGTCATGCGGCGCGCGTGCCTGCTGGCTCCCGACCGTGTGATTCGTGCCGCGGCCCTTGGCCTGCCCGAGGACAGCGCCGAGGCGAGCCTCGTCGAGCGCGAGCCCGACCGGCAGGACATCGAACAGGCGCTGGAGCGCTCGAGCGGCATCGTCGCGCGGGCGGCGCGCGAGCTCGGGCTCAGCCGCCAGGCGCTCTATCGGCGCATGGAGAAGCTCGGCATCCGCGAGAAGAGCGGCTGAGCGCTCCGCATCGCGTCACGGCTGCGCGGATCGGACCCGCGCACTAAACTCGCTCCATGGCGCGGTTTTCGCTCGAGGGCAAGGTGGCGCTGTTGAGTGCCACCTGCGCAGGCTTGACGGCCGCGATCGCACTGGCGCTCGAGCACGCTCTCGGTCTCACCTGGCTGAGTCTCCTGCTCACGCTGGTGATCGCCGTGCCGCTGATCGTCATCGTGTCGCAGCGGTTCGCGAGGCCCATACGCGCCACACTGCGGGCGGTCGCCGACGGTGTCTCCAGCCTCAGGGACAGCGACTTCAGCATCAGCATCGCCGGCGGGCGCCGTGATGAACTGGGCGAGCTGGTGGCGGCATACAACAGTCTCGGCAGCATCCTGCGCGATGAACGCCAGGACCTGTTCCAGCGGGAGCTGCTGCTCGACACCGTCATCCAGAGCACACCGCTGGCACTGGTGCTGACGAATAACGCCGGCCGCGTGCTCTACAGCAATCTCGCGGCGCGGCAGCTGTTTCACGCCGGGCGCAAGCTCGAGGGACTGGACCTATCAGCGTTGCTGGAAGCGGCACCAGCGGCACTGCGCGATGCCTTTGGGGCCGAGCGCGATACCTTGTTCACAGTCCCGATCGGCGGCGAGCCCGAGATCTTCCACCTGTCGCGTCGCGGGTTCCTGCTCAATGCGAACCCGCACCACCTTTACCTGCTGAAGCAGCTCACCCGCGAGCTGAACGCGCAGGAGGTTGCGACCTGGAAGAAAGTGATCCGCGTCATCGCGCACGAGCTCAACAATTCGCTCGCACCGATCTCATCGCTGGCGCATTCCGGGCGGCTGCTCGCGCACGCGCCGCAAGCTGACAAGCTGGATCGCGTGTTCGCGACCATCGAGGAGCGGGCCGCACACCTCAAGACCTTCATCGATGGCTACGCGCGCTTCGCCAAGCTCCCGCAGCCGCGCATCATCGCCGTGAACTGGAACAACTTTCTCGAGCTGTTGTCCGCCGCAGTGCCGTTTCGCATCGAAGGCGAAGTGCCGCGCGAGGCGGCGGAGTTCGACACCGCGCAGCTGCAGCAGGTATTGATCAACCTGTTGAAGAACGCCCACGAATCCGGATCGGCACCGGAGGAGGTTCGCATCTCGATCGAAGCGGGTGTGAACGTCTGGCAGCTCAACGTGCTGGACCGCGGCTCCGGCATGTCCGAGGCGGTATTACGTAATGCGCTGTTGCCGTTCTACTCGACCAAGCCGACCGGGACCGGGCTGGGGCTGACCCTGAGCCGGGAGGTCCTGGAGGCGCATGGGGGCCGGATTACGCTGGCGAACCGGGAGGGAGGTGGGCTGGTGGTTGCCCTCTGGCTGCCCCGGTCAGCCGGCGTGGGCTGAGCCTGTGGATGAATCCTGAGCAACTCTGCGAGCGGCGCCTCGTCCCTTAACATATTGTCTGACTTGCCTTATTCACCAAGGTGTCATCGATCGATCGCAGATAATTAACTGGATTTTCACAACCAGCGGCTTAGAATCGCCGGGCACAAAAAAGAAGTTACAGGCCGCGTTCGATGAAAATAACAGCGAGCGGCGGTCTCGTCAGAATCGCAGGTGAATCGGATGTAGCGGCGAACGAAGAGCGCGCCGCGAGCTTCCCCGTCGAAGACCGGCGCAATGACGCGACCGCGGGTTGGGATCCGTACCAGGTTTGGCTCACGCGGGTGAAAGCACCGCGCGAAGCGCGTGATGAGCTGGATTCGCCCGAACCCACGCCCTGAACGGGCGTTTTTCACAGATTAGGCAGATATTGCGGCGGCGCCAGCCGTTGCCGGCGTATCTGCTTGTCCGCAAGAGCCTCAAGCCGCTACCGTACGGGCCGTCGCCGTCCACGGAGCGATGATGCGTTTCACCCTCGTCCCGAGCGACGCCCAGGACACCGCTGCAGCGCGCGAGCTCGATACCGGGTTCCCGAAGCTCGAATTCGGTGAACCGCTGGAAGCCGAGTTCCGCCGCACTCATCGCCAGAAGCTCCTGCCATGGACCCGGGCCGGGTTCGCCGCGCTCGGGCTGCTGGCCCTGATCCTGTGGGTGCTCGATCACTGGCAGCTGCCCGCGGACTTTGCGCCTCATTCCTACGCGTTGCGGCTGTTCGTCATGCTGCCCCTCGCGCTGCTCGGGCTCGGTATGACCTACGTGATGGCACGTAACGACGCGCTGGTCCGCTGGAGCACACTGATCTTTGCCGGCTTCAGCCTTGCCGCCATTGCCCTCGACACACTCCTGGCGCGCGCTGGTGGGCCGCTCGCATTCTCTGGCGTGAGCGCTGCGCTCCTCATCGGTTGCAGCGTCATGGGATTGCGCTTCTGGCCCGCTCTCGATGTGTGTGGCGCGCTGGTTGTCGGAGCGGTTGGCGCCGTCATGTTCGCCGGCTGGGGGGCGACTCAGGTCATCCCGTATGCGCTCACCTTGCTGACGGTCGTAACCATCGGTTGCGCAGTGGCCTATGCCCTCGAGCATGCAATTCGAGTGGCCTACCTCGAAGCGGTCGTGATCGCCCACCTCGGTGAACGCGACGGCCTGACGGGTCTTTTCAACCGGCGCGTCTTCGATCGCTACCTCGAGCGCGTCTGGCAGCAATCGATCGTCGACAAGTCGCTCGCGGTGCTGATGCTCGTCGATGCCGACAATTTTCGCAGCTACAACGATCGCTTCGGCTTGAAGGCGGGGGATGACTGCATCCGGCAGATCGCCGCCGCCATGGCGGGATGCGCGCGCCGGCCGCTCGACTTCTGCGCGCGCTATTCGGGCATCCAGTTCGCGATCGTGCTCGCCAACCCGGATCGGCTGTACGCAGAGGACATCCCGCAGCACGTGCGCGCGGCGGTCGCGGCGCTCGGCATCGCGCACCCCGATTCCCCCAACGGTCGCCACGTCACGGTGAGCGTCGGGGTTGCGCTCACGGTGCCGCGGGTATCCGATAGCCGTGAGGCGTTCATCGAGCTGGCCCAGGCGGCCCTGCGGGAAGCACATGACGACGGAGGTGACCGTGTAGTGGCGCGCGAGTCGGAATCCTCACTGGTGCAGACAGGGATGTTTCGCGCGGAAGTAGCGCTCGCGGCCGCACGCGGCCGCTGAGCAGCGAAAATCATGGCGCCTGATACCAAACCGGCGGACGGGCTCGCCGATTCCGGCGTCGCCGTGCAGCTGCGTGAAGGCTTTCGCTGGCTGCGATTCGCCGGCGGCCTCGAGCAGGAGTTCCGTGCGGCTCACCTGCTCGCCCTGCGGCGCCAGATCCGTCACAACCTGTTGCTGGCGACGGGGCTGATCGTCGCTTTCGCAGTGCTCGACCGCTGGCTCCTGGGCACCGCGACGCAAGCGAGGTCGGATCTGCTGCGCTTCGGCGTGATCCTGCCGCTGATCGGCGTCACGCTCGCCGCAACCTACCTGAGCGGCTACGCGCAGTGGTATCCGCGCATCGTCCGGGTGTGCGCGCCCATTTGCGGCCTGTGCGTGGTCGCGATCGTTGCCGGGGCCACCCAGGCGGGCACGCAGCTCGTGTTCGCGACTCTCGTGATCACGACTATCTTCCTGTACTTCCTCGTCGGCATGATGTTCTACGCCGCGCTGACCTCGAACGTGATCGTTTGGGCCGCGTATGTCGCCACCGCGCTGCTCTCGGACATGTCGGCACGTGAAATCACCTACAGCAGCATGCTGCTGGCGCTGGCCAACCTGGTGGGCGCAGTCGTCTGCTATCACCTCGAGACCGCGAATCGGGTCGGCTATCTCGAAGCGCGACTGTTGGGCGATGCCGCAGCTCGCGACGGCCTCACCGGCATCTACAACCGCCGCAGCTTCGACGATCGCATCGAACAGCTCTGGAACCAGGCGATTCGCGAACAGACTTCCGTGGCGTTGCTGCTCCTGGACATCGACTTCTTCAAGCCTTTCAACGATTTCTACGGACACCAGGCCGGCGATGAAACGCTGCGCTCGGTCGCGGCGGCGCTCAACCGCTTTGCGCGGCGGCCGCTGGATTTCACGGCGCGTTACGGCGGCGAGGAATTCGCCCTGGTCGTCTACGACGTGGATCAGGCCTTCGTCGCTGATCTCGCACACCGCGCCCGGGCTGCCATCGAAGCTATCGCCATCGCGCACGAGCGCTCGACCGTCGCCACTGTGCTCACGGCGAGCATCGGCGCGGCGTGCGTGCGCCCCGCGGCGGCACGACGCTACGCTGGACTGATCCAGCTTGCCGATGAGGCGCTTTACACAGCCAAGCGCCAGGGCCGCAATCGCGTCGTCGTGATGGCAGCCGAGTACGCCGATCTCAAGACCGGGGCGTTTCGCGCCTCCGGGAAATCCTGAGTCCGCCGCCCGGCGCTGCGCTAGCGGTCGTCGTGATAGATCGAGAGCTCGTGCCGGCCGTTCGAGTCCCGGGCACCGCGGAACATGCCCTCGGTGTTGAAGCTCATCTCGATGTCGCCCTGCGAATCGATCGCGATCACGCCGCCTTCGGCGGGCAGCGCCTTGAGCTTATGCTGCACCACCTCGTCGATCGCCTGCTTCAACGTCATCCCCTTGTAGTCCATCAGCGCATGGATGTCGTACGCCACCACGGAGCGGATGAAGAACTCGCCCTGGCCGGTTGCCGAGACGGCGCAGGTGCGATTATTCGCATAGGTGCCAGCGCCAATGTGCGGAGAGTCTCCGACCCGGCCCGGGATCTTGGCGGTGGTGCCGCCGGTTGAAGTCGCGGCGAAGAGATTGCCCTTTTTATCGCGCGCGACCGCGCCCACGGTGCCGAAGTAGTTGAGCTTGATCGCTGCCAGGCGATCGCCCTTGAGTGCCTTATCGAGCTGTTCGCGGCGTCGTTCGGTGTAGAAGTAGCTGTTCGGCACCAGGGTCATGCCCTGGTCGAGCGCAAACTCTTCTGCGCCCGGGCCGATCAGCATGACGTGTGGCGTCTTCTCCATGACGAGGCGCGCGAGCTCGATGGGATTCTTGATGTGCTTGAGGCCTGCGACCGCGCCGGCGCGGCCGGTGGCCCCGTCCATCAATCCCGCGTCCAGCTCGACCTCCCCCGCACGATTGAAGACCGCGCCACGCCCGGCGTTGAAAAGTGGCGAGTCTTCGAGAATCTTGACCGCGGCAATCGCGGCGTCTTCGCTCGATCCGCCCGATTCCAGCACGGCGTAGCCGGCATCGAGCGCCTCGCCGAGATCGTGGCGGTATTTCGCCTCGAGGTCCGGGTTCATTTCACTGCGCGGCAGCGTGCCTGCACCACCGTGGATCGCGATTCCGAACGCGGCTTTGTCAGCCATGGCCACTCCCCCCAACAATGACAACGCCAGCCCGGCCAGCAGGCCGTGAATGAGCTTCATTCCAATACCCCCGCCGATTGGCAACTCGGTTTTGCTATCTTCGCATGGCCTCCGAGACTGAACCATGCCACGCGCAACCCGGATCAAGAGCCTGCTGGTCGCCAATCGCGGCGAGATCGCCATTCGGGTGATGCGCGCCGCCAACGAGCTTGGCATCCGCACCATTGCGATCTATTCACAGGAGGATCGCTTCTCGCTGCATCGGATGAAAGCTGACGAAAGCTATCTGGTGGGCGAGGGCCGCGGGCCCATCGAAGCGTATCTCGACATGGCGGATGTGCTGCGTGTCGCTCGCGAGGTCGGGGTTGACGCGATTCATCCCGGTTACGGGTTCCTGTCCGAAAATCCTGAGTTTGCCACCGCTTGCGAGGGCGCCGGGCTCATCTTCATCGGGCCCACCGCCGAGACCATGCGCGAGCTCGGTAACAAGGTACGTGCGCGTGAACTGGCGGTGCGCGCGGGCGTGCCGGTAATGCCGGCGACGGCGCCGCTGCCGCAAGATCTGCGCGAGGCGGCAGCGCTTGCGGCCGCTGTGGGCTATCCGCTGATGCTCAAGGCGAGCTGGGGCGGAGGCGGGCGCGGCATGCGCAGCGTCGAAAGTGAGTCGCAACTCGCGGAGTTGCTGGCAGCGGCACGACGCGAAGCTCAGGCGGCGTTCGGCAATGACGAGGTTTACCTCGAGAAGCTCATCCGGCGCGCCCGCCACGTCGAGGTACAGATCCTCGGTGATGCGTACGGCAACCTGGTGCATCTGTTCGAGCGCGATTGCACCGTACAGCGCCGCAACCAGAAGGTCGTGGAACGCGCGCCGGCGGTGTTTCTCTCCACCGAGCAACGACTCGAGCTGTGCGAGGCGGCGTTGCGCATCGGCCGAGCCGTTCAGTATCGCGGCGCCGGCACGGTCGAGTTTCTGCAGGATGCGGACAGCGGACGATTCTTCTTCATCGAGGTGAACCCACGCATCCAGGTCGAGCACACCGTGACCGAGGCCATCACCGGCATCGACCTGGTGAAAGCGCAGATCTGCATTGCGGATGGGGCCGCGATCGGCACAGCGGAGAGCGGCGTGCCGCGTCAGCAGGAAATCCGCATCAACGCGCACGCTCTGCAATGCCGCGTGACGTCCGAGGATCCGGAACACAACTTCGTCCCCGACTACGGGCGCATCACCGCGTATCGGAGTCCCGCGGGATTTGGCGTGCGGCTGGACGCCGGTACCGCCTACTCCGGCGCCATCATCACGCGCTACTACGACTCGCTCCTGGTGAAGGTCACGACCTGGTCGCCGTCGCCCGAGGAAACGATTGCGCGCATGCATCGCGCCTTATGGGAATTCCGCGTGCGTGGCGTCGTCACCAACCTGCGCTTCCTCGACCAGCTGATCATGCATCCGCGCTTTGCGAGCGCGGACTACACGACCCGGTTCATCGACGAGACGCCTGAGCTGTTCCAGTTCCCGCGCCGGCGGGATCGCGCCACGCGCCTGCTCAACTATATCGGCGAGATCGTGGTCAACGGCAACCCCGAGGTGAAGAACCGCGCGCGTCCCGGCAAGCACAGTCCGCCACGTGTGCCGCGACTGAATCCCGAGGTGCCCGCACCAGGCAGCAAGCAGAGACTCGATCAGCTCGGGCCGAAGAAATTCGCGCAATGGATGCTGGAGCAGGAGCGCGTGCTCCTCACCGACACCAGCATGCGCGATGCTCACCAGTCGCTGCTGGCGACGCGCATCCGTAGCATCGACCTGGTTGCGATTGCGCCCGCCTATGCACGCCTGCTGCCGGAGCTGTTCTCGGTGGAGTGCTGGGGCGGCGCGACCTTCGATGTCGCGCTGAGATTTCTCAAGGAGGATCCGTGGGAGCGCCTGCGGGCACTGCGCGAACGGATGCCGAACCTGCTGCTGCAGATGCTGCTGCGCTCGGCAAACGCAGTGGGCTACACGAACTACCCGGACAACGTCGTGCGCTTTTTCGTGCAGCAGGCCGCGGCCAACGGCATCGACGTGTTCAGGGTTTTCGACTCGCTCAACTGGGTCGAGAACATGCGCGTCGCCATCGACGCGGTGCTGGAAAGCGGCAAACTCTGCGAAGCCGCGCTCTGCTACACCGGCAACCTATCCGATCCCGGCAATACGAAGTATGACCTGCGCTACTACGTCAAGCTGGCACAAGGTCTGCGCGCCGCTGGTGCCCACGTGATAGGCATCAAGGACATGGCGGGACTGTGTCAGCCACGTTCGGCGCACGCCCTGGTGAAAGCGTTGAAGGAAGAAGTCGGGCTGCCGATCCATTTCCATACGCACGACACCAGCGGCATAGCCGCGGCCAGCGTGCTCGCCGCGATCGATGCCGGTGCCGATGCCGTGGACGGCGCAATCGACGCGCTCAGCGGACTCACCTCTCAGCCCAATCTCGGCTCGATCGTCGAGGCGCTGCGCTTCGGTCCGCGGGATACGGGACTGGATCCCGAAAAGCTGCGAGTGATCTCTTCCTACTGGGAACAGGCGCGACGACTGTACGTCGCGTTCGAGAGCGACATTCGCGCGGGGGCTTCCGAGGTCTACGTCCACGGCATGCCGGGCGGGCAGTACACGAACCTGCGCGAGCAGGCGCGCTCGCTTGGCATCGAGGAGCATCGCTGGCCGGAAGTGGCGCGGGCGTATGCGCAGGTGAACGAGATGTTCGGCGACATCATCAAGGTCACGCCGACCTCCAAGGTCGTGGGTGATCTGGCGCTGATGATGGTCACGGCGGGTCTCACGCGTGAGGCGGTGCTCGATCCCGCGGCCGAAATCGCCTTCCCGCAATCGGCCGTGCAGTTCTTTCGCGGCGATCTCGGCCAGCCGTACGGTGGGTTTCCGGAAGGCCTGCAGCGCAAGATCCTCAAGGACCAGAAGCCGCTGGCGGTGCGGCCCGGCGAGGTGCTGACAAGCGCAGACCTCGAGCGTGAGCGTGCCGAAGCGGCGAGGCGCTGCGGTCGCCCGATCACTGACACTGACCTCGCCTCGTACCTCATGTATCCAAAAGTCTTTACCGACTACGCGACCGAGCGACTGCGTTTCGGCGACGCGAGCGTCCTGCCGAGTGGCGTGTTCTTCTACGGCCTCGAGCCTGGCGAGGAAATCAGTCTCGACCTCGAGCGCGGCAAGACACTGATCGTGCGCTTCGCCGCCGTCAGCGAGATTCACGATGACGGCGCCCGCACGGTATTCTTCGAGCTGAACGGCCTGCCGCGCTCGGTACGCGTGCCCGATCGCAGCCAGATCGCCAAGCAGCCGGCGCGGCGCAAGATCGAGCCCGGCAATCCCGCCCACATCGGCGCGCCCATGCCAGGTACGGTGGTGACCGTCGTGGCAAGAGCAGGGCAGAAGATCGCGCGCGGCGACCTGCTGGTCACGCTCGAAGCAATGAAGATGGAGGCCGCAGTGCGTGCAGAGAGCGATGGGGAAGTTGCTGAAGTCCTCGCACATCCCGGCATGCAGGTCGATGCCAAGGATCTGCTCCTGACTCTGCGCTAGCCAGCTATACTGGCGCCGGCATGGCCGAAACCGCCACCGTACTGCTCATCGATGCGAGCCCCGATGATCAACGGATGATCCGCGAGGAACTGGCCGAGATCCGTGGCCAGCCGTACACGCTCGAAATCGCCACTACGCTGTCCGCGGCGCTCGTGCGCCTGAAGCGCGGCGGCCTCGACGTCATCCTTCTCGACCTGTCGCTGCCCGACAGCCTCGGCCTCACGACCTTCCTGCGCCTGCAACCCAAGGCCAACGAGGTCCCGATCGTGGTGCTGATCGGGCGCAACGACGAGGAGCTCGGCACCGAAGCCGTGGCGCGCGGTGCGCTCGATCACCTGGTCAAGCAAGAGGTCGTCAGCACTCTCCTCGACAAGGCATTGCGCTATGCGACCGAGCGCACGCACACGATGCTGGCGCTCAAGGCATCGGAAACCCGCTATCGCGAGCTGTACGAGAACGTCGTCGCCGGCGTGTTCCAGTCCACGCCGGACGGGAAATTCATGTCCGCCAACCCCGCGCTGGTGAGGCTCCTCGGCTACGCCACTGAGGATGAGCTGCTCGGGATCGACATCGGCAAGGACCTCTACATGTACCCGGAGGACCGCGAGAACTGGATCCGCAACATCCAGCAGAGCGGCGAGATCCGCAATGCGGAGCTGGTGCTCAAGCGCAAGGACGGCCGCAAGATCGTGGTGCTGGAGAATTCGCGCGCGGTCTGCGACGACCAGGGCCGGGTGCTGTACTACGAAGGCACGCTCACGGACATCACCGAGGCGCACGAGCTCTCGCAGCAACTGTCCTACGAGGCGAGTCACGACGCGCTCACCGGCCTCATCAATCGGCGCGAATTCGAGTTGCGGCTGCAGCACGCGATCGAGAGCGCCCAGATCGGCGACGCCAGGCATGCCCTGTGCTACGTCGATCTCGACAATTTCAAGGTCATCAATGACACCTGCGGGCATGTCGCCGGCGACGAGCTGCTGCGCCAGCTCGCGCACATCCTGCAGCAGCGCATCCGCACCCACGATGCGCTCGCGCGACTCGGCGGCGACGAGTTCGGGGTACTGCTGCACGACTGCCCGCTCGAGCACGCTTCCGAGGTCGCGCAGGGCATGCGCCGCGCGATCGAGCAGTACCAGTTCGTTTGGGGCACGAACTCGTTCTTTACCGGCTCGAGCATCGGCGTGGTGCCGATCGAGGGCAACCAGCGCCGGGTGACGCAGGTGCTGAGTGCTGCGGATGCGGCCTGTTATGCGGCGAAAGACCAGGGGCGCAACCGCGTACACGTGTATCGCGAGGATGATTCGGCCGTGGTGCGCCGGCACGGCGAGATGCAATGGGTATCACGCGTCAAGCGCGCACTGAGCGATCAGCGTTTCTTCCTCGAAGCGCAGCCGATCATGCCGCTGAGCGGCGACGACGCGCGTGTGCACTACGAGTTGCTGGTGCGGCTGCGCGATGAGAATGACCGGCGCGTGCCCCCGGGCGCCTTCATGCCGGCAGTGGACCGCTACAACCTGTCGAGCCGGCTCGACCGCTGGGTGATAGGCGCGGCCTTTTCCTGGCTCAAGCGCAATCTCCCGAACCTGCCCGACGTGGAGCGGTTCTTCATCAATCTTTCCGGTGAGACGCTCGGCGACCTGGAGCTGGGTCCCTATATCATCCAGGGCCTGCGTGAGTCCGACATTTCCCCCGAGCGCATCGGCTTCGAGATCACGGAGTCGGCGGCCATCAACAACCTGACTCGCGCCAACCGGCTGATCGGCGAACTTCGCAAGCAGGGGGTTGCTTTCGCTCTCGACGATTTCGGCGCCGGCATGTCGTCATTCGCGTACCTCAAGGCGCTCACCGTGGATTTCCTCAAGATCGACGGCATGTTCATCGCCAACCTCGGCAACGACCCGGTGGACTTCGAGATGGTGAGCGCCATCAACCGTATCGGTCACGTGATGGGCAAGCGCACGGTCGCCGAGTGCGTCGAACAGACGAGCGTGCTGGAGAAATTAAGGGAAATCGGCGTCGACTATGCGCAGGGGTTTGCGTTGGGCCTGCCCGTGCCGATCGACGAGCTGCTGCTCAAGCGCGCCGCGCCGCTACGCGCGCACGGCGGCTGAGAGCGAATACCAGCGCCAGGGCTTCGAGGGCTCCCGTGCCTCCTCCGCCGCCACCGCCGCCACGCGAAGGTGGCGGTGGAGTGCTCGCCTGGGTGACGAGCAACGTCACGCTCGCGGAGTTGTTCTGCGCGGCGCCGTCATTGCCGGCAGACAGGCTCGCGGTGCTGGTGAACGCTCCCGCCAGGCTGCCGAGCATGCTGAGATCGACGCGTCGCGAACTGCCAGCCGGCAGCGTGCCGAGATCGCAGGTTACGGCGCCGGCACCACTCGAACAGCTGCCCGCGTCGGGCGTCGCACTCTGCACCGTGATGCTCGCGGGAACGCTGATACTGAGCGTCGCGGCGTTGACTGCGGAGGTGCCGACCGAGTCGACGTGGATGCTGTAGTTGAGCGGCTGGTTGGCCAGGTTGCTGACGCTCGACGGTGTTGCGCTCACCGCCGCGTCCGCGACCACCGCCGCCTCGATGCACGCGGCGCCGCTGATCACCGGCTGCATCTGGTCGAGGCTGCACTGCGAGAAGGTGCTGCTGCCATTCAGGCTCGCGGCCATCAGGAAGGTCGGCGCTGTGCTCGCACACGCCTGGTTCTGCATCGGGTCCGACTCCGCATCGTGCGGCGCGCCGAAGACGTGCCCCATCTCGTGCGCAGCGATGAGCGCCGCGGACGTCGGTCCCACCTCGGCGCCGCCCTCGCTGATGGAAACGCCAAAGCGCGGATTGCACAAGGAGGCGAGAAACGCGATGCCCACGGTCGAGCCGTCGAAATCGCGTCCCGTCATCAGGTGTGCTATCGCCCGGTTGCGAATGGCGGCGGTGGTGTTCTTGTAGTCCCCGAACTCGTTGAGCAGCGTGCTCGGCACCGTCGTCGACGAGAATGGATCGTTGCCGGCATTGAAGACCTGGATCGAGGCGACAACGATGTGCACGCCGACCTGTCCGCTGAAGATGCCATCGACGACATTCATGCGCGTGACGATCGTGCTCTGGCCGTCGGCGGGATGGTCGGTGGAAAACGCGAGGTCGCCGAGCACAGCGATCTGGATCTGCCCGGTCAACGCAGCCGCGGCTGCGAGCGCCTGGTTGCCGCGCAGCTCTTCCACCATCGCCTTATAAGCTGCGAGCGGCGTCGCGCCCTCCGGCGGTGTCATCACGTCGCAGAACTGCGGACCGAGATCGGAGATTGTGTCGGAGAGCCGGTAGATCACCGTCGCGTCGTTACTCACGCGCGCCGCATCGACCATGAATGGCCGGGCGCGTTGTGCAGGCTCGATGGTGTAGAGGTCGTTACCGTCCCACAGCATGCCCTCGAGAGTGTCGCCCACTCGCGTGAGACGAACCCACGAGCCTCGGGCACCCGCGACCTCGCCGCGATAGACCTGCAAGGAGCGCAGTGCTGCGCGCTGTTCGGCTGGCAGACCCGCGAACAAGCGGTCGTTGGCTTCGAGGGTCAGTTCGAACTGGCGTCCGTACGCCAGGAAGCTCATCGCAGTGAGGGGGGCTGCAGGTGCCGCGCGGATCCCCGCACGCGGCAGCGGCTGCGCCATCTGCAGCGACTCCGCGTACAGGATGCGAAACTCGTGCGCGTCCGCGCTCATCGCCACGACGAGCAGGGCGATGCCGCACAGAGCGATGAAACCTCGACGCGCCATGGACCAACTCCTCGCGCCCTACCGTCTCCCGTATATCAGTTGTCGCTGAACTCCGACAGAATGGCGGCCGCCTCGTAGCGGTTCTCGGTGAGACAGCCCGCAGACGTGTTAGTGCGCCTCCTTGAGGGGCACGGTCGCATCGGCGATACGCGCTGAATCGAGATGCGCGCGTTCGGCGATCAGCTTGCGCGCCGCCATGTAGTCCTTGGCACTGTTGAGCGCATCGACTGCGATCAGCTCGCCCGCTCGCAGGTAGCAAAGACAGAAACTGCGCGCGGCGAGCTCACCACGCAGTACGCAGGAATCGTAGCCCTGCGAAAGTCCGACGATGAGCAGCTTGAGATCGAATTGGTCGGACCAGAACCACGGCACCTTGTCGTGCACCATGGGCTTGTCGAGCAGGTTCGCGGCGGCGCTGCGCGCCTGTTCGAAAGCGTTATCGACCGACTCCAGCCGCACGCGACGTCCGTAGCGCAGGCTGGGATGATTGGTGCAATCGCCCGCGGCATAAACGTCGGCAGCGCTGGTGCGGCAATGCTCGTCGACCAGGATGCCGTTGTCGCAGGCGATCCCCGCCGCGCGGGCGAGCTCTGTCACCGGCAGGATGCCGATGCCGACCACGACCACCTCGGCCGCGAAACGCCGTCCATCTGCGCACACCACTTCGCGCACTTCGCTGTCGCCGTCGAAAGCGGTGACCACGGTATTGAAGTGCAACTTCACGCCGCGCGCCGCGTGCTCTGTCGCGTAGAACGCCGACACTTGCGGGGCCACCACGCGGCTCATGGCGCGATCGGTCATTTCCAGCACCGTCACCTCGAACCCCAGCTGCAGGCACGTGGCGGCCACTTCCAGGCCGATGTAACCGGCGCCAACGACAACAAGCCGGGCACCGGGCCGGAAACGGCTGCGCAGTGCGACCACATCATCGTAGGTGCGTAGCTCCACGACACCGGAGAGCCTCAAGCCCGGAACATCGAGCGGCCGGCCGCGACTGCCCAGGCACAAGAGCATCCGGTCGTAAATGAGCGTCTCGCCGGTGCTCAAGGTCGCCTGGTGCTGGTCGCAGGAAACCGCGGTCACGCGCGTACCGAGGCGCAACTCGATGCGCGACTGCTCGTAGAACGATGCGGGCTTGAGCAATGTGCGCTCGAACGGCAATTCGCCGGCGAGCAACTTCTTGGAAAGCGGCGGTCGCTGATAGGGGAGATGCGGTTCGGCGCCGACCAGGACGATCCGTCCCGCGAAGCCTTCCTTACGCAAAGCCTCTGCGCCGTGGACTCCGGCGTGGCTGGCGCCGACGATGAGAATAGTGTCCGACAATCGATCCCCTGCTAACGCGGGCGAGATGATAGAGCAGAGCGCTGGTATCCTCGCACCAAACGAACGCAACCCGCGGCTGGGGTGCGCCAGAGTGGTGCATCGTGGGGGGATCCAGCCGCCGCCACGCGGTCAAGTGGCTGTTTGACAGGCCGGCGATGGCGGGCATGAAAACTGCATCGGCCGAGCAAACCTGATACAACACACGTCGAGGACCGGCGATGAAACTGATCACAGCGATCATCAAGCCCTTCAAGCTCGACGATGTGCGCGCCGCGCTCTCCGAGCTCGGCATCTCCGGCATGACCGTCACCGAGGTGAAAGGTTTCGGACGCCAGCGCGGCCATACCGAGCTCTATCGTGGCGCGGAGTACGTGGTCGATTTCGTCCCCAAGACGCGCATCGAAGTCGGGGTGCGCGACGACCTCGTCGACCAGGTGATCGAGGCCATCACGGGCGCTGCGAAGACCGGCAAGGTCGGCGACGGCAAGATCTTTGTCACCGACATCGAGCGCACGCTGCGCATCAGAACCGGAGAAACCGACGACGCTGCTCTTTGAGAGTAAGAGCAGTCCGCTCGAGTCGTTGGCTGGGTGTGCCTTGAGAGCGTGGGTGAAATGCGCAGTGCGATTTCGAGTGAAGAACTCAAAATCGCACGCGAACC
>Ga0137410_10000121_pt1 | contig 53214 bp, 88 predicted proteins | sample CZODoug1_16funga_FD_108878 | JGI IMG/M metagenome (GOLD analysis project Ga0137410, IMG submission 108878) | Vadose zone soil fungal communities from Angelo Coast Range Reserve, California, USA - CZODoug1_16fungal (Illumina Assembly) | ecosystem: Environmental > Terrestrial > Soil > Vadose zone... | reverse complement strand
GCCTGTGGCTGATGCGGCTCCTTGGTAGCCTGTGGCTGATGCGGCTCCTTGGTAGCCTGTGGCTGATGCGGCTCCTTGGTAGCCTGTGGCTGATGCGGCTCCTTGGTAGCCTGTGGCTGATGCTGGCGATTCATGATCAATCGGTGAACATTTACTAAATGTGTAAGCAATTGCAGCTTTTACCAAACCTGCAATTGTTACCTCAGCAGAGATGGTGATTGATTTGCTGGCAATCTTTGAATTATTGCTGTGACGGCTTAATGAGCCAGACTGTTCAACTTCTGCAAATACGCTATCAGCAGGAGGATAGTATAAAAATACATCAAGTGGATATTCACAGGCATGGAACCCACTTTCACAGGATTTTATTTTGCCATCATGCGTGTAAGTCCCGCCGACCTTGTACTGAAAATTTTGGCATTTCCAATCTTTATTAAATCCTTTATAGGATTTAACGGTTTCTGCTTTTGGTTTTTTGATAGTCATATTTTCTCCATTATTAAATTGAAGTTGGTGGCCGGTGCTGACTTCTTCCGGCTCATAGTTACTAAATGAACTACACTAGTCGGCGAAGCCGGTATATTTCAGGTTTCCCTTACTTAACCCTCGCCACTTCAACTGTTACGCATCAGCCTGCGAAATTCCCCCAACAAAGCAAGCGTCTGGGCGTAACTCCAGATATGTGAAAGATAGGCGCGTTGGTGATGTCGCCTCGTTTTATGAATCATCGTGGGAGATAACCATACTCATCTCTCCCCCTACACCCGCATCGTATCGCTACACCGGATGATCTCTCTTTTCACTGATTAACCTGTACTTACAGGTTTCGCTTGCTTTGTTGGCCCGGCCTCACCAGGATTGGAACGTCTGTAGCGTCGTTCTCGCTCGCTTGCGGTGAAATCAATCGATATCAGAATCAGCTTTCAATGTGGCTCTCTGTTCGGCGGCGCTCGGTAGATGGCGGTCACACCAGTCCGACATTGCTTTAATTTGATCCGCTGAAAGTAATTGGGCAAGACTAACATCCGTTTCGGTCAGCGCTACATCCTGCACATCATAGCAGTCATCATCTGCGTAAAATTCGCCATACAGGTCAAGTTTCAATTCATCGTGATCATAGCCGGAATACAACAGATCGAGCTTTGCGTAGACTTGCGGCTGCTTTGATAATGCATCCAGGGTCGCTTTATTACGGATATCGTCTGCGGTTTTCATTTTGGCAAACCCATTTCAGTCAAATAGTCACGGTTAGTCAGCCAGCTAATAACCTCATTTTCTTTTCTGAAAAACATCTTAGCGGCAATCGGGGCGCACATGCCCCCAGCAATCTGTGGATTACTCAATGAGCGTATTTTTGGATCGTCTGAGCAAACCTGCATCCATCCGGCTAGGCAATGTGTCGTTTCACATACTGCCTCTTCGGCACATGTGCGCTCTTTCCACCCATTATCGCTATGCCAATGTCCCATTTCAAGACGCTTAGCGTTATCCAGAATAATAGCGCGCACCTTTTCCAGATTTTCTGCGGCCTGTTCTGGAGTAGCTGAAATCTCGCTTCCAACAAAGTATTTAGAGCTGGAGCAGCGGTAGCAGCAGGAGCAGTCTGAGCAGTCTGAGCAGTCGTAGCATCCGGAGCAGTTATTGTTATCCATCTCTGCCGCTTGTTCATTTGCTTTTTCTTGTGAGACAGAAGAAACGCCTACATTTCCGCATTCTGTTTTTTCGCTTTTATATTTCATGTTAATTCTCCTTGTTGTGTTTCGATGGTTAAATCTTAAACGAACAAAACCAAAAACACAACAACATTCTGAAAATATTTGCGCATTTTTACAACATCATATATTATTAAGACTCGATAAATAGAAAGGCCTCTATGAACGATTTACAAAAAATCAAGAAGTATCTGGAAGATAGCAAAGGATCTTGGCCGACTATCGAAGCCAAAACAAAAATCACCCAGCGCACGATGTACAACATCATCAACAACAAGATGCCGCGTTATCAGACTATCGAAACTCTGCTGGGATATTTTGAAACAAAACCGAAAAGAGGATCGAAATGAAAATACCACATAAACACGCAGAATTCATTCGCGCGTGGGCCGATGGCGAAGAAATTGAATGTAGTCATGATGGCGTTGAATGGGGGCCATCAATATTTGAACCATTTGGCCCAAACTGGCGAGCCGATTTTTATCGCATCAAACCAGAATTGAAATATCCGAAGACGAGTTTGGCTGCTGGCGATATAGCTGCAGTGTTTCATAATAGTAAATTAAGCGATAGTCAAGCATGGGAAGAAGTAGCCAATGCCGCAATCAAACAGCACATAATCGATACTGAGGGAGAAGGGAAATGAGATTAAAGCAAGAACAAACATTTCCCCCGATAGCTTTAATCTTTGAAACAAGAGAAGAAGCGGAGTTGTTTTGGGAAATTATTTTAGATACTGCTTTAGAAGTTAGCTCTATGAACAAAGATAAGCGCTGCTTAGTTAATCAGATTAGCGATTTATTCAGCAATGAAGCAAATTTATAAAGGACAATGAAATGAGCAAAACTAAAACCCAATGGTTCACCGATCAGGTTCCTGTGAATGTAGGTGTGTATAAAACTAAGATAGTATTCTACGACGGAAAAATAGATTCAGTCCTTAGATTCTCTAAATGGGATGGGACAACTTGGTTTGACTCCTCCGCAACAGTAGAAATTGCGAATACACACTCATGTACTAGCCATCATAAAAAACACTGGCGCGGCCTAGCCGTCAAACCGTAAGGAGAAAACTATGCTAGTAACTAACACAGCCTACCTCCGTAACATCATCCTAGAACTGCTCACAGATTCACCAGGGATGAGTTGCCGAGCGATCCGAAAAAAACTATCTGAGACCATGGAATTTGAAAAGCAAACTATCAAAAATGCCATGTATGTTCTTTTGCAAGCAGGGGAGGTTTATTGCGAAAAAACATCAATCCATACATCGTATTATTTTGTCAATGAAGTGTATGCAAACAATCCGATAGAAACACAGCGGGTTAAGGTCGTCCCAGCCGATCAGTTGCCTAAGTTAGACGGGCCTATTTATAGGCCTATGGATTGGATTTTACACCAGTTGCTGGGGGTAGCATGAACAAGCCTCATTTATTCAAAGATGGCCGGTTCTGGGCCTGTGCTAACAGCCGCTTCGACCATCATATCCTACGTAGTTGTCATGGCAGTACGCCATTATCGGCGTTTCTTATGTGGCGAAAATTTAACTTTATTAGAAAATAATAAAATAGTTGTTGCGTTAGATTGCAATATGTTAGATGATTTAGTTAATTCGTTGGCGCGAAGATGTTGTTTTACTCTGCAAGCCGTTAATGGTTTGGGTGTTAATCTTTATCTCATAGTGATCAGAGTAACTGTGAGACGCCAAAAGATTAGGACTCAAACCATTAACGGCTTTTTTGCGTTCTGAACAACGAATTTATCTGTATGCCCGGGGATGAAAACAACAGGGGCTGCGGCGAATATTGGTACTGGTGGTCAGTGTGAGAATTACCAACGATGGGCGACGAAGTTAGCACCCTGGCACACGAAAAGGCTGACGAGTCGAGCGATTCCTCACTGGATGCTTGTAATGGGACTTAATTAATTTTAGGTCTCATCCTGATATCACCTCAAGCCTCTTGGATTACCCTTAAAGACTGATTCAAAAGCTAGAACAGAAGCAAAGCAAGATCAAGAACAAAGCAGTAAATAAAATAATTAATTCCAACATATAGGACATAAAATGTATCTTATAAGGAAAAATAAGAGTCAGAAAAAAGCGCACATTTGGACAGACGACGATACGAAATGTCGGATGTGGTCAACTGGCGGTATCAGAAAACGTCGATCTTGGATCGTATCGGAAACAGCACAAGGATATGATATTTGCAAGCTTTGTTCTGGCGACCACGATGACTATGATCCGCAACAAGAGTTTTTAGAGCGCATGAAAATTATGCGTGACCAATAAAATAATTAATTAGAGAAAACACATGAAACTACTAACCATCTCAGAACAAAGAATAACCGACATTGCAAGAGAATGCGGTTTTGACATTACCGGCAGGCTTTTGAAATTCGCGGCTAAAGTCGAGCAGGAGGTAATGTATCCAGTTGATTTAGTGCTGGATGAAAAGCATTCGGACTTGCTGGCTAAAAGCCAGGAAGAATCAATAGATGAATGTTTAAGTTTCTGGAAAATGTAATTATCTTAATAAATAGGAGAAATAATGGACTCACTAAAAACAACGCCAGAAGCAATCCGTAATGCTGCGCTAGAAGAAGCCTATCACGCTGCCGATAATGTTTGTCCTGTAGACGAAGAAGGCGTGCCGCGTAATCCGGTAAAGGTTCGTAATGACATTCTCAATGCAGTGAATGCATTGAAGTTTGCTGCCCCATCCACCATTAAGGCAGAGCCGACAGGAGAGCAATCGTGAAATGCCGAAAAAAACCTGTTGTCATCGACGCGATCAAATGGGACGGCGATAATGTTAAGGAAGTAATGGACTTCATGACATGGCGCAACGCTTCCCACGATAACCGCACTGGCCTGCTAATTCACACGCTAGAAGGCACATTGCATGCAAGCATCGGAGACATGATTATCAAGGGTGTGCAAGGGGAATTCTATGCCTGCAAGCCGGATATATTCGCTGCAACTTATGAAGATGCTATAGCTTCCCCCTCCCCCCCCCTCCTCCCACAACAAGGTGGAGAGCAAACAGATAGGATGCCAGAATGTCCTAAGCCATTTCACACTGAAGCAAGTACGTTCGGTTGGCCTGATTTGTTCACGGCTGCTCAAATGCGTGACTACGGTTTGAAATGCCGCCGTGCTACGCTTACCGCTGTCTTGCCACAAGTGGGAGAGGAAAATCCAAGCAACGGAGAACTGTTGAAATTACTTCCAGTTACAAATCATTATCTTGATGAACCTGATGGAGGTAGCCCATCGCTATTGACGCAATTGCAGAGGATGGCGGCGGATGCGAAGAAATATCGAGATGGTTTGGGAGAGGCGAAGGCGGTAGCGCCAATTGGCTATATGGATCCGAATTCGATTGAGTTTCTCAGAAATAGGCACCTGATATTCGCTACAATCCACAGAGACCAGTCTGAAGAACGCACGTGCGCTGTCTACGCTGCCCCTGTTGCCCAGGCTTTGCCAGTAGCAGAAGAGTTCTATATCAAGCGCGTAGAATCACCGGTAGATGAGTGGAGGATAGAGCATAAGCCATCGGGAGATGTAGTACATGTATCAGCATCAATTGAGCCCTTTGAGAACATGCTGACATATTTTGCACAAGCATTTTCGCAAGGAGAATAAAAATGAATTTCTGTAGAGATTGTAAATTTTATAGTCCATCTGTAAATAGTAATAAGATCATGAGCGAACAATTAAAAGCAGCCTATCAGCAACTTGAAGCGGCGGTTAGGAATGCAGGGCTACCAGCATGATGCTTACCGGAAGACCGCACTACGGTTCTTAGAGATGCCTTAAAGTCTATTAATGACGCAAGGAGAGAAAATTGATACTTACTGATTGGGAGCGAACAGAATTAGCATTTTTAGCTAATAATGCATCTTTGGGATTGTCGGTAACTTTGCGGCCGGTTTTATTCCAAAAATTGATGGTTATTGTTCGACAAACAGAGTTTCATGGCCCTGTTGGTGTTAATGTATATATTCCATTTGAGAATGGTTATGAGTGATATAAAAAATATTGAACCATGCCCATTTTGTGGATCGGTTTTAATAACGACTGAAATGGATCAACTTCAAGGTACTAAATGGGGGTATGCAATCTGCGGAGAATGCTTGTCATGCGGCCCAGAGGTAAGGACAGGTTATGATAAAAGTGATAATGCACCGTGGAGAAAATATGCAATTGAGGAATGGAATCAGCGTACTAAAGGAGAAGAAAAATGATTGAAATTGGCGAAAATTTGGCAATAACAATCTGTTTTGTCGTCTTTACTTTATTTAATTTAATTATTTATAGTGTATTAAGTAATTGAAATTAATCAAATATCTCTTACTTCCATGCAGACTATCTGGCCTTCCTGACCGGTCTTAGCCCAATAGATCATATTTTTATTGTACATGACGTCGCAATCTTCCTCTGAATCAAGCATTACAGTGAAATGCTGTGAAGCTACTAAGATGAGTGCGAGCCACATGATGATCCTTTATTTAGGTTGAGATTCTAAGACTTTCATAGCTGCAATGTAGTTTTCAATATGGTGATACCGAGCCGGTCCCCAATCTGGCGTATTAAACATTTCTGGGGCAGTAACTCGCGTAATTGGTCTTGGACGTTCAAGCCAAAAAGGCTCATAGGTTATCGGATCAGAACCATTGTCATCGCCGAATTGGTAATCAAATCCTAAATCGTTTCCCATTAACCCGTTAAGAGAACCCAAGTGAGGTGTCCCAAACGTTGATACACGGCTCCAAACGATCCCTGCGGACTTTGCTAGAGCAGCTAAGTATAAGCACTCACTAGCTCCTTTTGAATGCCCTGTACAGGCTTTCTCAGTCTCTGGCGGTAATGCCTTTAAAAAATCAATAATCTGTTGTGCCACGGACTGAGCATCTTTCCACCAACCAAGATGCACGATTCCTATATCTGCCAGATTAAAAGTACGCTCCTCCACAGGGATAGCCTCAAAGTCCACTATCCATTCCAAAGGCGTGCTAGTACCTTCAAAAGCGATAATGCAACGACCTGGGGTTAGGATGCAATAAACATGCGTTACATCCGTTCCCCAAGTCTGAGCAGCACCGGAATACGTGTATTTGCAGGCCAGCGCCAGATCAAGGTCGGTTATCATTGTGATACGGGTGGCGTGGTTCCGGCGATCCAAGCATTGTGCGCGGTCTTGATGTTGCTGCCGATAGTAGCGAACATAGCGGCAAGCTGATCCGGCGTCATGCCACCCGCCTGTTGAAACTGCATAGCGGCTTGTAGCAACTGAATAGCAACTGGAGCCAAAGTTAAAGCGCTGGCAGCACCAGGATTTGCGGCAGTCAGAATTGTTGGCAGCATCGCTTCGGCAGTGCTGAGTGCTGTTTGTGTAATATCGTCCATTATTTACCCACTTTCTTAATTGTTTCAATGATGGTCAGGGTTGTTACTGCTGCCGTGATTTGCTTCGTTGCTTCAGCCGGATCGACAGGTAATGCCCCAGTGCAGATAGGATAAATCTGGTCATCCAATACGCTGATTTGTTCAATCTCAGCAGAAGTCAGCTTGTGCGCATTCATCATCGATACGGCGATATTAAGTGCTGCGCCATACGTGCCGCAAGCCTGCACATAAGCGACTTGTGTTGACTGCGCGGTAGCGCAACCGGCCAGTACTAGAATTGCGAGAAAAATTAGCTTTTTCATTGAGTCACCTTTTCAGTAGTTGGAAGTTCAGGAGTATTTTTGCTAGGCATAACAAAACGATTATAAAGCGCATGGCTGATGGTAATGATTGCTGCTGAAATAAGATATGGAACGCTCTCAGGGATTGGCGAATGAAAGCCAGCCAAAGCCCAGGTAACAAGTGGGACGAATGTGGCGGCTGAAACAGTGACACCACCGGTTAGGATACTGGATGTTTGGTTCATGCTAGAACTCCTCCAGATTTAGTATAAGCGGCTTGTAAATATTCGATTGAATTGGTATGTTGACCGTATGGCGAACCGAATAAACTTGCCCAAAGATGATTGCATAAATGAATAGACTCTTGTAGATTGCCAGCCAAAATATCAGGAATCGCGTGGCATTCTTTAATCTGCTGAATCGCTATTTTATCTTGGGAAATAGGGCTGAAATCTGTAAGGCCGAGAAGAATACAATAAGGAGAATAATAACGGTGCAGAAGCTGATAACGCCCACTAGCAGTCGAATCACACCTAGTATTAAGGATATTAGGATGTGTAGCATAGCTACTAAATGTGAGCGGATGATTTGGAGTAGCTCCGGCAAGAACATTATAACCGTCATCTGTTTTCTCCATTAGATCAGGACCAATTTCGGATGCCGCCAACATATCCAAAAATGCGGCAAGATTTGGATGTAAATCAGTTGATCGTGGCATTTTACTTCCCCTTCTTGCGATTATCGTGCTTTTCCTTGAAATACTCATACAGCCGAACGGCGTACCAGACCGCTGCAAGTAGCGCTCCTAACGTGGTTATAAACCCTGGAAACACATCAAACAACTTGGTGGCTATTGCTAGACCAGATAGGTGGTCAACCGCTGGTTTTATATCGTTCATAATTTTACCATTTCTGTTGATAAGTTATTTTATACAAGCGTTTCAGCGATCCAATTGAAAGTAGTTATGGCAGATGGAGCTCCATTTACAGTAATCGTAAATGTGGTAGCCCCAATACTGGATGCATAATAATCAATAATGCCGTTTTTAACTCCTGTCAGAGTAAGATTAATTACCGAGGGTGTCAGCGCAAGGCCATGGGTTACTACGACAGTAGTCGCTCCAGAAGCAACCTGAGCTACGCCGTATTGCTTAGTTCTAAACCCTATGTTATTTGCGTAATATCTCTCTACTGTACCCGTTGTCCCATCAATTAATGGCCCCGCTCCATTTGTACCAAAAATATTTCCAGTAATTGTATATCTAGTAGATGGATTTGAATTAATAAGTATTCCATATGCCTGTGAGCCAGATGATCCCCATCCATTTTTAAGTGTGCAGTTTTTAACACTGAAATCAGTGCAATTTGAGAAGTAAAGGCCAAAAGAGGCATTAGCAGAGGCCGTACTGTTACCTACAACATTACATGTTTCAAATGATGTTTGTTTTGCGCCACTTAGTACAAGGCATCCATTCGCACCATTGTTAAAGAATGTGCTTCCTAAGAAAGATACACTCTCACTATTAGTAGAGCCAACTGTACAACCACTACCAGGCCTGGACGAGAAAAAGCAACCGGTAAAGGTTACATCAGTACACTGGTCAAGCCATACGCCGGAAGTACTCGAGTCAAAAGAGCAACTAGTGAATCTACAGTACTCAGGCCGTACACCAGTAGAATATACTGCCGCCGTAGTATAAACTGGGTATGTGCCAAAGTTCATAATACAGGAATAGAATGTCATCTCGTCGCAGAAATCTGCAAGATACACACCATATACTCCATTATTAATACCATCGTTAGCCGCAGAAAAGGTACAGTTTAAAAAGTAATCGTCAAAATTATTGACGCCACCATCTATACGTAGTCCGCTCCCATGGAATGCCCCTATATCTATGCTATTAGCACGCAAGATAGGAGAACTAGATAGATGGATGCCATTAAATGTATTTGTGATCAGCAGATCGGTAAAAGTCATATAGCTACTACCAATTGCGCGGATACCATCCCCGGAAGTGACTGCAGCAGACCCAAGAGAATTTATAATCTGGAAGGCCTCTAAATGGGCGTCAGCGGCTCCATTTAGAGTAAGGACATTAAAATTAGTAGCTTGCTTAAAGATAGTTCTAAGCCGACCATCTCCAATCAGTGTAATTCCGGTTGTAATTGTAATAGTGCTTGTTAAGAGGTACGTTCCAGCAGGAGCATAAATTTTATTGGCCCCAAAGTTTATTGCTGCCTGCACCGCAGCTGTCACATCAACTAATGCGGTATTCGCTTTTACGTCAGCTATTTGGGCCGACGTCATAAAGTCGAAAATGTTGACAAACTCTGATAATTTAGTTTGTACTGTCGTTGCTACTGTCCCCGCTCCGGGAAGTTGATATCCGACTAAAGATGAGCCAGATGATAAGGCGAGAGTAGCCGGAAAATTTGAATTTGAATTGGCTATACCTACAACATTATCCTCAGTCCAAAATGGATTTGTTGGAGGGTCGGTATCGGTTGATGGCGATAAAACCAATTTATAAAGCGATGTGCTAGTAAGGAAAAGGTCGCATTCTCCCCTTGTATTTAACACAACAGGATTCGCGTTTGGAGTGCCTCCGGTCGAATCAGTGAATGTAGCAAGTTTCGTTGTTGACCCGGCAGCATATGTAAATAACAACCCGCCAGCAAGAGGCCCACCATTATTATCAAACCCACGGAACTTTAAAAATGGTGCTTGTGATACGGTCATATATTTCCCATATAGGATTGGTCAATCATCCCGATTGTCCATTGATTTACATTCTATTGAATAATTCTAACGTTATACGTAGTCGCAATAGGCGTTCCTGCGACAATGGCGCATACTTTTACTGTGACTGTATTAGAGGATGAAACATATGCTTCCCATGTATTGCCATCGCCTGGGTACGTTACTGGATCTGTCAGGGCAATCATGGATGTGGTTGCTCCTGTAACTGTTGCAGTCCCTACTGCGCACGCACCAGCTAATAGCGCCCCACCACCGATGCTGCCAGAGGCTCCAGATAGATTCGGCAGTATTGTCGTACCATTAGACTGTAGTGCCGATGTGGCATTGATTGTTGGCGCTGAAATGGTTCCTGTAGCGCTCAATGCACCAGTGTGTGCCCAAGGCCCTGAACCGCTATTTGTTGTAATCCCAGTGATCCCCGACCCTTGACCACCCGCAACAGAAAAAGGAACGACTACTGCGCTATGCGCATCATTTGCGAGCCGTAATGATGTTGATCCACTCCAAAAAATCCATTCTGACGTTCTATTGCCCACCGTTTGCGTGGCATCATACATCTGGATATCAGCAATGCTAGGCGTCGCATTAAGAGAGACGCCTGAATTCGTTACCCCAGCAGGACTTGTATTCGATGCTGAACTGATATTTCCTTGAACATTAACATTTCCTGTAACAGCAAGGCTTGAAGCAGTTGCTGCGCCTATGTTAGGAGTTACAAGCACTGGAGAATTGGATAGCACGACTGAACCCGCTGTGCCAGTTGATGTGGCTGTTCCTGTACCTCCTGATGCTACGGGAATCGGTGGCGAAACACCGCTAATAGTCCCCCCTGTTATATTTGCCGAAGTTTTATCGAGTGTATTGTAATTATTTGTCTGCGCTAATACTATTAATGGAAAAATAAACAAAATCGAAAGTAATTTTCTCATTTATAGCTCCAGATATACATCAACCGAAATCATCATATTCGGAGTTGATGCACCAATTAGTTGAACTCGCCATGTTAGCGGAAGAATATCGGAAGCTGAGCCATTAGTTACTACCCCAATACCTGGATAAATTTTTAATATAGTAATTCCCGATGCTGAAATAGTAGGCCCGACTAGAATGTCGTACCAAGTAAATGATATAGGATCTTGCGCTTGAATATGGGGCGTATAAGTTCCGCCAGTAACAGTCATCACGTTAATGATGAAATGACCACCACGGTAGTTATAATTCGTCTGAACGGGAGAATTAACAGTAGTCGCCGTCTGCGTTGCTTGTGGGAGCGGTGTATAGTTTGTATTCGCTACCTGAGCAAATGCAAATGACGAAACAAAGCACATCAATAAGATAAGATATTTCATTTTTTCCTTTGGCCTATTGGCGCTGTAGGAGGGTTGCCATCATCCCGATGGTAACGATAAACTTACAGTATTTTACTCTTTTTTATCACTAAATTCTATTTCTTCGCAATAACCTAATTTATGCAATTTTGGTAACTGAGATTCTAGTTTTTCCCCTACATCGTCTCGGATTACCATGTCTGCAAGCGATATTTCATCGATCACGCCATATACTGATTTTCGAGCATCTGAAACTGTTTTGCCGCTTCCTGTTGCGACAAGTACATATGATCCCGAGGTCATCGGTAACTTTTCTTCAATTGTCTTGCTGCCGTTCCAGACTGGGCCTTTGCCGAGCATAACCTGAGCGAAATGGATATGTTCGGCTACTTTGTCCACGCCATAAATTGGATTGCCTTCAACAACTTCAGGCAGGCCGTCTTCATAAGGATAGGGCTTCTGCGCCACTATAACGCCGATAGCGCAGTCATACGACACTTTTAACGTGTCCTTGCCTTCTAGTGCGTCTTTCATCCATTGAACCTCATCATCGCCTTTGTGGAGCGATCTACGAATGAAGTCATCCGGCCAACCGCTGCGACATGTGAACTCGAAAGGCAAATAGTCACCAGCTGAACTGATACCGCCATTAATAGCGATATCGCCAGTATGCCCAAGAGCGCGAAAGTGCGGCTCGAAACTTTTTAAGATATCGGCAAGTTTTCCATCTTTGACAAGTTGGATAACTGTGCCTTGTTCGCCGGTCGATGGACCGTAATCACCAGAGCATAATTTTTTGTGCTCAAAGGATAATTCGTATTTGCCCTCAAGGAATCCATGCGAACCCATAAACCCAGCAATGCCGACCTCTGCAACCATATCAACTTTTTTCTGTAACATGCACGGGCCTTTTAGCTTCATACCGGACTTGATTTTCTTTTCCAGCCATCCAACTAATTGCGCTGGGTCTTTTGGAACAAAGGTTAGGGACTTGTCAGACTCGTCTCCTAATGTCTTAAAAACGCATGGTTCATCAGCACTGCGAGCATAAGTCAAAGCTTCTTGCAGCGAATTAAACGTATCATATTCAGGGATAATCATGTCATGCATTTTCATAATCTGCATGCCTAAAGCGCGGTCAATTTCAAGTTTTGCCGATGCTTTAGTTGGGCCGAATACTGGATAGCCATGCGCGCGCCAACGATCCATTTCATCAAGATATTTACAGTTGGCAGTCATGATAATTAGGCCGTCTTTTGCCCACTTCATCGAGCTTTTAAGATCGTTTGTAATGGTAAGGCCGGGGAAACCATTGCCGTCCTTGATATCCAAACCAGGAGGTCGGAATAGGCGAACCTCATGACCTTGTGCGATTGATCGCAAGGCAAGGTCAAGGCCGCATCTATCACCATCGAGTAGGAACATGCGCATTTTATTGCTCTTGGGTTGAATTCATTAGTTGAGACAATGGAACTGGAGATGGCCCCGGCTTGAATGTTTGCGCAAGACCCCCCAATGGAAGCGTCTCACGCGGCGTAAATACTGCTTTTTGATAAGGTTTTGATAGCAACATATTCCGTGCTAAAGGACGCGCTAAGATAGCGCCGGCAACATCCGGTCTACCATGCGCAGCCGTAGCTAAAGCAAGACCAAAATCAAGTGCAGAGGAATCAGTAACACTGCCTAGCATATCTACATTTTTCGCTGATTGTGGGAATGCTGCGCCAAACTTTGCCACTTTTTCAAGATTTCCAGTTAGTGGTTTTCCTTTGTCCATCAATCGCGCTGCACCACGAGCAGATACATTTCCAGTAACCGTATTCGTCACTGATTCCATATCATGAGCCTTAGCTATTGTTTGCCTTGCTGTACGGTACTCATTTACTAAATCAGGCTTCCCAAGACGCTCTAAGTTGCGTTCGACAAGATCATCCATAGCATTAGCTGCCTCACGCTGCGCAAGGCCTAGGGCGTGTCTTGATGGGTCTCCAAGCGCCTTTAGATTCTGTGTCGCATCTCCACGCAGTTGCTTTACAAGTTCAATTGCTCCTTTGGTAGTAAAGGGCTTTTGGTTATAAAGTGAATTACGTAGTTTGGCAATTTCTGGATTAGCCATCAATTCAGGAAATTCCTTTGCAGCCTGACTATTTGCGCCGCCGATTTGCGAGATATCATTTCTAAAAGAAGTATCTGTTTTAATTGGATCAGTTACGGATTGAACGGCTTTATATGCTTTACCAGCCTCTTTTCGAATATCGGAGAATGTTTTTTCATCAAGTACCGCATTATTCGGTAATTTGAATTCCTCTTTTACGAGGTTATTTGTGTTTTCCTGATTTTTTAAAGATGCTTTCTGTTCGATCTTCTTGCCTGACCAACCTCCTAAAGTATCGCTTACTACTGATCCTGAAACCTGTGCAGGAGGCAAAACATAACCGGCATCGTGTGCTTCTGCTGCATTAGATTGCACTTGAGCCTGACGAGTTCCTGGCGCAGCAGCTGCACCTCTTACGACATTACGTGCGATTGTTGGAGTAAGTGGGATCGTACCGCCGACTAACGATGCTACTGTCTGTGCTACAGGACCACCTCCTGCCTCCGCTACTGTCTGGCCTGACATACCACCAGTAGCGCTTGATGCGATTTGAGCGCCCGGAGAACTTCCCAACATTCCTAATACACTTTTTGCAAGAGGAGTTGATGCAGTTCTTGCTAGTTGCGTCGCCAAGCCTGCCGATCCACCAGCGCCAGTCATTGCTCCTACGCCAGCCTGAACAACGCGCTCAAGGCCATTTTGAGGTTGAGGCAAGCCTGCTGCGGTCATCACTCTTTCTGATAAATCTCGCGTTGGAGATGAACTTAGATTTGTTCCTGCTACCCGATTAATGATTGGATTAACAACTGCGGCAGGAATATCAAGAGTAGATGCAACTCCTCCAACTGCACCACGCGCTGTTAATCCTACTTGACGGCCTATTTCGTCATACCATGTGCGTGGTTTTTCTGTTGGAGTTGGCGCAGCTGGCGCTGCCTTTGTTTTTTCGGCAAACGGGTCATAATCAACCTCGCTCACCGTAGGCATGTGTTTGGAAACTTGGTCGCCATATTGCAATGTGTTTGGTGCATTAGGATTACGAGGATCAGATACTGGAACGCCTTTAGCCGCCTTGCTAAGACCGCCTGAACCGCCGTAATACCCTGCTGCTGCGACTTTTACGTCACCATTAGCCTTATCGTACATCTGAGCAGCATAACGCGCTCCAGCACGCGCATTTTGGATTGGGTCTTTGATATCCCATTCCTTATCCGCTACTGTTGAAAACGTTGCAGGCGTAATTTGCATTCCTCCAACAGCGCCAGAATTCGATGTTTTAGTGTTTTTACCGCTGCTTGATTCCTGCTTATAGATGCTGCGAATAAAGTCGGCTTTATGCCCTTTAATCCCCTCTGCGGACAGGGCAGAGTCCAATGGGCTAGCATTGAATGGGTCGATATCGACTTCAGTAAGAGTAGCCATTAATTCACCACTGCATATTTGCCGTTAGGCTGTTTGACGTAGTATTTACCGTCTGGAGCTAGTTTTGCTTCCATCTGAGAACCATTTACGGTTACTGATTTGGTTTTTTCTGCTGACGCTACTTCTGGTGTTTTACCAGACATACGCGATTTGATAATGTCTCTTTGCTCATTAAGAGAATCTGTCCGGTTATCCATTTCCTTGTGGATAAATGGAGCCAATTCTTTGATTTGCTCAGGGCTGAAATAAGGTGAAATAATTCCAGCCGCTTCACGGCGAGAAGTATCAGAAGCGCCAGCCGACCCAGTAGAGCCAGAAAGAATCTTAGCGTATTCGTCCACGAATGGCCTAACCATCGCGTAATATTTTGCTACTTCTGGATCGCCAGTTTCAATCCGACCTGTCATGATTGCTTTATTCAGAATAGGGAATGCTGTGCGCGGTATTTTGTCCGATTGAGCAACTAGCATATCAAGGTTTTTGAGCGCTGTACTTTCAAATGCTTTTACCATATCTGACTGTTTTGTAAGATTGGTAAGCGAAGTAGAATCGGCTTTAACAGACTTGGCATTAAGCATTGCTGCCTCACCTGTTTGGCCTTTTGCTTTTGCCAATTCAGCGGCACGGTTGTAAATTGCCCCAACATTAGCAGAGTTCCTAGTAAATCCAGATGGCAATTTCCCATCAATAAGAAGCTGATTTGCTGCTATATCTAAAGCATCGCCTTGAATTGTTGGCGATCCACCTGTCATTGACTGAGTAGGGGCGTCCATCCGTGCAACGTGCGCCTTAAGAGCCGCTTCATACTCAGGCGTACCTTTGCCGTATGCCGCCTCCGCCTCTTTCTCAAATGGCGTTGTTTTGTCTTGCTGTTGCTGATAGGTAAATAGATTTTTACCAGCAAGCTCACCAGTTGTTTTTGGGATTTTTGTATCAGGAGGAAGCAGTCCAGATTTTATTGCGTCATTAGCTTTTTCTTGAAGAGATTCTTGGAACAATTCCTCTGCGTTCGGCTTCCCGTCTTCAATAGCTTGTAGATAAACATCGTGAGCGCTTTTCAGTGTATCAACTCTTATTTTCTGTTGCTCTGTATTTGCCTCATACATGCTCTTTTGTTTCTTCTGCTGCTCATCGCTCATTTTGTATTGAGCATCATTATAGAGTCCAAGTGCTTTCTGATAAAGCAGTGGATTTGAAAATGCTCCTTGCACTTTCTTTGGATCGAGCAAGCCAGTTTGAGGATCAACATTTGATTTGTCAGCCCATGCTTTGGTTAGCTCTTGCTGATCTCTAATGTTCAAATTATTCTGCTGAACTTGCTGCTGGCGTATTTGTGTCTGCGCCATTTGATCTTTTAAAGCAAGCACGTTCTGCTGCGCCTGCAACGGAGTCAGGAACTGAGGCATTTGAACTTGCAATGGAATGGAGGCGTCCACGGGCATGATTAATATCCTATAGGTTGAAATTAAGGCCCAAAACTACCGCCATATACTTGGGCATTAGTGTCATATCCACCACCACCTGGGCTGTTATATTGGTTTAAATATTGTTGCTGTAAGTAACTGTTGTAACCGCTCGCTAACCCACCTGATATGGCATTTGCTGACCCTACTTGACCAGCCGCTTGAGCATTGCCAGCGCCAATAATGTTTTGGCCGATTTGATTGCCGACATTTGCGCTGATCTGACCTTGCTGCAATCCTGCACCTAAACCGCCTTGTGACAAGGTACTCAAATTGTTGAATTGCTGTTGACGAGCCTGATTGCCTAATTGATATTGTTGCTCGTAATTACCCAATGCGGTTTGATAATCCTGACTTGCTAAGCCCTGAGAATAGCCGAGCAACCCTTTTAGATTATTGCTATTCATGCCACCAGACAATGAAGATGCATTAGTCAATGCATTCTGGCCTTGTTGAAGCTGGAATTGATATCCAGGGTCTTGCTGGAATTGCTGCATTGTGAAGGGCGTATAAGCCTGCGGCATCAATGCGCCGCCCGGTTGTGTACCAGCAGTTAATTGCGCAAGAGAACCTTGCCCAGCTTGCAGCCAAGGCGCTACGTTAGCAGCAGTCTGATTGTACATTGCCTGCTGAGCAGCAGTTGCTTGATTAGCAGCATCTGCTTGTGTATTGGCAGCAGATTGTGATCCACTACTTGAAATTACTCCTCCTACTACTGTAGCGGCGGCAGCGACCCATGGCATTTTAATACTCCTTCTTTATCAAAACCTGATCGATCTTGTCTGGATCATTTTCTTCAACATGATGAATACAAAACCAAGTGATATCCTCTAACGCGGTAATCGTATGTGTTTTACCAGCCTCAATTTCAATGACACATGGCCCTAAATATTCAGTTTTAACACCGTCCATCTCAACGATTGCATGACCACTGGCAAGCAATCCGAAATGATCGTATTCATGCTTATGTGTTTCAGCGTAATGTCCTCTAGGTAAATGCATCTGTTTAATGTAGACCGCATTATCCTTAGATGGCCAATGATGAATAATTCCAAGATCAATCATTACCGTCCTCTTAACCATTCTTGTGCTGTTAAGCAATCATGCTTCACTTTTTTAATGCATTCATATCCGTCTTTTGGATGATCTAAAGCCTGTCTACACCCATAAATCAAATCTTTGTAATCAACGAATGTCAGACCATCTTTGTATTGGATATTGACATTTTCATCATCACCATACTCAGAAACAATATTGCAATGATTTGCCATCAGATAATTTAATCTGACAACTTCAAGAGGATGACCATCGTAATAATGAACATTAATATGAGCCTTTGCACGTCTAATCAACTTGTCGAGTTCTTCGCCATAAACACCTTGCGACCACACAAAATTAAATTCTTTTTCTATCCACTTGAATATATGTTCTCGGCGTGGATTAATGCTTCCAACGCATAGAACTTCAATGTCTTTTTCTACTTCTTTCCCTCTTTCAAGCGAGGGGTGATACCCATAAGGCATATGAAACGCTTCAATGCCATGATGTTTAAGATATTCCACATTATTTGCGCTGTAATCAATCACATGACATCGTTTCAACGTTTCCATGTAGCCGATAGATAAACTTCTGCATCCATCGTATAACGGCTCCATATTGTAAATAGCAACATCTTTTAATTCGATACCACATAATGGCGACCACATCGCAGCTAAATAAACATCATCATCGAATGAAAGCGAGTCCCGCACATCGTAAAATGCTTTTGCTTCAGGAATAATGCCATCACCTACAATAGAAATCATTAATCTGTCCTCATGCAAATAATCAACGTTACCCGTTCTGTATCTCCGTTATTCGTAACTTCGTGTTCCACAGTGTTATTGAAATGCCAAGCATCGCCTGGAGCCATAATCACATGCTCATCCTCAACTCTATTTACGCATCTTGTGTTTGCAAGAATCGGGACATAGACCTTAAGATGGTAATATTCAGGATGCCAACCATGATCAGAATGCGGCAATACATGACCACCCGCAGGAATCCTAGTAATCAAAACACCGCCCAATCGAGTAGCTTCACACTTCGCCATCAGACCGAAAACAATCGGCCTAATTTGCGGCAACTTTTCAGATGCTGGTAGCCATACTGAGTTATGCTCCTTTGTGTATTCCACATAATCATCTTTTAGGTTTTTCAGATCGTTATACCTGAGCCATATATCCGATGTACCTTTATGTGCTGTTCCTTCAAATTCTTTGCGTTCGTTATGGTTATTCCATAATTCCGGCTGCAATTGCAATGCCATCGCCAAAGGAGAAATATTAATACCGCTTGCAATATGTAGAAAATTCTTCATTAACTTATCTGTGTCCCGTTTATGGTCATATTCACGTCTATTGATGCACTAGCCGAAGCGAAAATCTGATCGCCTGTAATCATTTCATAGCCCACTAATTCAGGGAGTGCTATTGTCTTCCCTGCAAGTAATGTCCTTGCATTCACTATCTGATTAGCAACAGATGCGGTTTTCCCAGTAGGCACTATATTAACATTTATTTGACGTGGTACGGAACCTGTGTTACTGAATACTGCACTTTTAATTATTTGTGTAGAATTCGCAGGAACGACAGAGCCATATGGCAAAGAAACATTCGTCAATTGAATAATTGGAACAATTTTTAAGGCGGTGACGGTCATTCCATTTCCTTAGTTATAGACTATGGTGTAGTCGCCAGCAGCGCCAGCAGTTACTATTGTTAGACCATTCTTGAACGTAACATCGTATGAAAGAGTGAAAGCGCCTGAGTTATTGGCTGTAGTGGAAACAGCAATAACTGTCCCTGATCCAGTTATGCTGTCGTAAATAGTCAAAGAGCCGCCTGCTCCTGATGGGGTATTAATGATTACAGATGCCAATTGTCCTGGCCCAGTTTTAATCGTGTTCGTTCCCGCTGCATTGATATGGAAAAATAATGGGACGGGTGAAATCGATGTCATCCGTAAAATATTCATCGACCATACTTCTAGCGTCGCACTGAGCGTACCGCTTGCCGAGTTCACAGATGCAGCCGATGCCATGAATTGCTGAGTAGTTACCAACTGCGAAGTGGTCGGCTTCAACTTATGAATCAATACTCCATCAATTAAAAAATAGATGGAAATAACTTGATAAATAATTTCATAATTATGGACATTGGTATCAAGCACATAGCTTGTTACTTCACCATTAAATGATCCGCTTGCTACGCTTGTTATTACCCCTGCTTTAGCAGAATTTATGGAAAGCGTATTACTCGATCCATCATACGAAAAATAGAAGCCATCCGTAATAGCTGGTTTTACACCATAATTGAATACGCCCCAAGGCTGCACATTATTTGCAACGCTTAACACAGGAGTTCTTAACGTACCACGAAACAGATTGGCACTAGAGTGTAGAAAACGTCCTGGTGTAGCGCTGCTGATCGTTGAATACCCGCTATTGGCTGTACCGCTGACCAAAGTAGCGATATTGCTCCCTGAACCCGCTGTTGCTCCAGCGCCGCTAACTGCGGTCGTCCACTCAACTGGGTCAATCGTAGCAAAAGCAAATCCGCCTCCTAGTTCTTTAGCTAGGCTATCAACCATAGCTTCATTAACGGGGGAGATACGCTGATACTTCTGAGTCTGAGGATCGTATGCTCTAGTCGGCGTCAAAACTGGGGGAAAGACTGTAATAGGCATTACACAGCCTCCCCGCCAGAAATATTAATCGTTACACCTGTTGCGCTCGCAATGACCTGTATTGTGTCGCCAGCATTTAAAATCTGTGATCCTGTCCATTGCCAGATGGTATTTGCCGGAATTGAAACATTGGGAACTAACACATTACTCGTTCCAGCCGCCCCAGCACTTGGAACAAGATAAACAGTCACCAGCGCCGCTACGGCATTGTTATTTGCGATATCGATATCTTTTACGAACGTTCTTGTAAAGACAGGTACGGTATAAATTGTACTAACCGCTATACCAATAGCGGCCTGCCCAAGTTTTACCGGTAAGATGTCCTGAAATGCCATATTAAGCGTTTAACCATGTTAGAACACTGTCACTACTTCCAACCGCAGCGCGTTGCTCGAAAGATTGAAGGGAGGAAAACTCTTCCATTATTTGGAGGTCATTAATTGATGTGCCACCTGAACCAGACGGGCCACCAGTAATAGAATTTGAAATACTGAGTAGAAAATAATATGCCTCCCTTGTTATTCTTCCATCGCTATCCACAAATGGAGTATTAACGACTGCTTGAATTGATCCAAAATTCATGCGGGGCCTCCTTGAACATCTGCGCCAGTGATAGCGATACGAATAGGATCGACACCGCTTATTCTAAAAATCCTATCCAATCCTGTACCGATCTTAGTCGATCCTAATCTGTTTTGAATAACGCGCCATGTTGTCTGCCCAATCTGACCAGCAGGGACTAGAACGCTTCCAATGAATGTATAACCGCCGTCATCAGACCATTCAAGCATTATTTCTGGCGTTAATCCGCTCGGAACTGTCACGCCGGTTTCCATGAAAATCTGTAGTTGATCAAATGACATAGGGATACCTGCTGGTGCGGAAGGAGGTAACGCACGCCAAGACCGCATCCATTTTCTTACTGCTCCATTTTCATTAAATACGGAATCTGATAGTGCGTATAGATTGCCATTTACAGAATCACCAACAACATTTTGACCGTTGAAAAATGAGAAGCTATTTGCTATCTCTCTGTTAAATACGCCATTAGAAAATGCTGCTCTTTGATGCCACTTCCCGGTAGCCATATCGTAGACAAATGTTATATTGGCCGATGGGAATGTAAGCACATAGAAATAATGCTGATCCATCTGGTAACTATATGCAGTCGCATCCGAAATTACCGGGAAACTTTGAATCATTGCCGTGATTGCATGAGTGCTTATAGGCTTCGCATTGTACCCTAGAGCATGATAAACAACTCCAGTCCCTTGCTCACTTGAGCCAAGCCATGCAAGGCCATCTCCTAGCCTTGCAACGGAACGAACAGCCGCGCAGCCAACAACAGGATAGACGCCTTGTAGTGGAACGAATGCGAACCCAGGAGCGCCCTGGTTAATCCATATCTCAATTGCTTTTTGCTTGAATATCCAGACTTCTCTTTTAAGGTCATACATTGATATGATCGACTGTGGATTACCTTGTACGAATGCATTATTAACTACGTTTAACACCGCAAATGAACTAAAGTCGTTGTAATTTGTTTGATAAATTATATTGGATTTTTGAGAATTTACGAGTCCAAAACCATCCTGATAAACCGCTACTGTTGGATTGACTATACTTGAATACCCATTGGGTATCACTTGAGTAAAAGTGAGATTAACGAAATTCCATACCCATCCACCAGTACCCTCGACAACTAATATTTGCGTCGGGCTTTCGATAATGCTTGCTGGCCCTGTTGCGCTTCCTACTGTTCCTAGAAGTGTTACTATAAACCCGCTATCAACAGAATAAAAACCGTTCCCACTTAATACATACAGCAATCCATTTGAAGATGTGAATGTTCGACGTATAGGGCCGGTTCCTACGGTTGCCAATGGGGGCGTATAGCCGGGAGTGCCAAGTAAAACACCGATAGCGGGGCCGTCAGGGCCGTCAACATGCTCGGGGTAGAGATTTATTGCGATATCCGTATTACCCGCCCTAGAACGATCTTGTGTCCAGCTTTCAAAAATGGGACTTAGCATTTTTCACCCCATCTTTTCTTATTACCAGAAGGAAAAAATTTAGATTTATGATCCGAAGAAAGAATTTTACCTTTATGCCTTTCCCCAATCTTTGATTTTGTATCATCGCTTAGCACTCTTCCTAAACAATTTTTATTACCAGATGATTTTCGAGATGCGTTTTCTCTTTCTTCTTTTTTACCCCATCTTATTTTAGATGCGGCACGCATTTTTTCCTTAGCCTCTTCTGATTTAGGAATGCCTTTTAATGCAGCAGAAATCCTCTTTCCTGTTTCCGGTTTTCTTTTTAATCCAGTTCTTGATAATGCCTGTTTTTTCTTAGTTTCTTCAGATGGTATATACCCACTAGTTCCCTCTCCTCCATTGGTCTTATTAACGAGAATATATCCCTCCCGACGAAGTTGTGCGATCTGTTGAATCTCATCTGCAAAGGCTTGTCCTTCAGAATCACAATGAAAGACGAACACACCTATGTTTTCTTTTCCGTATTTGGCAACGATGTTTTTATGATGAGTATTCCTGCCACCAAAATGATGACTTCTTTTCCTGGCTCCATCATGACCTTTACCTACGTAAAATGGCGTTCCGTCAGGTTTGCAATGGATGTATGTGTAGAACTGCTTCATTACCGGTTGCCTCTATTATTGCTATCCGTATATACATTGTACGTATTCGATGCGCGGCTAATCACCGCACTATCGTAGGTAGCAGCAGCTTGGCGCATGTTAGAGCGTTTGATGTTGGCTAGCGACCTGCTTGCCTGTTCAAACAGCCACGGCGTCGGATCGCCTTGTTTGAAGTACGGCCATAGCATAATTCCTAGATTATCTGTGATCGCTAGTTTATAACCCGGAGGCATACTAAAAACCGAACCAAGCGAAGTCATATCAGACAACTGAAGTCGCGAGTCAAAGAATACGTTGTATGGCAATAATGGCTGTGGATAAATATTAATGATCCCCAGCGGAAATTGAGGATCATAAAACAATGTATCAGGCAATTGCGATGTTGTGGTTAATAATCCGATGCTATTCCATTCGCTTTGCTCAATCACGTTGATCGGATACCGATTATTATTTACATCTACAATGTACGCCGCACCCATTCCTGTAGTTAGTGTAATTGGCCGCGTCTGGTTAATATCTGCTAAATTTGAAGGGCCAATGGTATAAGCCTGCTTCCCGGGAATGAGCGTAAATGATTGTTCAGAATTAGCATACATGCACCATTCTTCTGTAGACCATGACTCTAGCATGTTGTTCATGAGGGACAAAGCCCTTGAGCTATCAGCAGCATTCACCGTAACCCCAGGCGCGTATATTTTGATTAATTCAAATGCATCTTGAACTATATCACGCGCTGTAGAAGTATTTGATAGGCTAGTAACTATGCTCATGAGAGTGCCTTATTTGTTTAATACAACCTATACCACGAAGTGTTTGTTCCACGGCATAAGTAAGCATTCCCGCCACCTACAGCTAAGGTAGTAGGAGAATCAACGACCGTACCAGATGTTGCATTGACTGTCAGGGTTGTAATTACTTGTGTTGATGAGAATCTAGCGATAGAACCATCATAACCAGCAGTACATCCTGGTAGTGTTACTGTTAGAGTTGCGAGGGTTCCTGCTGGAACGATAAGAGCCGTTTCTGTACCTGTTGCGAGTGTTACGGTTTGACCAGTCGTCGGAGTATTGAATGTGTAGCTTTTGTCTTTCTCTTGTTGTGCATACGAAAACGTCGTAAAAGCTCCTGTATTAGCTGCAACACTGCCAATAGGCCCGGGTTGCACAAGAAATCCAGTTGTTGCTATATTAGTGGAACTATCACCAGCCGATGCTGTCGTGGTTGTTGGAGCCCCCGGCAAGGTTACTGAGCTTGTAATGGTTGTTGCGTTACCTACGCTTGTAATTGGGCCAGTTAAATTGGCGTTGGTCGTAACTGTTCCAGCCGTCAACCCAGATGCAGTGCCAGTCAAGTTCGTCGCAACACCGGAAGCAGGAGTTCCAAGAGCAGGCGTGATTAAAGTAGGAGAATTGTTTAATACATTCGATCCTGTCCCTGTGCTGGTTGTTGTACCAGTGCCTCCAGAAGCTACTGGAACAGGTGAAGATAATCCAGTTATCGTGCCACCAGTAATCGCCACGTTCGGTATCGTAAAAGCTGTTTGTCCGTAAGCTGAAGAGAATGCTAACAGAGCCATAAAAGCGATAATTTTTTTCATACAGTGCCGCCTGCTGAGTTAATCCAAACTGATGGCCCTATGGACTTGCACCATATTGGCAATTGGAGAGTTGTATCGAAATAAGGTTGCCCTATGGATGGAGTTACAGGACGTCCCGAGGTAGTCCCAGATGTTGCAGCAGGGTCATACAGCAAAACATCATTTATCGCATATGAAGTTATGCCGCTGCCGCTTACTGAAATGTTATACCTGCCATTGGCAGCATAAAATGCAAAAAACCCGTTGGCGTCCGTTTGCAGAGAATTACCTGCAATAGGGGTTACCCCATTATCTGAATAAATGGTGATTGCCCCAGAAGCGCTCGATACAATGACAGATGCCTTAAATAGCGCATCCCCCAACTGATCTACAACGTTATTAAAGTATTTTTGCATTACTATGCCTTATTCCTTTGCTGCGCGATAAGCCTTTGAACGCTTGTCTACTTTTTCGATAACGGATGTCTCAGCATCTTGATAATCTTCCTCCATCGCTATGATGGGAGAATCCGACCAACCTTCACCAAGTGATTTTTCTTCCTGCTTGTTATTCACGATCACAGGAATTTCAAAAGCGTGATAGCGCCACTTTGGGAACTCTTGAAACCCATAACCTTCGACCGGCTTAGACTCAAGCACTGCCTGTTCGTAGGTATCAGGATCAGCCATATTGTTGGGACGATACCCACGCGCCGCGTAATACTGCTCTTGCTTCAAGTCCATAACAGTCACGTCAGGAAACCGCTCAGGACTGGTCATGATCGTGTCAGGCTCAAACAGGCCAACTCCCTTGCCCTCCAACTTCTTCCACTGTGCATCAGTATGTTGTGGATGGATTAGGCGCTTTGGATATTCTTGGAACTTACTCATTTTGTACCTCCTTGGGTTTGGTACTCGATCACTGGGTCACGGTGAGGCCGCAAGGAGATCGGAATCGGCTTAGTCGCCAGGATCGAGTAGACGGTAATGGATGAATAATCATCCGCATATTTAAACATGATGCCCTTGATAACTCAGGTTCAATAACTTAACATATTCGTCGCTCGGCTTATTCTTGAATGCGTAAGCAGTAATTTCAAAGTCCGTTGCCCCGACGAATAAATGTTCAAACCCATTTTCAAACAACGTATTGCCTAATGACTTAGGAGAAAATCCGTTCTTATGGCACATGAAGTCATTATTGCTTTTCTCAATAAATGAAGCAAGTCCATAAACTATATCTACTGCTTTAATCGGGCCAGCAGGCGAAACATACATCACGTCTTCAATGTCTGCCTCTTCCTTTGCCATCGCTTTGAATACTCCCATCATGTTAGGAACTCGAATATGAACGAACCCATCCTTTGCCAATATATGACGAAACCCTTTTAATACTTTAGGCAGGTCATGCCGGTAATAATGCTCAAGATTATGGCTACAGTAAATCGCATCGTAGCCTTCTTTTGCGAGATCAAACATATCCCTCGCATCGCAGACAACATCAACATCATCATTCTTTTCAATGTCTAGCAGCAAATGCTCCCATCCGTTGAAATGCTCAGGAATTGGAATCTCTTTATTACACCCTCCAACGTTTAAAACTCTCATTCAGCCTCCACGCGAACGGCGGTTACTGATGCTGCCAGTTCTTCGCGTTCTTTGTAGAGTGTTTCTAATTCATCGGCTGGCTTGAGTAAGGATTCGTGGTAGTTACCAGTGTAAGTTTTCATGCCAGTGTGTCCAAACATAATATTTGGATCGCACCAGATATTTTCTCCCATATCTCGCATACGTCGGCAGAATGTCGCATCTTCACCATAGAATAAATGGTCGTGAATCATGCATTCAAAGAAGGCAGAATAAATACGTTCTGGACGGCTTGGATCTGCGCACGGGTCTTGATACACAAGATCAGGGTAGTAATCGCAGAATCGCTCTAATACATCTCTATGTAGGCAAAGAAACCCGCCCGGTACAAGATATGCTTTCAATAGGCATGAACCATCCCATAACTCAATTGCACTTGATGCATCTGGAATTCTTCCTTCATCATCAGGCATCAAAGAACCAGCAAATGTGTTGAACGCGTTTTTCATTGGAAAAAATCCTCCAACAATTGACTGTGTATGACGCAACATTCTTCCAACTGCATCAGGACTAAAACTCATATCCGAATCAATCATTAAAATATGACTGCAATCTGATTCAAGAAAGTTATTTAGAATCGTTGTCTTTGCTCGCTGGATATAGCTATCGCCATTAAGGAACTGGTGAGTCCACTCAACCCCAATAGAATCAAGCATTTTAGTGGTGTTCAATAACGAGCATGTGTAGTGCGAAAAACATTGTTGCATATACATGGGAGTAGCCAGCATAATTTTCAGCTTTGGCAATTTCCCTTCTTGCGATGCTCGCCTTTCTTCTCTTGCTAACTTGGCTTGCTCTGGAACGCTTACATCATTTTTAAATTCATCCATCTAAATCTCCTTGATTACAATAAAAACCCTTTTGACCTCATAAAGTCTACTGGGTGCTTTGTGAACTTTTGCTGATTGCATAGTGGGCAGAGTAACTGGATATTGCTATCCTCATTCTCTCCTCCGCGAGCTAATGGCATTATATGATCTAAGTGATATTTATTTAGATCAGTACGACAACATGCGCATTTTCCTTTTTGAGCTTTAAATAATTTTGATGCCAATCCTTTTGATAATTGACCCCCATTATTTCTTACTCTTGAACGACGGTTTTGGCAGTGAATCCTTTTACTTTCTGGATTCTTAGATACCGATCTTGCTTGTATAGACTTAAATTTGTCAGGATTATTTTTAACCCATCTCGAATTTTTTAAATCTAACCGCTCCTTGTTCTTCTTGTAATACTTAGCTTTATATTCTGTTAATTTCCCTTTATTATTTTTATAGTATTCTAAGTCAGCTAATCTCTTTTCTTCTTTGTGATCTAACCTATATTGCTTTCTCTGTTCATTTATTTTTTCTGCATTCACAGCTTGATAATTATCGTTGTACAACTTAGCTTTGGCTGCATTTTCAGAACGATATTTTGCCTGATAAATAGCTATGCACGGTTTGCAACAACCATTATTATTAAATTCTGTACTACCGCATTTTTTACAGGTTTTCATACCCATAATTATACGTTTTTAACGCGAAAGGCGGGGCAATTTCTCACCCCGCCGCGTTCTTACGAGGGTGACATCAAGTTCAATGCTACCAGTGCATTCTTAATTGCCAATGCATTGGTATTTGAACCGTTAAAGCCGACTGCAATCGAATTGGTAGTAGCGCCTGCTGTAGTAACTGCACCCGGCCCTTGAAGCGGGATAGCTGCAATAGTATAAGTCTCAGCAGGAGGAATAACCGCAGTCGTATTGCTATTCTGGTAGGTAATCGCCAGAGTGCTAGCACCAGATACACGCATACCGACAACGTGGATACCTGGGGTAAATGTTGGCTTTGATACCAAGACAGAAGTCGAGGCATTCAGGCTGTTGACCGTGAATGTCTGTTCTGCTGTTGTAGTCGCAGCCACTGATACCGGAGTCAACAATTGACTGGAAATGACGAATGGAGACTTAGCAACTTTACGCTGAACTGTAGCGGAGTAAGCTTCCAATGTTGTCGTAACAGCCGAACTACCTTCGTACATGCTGACTGCGATATTACCAGCAGAGCTAACGCGATAACCGATGATGCCCAAACCTGTTTGATACGATGGCTTGGAAACGCCTGAAATGATGTCATCGGCTTGCAGACCGACAACCGCAGTAGTTACGTCAACAGTAGTTGATGCACCAACTGCTGTGGTTGCTGGTGTGAACTTATACACAAGCGAGCGATCCGAAGGAACCAAAGTAGGCAGGAACGAGAATGCGTAAGTTTCTGCTGCTGTTGGGGTAATTGCGCCGGTCGAGTTGTTCAGGAAGGTGATCGCTACCTGATCGTCTGCCGACACACGGATGTTGGTAATACCCAAACCGGCTTGGCTTGTTGGCTTGTTGACGATAGGGAATGAACCCAAGATCGCGCCAGGAACCGAGAAGATTTGCTCCGCGCCTGCTGGTGTTGCTGGTACTGCTACAGGGGTAAGAACGGCCGATGTTGTATAGTTCGAGTTGACACCAATAACATCATAAGCATCAGTCGAAGTCGGTGTGATCGCACCAGAACTGATATTCGTGTAGTTGACGCCGATTGTATTGGCAGCAGATACACGATACCCAGCGATGCCCAAACCAGCTTGAGCAGCAGGCTTGTTGATTGCGATAACATCAGCAGCCAGAATACCTGTTACGGTAGACGTAGTCTCTGCTGTTGTTGTTGCAGCGACAGATGCAGTCGTCAAGGTTGCTTGGTACTTTGTTACCGTACCATTATCCTGAAGACTTGCACTCCCCTCGGAAGAGAAAGCAAGCATTTGTTGCGGGACAAGCGTTGGATCGCCATAAAATCCAACTAGATCAGATGCAGATACGCCGATCAGAGTACCTTGTGAGTTCTGATCGGACAGTTGACGAGGGGCCGAAAAAGTTACCGTCGTCGCGGTAGGGGTTGTTGCGATAGCCATGATAATCCTCTAAAGTTAAGACAAGTGAAGCGCGATATGAGGGTCAGAATATTCCTTTAACTTCCCCTCTCTGATCTTGTCACGGGCAAGTTGCGCCCAAACCTCGGCTTGACCTTTCTCAATACGAGGAAAGAAAGGCATCGGTACTAGATTGCCTGTCTTGGTTTCGGTTGCCCAGACTTGATACAGGGGTTCGCGCTTTACAGTCATTTGTATGCTTTCTATTATCCTAAGTTAGGACTAGTTTGTTAATCTCACGGCCAACTCGGGGTAATAAGTGGCGGTGCCCCACAAAACATCGAGCCGGGTCGGCATAACGTCGTTATTGATATCATATGCCCTAATAGTACGTAGACTGATACCCTTATAGACTTCCTGCGCTTTGAAATCCACACCGTCAGGCATAATCAGCGGAACAGTTACCAGACCGAATGCGTCCTTAGTGAAGCCGACGTTTTTGGTCAGGTTCGAGTTAGCTGCACCCGAAATAACGGTGATCGTTGCGCCGGATGCTGGCGAAGAATCGACGGTCTGGAATGCGCCAGTTACTGTGATCGGTGGGTAGATCGACAGCGAAGACGAGCCAGAGCTATTCGAGTTAGCAGTCGCAGTGACCACGAAGTTAGCCAGAGAACCAGTAGCAGACAGCGACTCAGGATTGACGGCATTGACGCCAGAGATTGTGAAGATGTCGCCCACGTTCAGCAAACCGGTAACGCTTGCAGTCCAGCCACCTGTAACCAAAGTAGAACCTGTTTGGCCTGCGCCTGTTACCGTTGGAGTGCCACCATAATTACCTGTTTGTTGCGTCGGGATATTCTGATCCATGAAAATCTCGAAGTTCGCAATATTTGGGATGAAACCCTTGAAACCAGGTTCAGCCACAGAATTAACGAACACGGTCGAGATACCGACTGTGATACCCCAGTATGCTTTAGGGTTCAGAACAAGAGTACGGTCATTCTGAGGTGCTGCACCTTCATCCAGACGCTGCGCAACGTTCGCAACGAACGAGAACGCGTTAGGTGTAGTACCAGGAGTGCCGACTTCGTTGAACACGTTCGGGATATTAGCCAAAACGCCACGGTCGATACGGTTTGCCAGTTTTTCCATTGCTGGTTTCAGATAGCGTTCGCGGAATTCCTCAATCACCAAAGTCAAAGCGCTAGTAGTGAATTGGAAATCGACGTGTGACTGGTTGCTGATCGTGATAGTAGTTGATGGTTCAACCACATCTTGAACGGCCAATCCAGCGCCTTCCGAAACGATGAACTTGTTAGGCTTACGGATGGTCAGCTGTGTACCAATCTTAGCGCCCATTTGATCTTCAAACTGGCGATTAACGCGCCCAGCCATGACCAAGTTGTTTGCCAGGATGACTAGCGACTCTTTCGTCACAATGGACGAGGTGAGAAGGGTTGTGGTGCTCATATTAATTCCTCATTGGTTATCGGTTAGCTCGACGTTGAGCTGATTCTTGTTTAAGTTCCTGTTCACGCCGTGCTGCGTATTCAGCCATTGATTCTTCGTCCGGAGTTTTGCGATCAGGGCTTGCCCGATTGCCCACCGGTTTAATGGGTTCTGCTGCTTTCGTTGCTTTAGGCTTGCGAGCAATACGAATCTCTGCTTGCAGTTCCCCTAGTCGAATCATTGCGCTGTTCGGCTGCATGGCGTTGAGGCTTGCCGCTTCGTCAGGGTTATTCGCTAGGTGATAGAGAATATGAGGGGCTAATTCTGCCTGCTCGATTGCAAAGAAAACATCATTACGCAACGTCAACTTCTCGTTGTTTGTGACCTTTTCCGAGTAATCGGGATAATCAGCAGCCGCCTTTTCAACGCGCTCGTTAAAGTTCTTGTGCAATTCTGCAATCTGCGTCTGAACACGGGCTTGTTGCTCTTCCTGTTGCGCTTGCTCTGCCTCTTGACGCTTGGCTTCTACTTGCGCATGTGCCGCTTCGTTTGACTTACGAATCTCGCTGCGTGTTGTATGAGCACTTAGTGCTGCGACATACTCGTCAGGATCATCAAAATCATTGCGATTCGGCGTAGGATCGTCCTCTACCTTTGGCACGACTGGAATGATGACTTCAGCGGCTTTCACTGCTTCTGCCTTCAATCGATCAACTTCGGCTCGTGCTTCTTCAACTTCGAGCTTGTATTGATCTGCCTCTGCCTGGATAGCTTTCTGCTTCGCGGTCATTTCCGAGAAGCGCTTTTGAATTCCCTTCTTAGCCGGATGAGCCTCTTCAATCGTTTCTGAAGTATCTTCTTCGTTCGCTGATTCCGAAGTCATTTTGCCCTCGTCATCTGTTTTAGTTTCGGCGGCGGTAGTCTCTTCCGTGGCCTCAACTTTAACTTCTGGTTCGATAGCGGCAGCTTTTGGTTGTGTTTCAGGTTTCTCACCACGCATTTCTGCATGGCGCATAGCAGCGTACTCGGCCATAGATGGCTCTGCATTGACTGCTGTTGGTTTGGCTACTTCTGCAACTGCTGATACTGTTTCGATTGTCATGATTTATCTCACGGATTTACACCCTGCGAACCTGCAGGTGAGGTTTGTTGCGGTTCCGGCGATGCGCTCGCTGGCGGCGAAGTAATATTTAGTTTTTTATTCCAAGGAATTTTTCCTTTAAGGGCAGCAGAAATTTTTCTTTTTGATTCTTCTGTATGCTTCATTCCCGTTCTTGCTTTTACTGCTGCATTGAATGCTGCAACAGAAGGACGTTTCCCTTTGCTAACATCCGATAATTTCTTTTTATGATCTTCAGAAAGAGGCTTTCCTTTCTTAGCTAATGACATTTTTAATCTACTTTCCGAAGAAAATTTACGGCCTGTTAATTTTTCTGATAAGAGCTTTTTGTTTTCATCTGTTCTCACTGCTCCAGATGATCCTTGCCCACCATCGCATATATTTACAAGTTCATATCCTTCGCGACGTAACTGTGCGATCTGTTGAATTTCATCAGAAAAAGCCTGCTCTTCTGAATCACAATAAAAAACGAATACTCCAATATTTTTTTCACCATATTTAGAGACAATTTCTTTGTGTTTTTTATTTCTTGTTCTAAAATTTGTAGTCCTATTCCCACTCCCTTTCCCGACATAGAAAGGAGTTCCGTCAGGCTTACAATGGAGGTATGTGTAGAACTGCTTCATTAGGAGCCAACAACCGGTGGTTGTAGTTCTGTAGGAGTAGCAGATTGATTTTGAGATACTTGTTCGAACGACTGTATTGCTTTGCTAATTTCAGCTAGTTGCCTACCCAAAGTAGACTGCAAATGCATATCTTTTTTAGCGGAAATTTCCTCCATCTTCGCTCCAATTTTTAGAACTTCTGCTTCAAATTTCTTCGCTATTTGATGTTCCATGACGTTACGGTCTGCCTGTCTATCGGACAACTCTTTGTTCATAGCCATCATTTGCTGAGTCTGCTGCTGCAACTGTGTTTGCATGCCCTGAATCAACGCCTGAATCTGCGGACTCATATCCTCGCGATTAGGCACAAGCAATTTAGGGTCTTGCGTCTTAGCGATACGCGCTGCAATCTCTTCAGCGCCAGACCAATCGGAATTCTTGGCGACGATATCGGCGATCAATGGTGCGATCTGCGGTACAGTGCGCATGAAGTCAATCTGGCTCTCAGCCGCTTCGATGCGTTTAGTTGCGTAGGAAGGTCCAATCGTCACAGTCACTTGGTAACGACCTATCTTTGGATTGAACATCTTGATCTTGCCGTTCTGCATGTCCGGCGTATTACTCATCGCCTCGCCATGCGCTTGTGACATGTACGGATTAATCATTACGCGATCTTCCGCGCCTGTTTCATCCAAGATTGCGACCACTCGCTTGGTATCGTAGGTAAGCGGGATCAAGTCCATCAGGACAATGCCGGTATTCTTGAGCGCACGGCCAAAGTTGTCGATGTAGTGATATGCGCCGAGGTTCGCGTTACGATTCAACTCACGTATAGCGCGGCCACTTTCGTCTTGCATCCGCTCTGACATGGTTGCATCAAAGCGGATACCAGTGATTGCCTTCAGCGCCTCTACAGCGCCCTGCTGAGCTGCTAGGATGGCCGCAGGAGGGCCAGCAAACGGTTGACGCTGTGGCGGTGGCGCTGGCTTGCCGCTGATGTTCACGCCACGGTATAGAAGGTAAGAGAATGACTTCTTGTTAGCCTGCTGCCACTTAGCTTCATGACCTTCAATCTGGCCCTCTTCCATGACCCACGGCGCTTTGGGCTGCAAAGCGACGTTTTCTATCTCGAGCGTTTTATAATAATTTAAAAGACGCTGCGGGCCTTTGGCGTCACGGATGATGCCTTTCTTGACCGTCTTACCATTAATGTTCAAAACAGTGCCGTCACACTCAATGATTGGAATGTACGATCCATCGCAATCACGGCGCTCTAACACCTCAGTAGCAGTGATCTTGCACCACTTCAATTTTTTAGTTTGAACGGTACGACGCTTGATAATCTCAAGTTTCCCTGATTTGATACTTTCCGTTACCGTGTCATCAAGCTCATCTTCCCAGCCTTGATGCCCATTATCCAACATGACAAGTTCGCGCTCATCATAGTCAAAGTAGTAATACTCGGCAACACGAACCTCATTGTCTGTGATCCACTCTTTATCCCGATCACCGATACCTACCTCGCCCCAAGGTGTATAGCTTGCGTCAGGAAACTCGCGCTCAAACTCCTCCTTAGGAAGCATCTCACTGATGAAACCCCAGTTCGCATCCAGCTTGAAAGGTGTGCGACCAGGATCAAGGTACACATTCATCGGGTTCGGGATAGAACCAATGCATAGAACCTTGTTCATGGAGCTTTCCGACTCGTACTCAGTCATGACGCGCCAATAGCCCCATCCGTTATGGACGGCAGATTGGAATCCAGTGTCATAAGCTATATCGGCGTCGCTATCGCGCTCAATGGCACGGATCATTCCACGCGCGATCTTTGCATCCTTCTTGGATGACTTGTCCCCCATTGGACTAATGCAGATGGAAGGCCGGTTCTGGCGCTGGTCGTTTGTGATCTGGTTAGCGAAAGTCGGCAATCTGTTCTCAGTCGAGCACGGCCTACCTTCAGCAGCACGAGCGCTTGCATCTGCTTGGCTCCACTGCTCACCGTTCAGAAAGGCGATATCCTCTAGCCCTTCTTTGCGGTTCATTGCTTCTACTTTTGAGGCGGCAGTGAATCGCTTCTTTGCTTTGCCAATAATCTTGGCGTCTTCGTCTCTTTGTTTCGCTGCGTCTTTCTTTGATGTGTCTGATTTTGCTCGTTCGTCTTGCGGCTTCGTAAGATCATAGGAGGGGTAGCGATTCATGCCGGTATTCACACGCGGCTGTTTGATGCCTTTTTCAGCATTCAATCTAATCTGGTCGGACTTATTCTCAGCGATAGCCATTTAGACCTCGCCAAGTAACACAAAACGCCCACTAAAGGGCGTAGATGTGACAATACAATTAGTATTAATCAAATTCATTTTCCATCGGCAATTGCTGCTCTAGGGGACTTGTAACGCCATCCCGGCGTGACAAACTAATTATATCTTACTACATGACTGCTTGCAACTAATGATTTAGAAATGTGAAAGCCTCGCTGTTCAGAGCGAGGCTTTCATTTCCCAATTGTAGCAGCCGTTGCAGGCCCAGAGGTTAAGCTGGTTGACTTAGCAGATCGGAGTTAAAACATGCACTGGCAGGTGCAGAGGGCTTCTTTAATGCAGTTTCTTCGTAGCAGAAGACCCAACCGTAGGGATTGATACGGAAGGAGGATACATATACGGTTAATTATCGTATGACCATAATAGTCTAACTTTAATCACCTTCGGCACGGTGGTGAGGGCGATACCCTGCCACCTACAGCCGTCGTCCTCAGCAGACACAAATAGTCTAAACTATAGATCGTATATAGTCAAGGTAAATAAAATAATTTAATCACCCCTTACGTGAATTGCTCATAGCAATAGCGACCGCCTGCTTGTTCGCTTTGTCTTTGCCGAACTTACTTGCTGTCGCTTTGAACGTCTTTCCTGTGTGAAGCTCAGCGATGTTCTTGCTGATTACTTTCTTGTTCTTGCCTTTTGATAGTGGCATGATGGCTCCTATTCGATTTATCCTGCAGTTACTTTAACTTCAGGCGTGCTATCTGTAGCTGGGAAGTGAAAAGATGCACATCCTGTATGCTCAATCAATTCTTGAGCCAGACCGATCAAACATTCCTCAAGATTCTCTCGGATTGCGTTCCACTCTGCATTTTCCATTTAATTACTCCTTAGTATGGATTGCCCTTCTTAGGCATCTTGGTTGCGACTTGCGCACCAGCCTTGCCTGACTTCTTTGTGACCGACGACTTAGGGGTAAGATCAGCGCCTTTTGCGTGAGGCATCTTACCGGCTGGTTGCTTTACTTTTGCTGTTGGTTTCATCATTGCTCCTCATAAATTTCACCGGCAGGATTGCCGCTTTCTATCCATTCCTGGATTCGTACTAGAGCATCCGTGCGGCGCTCTCTGTAGTTTCTGCCGGTTGGAATCACTGTCCAATGAGACTGGTTACGTTCATCGAACCCTGATAGCCGAGATACATTAGTGTCTGTTTGGATATCGTAATAAAAGTATTCAACCCAGTTTGTCATGCGTGGCATGGTTGGCCTTATCAATGAAGCTGGAATGTCGTTACTATCCTGTAATCAGTGCCGTCAGTATCGTTTGACTTAAACTTCTTGAGGCATTTCTCTGCTTCGGATTTACGCCTGAATATAACATCCTCATCAGGATAGCCTTTAGTTACCCATGATACAGCATTCTGCCAGCCGTAATCTCCATACAACTCAACGATGAACCCCTGATATCTCATATCAATTCCTCGTATCGCCAGAATTACGCATAGGCACCATCTGAGCTCCGTGTAGTGTTAAATCATCAGGCTTGCAGCATCGGTAGCTCTTACCATCGCATTCTAATAACATCCAAGTCAATGCGCGATCTTGAAATTTCTCAGGTGGAATGCTCCAGCGGTTGCCCCCACCGTCACGTCCCACCCAAGCATCGACCATCATATCGTAGTCCAGCAATACCCAGCCGAACCGCCACATATCGAAGACCGAGTTATCACGGATTACCCGAGGTTTGCTCATTATTTTTCGCCTTAGATAGATTGGCTAATAGCAAGTCCCATTGTGCATGAGTTGGTTCTGCTCCGGCAAGCCCAGCAATAAAGCCTTGCAACCAGCATACAAAATCTTCGCGTGTCATTGTTTCCCTTTAGTTAGACATCCAAGTACCGCCGCTGCTGGTTTGACCGCCCTGCTTAGGTGGCTTTGATACTGTTGTTTTATGACCAACTGCGAAGTACCTAAATGAGTCGCTGCCATGTGAAGACCAGTCATGCGCCGGATAGCTTCTAAACATTTTCAGTTTGGTATCGTAGTCCTTATGGTAGCTAGACAATGCAAGCAGGCCGCGAGCGCATTTTGTTTCATCAAACCAGCATTGCGACATTATAGCTCTTGCAGCGTTAATACCATCGTCTATTGACAAATTTGGTACAAGTTGGAAGTCAATGCCTAAAGACTTAGCTACTTCGATACGAGACCGTGGGCGTCCATCTGCACCGCCTGATGCCCACTCCTTCACAGCCAAGTCATGCGGCCCGTGGTGGGCGCTGTAGACATATGGTTTAGTCTGAAGTTCCTTGGCATAGTAACTTAATGCCTCGCCTGATGCTTCCAAGTAATCAATTACACGAATCTCGCGCCGGATCGTTTGTGTGAACCAGATGGCTGTGCTGTCACCTACGCCAATATCCCACCATGTCTCTACTCCGATGGCTGGGTCGTATGGAATGCGGCTAACGCGTCCTTCTTCCCTTGCTAGCGCTAACTGCTTGCCGTAATACGAGCCTTCTTGGACGCCCTCGAATGAAACGTAATACTCCTGGTTAATCATCTCCTCGCTGACGCCCTCACGTCGCTCTGATTCGATCATTTCCTCAGTGATGATAGGTAATCCGTCAGGGCGCTTGGTATCGGCTACAGTTAGCCTTGAAACGAACCAATCAGGGTTATTCAGCGCCATGTTGTACAGTGTGAACCCATGGTTCTTGCCTCGTGGCGTAAAATCAAAAATTGACCAACCACCATTTTCTAGCAGGATCGGCCTAATGAATTCCCATGCTGCTGGGTCTTGCAAGCTGTACTCCGCAAAAACACAGCCAATAGGGTTAGTTGACATCAACGAATCTATATTGTCGGAACCAACCAATTGAAAGATACTACCATTTTTGTACGTTATTTTTAATTCCGTCGAATTTCTTTTTTCAACTAATATATCCGGAAAGTGGCCAGTGAATGGGAACCCCTCTCTATCCTTGCCATCCCATATAGATTTTTTAGCTTGGGCGTATGTAGGAAAAATATAAAAATACAAACCAACTCGTTCCTGCATCTTCTTGGCAACAACATTAATAAATGTTTTCTCTTTCCCAGCTCTTCTGTGCCATACGGCAATAATCCTTTTAATCCCAGCGTCCAACGCCGCCATAGGAGGTATTTGATAGTCTCTAGGCGTAAATTTAAAAGGTAAAGTAACTTCATTCACAGCAAGAACCCTCTTGACCGCATAAAATCAACTGGATGTTTAGCATGCTTACTTTGATTACATTGTTGGCATAGCAATTGAATATTTCTATCCGAATTTTCTCCACCCAAAGCAATTGGCATTACATGATCAAGATGGTAGTTCCCAGATAAGAACTTCATACAACAAGCACATTTTCCTTTTTGTAACTTACAAAGCTTAGCTGATAATCCTTTAGATAAATTACCCCCATTTAATCTCTCTTTTGCTCTTCGGTTATGATGGTAAATCCTCCCAAGATATTTATTGTCCTGATAATATTTTGAATGCCTTTCTTTTTCTTTTGCCATATTTTCAGCACGATACTTTGCATGCCGAGCAGTTTCTTTTTCTAAATTGGATGCTCGATATTTAGCATTCCTATCTTTCACAACTTTCATGTTGTTTATATAGTATTTTTCATTTGTGATCTTGCGTTTATGTGGATTCTCCGTCTGCCATTTAGCAACGCGTGCTTTTGTGCAAGGCTTACATCTTCCATTACTATAAAAATCATTGCTAAAGCAATACTTGCAAGTCTTCATACTTTCGGCTTGTGCAATGCAGAATAGTCAATAACTTGCACGGTCACATTTCCCGTCATCTCAACTTTCTCTACAAACATACCCAGATGACGCGCAATAGAATCAAGCGCCCCCTTCTTATCGCTGATCTTGATTTTCTTGGTATATTCAAGACCGCCATCTTCACTCTTGCTTACTAGTACGTCCATACCAGCAAGAGCCGCTGCCGTATCATCATCAAGATCGTGAACTGGTAGTAAATCACCATTCACATCAAAGAACTTACGCGGGTCAAGGAAAGCCAGTTTTGCGTACTCAGCCAATACTCTTTCTTGTGTAATGTGGGTCTTATCTTCCATGATTACACGACGTTTTGTAAGGTATGCCGCTACCTTAGGATTGCTGAGCAATTGTGAAGCGCACACTTCCGCTGTATTGCCCTTGCCAATGTATCCAGAGCGCTTATACGCTGCCGTAGCGTTTAGGTCGATAAGGTACTCATCTGCGAAGCGTTGTTGCTTAGGAGTGAGTGTGTCACCTTTAGGCATGATTAGGAATTCGCCATTATCAAAACGACAAGAATGCAGAACAATAGGAAGGCAATCATTTCTTGCTCCCAAGTATAGCAATTTTCTCTTGTAGCTTTTCTATTGCCCAATACATTGCAGCTATAGCTGGTAAAACATTATCAGTGAATTTGCATTCAAAATGAAACTCCTCTATTACAATTTCTTTTTCTCCTCCTACAGTCACTATTCCAGGCTGGCTAATTTTTGGGCTTTGAATTGCTTGGGCGCGTTTCAGTGTTTGCAGATCGTCTTGTGCTTGGTACTGTGCATCGGGCGACATTGCCTTGCTTGTTACTTTAGTTGCTTGTTTTGCAACATGCTTTACTGCTGGCTTCTTGATTGTTGGTTTCATGCTACATCTCCTTGTTTGTAAAACAGAAAAGCCCTCCGTACTGGCAGGGCGGTTTTTATTTCAGTGTTGGTGTGCTGGGTTTTCTGCCGAGACCGTGTTTATCTTCAGGATTCGACGTTGGCGTTTTTGTGCTTCCACCCATTGGGCGGGATCCGCTGCCAGTGCCTGGTTTAACTGCCGAAGACTGCTTTTGACCGCCGGATTTAGATGCAACTGATTTTTTCATTTCATTTCTCGCGAGAGTTAAAAAGGGAGTACCGAATACGTCGGCAAATGCTTTATATATTATACCGCGTATTCTGTCAAGCCATAGGAAAAACAGATGAATTCTTAGCGTTGTTTAAATGCGAACTTATTGAAACTATTTTCAAATAGTTCTTTCTTTTTATCTTTGTTTCGCATAATATTAAGTCATCGAAACGAATTAACCAGGAGAACAAAATGTTTTATAGAATCCGCGAAACGCTGGCATACAGCAAAATCGGCAAGATGGTTGCAATTATTGTGCGCGAAAAAAAATACCCTGAAGAACGAGTACATTGGGTTCAGCAGCGTTTCGCTGACTGGAATTTTGCCCCTTTAAAAGGAACTGGCTGGAAATAATCAAATAACCCGGTTCGCCGGGCTATTCAAATCACATTGTCATTGGCTTTTCGCCGGGTTTTGCCTCGTATTTCTCGACTAATCGTGCTACTTCTTTTTGGTGATAGTCGGTCAGTTCCGAAAGATGCGGCCCAGGCGGTATTTTGCACGATAGCCGGAATTTGAAGTCATCCAGTGATTCGCCGTCTTTGATGCTTGTTGCTTGGCTGGCCCCATATCTTACCCATCCTGCGGGGGATTTCCACCATGGAAGAGGTTTAGCTTTCTGCAGCACAGGCAATTTTTCTACTGTCTTCTTCTCCGCTACTACCGTTGCAATTGATGCATCGTATTTATTTATATGAACCTTTGCTTTCCCTTGCTTTATTTTCTGACCTTTACTTCCTGAAATTTTAGCCAGTTCTGAGAACTGATGATCCTTAGTCATCTTTGACATGTACAGACCACCTTGATCCACCGAGTAGATACCAGCGGCACCAAGCTCTTTCAGCCATAGACGGACTAATTTAATCGGCTCGCCTGTAAGTCTAGACAGGTCTTCGTCACTCATTGGAGCGCCATTAATCACCAATCTGCCAGATGGATGACAGAGAGCCATGATATCGACCAGAAATCCCCTTGACGCGGCTGAGCATGTCCTAAGTGATCGGTTGCATAGCCATAGATCAGGTAGGAACTTGAATGATTTTTTAATCATTGCTTTGCCTTTCGAATTAGGTCCTGTGTTACTTGGATAACTGTTGATACTGGCTGCTCATTTTCAAAATGTGGCGATTCCGCTTCGGGAACTTCGATTCCTTCGTCTCGCCGGACGTTATCTAGCGCCATGATCGCCATAACGAGGAATTCTCCAGCAGCTGGGTTTGTCATTGCGATGCGTACCATTTTATCAACGTTCAATAAAGCTTGGTATTCCATCGCAGAAACATTTAATTTTTTCATAAATACCCTTGTTCAATGTATTAGGGTATTATACTATCTCTTGTGAATTTTTTAGTCAACAAAAGGAGATATATTTTATGAACATTCAACCCATAAACGATTTGCTGCTTATTCGCCGCATAGTAGACGATGACCCAACGACTGATTGGGGCTTCCTGCTGCCTCCTGGTGAGAATCATGCTGATACACCTTTGCGTGGGGTCGTACTGTTCGCAGGCGAGGGCAGAGCACCTAAAATGTCCGGCGTAGGGAAAGAGGTCATTGATTCGCTTCAGGCAATGCTAGATGCTCTTAAACCATATCCTGTTGATCTTGGTGAAATTGGTTTTAGCTTTGATCTCATTAATCGCGCAGAAGATGCTTTGCAGCGCCAGAGCGAAGCGCCTGACCGCATCCCAATGACTGTAAAAGTTGGCGATACTGTGATATTCAGTAAAAACGGGTTCTCGACTTTCCGTATCGCTGGCGAGGATGTGATTGTCACGCAAGAAGCATCGATCATGGGAATCATTGATTCCATCTGAAGTTTTCAATAAAGGGGAGGCGCTCGCTTCCCCCCCCCATCTGTATCAATTCCGCACTATTTAATAAAACAATCAAAATAATTCTTGATTTTGGTATTTGTTGCGCCTAATATTAAGTAATACCAATAAACAACCAGGAGAATCAAAATGACCGTAATCAATGAAATGTTTGGCCGCGTTAATGCTAATGGCGACATAGTTGTTTTAATGATTGATGATGGGTCATCGGTAACTAAAATTGATGCCAATGTATATCCGGTCGGAAGTTCCGTCAGCGCTCATTATGAACATGCGGAAGGTATTGTTTTGACAATCGAAGATGCTAAATTAATAAAATTGGAAATTGAATCGTAGTCTAAGCTAATAACCGAGAGAATAAAATGACAACCTTAACCTTCAACATCTGCTTCACAGTAGCCGCCTCGCCAATGATTCTGATGTACGCTATTATGATTTGCGGATGGTTCACTCAAGACTAATTCAGGAGAATAAAAATGATTACCAAATCAAAACAATCTTGGGAAGTAGGCGAAATGGTAAAAGTAGGATTTCTAACCCTCCGCGTTATGGGAAAGCAAGAAACACCCGGCGATTACAAACCAGATGCTTATGTCTTAGCAAACAAAGACGTATCAAAGTTTTATGTTTTTGTCCCGCACAACGGTCTTCAAGGCGGCTTTACTAGCTTTAACGAGGCTATTGAATACTCTTATTAACAGGAGATGCCCCTACGTGATCGGAAATCCGATCACGCATTCACTGGAGATAATCATGAAAACGACACTTGAACAACAGATTGACAACGAAATCATGCGTAAAGTCCAATCTTTCACCAATTGGATATCTGAGGGTTATAGCTATAATTTTGCTTGGTAAAAGGTAATGAGTTCTTCTACCTTTGGCCCTTCCGTTCGAGCTCGTATTTCCTCTGAGTGCATGTCAGCGGCTAATCTTCTGCATGTGGGATATCGGGGTGTATCATGAGCTCTGCCAAAGACCGTATTATCCAGCATCTCAACTATATAGTCGATTTGCACAAAGAACTATCGTTGCCGTACTACATATCACTAAGCTATCCACTTCTGGCGGCTGACTTGCGTCAATTGCTAGAAGAACATACTGCAATGGCATCTATCTTGAATGGTATGAATGGCGAATTAATCTCATCGGCAACTTTAGAAATAGCCAAGAAGCAAGCGTAATTCATGCATTACAACTGACTAGGAGCAAATCATGACCCTATACGAAGCAATGCAGAACTCACAGCAAGGCAAGATCGATGCCATTTACGAAAAAACTAAGGATACAAAAATGCAACATAACCAAACTGATACTATCAAGCCTAAGCGCTCTGGTGCTGGCCGTCCAGTAACAATTGAAAGCGCCAAGCGGACTAACGTCTATCTTGACGAAAACAGCGTTAAACAAGCTCTAGTGTTAGGTAATGGCAATGTTAGCCATGGCATTAGAATCGCGCTTTACAGAAGCACTGAAGTGACCACTAACCAAGGAGAATAAAATGTTTGCTTTATGCCTATTTATCGCAGCATCGTTCGGCGCAGCCTTTGGCGTATTTATCATGTGCCTGCTCTATATTTCTAGGGGAGAGTAGTAATAAAAAAGCCGCCGTGCAATAAAGCACTGGCGGCAAGTCCGCTTTCGCGGCAGGGAGAAACTTGATTATACTCTATTCTTTATATTCTCTGGAAGATGAAATGCCCGACGTTCGGCCATCTCATGGTCATAACATGATTGGTAATCAGCTGTACAGGACTTAGGTTTTCTACCCCTCCATGTAATACGCCAATGATTCTCCCAAGTAGACTTTTTTCTCCTACTTCTACAATTGTACTAAGCCAATCATCATGTATAGAGCTAGTCTTAATGATAATTGCTAAATCCCCAGGTTTGCAGTTCATTTCATTTCTCCTTTTTATATCTATTTATCGTCTTGTTGCCATACAACCGGCTATAAAATCATTTTTCTTTTTGGTTAAGCTATTGTCCATTGATGGAGAAAATGCATAACTTGGCCGTGGTTCTGCTACCTCCGGCAATTGCTCGTAAAATTCCGGCAGATGATACAGTTTCTCACGACCCTTTTCTCTTGAACTACAAAGTACCTTTTCTTTAACAAGAGAGCTTAACAGTTCTGCAGTACCTGTTTCGTTTGAATTAAACATAAAAGATATTTGCGTTGGTGTATATTTTCTGCCCTGTACCATTCGATTAACAATTTGGCTTGGACGCGGTAGATTTGGGCGGCTGTCTTTCATTTTTTCATTCCTAGCGCTTCACGCGCAAATTTTAATGAGATACTCTGAATACTTCGATCTTTATTTTCATGTCGCTTCATAATTTTCTTGGCCCAAAGTAAGTGATCGATTGGTGATGTTTCTGTCTTTACTACATCTCTTGCCTTAAATTCTTTTATCAGTATAGCTGCCTTTTCCTTAGATAAATCAGTCTTTCCAGGTGCGGCCAGTTGCTTCATCGGCTTAGGTATTTCATCCCACTCTGTTTTTGCTATCTGCTCAGATAGTGCAATTTCCCATCTTGTTTTGACCTGCGAATACGATAAGCTAAGTAAATCATGCGTCATCGACCTAGCCGCCCAAAATATTGATGGATGCGGCCATTCTCCAACTTCTCCGCGTGATCGCGCTTGACAACCTGCTACGGCTTGATAGTAGGCGACAGTCGGATCAACATCAGGACGACAAAGTTTCTTAAATATTGATAGTGTAGGAGGCCAATCAAGTTTTTTCTGTGCAGTCAAGCCTTGTCTTATCTCAGCGCCAGTGTATCCAGATAACTCATTTGCCCAGTGCATAATTAATTTATCTGGATCGGCTGATGCCCACTGGTCAACAAATTTCTTACCAAAATCAAGCAGCATTTCATCAAACAACTTTTCTATCCATCGGCGTGGAAGCGCGTCAGTTGATGTCTCTAATGTTTGGAGTGTATTGGTCATTTACATTTCCTGTTAATCGATCCGCGAAAGACTTTTGTTTCTCGTTTGCTGTTTGATATGTGATAGTAGCCTTTAGAGGAAATAATCCAGTCCAACTACGCATAATGGACTCGTTAATCACCGCCTCTATATCTTGGCCCTCTTTGCGCATTCTATCCAACTTTTTAATTAATAAAACTTGAGCGTGTTCTGTTGCTTTGTGTTTTGCACCCATTTCCTTCCGCATTTCTATAAACGCATTCCACGTTTCTTTTGGTAACCAATCTGGCAACATTTTATTCTCCTTTATCAATTATTTTAAGTTTGGCTGGTGATTATTAGTCTTGTCATCTCACGGAATGATGCCTTCATGACTTTAATATCCTCCACTGATAGCTTTACAGTCGGATGCCAGCTTTCGAGCCACAGAACCTGCTCTATGCCAATCTTAGCTTCTAATCCAATACGATACATAATGTGATTTCCACCAAATTCAAAGTTGCAGCGGTGGCATTGCAAATGAATATTTTTTGGCTCAAACCGAAGCGAGTTATTGGCACCTACGGAAATATAATGCCCTGCCTCCCATCGGACAGTGCGCATCGTTCCGCATGATATACAAGGCCTTCCGGAATCTCGAATTCTCACATATTTATTTACGATTGCTTGTAGTTCTCCCTCCCATGCACTATGCTTCTTTATTGCCAATTTACGACGATCCGTATCTTTTTTATCAGCCTTTTCCTTTTGTTGTGCTACATATAGAATTGCGCATTCAGTACAGCAGGTTTTGTGACCCATTCCTCTAGGCGTGAATTTGATCGGGCATATCGCGCATTTACGCAGACGTATTTTCTGCTCCAACACTGGTATTTTTGATCTTGTCATTGGAGAGCGTTTCATGCAAACCTTAAAACAGATTCAACTACTGCATCAATATCCTCGCGTGTATATTTTGTAAGAATTCGCGCTAGAACCACGTTAATAATCGAGTTGTAAAGTTTCTCTTTCTCGATATCGTCCATACTTTCAAAAGACCAGCTTTTAGCATTGATTCGGACTGAGCCATCAAGCCGGACACTTGTCGTATAAAACCCTGATAGAATCGTCAGATCGTCCCTGAACTGGTCAAAGTTCTTTGCGACTACTTCGCCCTTATAGGTTACTTCGGATGGCTCCCATGCCTCATATGCTAGGTTTGCAAGAGCAAATATCTTCGCATGAAACTTAGCATTGTTGTACTTTGCAAACTTCACTTTAATGCCATCGCCAAGTTTTAGTTTAGCGATGCATTCGGCACTTTGCTGGTCGGCAGGAAATAAGATGCCGCCAGCGCCTTTTATGAGGGTAATATCAGCCATATTATTCTATTAATATTTCGGATAATTAACTAAATCTGTAAAATTCTCCAAAATTAATAATTGCAAAATCTTGATAAGCCTTTGCAGCTAGTTCTTTTTCGGAGAAAAATCCAATAGTTATATATTTCCCATCCATTTTTGTCTTTGCGACCCACTTAAGTCGCTGTTTATTCCACGATACTCCCTTATATCCAGATTTATTATCACATCTAAGCGTAGTATTTAACGCATTCTGCGCTTTAGTTGCTTTTCTTAGATTATCAATTCTGTTATTTGAAGTATTCATATCCCGATGATCAATAATACATTCTGGATACTCGCCATAAATATAGAGCCACGCTAGTTTATGTGCCCAGTACCTTTTTCCTAAAACATTTATAACAACGTATCCATTAGGTTTATAATAACCAGCAAAATCGCCAATCTTTATAAAATTACTCAAGACCTTTTTACGTATAAAAATACCAGTTTCAGTATCATATTTCAGATGCTCTTTCAATTGGTCTTGAGTAATCATAAATATCCTAAATCACTTCAATAGTGGCAAACCAAGACGGCCACGAACGATTGGATCATTTCCTGTATAAGTCTCATTTGATACTATCTTAGCATCGCCTAAATCTCTGTCAATTGATAGTTTTGAAACTATAGTTGATGATTCTGCTTTAGTCACTTTAATGTCGCTAGGGCAAATTTTCCCAGCTGCTGCCATTGCCTTCGCAATTTCAGGTTTTTGACATAGGCGTGAGATTGCAACGTCAGGAAGTCCTGCTTCACGCAAAGCCTGAGCATCATAACGAGCATCGCAACCACTATCTGTCCATGTAGAACCAATACTAACCCCTACACTCATACCTTGAATTCCGCCAGATGATGACCCCATACAAGTTCCGTTACTCGCTGCTAGCGGCGCTGAATAAGCCGTTGCAACCGGAATCTTTGCTGCTTCATAAGTATCGCCTGCAATACTTACCGAAGTCGATGTATTATTCCCCGCATTAGATTGAGTGTTGCCGCCGCTGTTGCTAGTTGATGACGAATTGCCCGAGTTCTTCACACCGGATGCCGATAGAGATAGTGAAGAGCTTGACGAGTTGCCAGAATCATTGATCGATTGTTTCTGGCCCTGCGCTTGACCTTGAAGCTGGCCTTGCTGGTTTGTGTTGGTGTTTTTGTTTTGATTGGTGTTTAGGTTTGCATTCAGGTTACTAGAATTACCTGATCCAATAACCGAACCGCCAGCGCCGCCAGTAGCGCTAGATGACCCGCCAATGCCAATTCCAGTGCCGCCGTAGCCTGTTCCTCCACCGCCGCCCTGACCACCTGTACCGCCTTGCCCCCCTAACCCACCTTGACCACCGTTTGCTGTAGCATTAGCCCCAGGTTGATTATAGGTCTGGTTATTGTTGTTTGTAGTACTTGGCTGATTGTTTTCGTTTCCACTAGCAAAGGCTGATGTTGATACCAAAAGCATTGATGCGATAAAAATTTTCTTCATTTTGAATCTCCTTTATTTAACTTTATGGAAACAGTCCATAGCTGTGATGCAAAATTTGATATTTTTAATTTTTAATACATAGTTTCTATATTGGCGTTGTCAGTCATGGCTATACCGCTTTCTTAAAAAAGCCGAATGCCAAACAACCAAACCGAGAATCGTCATCTGTCACGCCAGGTTCGAATGGAATTTCTTCGCCATCAATCATTTTTACCATCAAGCCATTGGGAATAATTCCGTACCATTCCTTCGGGAAAAGGTAATGCGTCCCTTCATCGTTCTTGTCCCAGATACCGATTCCAAGTTCACGTAACGTTGTTTCTTCCATACGATATAGGTTCGCCCATTGGTTTGGCGAAAACATTGGTACAGGAACTTGAATGCCATCCGTGCGATCGAATTGCGGCGTCATAATCTGGATTGATTCGCCCGGATCAATGCCAAGCGCCGCAGCCAGATCATTGGCGAATGTTGGAGAATCCATAGAGAGCATCGGAGTACCTTCCGGTAGGTTTAATTTGTCAGTCATAGCTGTTCTCAAATGGAATATAAACATTGACGCCGCCAGAATTTCGAGCTTCCGCTTGAATAGCGAGCATCATTAATTTTTGAAATATATCTGGCGGCAAAATCACTGATTGCCCCATAGCCGCATTAAAAGCCTGAATCGCCAGCGACGATCTTTCTTCGTATGTCAGCATCATTTCCCGCTTTCTGTTGTATCTGGTTTAGAGGCAAGGCCGCGCAACTTATTAATTCTCATCTCAGGGTACCTGCGAATATTAAACCCGCTTATTCTGCCTCCGTAATAACCCTCTCTCTTATTTCTTGATTTAAGAAATCTTTGGTTCATAGCATCACCTTAAAATTTTCGTCAGTCAATGAATGCACCCAACGGGACTTTGAGTCTTCTCTTGCCTCCTTAATTGTCATGGCAATCCTAAGTGCGCCCAATGGCTCTAAGTGTAGCCACGGCCCCTTTTTATCGGAAAACAGTACCTTATCCAATTTGTCCAAGCATTCCCACCGCTCGCCATCCTGCTTAATGATTTGCTTTCCTCGTCTTGATAAACCTGCCAGCGTGTAAATTATCATGGTTCCTCCCGATACTCGCGGCTGCGTGGGCTGCTGCATTCAGGGCAGGCGCTATCCGGCGCTTGGCCTTCGCCAGTGTTATTGCAAGTATGACAATCGTCATCTGAATTAGCATCGGCTATAAAATCATCAATGTCCTGTTGGGTAATCATGGCTTTGGCTCCTTATCACCGCCATTACCGATAGGCTGGTATTGCTTCCAGCCACATGCGCAATCGTGGCATTCACCATCACCACCTTCCAAATAAGCGCCACATTCCGGGCAATATAATTTGTAGCTCATGGCTTCTCTCCTTGCATGGCAGCGATAGCAGCCCGCAGATCGCCAAAGAACTTACCACCAACATCGAGAAATTTACCATCATCAAAATAGATCGTATCGATCTGATTATCTTCATCGATCAGAGCACGGAGCAGTTCCGCATCCTTCTCTGCTGCGGCTACTGGCAGAGCCTGGGCAATAGGGGCAGCGCGTTCCAATTCTGTAGCAAGTCGTTCGCAAAATTCCACGTACTCCACCCAGCTCGGGTAGCATTTGGCGTGATTCGGCCACTTCTCATTATTCTTAGCTTGGTCAGCTGCCTTGCCTTTGAGCCAAGCTATTGCCATCACTTCCCACGGCAGCGCTACCGCCTTTGCCTCTCCCATACATTCTTCATTGCAATAATCTGCGCCACAATATCCGCAGGCTTTAGTAGCCTTCGCCTCTCCAAAGCCAGCAGATATGGAAATAAGAGGTATGATACTTCCACCTAAAACTGAAACTTCCTCTTGGGCTTCTTCAATCGTGTCGAGAAGTTGCGAAGTGCTGCTTCTGGAATCACCGAAATAGTTTCCATCAGCGAGAACGTGTTTATAGGCTACCGCCTCTCCCACTTGTGGCAAGACAGCAGCGCGAATGGCGCTTTCCAGTGCGGAACGTGATTTTTCTTCACCAGTATTGTATTTAAGCCTCGCGAAATCTTCCGCCAGTTCCATGATGTTTTCGAGTGTTTGCCCTCCCCCTTGTTGTGGGAGGGATGGGGTAGCAGACTTCAATTCACGAACCACTCGCGCACATTCCTCGGAACTCGGCAAAATAGTATAATTGTCTTCAAACCATTTTGCCGCTTCTTCCAGCGCAGCATTACGGATTGCTTCGCTAGTGTCCGCCTTACTGGTTGGAGGGGTGGCGATCAATGACCGGACGAAGCTAATAATCTCGTGGTCGGAAACTTCCAAATCGTCAATGCCGAATGTATCCTCCCAGCCAGCAATAATCTCCTTATCTGTCGGTGATTCTACTTTCTCTTGCGGCCATGAAATAGGAATGTCATTTTCCTTAATCACAGGACGCTTTGACGTTAGGATTGCATTCGCGTGCATTTCGCCATCGACGCAGTGATTCTCGACATACATCGCCGCGATTTCAAGCGCTGCATCATAAACTTCAGCCAGCGCGTTAGAGTCATCTGATGGTGTCGCTTGTGGCGCTACCTGACCAAATACACCTTCAATCGGATAATCAGCAGGTGTTTCAACTACGCGTATTTTCTTATCGCGCGCTGTTTCAGTTTGGACTACCTGACTAGCAAGTATATTTCGTGCAAGTTTTTCCTCGGAATCTTTCCCAAGATAACAGTTGCCTAAAACAGAATATAAAAGATTAGTCAGGTCGTTATCTATTGCCGCTTGCGGCGATATCTGACCAGCTTCAAGTTCGGCAACGCGCAACTTCAGGTATTCGTTTTCACGTAACGCTGTATTCCTGACCTTATATCCTTGTTGGGACTTCCATTCTTCCGACCAATCTTCATTGGACAGGGCAACGCCAGCCCTCTCATAAATGAATTGCAGTCGATTGGTAAATTCGCGTCCACCAGCCGAAGCCTTCCGAATAGCGTTTAGCGCTAATTCTATCCGCTTCACATATTCGCTGTCTATAGCCACTACCAATGGCGCAGTATCAAGCAATTGCTCAACTACTTCTACCATCTGGCACATTAAAGCATTCGCTGATAGCCTTTTGGCATAAGTTAATCTCAATTGGATTTCTTCACCTGTAATTTTCATGATATCCCTCTTTCTGACAATATTTGTTTTTTAATTTTCTCGCAATATTCCTGCGCTGCTCGGCATTTAATCAGCATCTTCTGCTCGATCACAAGATCACGCTCATAACAAATCGTTGTCTTGCGCAATTCAGGGTTGATATGATCAACTTCATGAATCTCGGGTTGTTCATATTTTCGCATTTCTTTTGGTGTCGTCACCATCAGATGGTCAACAAACCACTTTGGCTTATCATATAGATGCATATACCCGCGTACTTGCCATTCGTACCCGATATCTTCTGCATCTTGTTGTGTTGCTGGGAATGTTTGTAGGCTCCATGATGTTTTAATATCGCGCCCATATTCTGGTTGTACTATATCGCCTTCTCCACTCATCAGATCAGTTTCGATACGAACTGTGTTCTTAACATAGCGTTTGAATAGAATCTTGTTCAGAAGATCAATACTAGCCTGTTCGCAAGCATTACCCTTACGCATATATTTCACATCAACTTCGAAATAGACGTTATACATGATCTGCTTTGCCAACATACGTAGATAGGTCTTAGCGCCTTCAGCTAATGTTCGATCCCATAACGGCTCAAGAATGATCTTATCCTCATCGGTCTTAACCTTTTTCTTTGAGATTGCTAATGTATCAGCATCAAACAATATCGGATCAATCGATTTTGCATCACCCATGATTCGACCAATTGACGAAGGATGAATTAGGATACTCATTGATTCGTTTCTTTCTGCGCATCTTCGAATGCTGTTTCCTGATCTAACGTCAGCACATGAGAGGTTTTGATATCTGCCAATGTATAATCACCTTTCCTGACCGATTCTAGTGCAGCATTAAACCCTTTAGCGCCAAGCGCCGTCTTTGCAACTGGTTCAGCCTGTTCATCAGCAACATCCATGTGCAAAATTCCTTTGTGCCATAGATTCAGAGCCGCTCCAAACCGCATCGCTGCATTACGCAGAGCATCGCCGATTACTTCCTTTGTGGCATTAGCGCCAGTCTTGCCAGTTGCATCGCCATAGCCCAATCTCGTGACTCCACAGACTGTTAGGCGTATCCACATGCCACCGTCTTTATCGCGTAGTGGCAGGCCATCAGGACTAAAGGCTAATGGTTCCCACGCCCATAAAGGATCGATGTCTAGGAGGCGGTCTGTAAGGGCGGCATGCCCGACGTACTCAAGATGAAGGGCTGGCAATCCATGATAACCGCCGCATTCCTTGCATGTCCCTTTCTCAGCATCCTTTTTGTAAGGTTTAGGTAACTTACTGATTTGGTGCGGCTCAAATTCCTTTCGCATGCCTTTTAAAGCATCGATCCTTGATGCATTCGATATTTCGTCATTCATAATGGATCACCATTTATTTCTTCCCCTAAACTAACTATTTTATCGAATAAAAATGTTTGCAATTCCCGTGACATATCCCTCCATCCCTGTTTCAGATGCAAATATTCTTCAATCAAAGTCGAAGCGATTTGTTTTGTCCCCTGATGAAAAACACGCTCAGCAATAAAAATTGTTTCATTTTCGGCCAATCCTAAACAGCCTTCGCCAAGCGATTCGACAAAATTTATTTTGTAAGAACCTTTAATGTTAAATCCGATCCCAGTACAAAATATAAGCGCCTTTTCAACCATTTTTTGTTGAACATTGGTCAAAACAATTTCATTGGGAACCAATTTAGATTTGGTTTTCTTTTGCCAAGACTTTAGTGCGCTTAGATTGATCTGAGTGTATTTATCGGCTACTAATTTACCTACCACTTCGCAAAATTCATCTGATGGAGACCCCCAATGTTCATAATTCAATCCGGCTTCCATTGTATTTATTGGGGCTATTACTAAATCACGGATGAATTTTTTATTTGTAGATCGAAGGCATGCAGCTGCTACATGATAACGAATATAGTCCTTATCTTCTAAGCCGCGATCTTCCGTTAAGGCAAGGGTTTTCTGATCGTTATAAGTGTACAAACTAACAGAATCCATTTGATGAACGCGCACGCCTCGATAATAGAAGTAGGAAGATGGCCTATTACGGACTTCCATAGAATCGCAAACAAAGTCTGGTTCATCTTCAAGAATGAATTCGCCACGCTTTTCATAAACCAGTTCAAAATCTTTCCCAGTCACGATAATTTTTGTTTTCCCAGGTTCTGCATGAGGATCATTATTCACCTTAAAAATTGAACCGTTTTCATCTTTGCAATTACAGGCTATCTCACGGTAGGCCATCCATAAATCCCACTGCTTTCCTAACTGTGTGGTGAATCCGATATTTGATTTATTCATCGTTACAAAGTCAAAATTCTGACCTCGTATTTCTTCCTTGGATAAACCAAATTCTATGCGTTCATCTCCAGAAAAAACAGTAATTGTATGTCCTGTGCGCAATAAAATAGCGATAGCATATTTCAAACCAGTGCCAAAAAATCCGATAGGACTATCGCCTTCTTTCACGCTAACACCGAATGTTGAAATTGATCGGATATCTATTTCACCATCATTTTCAAATACAATCATGATGCCTCCTTTATTTTAATAATAAAAATCGTTTTGAAATGCTCGCATCGCTAAACTAGCCGATTGTTTTCGAGACTGACCGCCGTGCCGATAGAATTCATACAGACGGAAGAAGACGTTGATTTTCATGGCATTGATCCCGATAAAAGACTCAATAAAGGATCGATGGTCAGAACTGCAAAGATCACTAGAATTACCAGTAGATTCTGACCAGATCGGCTTTCGATAAAATGATGCATCATTTCTGATCCTCGATAAATTCACCAAGTTCATTCAGTTGATAGAAAACATCTGGCTTTATCCCATCTTGTCCGACTATCACACCACGAGCATGAATGATCTTAAAATTATCATCGCGATATACTAGGAAAATTGCGCAACCTAAATTTCCTTTAGCCTTTCCTTTAAACCCAGATGCCATTGCCACAGAATTATCGCCTGTGGCTGATGCGGCTCCTTGGTAGCCTGTGGCTGATGCGGCTCCTTGGTAGCCTGTGGCTGATGCGGCTCCTTGGTAGCCTGTGGCTGATGCGGCTCCTTGGTAGCCTGTGGCTGATGC
>Ga0137410_10000120_pt1 | contig 53303 bp, 46 predicted proteins | sample CZODoug1_16funga_FD_108878 | JGI IMG/M metagenome (GOLD analysis project Ga0137410, IMG submission 108878) | Vadose zone soil fungal communities from Angelo Coast Range Reserve, California, USA - CZODoug1_16fungal (Illumina Assembly) | ecosystem: Environmental > Terrestrial > Soil > Vadose zone... | reverse complement strand
CATCGGATAGGCGATGATCAGTTTGATCTTGCGGTCCGGCCCGACGACGATCACGTTGCGCACCGTCTGGTTGTCCGCAGGCGTGCGACCGGCTGACGATCCCGGGGTTTCGGCCGGGAGCATTTCATACAGCTTCGCGACTTTGAGGTCGGAGTCGCCGATCAGCGGGTAGTTGGGCGCGTACCCTTGCGTCTCCTTGATGTCGGCAGCCCACTTCGAGTGGCTGTCGACGGGATCGACGCTCAGGCCGATCACCTTGACGTTGCGCTTGTCGAACTCAGGCTTGAGCTTTGCCATGTAGCCGAGCTCGGTCGTGCAGACCGGCGTGAAATCCTTCGGATGCGAGAACAGCACCGCCCATGAATTGCCGATCCAGTCGTGAAACTGGATGTGGCCCTCGGTCGTGTCGGCTTCGAAATTCGGCGCGGTATCGCCAATGCGCAGAGTCATGACCCACCTCCATCCACTTATCGCAATCGATCGCGGTGCAGTGTATTGCGCGCCCGCGAGCCTGAGTTATTGCTATTGGTTGGGTAGATCTTGCGCGCGGTCATGGTGAGGAGTAAAGCCGCGATCGCGGGCCAGTACGGCTGCCTGCGTGCGCGTGCGCACGCCCAGCTTTTCGAAGATTCGAGTCAGTGAGTTACGCACGGTCTTCTCGCTGATGAACAGGCCGGCGCCAATCTCCGTGTTGCTGCGCCCCGCGACCAGCGATGCGAGAATCTCCCGTTCGCGCTCCGACAGAACGGCAAACAGTTCATCCTCGCGGCCGCTGTTCGCGGGCCGACCAGTAAACTCCAGCACGACATCCATGAATCGCGACCAGGCCGGCTCATGGGAAAGCAGGATGTGATTGCGCGACTCGAGCTGCACGAACTCCGCATTCGGGATCTCGGAAGCGATCATCTTGCCAGCTGAAAAGGGCACAACTTCGTCCTCGCGCGCATGCACTACCAGCGTGGGTACCCGCACCTGCGGCAACAGGTCGCGAACGTTGACGTCCCCTCTCGCCATCATGAGCCGGGTCGCCATCTTCGGCGTGGTCGTGCGACGGCACAGCTCGTTGAACCAGTCGATCTGTTCGCGCGTCGCACCTGGTACGAAGACCGAGGTGAACAGCTCACGAAAAACCGGGTTGTCCTTCCCCCATCCCAGCAATGCGAGATCGATCATCGCCTGGTAGCGACGCATCCCGTCCGCATCCTCACGATGCATCCATCCCAGGGGGTAGCCACCATAGAGAATCAGCTGTGATACGCGCTCCGGATGGCGAACGGCGTAGGTGACCGCGGCAGCTGTTCCCTGCGAGATGCCGAACAGCACGAACTTTTCTCCGGGATCGCTCGCCGCAACGACCGCCTCCAGGTCATCCGCCCAGCGTGAGGTCCCGACGTCCGCGACGTCCCAGTCCGTCATCCCACAGCCGCGTTCGTCGTAGCGAATCAGCCGGAAATGAGCGCTCAGAAAGTCGATCCAGTGATGCCAGATGGGACTCTCGAGGTCGTAGTCGAGGTGGGACAGCCAGTTCGCCGCCTTGACGAGCGCAGGCCCGGAGCCGGAAGTCGCCCAGGCCAGCCGCACGCCGTCGCGGGTCTTCAGATACCGGACTGATTGCTGAATTCGCATCCCATTCTCCCGGCGCGAGTTTACCTGCGTTTGCGTCCTGCCACCTTGCAGCGCTACCGGGACATTTCTCCCCTGCTCCGCGGCCGCTCCACCCCTTCGTCAGGACATTCTTCCCGTATTGCGGCGCCGGCTCTTGCCTCATTCTGCCCCCCATCGAAACCGCCCCTCTCAAGGAGTCGATGCCATGAATGCCGCCGTCGAAGCCGTACAGAGCAACGCCCAGCGTCCCATCAACACCGCCCGCTACGCGCGCTGCATCAGCGCTTCGAAGCGCGCGCGTTGGGACATCGATGCCGATGTCATTCGCGGTCGCCAGTTCGACCTGTCGCAGCGTTTCCTTCCGAATGGACTCTCGAAAGTGGACGAGTTGCCGTTTCTCAGTTCCGCCGAGGCGCGCCTGCTCACACAGGTACAGGGACGCACCTACGCCCAGATCTTTGGCCTGGTCGAACGCTTCATCAACGCGAAAGTGCTCGAGATCAGCCGCGACCACTGGTTCCAGGATCAGACCGCCCTGCACGCGCTGATCCGCTTCAGCGACGAGGAGCTCAAGCACCAGGAGTTGTTTCGCCGCGTCGAGGAGATGATCGGCGCCATCATGCCGCCAGGCTATCGGGCCGCCGCCGAACCCAACGACGTCGCGCAGTTCGTGCTCGGCAAGTCTACCTGGGCGGTGCTCTGCCTCACTTCCCTCATCGAGCTCTTCAGCCAGCAGCACTACCTCGAAAGCATCGCGCCGCAGACGACGGACATCTCGCCACTGTGGAAAGATGTCTTCATGTATCACTGGAAGGAAGAGTGCCAGCACGCGATGCTCGACGAGCTCGAGTGGCAGCGCGAGCATGCCAAGCTCGATACCGCGCAGCGCGACCGGGCCGTGAACGACGTGATCGACCTGGTGGCCGGAGTCGACATGATCCTGCAGGGTCAGGCAGCCGCCGACGTCGAGTACTTCGTCGCGATTGCCGGACGCAGATTCAGTGAGGGCGAACGCCAGGCGCTCGATGCGGGCGTGCTCAAGGCGTATCGCTGGCAGTACATCGTGTCGGGCGTGCAGCACGCTCACTTTGGGCGGCTGCTCACCAGCATGACCACGCCGGAACAGCTGGGGCGCATCCAAAAGGCCCTCACTCCGATCCTGCAGGCTTGATGCACGTCGGGGCGAGGCTCAATGAGTATCGGACCTACTCGATCTCCAGCACGACATTGCCCACCGCGCGGCCGCTCTCGACCAACTCGTGAGCGGCTGCGATGTGGGTGAGTGGCAGGCGTGCGGCGATGTTGTGAACCAGGCGGTTCGCCTCGAGCAGTGCCGTGAGCTCCTTGAGCGCCCGCTGCCGTTCCGCGGCGGGCATCGAGTAGACGAGAATGAAGCGCACGCGCGCGTGCTTGCGGATCCCGGCACTGAAAGACATCGTGACATCCGATGCTCCGCTGCCGTAGACGATGATGTCTCCTCCCTGGCGCAGCAGATCGAGATCGAGCGCCGCGTTGGCGGCGAAGTCGACCTCGACGATGCGGTCGATGCCCTCGCCTGCCGTTGCTTCCTTGATGCGCTCGCGCACATCGTCGCGCCGGTAGTTGAGCACCTCGGCGCCAGCAGCGAGAGCGAGCTCTGCTTTCTCAAGCCCGCTCACAGTCGCGATGACGCGCGCAGCACCCATGAGCCTGGCGAGCTGAATCGCATAATGCCCGACCGCTCCCGCCCCGCCCGCGATCAGCACGGTTTTTCCCGCAACGCCGCCGTCCACCGCCAGCGCATGGCAGGCCGTCAAAGCCGGGATCCCCAGGCAGGCGCCCGCGGGAAGATCGATCCTGTCGGGAAGACGAACGGCCTGCTCCTCGGGCAACACGACATATTGGGCGGCGGTACCGAGAGCCCGACCCCAGGCCGCATTCCAGGTCCATGCACGCTCCCCGACGCGTTCGGAACGCACTCGAGGGCCGACCTGGTCGATGACTCCCGAGCCATCGCTGTGCGGCACGATGCGCGGGAATGGCAGGACCGTCGTGCGCAGACCCGCCCGGGACTTCACATCCGAAGGATTGACCCCCGACCAGTGTAGCTCGACCCGCACCTCGCCCGGTCCGGGCGTTGGAGTTGCGATCTCTTCGATGCGCAACACTTCGGCAGCGGGCCCGGTGCGGTCGTACACGGCGGCGAACATGGCGGTCTCCCGCAGCGATCGCGGATTGCGGCGTCGATTATGCGCGTGTTGATAAGAAAGGCTGAAGCGCCGTTCAAACACTCTGGCCGCTCACTGGCGTGCACTGGGCTAGCTTAGCGCCCATCGGAAATCACGTTGGAACGCCTGAGGAGAGCCACCATGTCACTGCGTGCCTATCACCTGCCCGAGCATGAGTACCAGGACGATCGCTTCGAGAGAGCGCTCGAGGCGCTGCGCCTGCTGCGCGACAAGACCCGAGTCGCTGGCCAGAGCCTGCACGAGAAGCTCGCCATCTACAGTGAAATCCAGTTGAACGCACGGTCCGCACCCGGGCGCGAGCCCTGCAGTTCGTTCTCACTGTGAGTTTCCTCCTGCAACAGCCGTGTCGGCTCGCACAGTATGCATATCGCCGCAGTGCGCGCGCCGACCTCCGGCTGTCACTGGAACGCCTGGACAAGGCGCACCATTGCGTGCGTGTCGAAACGACAATAGGCGAGGAGCAACGAAGCGATATGCGACCTGCGAACCGGTGAGGTCGCGGGATCGATAGCTTCCAGGTACGCGCGCTGTGCCGCTTCGCCGTCTGCAACTTCTCCCAATCCGTCGTAGCTCAGTTCGGGGACAACGGTCGGCAATACCTTCTTGATCGACCAGCTTCCCTTCATTCCGGGGTGGTAGTAGTTGCGCCTGAAGACCGGCAGCAGGTCGACCAGGCGTGGCAGCAACGCATTCAGTGGTCCAGCGAGGGACGGCACGAGCGTAACCAGGGTCTCGACACACTGGCGCTCATAACCTGAGTACGAACAGATTGGCCCCACATCACCCAGCGCGGCGATGAGCGCCTGTGTCAGTCGGGCAGCGGGAAGCTCGCCGCTGACATCCAGGAACTCCAGGTGCTCGATCGCGCCCGGCCCTTTCTCGACATGGAGCGACCACTGGAACGGAATCGCCTGGCGAGGACGAGTGCCGGGCCAGATCGGCACCGCGAATTCGATGGTCTCGAAGTCCAGGTAGTAGCGTGGGAACGGAATGGCGCGCAGCGCCTCGCGCAGGCCAGGATCAATTTCGACTCGGTTGTTGATGGTCGAGCGCCAGACGCGAATCCGATTCTCACCGCTCACCTCCTCCTCCGGCACATCGCGCAGGTCGCGATAGCCGCGCGCCACAAACTCGTCGAGCTTGGCGCCGATTCGCGGCAGCACGGTGAGCGGGAATTCGGTTTGCGGCCAGCAGTAGTCTATGAAGGGGCACTCATGTGGCGCGCGACAGTGCCGACCGACCTGGATCGCGGGCTCCGCTCCTGCGAGCGTGCGCTGAGCCTGGCTCACCCAGCTTGCCACTTGCGGCACGAGTGGGCCCACGACTTCGCCGACGCTCTTTTCCACCAGCAGTCCCCGGTAGTCGCGCTCTCCCGGGTAGACGAAGCGGGAATTCAGGTGCGCGACGGCGACCTCACTCAGTCGCACCCCGCTCCCGTTGATCACCCAGCTCTGGATTGCGACGTCCGGCAGGTACTCTTCCTTGACGCCAGCGCCCGATTTCACTTCGATGAGGCGGGTGCCGGTTGAGTTGCGCTCCAGTACGTCGGCGCGGACCAGGACCTCCTGGTGCCTGAAAGGAGCTTCGAAATAGACCCGTGCTCGCGGCGCCTCTCCAGGAAAGAGCTCGCCCTGGGTGTTGTTCAGCGCGACCGAAACGTCACGGTCGAACGCGACTTCACGCCCCTGGGCATACAACGTCCGCGCCACTTCGCCCACCTGGTGGCCCGACTCAAAGCGTGCCTGCACGCGCTTCGGGTAGTAGCCCACCTCCGGCCGATGCACATCGAGCCACAATCGCTTGGGGCACTGCAGGTAGGAGAGGAGCCGGGACTTCGACAGGCGCACGTCGAATCACTGCGATGGGGCGTATATAAGAGTCGGTTATGTCAATTGCCGCGCCGGACGATCCAGCCGTCGTAGCGGCCACCGCTTTGCTGTGCCAGCGCTGCGAAGCGCGCGGACAGCGCGCTGATTTCCTCCACGGAAAGCCGCATCGATTTGCGTGCGTGCAGGCTCACGCCCTGGCCGACATTCTCCTGCATCGCGTGCGTGTCGGTTGCGAATCCTTCAGCTTCGAGCTGGCGCGCGACCGATCGCGCAGCGGCATCGTCGGGCAACGCGAAGAAGAAATCGAGCTCGTGCGGCTGAAACGGGTCCAGCCCCTTTTCACGCAATTGCCGGATCATCTTCGCATCGAAGCTCTCGCGCCGTTCAGCACGACGGCGTCGCATCGTCAGGTACACACGCAGGGCCGCCAACGCAACAACTGCCGCGATCAACGTCAGCCACTTCACTCGCCGCTCTCCCCTTGCCGCACGGGACCTGACTCTACACAGGCCACCTGCCCGGGTGGAAGATGCGGCCGCATTCCGGCCGCATGGTACTTTTCGCCGCTGTGAGCGGGAATCCATCGAAAGATCGGCGGCCGAAACCGTGAAGCGCCGCGGCGCGCTCCTGGGTGGCCTCGCGTTGGCGATTGCCGCGGCTGTTCGCCGGGCAAGCGCCGGCACAGGGAGCAAGGAAGAAGGCTCAACGGACCCCTGCAGCGCGCCGCCCAGTTACGCCGATCCGGCGCCGCTGGGCGTTGGCGTCGAAAGCGCACGCGCTCTCGCCGGCGGCTACGGCGAAGGGCAGTACTTCATCGACGTCGAGCAGGGGTGGACACTGACGCACGACAGCCTGCTCGCTCATCGCATCGGCGCACCGCTCGCGGGTGTCATCGACGATCGCTCGCGGCCACACGGAACTGCCGTGCTCGGGATCGTTTGCGGTTCGAACCCGGGTGGCTACTCGGGCCTGGCGCCACGTGTGGCATCCGTGCATGTGTCATCTACTTCCGCGAGCCTGCGCTCGGGCATTGCGGCAGCCATCGACAAGCTGGTCGCACTCGGCGCGGCGCAGCGAGAGGGTGGTGGCGGAGTCCTGTTGCTCGAAACGCAGGCCCGATTGATGACGCCACAGGGTGGGATGGGCCACCTGCCAGCGGAGGCGCTGCCGCAGCTCTTCGACCTGATAGCAAGCGCCACGCGGCGCGGAATCACGGTCATCGAAGCGGCAGGCAACGGTCGTGATACGGGCAGCGTGTCGCAGGGAATCGACCTGGATGAGTTCAAGGACGAGTCCGGCGAAGCGTTCCTGCGCCGCGATTCCTCACGCGGCGACTCCGGCGCGATCATCGTCGGGGCGGCGCGGGCCGCGGTCGTCGGCGGCCGGCACCAGCGCATCACGTCGAGCAATTTCGGTAGCCGGATCGACTGCTACGCCTGGGGCGAACTCGTCACGGCGCCGGCTTCGACATCGCGTGCACCTTTCGCGCATTCGGGATGCGTGGCCGATTTCGGCGAGACCTCAGCAGCGGCGGCGATCGTCGCAGGCGTCGCACTCATCGTGCAGGGTGTGGTCGCTGCAGCGCGGCCCGGTCTGCGAATGCCCCCTCTGCAGTTACGCGAGATCCTGAGTCACCGCGATCTTGGTACCGCCTGCGCCGGCAGCAAGGGAACTATCGGCGTCATGCCGGACCTGGCGAGGATTCTCGACGCCAGTGTGCTTGGGATCACTCCGGTGCGGCGGGCGAAGCGCTCCCAGGCGGGCGAATCCGGATGACAAAGGTTTCCCCGTACACCGGTGCCTCAGCCCCTTCGCCGGTTACGGTGAGCTGATAGCGCCCGGGCCGCAGCAGGGCGGAATCAGCGAACACCGTGATGAAACCATCCCCGGCCTCGCGCAGGTCCTTGACCACTGCCACCGCTGCGGTCGACCCATCATCGTTGATGCGGGCGAGGGACACGCTGTACTCATCCGCCTTGCCCGGCAATCCGGGCAGCAGGCGGAGCTTGAGCGCCTGACGCTGGGCGGGGAGCTCGATTTCGGCATCGTACTTGTCGCTGCGAACGCGCAGCATCGGCGGCGTCGATTTCACGACCAGCGCCTGCTCCGATGCAACTATGAACTCAGAGGCTGAAGAAGCCAGGATCGACGGTGTGCTGACGCTCTGCCAGCGCACGAACATGAGACCGATCGCCAGCACGCCGACCGAGGCAGCCACCGCGAGGAATGCCGGCTGTTCGAAGAACGGACGCGAACCAACCAGCTTGTCGAGCTCGCCGCGATCACGCAGAGACTCCATGCCGACCTTCAGCCGGGCGGTGGCCTCCAGTTCCTGGGCGACGTCCGGATTCTGCAGCAGGACTGCTTCGAACTCCTCGCGCTCCGCATCCGTCATCTGATCCGCGAGATAGCGACCCGCAATCGTCGGATCATCCCTGAACTTGCTTTCAACCTTCATGGCCAATACTCCTCGACGACCGTAACTCATAGCAGCACCAACACAGATAGAAAATCGGATTTTCGCAGGCCCTGCGCCTCGAGCAGATCCTTCAGGCGTCCGCGCGCGCGATGCAATACCTTGTCGAACTGCGCCGCGTCCAGGTTCAGATCCCGACAGATCGATTCCTTGTCTTCCTCCTCCAGGTAGAAGCGCGTGAGGATTTGCCGATCGCGTGGCGTGCTCATCGCGGCGATGATGCGTTTCACGCGCGCGGCCATCTGGCGCTCCATCCAGTCATCCTTGGCAGCGCTTTCGTCAGCGATCGTATCGAGCTGCGAACTGTCGGCGCGCGCGCCGGGCCGGCCGGCCACGGTGCGCCGGTGGTTGCGCAGCAGATTGATGGCGACCTGGAAGATGTAGCCCGCGATCTGTTCCGGCCGCTCGACCTTGCCGGCCTGCCACTTCTCCCAGGCGATGCAGATCGCCTCGCCCAGGAGGTCGGCAGCTACGTCCGGATCGCCGGTGCGGCGCGCGATCAACAAGCGCAGGCCGGAATAGTTCTCGCGGATCAGGGCCTCGATGGCTGACTTGCTTACGTCCGCGCGATCGCCTGGACGCGGCTCCCGTTGCGGTTGCGGACGATCGGCAATTTTGGTTTCAACCATGGGTTGCGATGCCGGCACTGCACGGAGCCGTCGCATCGGCGGGACCAGCGTAATGGTCGGTCGGTGCACGATCAACCCGAGCCTCCGCCCCCGACAGCTTGCGGCTGCGCATGGACGTCGCCACCGTGTGGATTGCGATGATCACCGCAGGACCACGCCTCACTCCCCTTGTCATCACGAGTCGGGGAGCAGAACCTGATCGTCAGCAGCGGCTCGCGCGTGCACTGGGACTCGCGCTCTCCCTTGGGGGCGTTCTCGATAACGACGGCGTGTAGCACCGGCTTGCCCTGGTGCGCGAACGCCTTGGTGCCACCCAGCCTTTCGCCGCTGCAGCACGTGATCATCGGCACAGACTCCGCGCTCGGCTTCGACATGGATCGCGCAGCATCTTCCTTGCCGGGCGGCGCCTTGCGAGGTGGGTTGTACGTCGTGAACACGACATTGCTCACCGGCTCGCCCTTCCGGATCTCGATCTCGTCCCACAGGTTGAGATGCGAATCGCCCTGGTATTGATCGGCAGAGCACACTTCATATTTGCCATCCTTGACCTCGCCCGCCGTGTGGGAACCGCCCGACGTCGACGGCGTCGTCGTATCGGTGCTTCCGCGGCACGCAACTCCGAGCGCGCCTATCGCTGCCAGTCCCAACAGTAGTCTTCTTGTATGAGTTCTCATGGGTCCTGCTCCTCAAGTTACTCATCACGCTTTTCGCTGCCCCGTCCTCAGGAAGCGAGGATCACGAAGGCAGCCCAGTAATACGGATGGCCATAAACGGGATCACTCTTCATCCGGCGCGCGGCGGTTTGCGCCGCGGCCACCGAATCCATTCCGCGTGTCATGTACGCCTGGTAGAACACACGCATGTAGGTTTCCGTGGCGACATCCGACACGCGCCACAGACTCCCCAGGACGTTACGGGCCCCGGCAAGCAGAAATGCTTCCGACAGGCCAAACGAGAGCTGACCACGATACTCCTTGCCGAGCGAGCCCTCACAGGCACTGAGGACGACCGCGTCGGCGTTCAGACCGAGACCGACGATGTCACGCAAGCTCAGGGCCGAGTCGTCCTGCACCGAGTCTTGCGCGCGGGTCGAAAGCAGGATCGACGACAGTTGCGGGTCGTGCACATCGAGGCGCGCATGAGTTGCGAAGTGCAGCACGCGGAACGCACTCAACGGCTGCGCGAGCACGGCCGTCTTGGTGGCTGCCTCACCCAGCAACACGTCGGAGTGCCACCCGGACGCGATCTTCACGATGCCTTCGACCTCGCGTCGCGATGCCGGCAGGCGACGCAGCGGGAATGCGCCATCCGCGAGCACCGCATCGCGGGTTTGCGCGACTCCCGCATCGGGCGAGCCGATGATGACAGGATCGCCCACCAGCAATATGCGCTCTCCCGGCTCCGTGCCGGGTTGCTTGCCGTTCACCCCTTGCCAGTGGTCAAGCGCCGGCTGGTATGAAACCGTGGCGAAGTCCGCGAGACGCTTCGCGGTCGGCTGGCCGTCGAGCCAAACCGCGGCAAACGGGATCGTACGCAAGGTTCCGTCGGCCACGATCGTGACGGCGCGTTGCTTCGCGACGATCGGTCCGGCCGCTCCGAGAATTGTCCTGCTCGCCTTGACCTCGCGCTCGCGGGTGTCGCTGCCGTCGGGCGGTTGGCTCCACAGAGCGTAGAGATCGCGCGCGGCCGCCTCGACACTCTTGCCCGAGCCCAGCGCAAACGCGGTTGCCGAATCCGGGGTGATGCACCAGATCCAGCTGCGTTCCTCTCCCAGCAGCCAGGTGATCACCGCGGAACCGCTGGCGAGCGAAGCCTGCAGCTGCGGGAGCGAAAGAACGGCAGCTGTTCGCGCGGACTTTTCGCCCGTCGGCGCCTGCTTCTGCTGCGCCACGTCGATCTGCGTACGCAGCAACGCTATTTCCCGTCTCAGGGAAGCGACCTGCCCGGCTGGCGGCGCATCGAGATCGAGCAAGGTCGCAAGACGATGACGCTTCGCGGCCAGGCGCGCATCAAGCTCCGCGAGAGCCGAGGGCGCTGTGCCCGGTTGCCTGCCGGGCTGTTGAGCAAACTGCCGAAAGTCCTCCAGCGCCAGCGTGCGCAGGCGTTCCGCGGCCCCGAGAGCCGACGCGGCCAGCCGATCCTGGTCGGCGCGGGACGCCGCCTTTTGCCACCGTTCCATGTAGAGATCCGCCTGCAATTCGTAGGCGGCGGCGCGATTGGAGATGTAAGTGGCGCGCAAGTCCGGGTTCACGGCGCGAATGCGTTGCAAGTCATAGAGACTGAGTGCCTTGCCCACGTACCGCAGCGCTGGGCCGATCTCGCCGGCGCGGCGCTCTTCGCCTGCGAGCAAGACGTAGTTTTCCGCCGCGTAGTTGTCGTCGCCCGTCGCTTCGTGTGCCCGGGCGGCCTTGAGCAAGAGCTCCCTCCCCGCCGGGTCGCCGCTGCGACTGAGCGCATAGCCGTAAGCACCCGAGAGGCGATAACGCACCGTCGATTGCGCTGGCAGATCGAGTTTCAGCCCTCGGGCCAGGGTCTCTGCGGCCGCGCGCCCGGCGCCGGTTGCGATCTGGTCCTGGCCGATCGCGAGCAGCGCGCGGCCTTTCTCCTGCGGCGAGACCGCGTGATCCAGCGCCTGCAGGTGCAGCTTGAGCGCGAGCTGGGGTTCCCCGTTCTCACGCTTCAGATCCGCAACCTCGACCAGGCTCGCGAGCAGGCCCTGTCGGTCCTGCACGGCATTCGACTCACGCAACTCCAGCGCCTGCTGCAGGAAGACTTCGCCGCGCTCCTGCTCCCCGAGCGTCAGGTAGATTCTTCCGAGCAAGTGCCAGGTTCGCGCGCGATCCGCGGCCTCGGCGCTCCCTTCGGTCAGAGGCAGCGTGGCGAGCAGCGACTTGAGCGCCTCGTCCGCCTGGCCCAGTGCGTACTCGGCGACGGCGAGGTTGTTGGCGATGGCGACGTAGGTGCGACGATTGCTGCTCGGATCGAGCTTGGCGAGCAGGCGCTTGTAGGCAGAGACCGCCTCGACATAGTCGCCACGCTGGAAGTCGATGACTGCGATGTTCTGCAGGGACTGGACTTCGCTCGCCGACTCACCGATGGCAGCGAAAATGCGCGCGGCATTCTCATAGTGCGCGCGGGCTGCGGCGAGACGACCCTGGTAGTGCGCCGATACACCCTGGTAGTTGAGGGCCAGGGCCTGGTCATACGTCATGCCTGCGGCGGCGAATCTTTGCGCGCACTCTGCCAGCACCTGCTCGGCTTCGTCGAACGGGGTGCGGCCCGATTTCGGCGCGGACCGCGCGGCCTGGGTCTCGCCCGCGCCCTCGATGAGCGACTCGGCGCGCAGCACTTCGGCCTGCGAGGTCATGATCGGCTGCGATACTTTTGCGAACGCTTTGGCCGACAGCGAAGCGCTTGCTGCCGCGTGCGTCCAGTCACCGAGGGTCCAGAAGTACAGGTTCGCGGTGCGCAGCAGTGCCTCTGCCTCGAGGGCATCAGCGTGCGCCGCGCGCAAGTGCGTTCTCGCCGCTTCAAGGCTCGCCAGCTGGCGCTGTGCCTCATCAGGACGACGCGTGTCGGAGACGACACCCGCGGTCGTGAGGTCGCCGAGTCCACGCGCCAGTTCCGAGCCTGGTGATGCTTCCGCGACCTCACGCCAGGAAATGTCGAGCGTACGGGCCGGCAAGCCGCGTTCGACGGGACTGACGATGAGCGTGTAGTGGCCGGTCGATTGCGGGGTGAAGAACAGCAACTCCGGTCCGGCGCGAACCGTGGGCGAGTCGACCTTCACCACACGTCGCGCATCAGAAGCCAGGATCTCGAGCGTGACATCGCGTGACTGCCGGCTGACCTCGGCGAGATAGGCGTGGTTGGCTTGCAAATCGACCTGGCAGCGCCATGGCTTGCCATCGGAGACCTGCGCCCGTTGCTTGGCGGTGCAGGTCACATCGCTCCTTCCGGCGGGAATCGCCGCAAAAGCGCCGGCGAGACCGAACCAGCCAAGCGCGATGCCGCCTCTGAGTCTTTTGGTTGTGGGCCGCAAGCAAGCCATGCGCCCCCTGGTTTTTGCGATCGCACGGCGCTGATCGACGCCGGGGCATTCAGCCCGGATGCTGCTCGAATTGCAAGCCGGTAGCGGAGGGGCGGGAACCCACCGAGCAGCCCGGGCATAGCAGGACTCGTGTATCCCGTGCTGGTTCGAAAGGCGCCCGCCCCATGACCAAAACGCAAGCCCCGCAGCCCGCTCTCGAAGCGCGGACAGGGGAGAACTCCGCGCTGCAACAGGGCCCCAATATCCACGCTCGTCACCTTCATAGAGTTCGAAAAAAGTGAATCGGGCTTGCAGGAGTTCTCTGTAACCAACCGCCGACCTATCGCGGAGTCTCACCACAAAAGAAAGGGCGGGAGTTGTGAGCTCCCGCCCGCATTCCAGGGTGCATTACCGGTCTACTTGCTCGCGACGCGCGTCGTCTTGTTGGTGTGCAGAGCGGTCAACAGAGGCGCATTGACCTTCGCCACTGATTCGTTGACCGCGGTCTTGAAGCAACGGCTCCGGGTCGTGTAAGTCCACGCCACCGGGCTCTCATAGCCGCCGCAAACGGTGAAAGCTGCCTTCCTGATGCGCTTGTACAGAGCTTCGGCGCCAGCAGGCTTGCTGAGGTCGAGCTCGCCAAAGCTCACCTTCATCGATGGCTCGGCGCCAATCGACGTCGACGCAAAGCTGCTCACAGAACCCAGGCCCAGCACCACCGCGGCAAGACCAGACACCAGCAGCTGTCGCGTCCCGCGCTGAATCACAGTCGTTCTCTCCACGTTCTTCTCCTAGAAAAGGTTGTAGGGTATTTCCTGCAATGGTTATCTGTGCGGAGCCGTTCAGTTATCGCAGGACCCTCGATTCGCGCGCGCGAATTCGCTCACCTGGTGGCGAGGCGCGCGACTTCCGAGCGATGCAGTGTGAAGAGCACCGGGCTGCCCATCTCGGTCACGGAATTCGCGATGGCGTCGCGATAGCAGTCGCTCGCCTCGATCCGGTAATCGCTCATGATCCCGGCCTTGCCGCCACAATGAAGAAACGCCGCCTGGTGAATGCGTCGGTAAAGAGTTTTCGCTCCCGCCGACGTTGACGGATCGGTGCTGGCGGCGGCGGAAAAGCCGGGCATTCCCGGCGCAAGCGCGCTGACCGAGCCGATCGATACTGCAAACACGCCCAATGCACAGGCGAGAGCAATTCGCGCCCGGCGGTTCAGCGGGAAGGAAGAATTCATGCACAGTCTCCTGAATCTCTTTGGTAGGACTCAGCAGACCGCTGGGCGGAGCTCACAGAACGACTGATTAGCGAATCGTCCGCGACACACGTTAGTTCTTTGAGCATCCGCCCATGGCGGTTCTGAGTGTCGTTGCGGTTATCCCGCACTCAGTCTCTGTACCGAGCGGACGACTTATCGCACCGCCGCGAAGGGGCGATCAGGGGATGCCAGCGCCCTTGGCTAGCGCGGATGGAGCCAGGTCGGAAGGAAACTGAATGGATCGTCCCGGACCGATTCGTCGTACTTTACGTGGTTGGCCGCGAGGAGTTTTTGCAGCCGTCCCTCCTTGCACGCCTGCAGGACATCCGTGGCGCCACCGAGAAACTCAGTGCCCACGAAAACCTGGGGAATCGTCCCCACCGACGTCTTGGCCGTCAGCGCCGCGCGGATCTTCCCACCGCGATTGTCCTTCTGGTACTCCACGGAATCTAGATCGACCGAGCGATAGGGAATCTTGTACTTGCCGAACATGCGCCGCACCGACCAGCAGAACTCGCACCATTCGAGCGCAAACATGACCACCGGCTGACCCCGATCGTTCACCACTTGCTCGACGAATGCCTGCGCGTCGCTTTCGACCGGCAGCGGTGCAGCGGCGACCTGCGGCTGAGGTGCGGGCGCCGGCGCGGACACGTCGAACCGGTAGTTCGGAGTCGAGCGTGAAACCTTGATCTCCTCTTCGGTCATGTCTGCCGGCACGTCGGCAAACAGCGGTGTACTGAGATAGCGCTCCGCGGTGTCCGGCAGCATGCACAGGATGTTCGCTCCGGGGGGCGCGGACTTGCAGACCTGCAGCGCACCGGCAAACGTCGCCCCGCCGGTGATGCCCACGAAAATACCTTCCTGCTGCGCGAGTTCGTGCGAGCACCTGAGTGCATCCGCACCATTGATCGGCACGATCTGGTCGATGATCTTCATCCGCACGGCATCCTCGGTGAGCTTGGGGATGAAGTCCGGACTCCAGCCTTGCATGAGATGCGGACGGAAATTCGGGTGACTGCCGGCGGGCGCGCCATCAGCGCCGCGCGGCTGTGCGATTCCGCTGCCGAGGAGCTGAGAGTTGTCAGGCTCGCACACCACGATCCTGGTCTCGGGACGCTGCTGCTTGAGAACGCGGGCTACGCCCTTCAACGTCCCTCCGGTCCCGAAGCCGGTGACCCAGAAGTCGAGCTTCTCGCCCGCAAACGCCTCCAGGATCTCCGGCGCGGTGGTGCGCGAGTGCATGTCGGCATTCGCCTCGTTCTCGAACTGCCGGCACAGGAACCAGCCGTGGGTTTCGGCGAGCTCGACCGCCTTGGCGAGCATGCCGCTGCCCTTCAATGCGGCCGGCGTCAGCACCACTCTGGCACCGAGGAAACGCATCATCTTGCGCCGCTCGACGCTGAAGTTCTCCGCCATCGTGACGACCAGCGGGTAGCCCTTCTGCGCACAGACCATCGCCAGCCCGATCCCGGTGTTGCCGCTCGTCGCCTCGATCACGGTTTGCCCCGGGCGCAGTTTCCCGCTGCGTTCGGCGTCCTCGATGATGCCAAGCGCCAGGCGATCTTTCACCGAACCCATCGGGTTGAAGGCCTCGATCTTGACGTACAGGTTGACGTGCGCGGGCGCGAGCTTGTTGATCCGCACCACCGGCGTATTGCCGATCGTGCCGAGGATGCTGTCGAATTTCCTGCCCATGGCTGGCCTCTGCTGCGGTTCGGCGATCACGCGTGCTGCGAAATCTTGCCGGTTACGCGCTGGACCGACAAGGTGAACGAATCAGCTTCAGCGTAGGGCCGGCTTCTGCACGGCGCTTACCTTTCCCGCCTGAAATTCGACCCGCCCTGCCAGGAACACCCCTTCCTGGATCTCGAGCGCATAGAGAAGGAGTGTGCTGCTCGCATCGCCTGCGCGCTCAGAGGTCGCCGGTCCGAGAACCCTGGTGACTTCGTCCGTGCTCATGCCCGGGCGAACACGGTCCCAGTTGGCCGTGATCAGCCATGGGGCCACCTTCGGCGGCGGCAGCGGAGCATTCTGCGCGGAGGCCGCGACCGAGCGTTCCGTGGAACGCATCGAGCCCCGCTCCAGCTGATCGATGCGGCGCGCCTGCGCCTGCAGTTCGCGCCGCAATTGCTCGACATCGAGCTCGAGCTGGCGCTCGCGCACATCGTCCGCCAGCCCGAGTGCAGGAGTTCCGGCCAAGAGTCCAAGCAGCAGCCAGGCGCAGATCGGTCGCATGTGGTTCACGGAGAGCCAGCTTGTTTGACCGCCAGCCACCTCAAAGTTGCAGGCGGCCGCCGTTCGCCAGGATGCTGCGATCGACCGCTTGCACGTCGTTGCAACCCGTGAGTGCGAGCGACACCGTCAACTCCTTGCGAATCAGATCGAGAGCGGTGGTCACACCTTCCCCACCCATCGCTGCCAGCCCATACAGGAAGGACTTGCCGATCAGGCAGCCCCGCGCACCGAGTGCGAGCGCACGCAGGACGTCCTGGCCGCACTGGACGCCGCCGTCCAACAGCACCTCGCGGCGTCCATCCACCGCCTCAACCACATCGGGAAGTGCCGCGATGGTCGAGAGCGCCCCATCGAGCTGCCGACCGCCGTGGTTCGAGACCACGATGGCGTCCGCGCCCGTCTCGCACGCGAGCTGTGCATCCTCGGCGTCCAGCACGCCCTTGAGGATCAGCTTGCCCGGCCAGCGATTGCGCACCCACTCAACGTCCTTCCAGCTCACCGTCGGATCGAACTGGGTCGCGATCCACTGCGACAGCGTCACGAGACCGTCGGCGCCCGGCATCCGCCCGGCAAGATTGCCGAATGTCCGCCGCCCGCCGAGCAGCACGCCGAATGTCCAGGCGGGCCGCAGCGCGATCTCGAGGGCGTTGCGCAGGGTGAGACGCGGCGGTATCGCGAGCCCGTTCTTGAGGTCGTTGCGGCGCACGCCCTGCACCTGCAGGTCGAGCGTCAGCACGATCGCGGAGCACTGCGCCGCCGTGGCGCGCGCGATCAACTCTTCGTTGAAGCCACGGTCGCGCATCAGGTAGAGCTGGAACCAGAAGGGCTTCGATACCGCGGCCCGCACGTCCTCGATGGAACAGATCGAGAGCGTGCTCAGGCAGAATGGGATTCCGAAGGCCTGCGCGGCCCGCGCACCGACGATCTCGCCGTCTGGATAGAAGAGTCCCGTGAGGCCGGTCGGCGCGATGCCGAGCGGCATGACAGCGGGCTCACCGACGAGGGTGGTCGCGAGCGACTGAGCCGAGACGTCGATTGCAACCCGCTGGCGAAACGCGATGGACTCGAGATCGGCGCGGTTGCGACGAATGGTCAGTTCATCGTAGGAGCCGCGGTCGGCGTAATCGAAGAGGGCTCGCGGAACCCGCCTGCGCGCGAGTGCGCGCAGATCCGCAATGCTTGTGATTACTGGCACCCCATCCCCTCGCTGTCAGGCGCGCACCGCCTCATCCACGTGGCATGCGATCACGGGGCTGAGGCCAGGGAAGCTCTGCAGGGCTTCCCAAGACACGTACCGCCGGGCCGTCCGGCGTGGCGCGCCGGGATCAGAAGCGGCGCGGTCGGCCGCCACCCGGCCCGCGCGATTTTTCCTGCGCCTCGTTGACCTTCAGGGCACGGCCTTCCATCTGGAACCCGTTGAGGTTCTGGATAGCACGGGCCGCATCGGCGTTGGGCATCTCCACGAAACCAAAGCCGCGCGGCCTACCGGTGTCGCGGTCGGAGATCAGCGTCACCGATTCCACGGTGCCGTGCTGGGAGAACAGCGTGCGTACCGCGGTTTCCGTCGCCGTGAACGGCAGGTTTCCCACATAGATTTTTGTCATGACCCTTCTCGCTGGAGGTATTGAGGCGGCCAAGAAATGCGTTCTAGGCAGTGTCCCGACCGGCGGGCACTGTAGCTGGTTTGGGCGTAAACATCGAACGGGACCCGGGTAAGCGTCCCTCGCCGGCGTCAGTCGCCGCGCCTGGACGCCAGACACGGCGCCAGCCGTGCACGGGCTTGCGTCCGGCGCGCGATCCGTCGTATAAACATTTATGCAAGTATTTGCTTGTATATCAGGGGACGGCAGATGGTGACCTGGGCATTGCTGGTTTTCGCTCTGGCGGCGGTTGCGGGACTGACCATGGCCATCGGACATTTCAAGGGCCGCACTCCCTCGGTCAGCGTCGCGGTCATCCACGGCGCGTTCGCTGCAACCGGACTGGTACTTTTGCTGCTGGCGGTCTTCAACCAGGGTGCCGGCAACGCGGCACGCTGGGCGCTGTACCTGTTCCTGATCGCGGCAGTCGGCGGGTTCACGCTCGCGTTGGGCTTTCATGCACGCAAGCGTCCGTTGCCCACCGGGCTGGTCGTGGGCCATGCACTGCTGGCCGTGGCGGCGTTCCTGATCCTGGTTGCGGGCGTCATGGGACTGATGTGATCTGCGCTTGAAGCTGACTCTGCATCCGCTGCACCCGGCGCTCGCCCACTTCCCGGTCGCCTTCTGGTCGGCCGCGGTGGCTGCCGACGCTGCAGCGCTCGTTACCGACGACGGCGCGTGGTGGACCTGGAGCCATCATGCGCTCGTCGCCGGACTTCTGATGGCTGCCCTCGCCCTTCTCGCCGGTGCCGGTGAAGCGTTCTACCGCCGCATACCCCGCCAGGCGACGCGGACGCTGATCTTTCATATCACCAGCATGCTGACGGCCTTTGCACTCTTCCTGGCGAGCCTCGCGCTGCGCAAGCAGTCGCCCCCTTCGACAGTCGCGATCGCGTTGTCCGCGCTGGGATTGGCAGCATTGTTGCTCGGGGGCTGGTTCGGCGGCTCACTCGTGTATCGCTTTGGGGTCGGCACGCAACACGCACCGCCCGACTCGCCCCGGATATAGATAGTCATGACCCACGAACCTGCCCCGCCTGCCTCCGCCCGACCGTTTCTCGAAACCCTCAAGCGCAAGGGACCTGCGACGATCCGGGAGCTGTCGCAGCGTCTGCGTGTGACCTACGAAGCCGCCCGCTTGCAGATGAATGCACTGCTCGAGGGCGGATGGGTGATGGCGGCGGCGCCTGACGCCGTGGAGCCTCGGGCTGGACGGCGAGCGCAGTCTTATGTCCTCAGTGAAGCGGGTGAACATGTCTTTCCGAAGCACTACGACGCCCTGACCTCTGAGCTGGTGGCGACGCTCGCCGAGAGCTGTGGGTCGAAGACCCTGCTCACGGTGCTGGAGCGTATGACACAGGCTCGCGTCGACCGTTGGCGCCCGGTGCTCAGCCGCCTGCCGCTCAAGGCGCGGCTGCTGGCATTGCGCGGCTTGTACGAGGAGGAAGACGCGTACATGGAGGTCAAGTGGCGCGGCAAGGTGCCGCTCCTCATCGAGCGCAACTGTCCTTTTCTCAGGGTCGCGCGTGCGCACCCGGCTTTGTGCAGTGTCTCGGTGTGCACGTTGTCGCGCCTGCTCGGCGTGCGGGTGGTGCGCGAGCGCCGCTTTCAGGATGGCGATGGGCACTGCGTGTTTCGCGTCTGCGTGGATGAGCCTCTCGCCGTCGACATGCCGCTAGGGGTCGAAGAGCCGAGGCCCGCCTAGGGGACTCCCTGACATGGCGTCGCGGCCCGGGGACCTGTAACGTACGCCCGGAATTTTCCAACCGGACGGGAAGCGAGCAGCGCCAGCGCGCGAATCGCCCCCAGAACAACAAGCCATGCATCTCCGATCTCTCGGTGCTTCGTTTGCGTTTGTCATTTTTGCCACGCTCAGCAGCAGCGCCAGCTACGCCAAGGATGTCGAGCAGGAGGATTCGAAGCAGGACAAGGCGGCGCAGGAAAATGACAATCCCCGTCACCTCAAGGACGAGAAACAGCTGAGCCAGGGCGCGATCACGATCGGCGGCCGCAGAGTCAGCTACCAGGCGGAAGCCGGCATCCTCGTCGTGCACCTCAAGGATCCGCTCGACGATGACCCCCCGGCGCCGGGAGACAAGAGCCCTCCCCCGCCCCAGGCGCCCGAGGCAGGCATGTCATATGTCGCCTACTTGCAGGGAGCGCAGGAAGATCCACGGCGTCCGATCACTTTCATCTTCAACGGCGGGCCAGGTTCTGCAACGGTGTGGTTGCACATGGGCGCTTTTGGCCCCAAGCGTGTCCTCACGCAGACCGACTCCCACACGCCGGCCGCCCCTTATCGGATCGTCGACAACGAATACAGCCTCCTCGATGCGAGCGACCTGGTCTTCATCGATGCTCCCGGCACCGGCTTCGGGCACCTGCGCGGCCACGACAAGGAGAACGCCTTCTTCGGCGTGGACCCGGACGCGCATGCATTCGCCAACTTCATCGTCGAGTTCCTGTCGCGCCACGGGCGCTGGAATTCGCCGAAGTTCCTGTTCGGCGAGAGTTACGGGACGACACGCTCGGCGGCGCTGGTCTACGTCCTGGAGACCGAGAAGCGGCTCGATTTCAATGGGGTGATCCTGTTGTCGCAGATTCTGTGTTTCGACAACAGCCCGGACGAGCCGCAGCACAACCCCGGCGTCGATCAGCCCTATGCGCTCGTGCTGCCGACCTACGCCGCGACCGCGTGGTACCACCATAAGCTTCCCAATCCGCCGGCTTCGTTGGATGCGTTGCTGCCGGAAGTCGAGGCATTCGCGATGGGCGAGTACCTGCAGGCACTCGCGGCTGGAAACAGCCTGTCGCCCGAGCGCAAGGCGGATGTCGCCGCGAAGCTGCACAACTACATCGGCCTGCCGGTCGACTACATCCTGCAGGCGAACCTGCGCGTCAACGGCGGCGAATTCGAGAAGGAGCTTCTCGGCAGTGACGTGACGACCGGGCGGCTCGACTCGCGCTTCTCCGGGCCGACGATCGATCCCCTGAGCAAGGAAGCCGATTACGATCCACAGGCCGCTTCGATCTCGTCCGCGTACGTGTCAGCGTTCAACGACTACGTGCGCGGGACGCTCAAGTTCGGCACCAACAAGACCTACAAGCCCGGCATCCCGATCTGGAGAACCTGGGACTTCCTGCACCAGCCGCCCGCCTCGCACACCAAGGTGCAGGCCGCGACCAACGTGATGCCGGATCTCGCCGCCGCAATGCAATTGAACCCCAACCTCAAGGTGCAGATGCATGGCGGCTACTACGACATCGCGACACCTTTCTATGCCGCGGAGTACGAGTTGCGCCAGTTACCGATCCAGGCGGAGTTGCAGAAGAACATCGAGATGCACTTCTACCCGTCGGGGCACATGGTGTATGCGCGGGAAGCGGACCTGAAGGCATTGCACGACAACACGGCGGCCTTCATCGACAAAGCCACGCACCATTGACGGCGCGACGGGTGGGGAAGCTCTGCTCAGAGCTTCCCCTGGTGGCGCGCCGCGACTACCGGAAGCTCGATAAAGCTGGCGTTGTTCCCCGAGTGGTACACGCGCTGCGTCGCCTTGCGGTAGTCGCCCGGATTCGCAAAGAAGATGTTGTCGACGTAGGTCTGCGGGTTGCGGTCGTAAAGCGGGAACCAGCTCGACTGCACCTGCACCATGATCCGGTGGCCGGGCAGGAAAACGTGGTTCACGTTCGGCAACGCGAAACGGTAGCCCTGCACCTCGCCCGCCGGAGTCGCCGACGGGTGCTCGATGCTGTTGCGATAGCGGCCGCGGAAGATGTCCATCGCGAGACCGAGCTGGTAGCCGCCCATTTCGGGTTGTGACGGCACTTCGTCCGGATACACGTCGATGACCTTCACCACCCAGTCGCTGTCGGTGCCGCTGGTGGAGGCAAAGAGGTTTGCGATCGGGGCGCCGCTGATCTGCAGGGGTTGGATGAGCGGCTCCGACACGTAGCTCAGCACGTCGGTGCGATCGGCCACTGCGCGTTGATCGGTGAGCAGCCAACGCCGCCAGGCGTCCGAATCCTGAAATCGCACTGGGCGCGGAATATACGGGACCGGCTTAGCGGGATCGGACACGTACTCATCGAAGTCCCCGCCCGCGTTCGCCGGCTGGGTGAATGACAGGCCGAACTGCGGCGCGAGATACAGCCGCCGCGGCTGATCCGCGCAACCTGAGGCGCACGACAGCGGCCAGCGATCGAGTCGTCGCCACTCGCTGGTTCCGGTTTCGTACGCGAACACCGGCGGTGTCTTGGCGGGCGGCGCGCCATCCTTCAGATACTGGTCGAGAAACGGTTGCATCACGTCGCGCCGGAATTGCAGCGCCGTGTCGCCTTCGAGCTTGAGCGGGCCGATGCCTCGTCCCTCGTAGTTGACGCCGCTGTGGCGCCAGGGGCCGAGCACCAGGTAGTTGCGATCGTTGCCCGCGTCCTTGGGCTCCGTCGCCTCGTAGGTCGCAATGGCGCCGTACATGTCTTCCTGGTCCCAGATGCTTGCGACATACATGCGCGGCACGCTGAGCGGCTGCTGCGCGAGGATCACATCCAGGGCCTGGTACTTCCAGAAATCATCGTACGCGGGATGCTCGGAGACCTTCTTGAAGAAAGGCAGCTGATCGAGCCCGAATTTCTTCGCATAGTCTCCCGCCGAGCCCGCGCGCAGGAAGCCCTCGTAGTCATCGTACGCGTCGCGCATCACCGGTTTGCCTTCGTCCTTCACCGTGGTCTGGCCGGTGATGTAGTCGAAGTTGGTCTGGCGGAATGCGCCGTAGTGGAACCAGTCATCGCCCTTCCAGCCGTCGACCATCGGGCTCATGGGGATCGCGACCTTGAGCGCCGGGTGCGGATTGACGAGCGCCATCAGTACCGTGAAGCCCTCGTAGGAGGAGCCGATCATGCCGACCTTGCCATTCGACTCGGGCACGTGTTTCACGAGCCAGTCGATGGTGTCGTACGCGTCGGTCGAATGGTCGACCTTGCTCGAGTTGAGCGGGCCGCGCAGCGGGCGCGTCATCACGTACTCGCCTTGCGAGCCGTACTTGCCGCGCACATCCTCGAACACGCGGATGTAGCCCTCGCCCACGAACACTTCGTCGCCCTGCGGGAGCGTGGCGAGCATGTGGGTGCTGAGGCTGCGCTCGGTGCGCTTGGAGGCGTTGTACGGCGTGCGCGTGAGAATGATGGGCGCGCCCTTGGCGCCCTTCGCAAGCACGATCACGGCGTGCAGCTTCACGCCATCGCGCATCGGGATCATCACCTCGCGCTTGATGTAGTCGAGCTCGCCCGCGGGCTGCTCGAATTTCTTCTTGGTGATGTCAGGCGCAAGCGGCGGGGTCTGCGCCAGCGCGGCCATCGTGATCGCCACCAGGAAAGCCACGCCCAGGACGCGGCCAGCAACAGTCGACGACTCCCGGCCTGCGCCGGGAGTATTGCGAGGCTCAGTGTTCAAAATCTCTGTCCGAGGGTGATGCCAAAGGTGCGCGGTTCATTAGTCCCGGTATAGATGATGCCCGGCTGCGTGACGCCGGCCCCACAGATCGAGCTGTCGCACTCGGCATATCTATACAGCGGGGCACGCTCGTCGAACGCGTTGTTGATGAACAATTCGATCGACAAGCCGTTCTTTTCGACACCGAACGTGAAATCAGCGATGCCATACGCGTCCTGTTGTCCCAGGATATTGTTCTCCACCGGCATCAGCGCCGATCGGCTCTCGCCCTGGTACACGTAGGCACCCTGCAGGTGCGCATCGAACTGGGCCACGTTGAAGGTATAACGCGCGATGACGTTGGCCTTGAACTTCGGCGTCACGGGAAGTTCAGTACCCGAGGGAGCGAAGGACTCGGGGAAATTCGCGGCGCAATCCTGGATGGACAGCGGCTGATCGTTGTCATCGACCAGTCGCTGGCAGAAGTCATCCTTGAGCTTGGGGTCCAGCCAGGTTGCGCCCGCCGATAGTAGCAGGTCAGCGGTTACCGCCCAGTTGAGATCCATCTCGATGCCCTTGATTTCGGCGCGGCCCGCATTGGTGACATTGGTCAGCCCGTTCTCGCCCAGGAACGAGTACTGGAAGTCGTCCCACTTCTCCCAGAACAGAGCGCCGTTGAAGCGCAGCCGATTCTCAAACCAGGTCGTCTTCCATCCGATCTCGTAGTTCTTCAGGTAATCGGAGGTGTAGGGCGGGAACGTGCCGCGCCGATTGACGCCGCCCGGCCTGAACCCCTCGGAGTAAGTCACGTAACTCAGCGCCTGATCGGTGAACCGATAAGTCAGGTTCACCTTGGGGGTATTGCCCGACTCGTCGACTTCCTTGTCGAGATTCGTGCATGGCCCGCTATTGAGCGAGGTCGTAGAGAAACACGATTGCTCGCCGGTCGAAGAGTCGAACGGGTTGGTCAGGCCGAAGCCAAAGAAGCCCTCGAGCGAATTCTTCGCCTTGAAGAAACGGATTCCCGCCGTGCCCGTCAGCTTCTCGGTGAAATCGAAGCTCACCTCACCGAACACGGCGTAGTCGCGATCGACCCGCACCTGCTCGGTCAGCCAGAACGTGTCCGGCCAGCCAGTGACTTCAGAGATCGTCGCGAGGTTATTGATCTTGTAGCGCTGCTCGATGTCGTGCTGCTGGCGCTGGTAGAAGAGGCCTGCGACGAAGCGGAACCGCTGATCCTGCGGCGAGGAGATGCGCAACTCATGGCTCTGCTTGGTGAACAGATCCTTGCCCTGGATGTACTGACCCGGATCGATCAGGGCGCCGGCATCGTCGAAGAAGTAGTTGCCGAAGTAGTAGCTGCCCCCGCTCGTGCTCTGATCGTAGAAGAACGAGTAGTCGGAATAGTCCGACTGAGTGAAGAAGTCGCGCTTGAGATAGGCACCGGCGTAGACCAGATCGAAATTGCTGATCTTGCCCTCGACCGTGAGTGCTGCCTGCCACCAGCGATCCTTGGAGTTCTCGGGGAAGAAGTGCGTCACCTTGAGATCACCGACGCTCGGGTCATAGGCGAACAGTCCGTTGGTGTCCTGCTCCTGGGCCATGATCGTCGGCGTGATCGTCCAGCTGTCGCTCAGATCCACGCGCAGCGCAGCGCGCCCGCCATAAGTCTCGACATCGTTGTAGTCGTTCTTCGCGCGGTCAGCGTTGCTCACCGTGATTCCGGACGTCGGGTAGGTACGAGTTCCGGCGACGTTGCTGATGTAGCCGCCGTCCTTCTCATACCAGCCGACCAGGCGGACGGCCGCCGCGTCGCCTACCGGTATATTGACGAAGCCTTCGCCGATATAGCCCGGATCGCCCGGATCATGCGTGTTGTAGGTCAGGTCGTAGCCCGCCTTGAAACCGCTCGGATCGGGCTTGTTGGTGATGATGCGGATCGTTCCCGACTGCGAGCTCGCCCCGTACAGCGTTCCCTGTGGACCCGCCAGGACCTCGACACGCGCGATATCGTAAATGTGAATATCGAGCGCGCCCTGGATGGTCGTGATCGGCTGCTCGTCGAGATATTGACCGACACTCGGCAAGGGACCTGAGTGATTGCCGTTGTCGCCACTCGAGACGCCGCGCATGAAGACGCGGGCCGATCCTGGTCCCAGCGTCTGATACGAAACGCTCGGCAGGAACTTCGCGTAGTCTTCGAAATCCGTGATGTGCAGCTGCTCGAGCTTCTCAGTGCCGATGGCCTGGATGCTCAGCGGTACGTTCTGCAGGTTTTCCTCGCGCTTCTGCGCGGTCACCACGACCTGCTCGAGCACGCCACCCTGCTCCTGCGCGAGCGCGGACGTGGTGGCGAGGATCGCGGAAATCGCGGAAGCGAGCGATACGCCCCCCGCGACGGAACGACGGTGAATAGCGGACCCGACCCGCCTGATCTTGCGGTTGCGGCTGCGCGTCATCGGTTCTCCCCCGCGTTAGAACTGTTGTCCGAACTTCAGCCCGTAGGTCCGCGTCGCGACCGGCGTGATGTATGTTCCGCCCGCTCCGCAGACGGTGGCGTCGCACTGCGCCCAGCGGTCCACCTGGCCCTTCTCGTCGAAGGCGTTGTTGATGAAGAGCTCAACCGTCCACTTGCCGCTCCCCACGCCCGCGGCCAGGTTCGTGATGGTGTATGACGGTATCTCGCCGAGGATGTCGCGCTGCACGGTGCGCAACTCGGGCTCGCGGCTGCCGACATAGGCAACGGCCCCCTGCACATGTGCGTTCAAGCTGCCGACATCAAACCGGTAGCGCGCAATGAAATTACCCTTGAACTTGGGCGTGACCGGTAGCTGCTGACCGTCCTCCGCCTGGAAGGGCGCAGGGTTGCCGTCCCCGTCGATGCACGGGTTCGCGTCCTGGCCGTTCGCATCCAGTGTTCCGCAATACGGCTGCGTGAGCTGGGCGTCGATATAGGTGGCACCGAGCGACAGTGTCAGGCCCGCCGTCGCCGCCCAGTTCAGCTCCGTCTCGATGCCTCTGGACCTCGCCTTGCCGGCGTTCGCAACAATAGTCACCGAGTTCGGGCCCAGGAACGCGAACTGGAAGTCATCCCAGTCCTCCTGGAAGATCGCGCCATTCCAGCGCAGGCGATTGCCCGCCCAGGTGCTCTTCCAACCCACCTCATAGTTCTTCAGGAAGTCCGCCTTGTACGGCTGGGTCGTGCCGACTCGATTGACGCCGCCGGGACGGAAACCTTTCGAATAGGTCGCATAGGCCAGCGCCTGGTCGGTGAAGTGATAAGTCACATTCACCTTGGGCGTGTTGCCCGTGTCATCAACTTCCTTGTCGAGGTTGGTGCACGGTCCGCCGTTGGTTTGCTTGGTAGAGAAGCACGACTTCTCGCCGGTCGCCGTGGTGAAGTCGTTGGTCAGGCCGAAACCGAAGAACCCTTCGAGCGAGTTCTCGTACTTGTAGAACCGGATGCCGCCGGTGACGCTGAGTTTATCGGTGATGTCGTAGGTCAATTCACCGAACGCGGCGTAGTCCTGATCGACGCGCACCTCCTCCGTGAGCCACCAAGTATCTGGCCAACCTGTCACGGACAGGGGGGCCTGGGGAGGTATCGCGTTCGGGCCCGCGAGGTTGTTCACCTCGTAGCGCTGCTCGATGTCGTGCTGGTTGCGCTCGTAGAAGAGGCCCGCCACGAAGCGGAAACGCTGCTCCGGCGGCGAGGAGATGCGCAGCTCGTGGCTCTGCATCTGGTACTTGTCATGACCGACGATGAACTGAGTCGGATCGATCATGGCGCCGGCATCGTCCCGGTAGTATGTTCCGTAATACGAGGGTGCCGAGTCGTAGAAAAAGGAATAGTCGACGTAGTCCTGGTGCGTCCAATCCTCACGATTGAGGTAGGAGCCCGCGTAAACGATGTCGAAATTGCTGAACTTGCCTTCGACTGTCAGCGCCGCCTGCCACCAGTGATCGTCCACCGACTCGGGATTGAAGCGCGTGATCTCGAACGGCTCACCGACCCGATAACCGTAGCTGCCGTTGGTCTTGCTCCACTGAGCCATCGCGCTTGGGGTGATGGTCCAGCTGTCGCCAAGATCCACCTTGAGCGCCGCGCGTCCACCATAGACCTCACCGTCGTTGTAGTCCTTCTTGACGCGATTGGCGTTGTCGATCGTGATGCCGGAGGTCGGGTATGTGACTGTGCCGTGCACGTTGTCGATGAACCCCGGATTGTCCTCGTACCAGCCCACCAGCCGGACGGCGGCGTTCTCTGAGATCGGAATGTTGGCGAAGCCCTCGGCGGTATACCCGGTGCCGCCGTGGTCCACGCTGCTGCCCTGCAGGTCATATCCCGCCTGGAATCCGCTCGCGTCGGGTTTGTTGGTGATGATGCGAACCGTGCCCGCTTCGGAGCTGGCGCCGTAGAGCGTGCCCTGCGGTCCGGCCAGCGCTTCCACGCGCGCGATATCGTACATGTGGATATCGAGGGCGCCGGCGATCGTTGTGATCGGCTGCTCGTCCAGGTACATGCCGACGCTCGGCGGAGAGGCGGAGTGATTGCCATCGCCGCCACTCGCGACTCCACGCATGTACGGCCGCGCAAACCCCGAGCCGCCACTTTGTCCGCCGCTCTGGTAGGACAGGCTCGGCAGGTACGTGGCGAAGTCAGCAAAATTGTTGAGGTGAAGTTCCTCGATCGTCTCGCCGCCGAGCGCGGTGATGCTCAGAGGAACGTTCTGCAGGTTTTCTTCTCGCTTCTGCGCTGTGACGACGATCTGTTCCAGAACGTCGGAAGATGCCTGCTGCTGCGCGTATACCGGCGAGCTGGCGGCGAGGATCGCCGAGATGGCGGAAGCCAGCGGGACCGTAGAGGCCATGACGCGGGCGTGTGGCGTGGATCGGACACGTTCGATCTTGCGAATTCGACTGCGAGTCATCGGTTTGACCCTCCCCCAAGTCGTCGATGTGGACAGTATGCCACGGCCCGAGGCAATCAAAACGGCGGCGTGGACGGATATGCCTCCAGCACGGGACCAAGTGCACTCTTGAGCGGACCGAGCCACGGCTCGTAGTTGCGCCAATGGTCGACCGCATCGCGAAAAATCGGCTGGCGGACCTGCTCCGAACTCGCTGTTCGGACAGCCCGTTCATTCTCGTAGAAGCGCAGGCAGCTTTCATCGAACGGCAAGCCGCAGTAGTCGAGCACCCGGCGCACTTCAGCTTCGAAGTCATCAATCAATTTTTCGTAAATGACGCGATGGACGCGCCCCGGGAGTACGGCGTCCAAGTGAGCCATCAGCTCCACGTAATCATGGTAGTAGCGGCCAATGTCTTCGAGGCCGTAGGTGAAGTGCTGGCCCCGGGCGAAGTGTTGTTTGAAGCCGGAGAAGCAGCAACCGAGCGGGTGCCGTCGCGCATCGATGATCTTCGCGTTCGGCAGGATCAGGTGAATCAGCCCGATGTGCGCGAAGTTGTTCGGCATCTTGTCGATGAAGAACGGCGCTTCGGTCTTGCGGTGGATACGAGACTGCTCCAGGTACCGCGTCCCCAGCGCGAGCAGTTCGGCCGAACTCAGCGTCGCCAGGATTTCCGGATACTTCGAGGTCTCGGCGCGTGATTTCTTCGCACCGAGACTGCGCACCATGGAGATGATGTAGGGCAGCTCCATCGTTCCTTCGACCTGCGGATGACTGGAGAGTATCTGCTCGAGCAGGGTCGATCCGGAACGAGGCAGGCCCACTACAAAGATCGGGTCGGGCGCAGCCGACCCCATGCTCGCGCGCTCCGCAAGGAATTCTTTCGAGAACAGGGCCTTCGAGCGCCGCATATGCGCGGTCGTTTCGTCCGCGTCGTAAGAGATGCGCGCGCGGCGCAGGCTGTTGCCGCTCGAGTAGTGTTCGAAGGACTCCGCGTACCCGCCTGCGTCTTCGAGCGCTTTACCCATGGCGAAGTGAAAATGGAATCGGTCTTCATGCCTAAGCTGCTCGCTCTGCAGGTGCGAGCGCATGGCATCGAGTTCTGCGGGTGCAAACCTGACGGTCTTCATGTTGGCGAGGCTCCAGTAGGCCTCCCCCAGAGCAGGCTTCAGTTCCACGCTCCTGCGGTAAGCACGGATTGATTCCTCCTGGCGCCCGGCAGTCTTCAAGGCGTGACCGTAGCTCATCCAGGCCATGGCCTGGCCGGGATATTCCGCCAGGACACCCGCGTAGATTTCGATCGCTTGCCGGTATTCGCCGATGAGGCTGAGTACCGCCGCTTTCAGATTGCGATAGCCGGGATGGCGCGCCTCTGCAGCGAGCAGGCACTCGAGTTCGGTCAGCGCTTCGACAGCCTTGCTCTGCCGGTAGAACACTTGCGCCAGGTTGTAGCGCGCGGCATTGAAGCTCGGCGCGAGCTCCAGGCAACGCCGCAACAGATTCTCCGCGTCCTCGTTGCGCCCGAGCCGCGCGGCCACTTCCGCCAGCATGCGAATCGCCGCGACATCGGTCGGAAACTGCTTCAGGTGCTCGCGCAGCAGTGCTTCGGCGACGGCGATGCGATTTTCCACCAGCGCGGATCCCGCCTCCATGAGCCGTGGATCTCGCGTCGAGTGTTTGATCTGCTGCGCGTAGGCTTCATCCGCGCCCTGCGTATCGCCGATACCGGTGAGATGATCGCCCAGCGCGCGCCAGGCATCGCTCAATTCCGGCTTGAGCTGCAACGCACGCCGTAGTGCGCTGACTGCGTCCTCGCCCTTGCGATCGGCACCGAGTGCCAGCCCGAGCTCGTAGTGCGCAGCGGCCGAATGCGGTTGTTGCGCGATGAGTGTCGAGAGGATTTCGACGGCCGCAGCTGCGCCCCCCATCTTGCGACGTGCTACACCAAGTAACAGCATCGCTTGCGGCTGCCCGGGAATGACCTTGAGGATTTCGGCCGCCTGTTCGGCAGCAGTCGCGGGGTCCGTGGCCAGCAAGCGCGCCGTGCGGCCGAGTGCAACTTCAACGGTGCCGACAGGGCCTGGCGCGCTGCTCATCCGTTATCCACGCAATCGCATCGCAGGAATTGTACGCGGTTCATCCGCTCAGCACGCGGTGCACGAGTAGCACACAGACCGAACCCTCCCCGACCGCCGAGGCCACGCGCTTGATACTGCCGCAACGCACGTCGCCAACCGCAAATATTCCTGGAGCGCTCGTCTCCAGCAGGTGTGGCGCACGGCGCAGCGGCCAGCGCGCAGCAGTGAGATCGTCGGCGCCCAGGTCGGGCCCGGTCTTCACGAATCCCTTGGCATCGAGAGCCACGCAGTCGGCCAGCCAGGGAGTGTTGGGGTCGGCACCCATCATCAGGAAGGCGTGTCCGATCCGACGCGTCTCTTCCCCGGACTCGCTGCGCCACGTCACTCTTTCCAGGCTGCCGTTACCGGCGAGCGCCGAGATCTCGGTTCGCGTGCGCAGCGTGATGTTCGGGCTCTCTTCGATGCGCCGGATCAGGTAGCGCGACATGCTGTCGGCCAGGCCGTCCGAGCGCACCAATATGTGCACTTGCCGGCAACTGCCGGCGAGGAATACCGCTGCCTGGCCCGCCGAATTTCCGCCGCCGACCACGATCACTTCTTCGTCCTTGCACAAGCGTGCTTCGACTTGCGTGGCCGCGTAATAGACGCCTGCACCCACGAACTGGGACAGATTCTCGAGAGAAAGCGTCCGGTACGCGGCACCGGTGGCAATGATGATCGAGCGTCCGCGCACGAGTGTATTGTCGGACAGCTCAATGGTGTGCAACGGTGGTTCGCAGCGCAGTCGCAACGCCTCGCTCGCGATCGAAACCACTGCACCAAACTTCTGTGCCTGCACCAGAGCGCGCCCGGCGAGTGCCTGCCCAGAAATGCCGGTCGGAAATCCCAGGTAGTTTTCGATCCTCGAGCTCGAGCCAGCCTGACCACCGGGGGCGTTGGTCTCGAGTACGCGCACATCGAGTCCCTCGGATGCGGCGTACACTGCTGCGGCGAGTCCCGCTGGACCCGCACCGATCACGATGACGTCGTGAATTCTCGCCGCGTCGACCTGCGGGTTCATCCCGAGGCAGGCTGCAAGCTCTTCGTTGGCGGGATTCTTCAGTACCCTGCCGCGGCAGATCACCACCGGTACTTCGTCGATACTCAGGTGAAAACGCTCGATGAGCGCCTGGACATTCGCGTCACTGTCGATATCCACATTGACGTGGGGGTATGAATTGCGCGTCAGGAACTGCTGCACGCGCAGTGTGCCCGCCGAATGCCGCGAGCCGATCAGGATCACATCGCCCTGCTCGACCGTGATGAGTCCCACGCGACGCAGGATGAAGGCGCGCATGAACAGCTCGCTCAGTTCCGCGTCGGTCTGCACGATGGCGCGTAGCTGCTCGGCCTCGATGGCGAGGATTTCGCCCTCCTCGCGAACCCTCGCCCTGATGACGCTGGACGCACCCCGCAGAATGCTCATCTCGCCGGCGAAATGATTCGCCGTGTGCACGATCACGAGCTCTTCGCCCGAGAGTCCCGGCCGCACGACTTCAATGCTGCCGGAAAGCACGACCATCAGGTGGCGGTAGATCCCGCCGGGCTCGACCAGCACTTCCCCAGCATGCGTGCGCATGCGTTTGCCGTGTCGCTCTAGGCGTGCGATCTGCGCCGCGGTCAGCTCAGGGAACATCTGCGCCCGGCGCGACTCCAGGCTGGGAGGCAACGCTGCCACGGCTATTTCCGGTGCAGCGCCGACTCCACTGCGTCGAACAAACCGTGCAGTCCGTAGGAGACATCGTGGATCAGACCGTTTACGAAGAACGTCGGCGTATTGCGCGCGCCGCTGTCCCGGCCGCTAGCGATGTGCTCACGCACCCGTTGCAGGTAGATCTCGTCGTCCATCTCCGCGGTAAAGCGCGCCAAGTCGAGCCCCAGTCGCTCGGCGTACCCGGTCAGGTGGTGCAGGTCCAGGTGAGCCTGGTTGTCGAACAGCAGGTCGTGCATCGGCCAGAATTTCCCCTGCCCGCCCGCGCACTCAGCCGCTTCCGCGGCGCGCAACGCGTGCGGATGCACTTCCTCGAGCGGGAAGTGCCGGTAAACGAAGCGCACGCGCTCAGCAAATCTCTCCAGCAGGAGCTTCACGGCCGGCGCAGCCTGCTTGCAGTTCGGGCATTCGAAGTCGCCATATTCGACGACGGTCACGGGCGCATGTTCGGGGCCGATCGCGTGATCGGTCGGTCCCACCGGGACGGCGAGCTTGAACGGATGTGGTCGATTCATGGCGGTGCTTCGGACGGGGATATTCACGGTAATCCGTTTCCCGCCCGACGTGCAAGCCGCCTGCGACTGCGGGTCCACGCCAGGTTCGCGCTGTGGTCTCGCGTGCACGAGCGGGTACACTGCCCCGAGCTATGTTGTGGTTCAAGGCATTGCACGTCGTCTTCATGGTCACGTGGTTCGCGGGCCTGTTCTATCTGCCGCGCCTGTTCGTCTATCACGCCGCGGCGAGCGACACCGTCGGGCGCGAGCGCTTCGAGACCATGGAACGGCGCTTGTTCGCGATCATGAGCCTGGGCGCTCTGCTTACACTCGGCTTTGGGCTCGCGATGCTGTGGCGCGCGCCGGAGTATCTCGATTTTGCGTGGCTGCGCACCAAGCTGGTGCTGGTTGCGCTACTGGTCCTCTACCATGTGTGGTGCTACCGCCTGATGCAGGAACTCGCGGCGGCGAGGGCGCACTCGCAACGCTGGTATCGATGGTTCAACGAGGTCCCGGGGCTGCTGCTGATCGCAATCGTCATTCTTGCGGTGCTCAAACCCGCCTTCGACTAACCCGAATCCACAACCAGACTCCGTGCCGCCACTACCATGATCCGCCTGCCGCCACCGCTGCACGCCCGACTCCGTGCGCTCGCCAAGGAAAGCGGCAGATCAGTGCATAGCCTGATCGTCGAGGGTGTGGAGCGCTATGCGGCGTACGAGGAACAAATGCGCCGCCTGGTCAAGGAAGCCATGGCGGCCGCCCTAGCTGCTGGGCTTGAGGTCGGTGTTGTGGTACGCCTCGATCCACCAGCTGCCATCGCGCTTCACCAGCACCTGCATCAGCCGTGTGCGCAGGATGCCGTCCGCCGGCAATGAAACGCCGGGCGGCAGACTCTTCACACCATGAATCTCCGTATCGACATCGACGATGGCGACATCGGGCGTAACGAAGCGGACGCGCCGGATGGCCTCTTGCCGCGTGGTGCCCTTGTAGAACGTCGTGAAGATCAGCGCGTGGCGCGACTCGAAGCCTTCATGCCCGTAAAACACCATGCCAAAGATGTTGGTGAAGCCGCCGTCGGGGGCGAAATGCTGTGCGTACGCCTTGGCATCGCCGGCGTTCCAGGCGGCCACCTGTCCCTCGATCACCTTGGCGATCGCGGCCTCATCCTCCGCCGAGCCGGTTGCCGATGAGGTCGGTTGCCAGCCGCTGCGGCCGGCCTGCCAGAACGTGAATGCCGTGATGTCCGCGACCAGCTGATCGTCCTGGCTCTTGGTCGAGCCGATGCCGTGCCCCGCTTCGACATCGAGGCGGAACAGCACGGGCGCACGCGTTCCGGAGGCCTGCAGGCGCGCGGCGAATTTCGCCGGTATCCACGGATCGACGCGCGGATCGTTGAGCCCGGTCGTAATCAGGATCGGCGGATATTGCACGCCGTCCTTCACCGCGTGAAAACTGTCCATGGCGAGCAGGTTCTTGAACCCTTGCGGATCGCTGACCGTACCGAACTCCGGGATATTTGCCGGGCCTCCGGCCGTGATCTCGGAGCGCAAGGAGTTCGTATCCGGGACCTGGTCGATCACGCCTGCGAACAGATCGGGTCGCTCTTCCATCGCCCTGCCCATCGTGATGCCGCCCGCCGAACCACCGCGGATGAAGAGGAGCTTCGGCGTCGTCACGCCATTGGCGATGAGCGACTCGCCGCACGCGATGAGATCACGCCAGGTGTTGGGCTTGTTCGCGTCCTTGCCCCCGAGTCGCCAGGCTTCGCCGAGCTCGCCACCGCCGCGCACGTGACAGAATCCTGTCGCTGCGCCCGCCTGCATGAATGGGACGTACGCAGGACGGAATGCCGGTAGTGTTGAAATACCGTACGAACCGTAGGCGTAGAGAATCACCGGCTCCGGTCGCTTGTCCTTGGGCTGTCGCACCAGGGTAAGCGGCACGCCGGTTCCATCCTTCGCTCGCGCTACGAGGTTGCTGACCTCGAATGCGGCGGGATCGAACGGCGGCCGCGCGTCGAGCTTCAGATCAGTGATCTTTGCGGTACTCGGATCGTAATGCAGAACGCTCGGCGGCTGGACCCAGCTCTCGAGCGTAAAGCTCACGCCGGGACGCGCCGGGTTCGTGAACGCCTCGCCAAGGCTGCCTTGGAACGGCAAGGCGATCTCCTTGGGTTCTCCACCAGCGAGCGGAATTCTCAGCAGGTGTGAATACACACCGGCGCGCGATACCACGTACAAGCCGTCAGCCGCCGCACGAATCGACTCGATCACACGGTCGGCGCGTGCCGGAAGGAGCGTGGCTGCTTGCGACAGGCCCTGGCCCACTTTCAGGCTCAGGATCTTGAACGTCGGCGCATCCTGGTGCGACAGCAGGAAGATGCGGTCGCCCGACAACTCCATCCAGGTGACGCCATCGGCAAAGGTCGTGAGTTGCCGCCAGGGTGCGCTCGCCTTTGCAGCCTGCACCGTCGCCGCCAGCCAGATCTGCCACTCGTTCTGCACGCCATTGAGGATGACTGCCGCCGCCTGCTCAGCGCCTGGCCAGATGGCGACGAGCGGAAACTGTTGTGACTCGACCGCCGGACCATGTCCAACGTTCGCCCCCAGCAGGGGAACGGGTTCGTCCTTGAGATTCCACGCCACGGCGTTGCTGTTGAGATATTTCTCGGCGGGCAATTTCGTTTCCGCCAGCCGATTCAGGAACAGCGTCTTGCCATCGTCGGTCCAGGCGAGGCTGCCGAACTGCGCGCGATCGAGCGGCCCGGCGATGACCCGTCCATTCGCGACGTCATAGACCGACAGCGCCGCGTCTTCCGAGCCGCCCTGCGACACGCCGACACCCACCTTGCTTGCGTCCGGCGCCGCCGAAAAATAGTTGATGGCGTAGGGCGTGCCGCCGTGCGCTTCGCGCACGGCACCGATGTCGACCAGCGTCCGCGTCGCACCGGACGCCTCTCTCACCATCAGGTTGTAGTTGTCCGAGCCCGGCGCACGATAGAGATAGAAGGAGCGCCCGCCGAAGGTCTGATACGAGCGTACGAAGCCGAAAGCGCCGGTGAAGGCACTCAAGCGCTCGAGATAGGCGGCACGCTCGGGAATCGAATCCAGAACGCTGCGCGTGTACCGACCCTGCGCCTTCATCCAGTCGACAGTCTCGGCATCCATGCTCTCCATCCACCGGTATGGATCGGTGATCTTGGTGCCGAAGTAGTCGTCGGTGACGGGACGCACCGGCGCAACCGGCTGGCCCACGTTCTGGGCGTGGGCATTGGCGAGCGCCAAGACCGCGAGTGCCCACGCAGCACTCGACAACGCGCGCGAAGCCGGACGCGCGGCGGGCGTAGATACCATCATTGAGTCCTCCGCCGGTCTGCGGCGTGGTTGGCCCAGGTCGGGAGAACAAGGGTCGCCGAGTGCGACCCTTGCCTTTACATCGCCTTGCTGTTCTTCATCTCGGTCACGACGGCCAGCGACTTGTTGACATGATCCTGCGGAGTGATCTTGTCGTCCGCCGATGAAAGCGTCGCGACGACTTTCCAGTCGGGCGAGATGACGAACGTCGTGCGCTCGGTGAACGCGTGATCGATCTCGACACCACGCGTGTCCTTGAAGCCGGGCTTGCCTTCCATGACCTTGAGGTCATAGGACTTCGCGATCTTGCCATCCGGATCCGAGGCCACCGGGAACTTGCCGGCGCAATACTCCGGATCGGCGGAGAAATCGTTTAGCCGCCCGATGCTGTCGTGGGAGACGCCAATGATGGTTGCGCCGACCTTGTCGAACTTGTCCTTGTTTTCGGCGAAGGTATGCGCCTCGACATTGCAGCCGCCCGTATAGGCCGACGGGTAGAAGTACACGACCACGGGGCCCTTCTTGAGCGCGGCCTTGAGGGAGAACGCGAATTCCTTGCCTGCCAGGGACGCCGGCGCCGAGAAATCCGGGGCGCTGTCGCCCTTCTTCAATGCAGCAAGTGCGGGCAGTGCGATCGCACCCGAGAGGAGCAGGGTGGTCAACAGGCGTTTCACGGCAATTCTCCTTGGGGAGGGTCAGGGATGGGTAGTGGGTCCACGCGGGAGGCGAAGCATACTGCCTGCCTAATTCTTGAGTCGATACCCCGTCCGGAATATCCAGCCGACCACCAGCAGGCACAGCACGAAGAACCCCAGCGTCATGGCGAGGCTGGTGCCCACGCTCACGTCCGAGGTCCCATAGAAGCTCCAGCGGAAGCCGCTGATGAGATAAACGACCGGGTTGAAGAGCGTCACCGTGCGCCAGGTGGGCGGCAGCATATGAATGGAGTAAAACGCGCCGCCCAGGAAAGTCAGCGGCGTCACGACCAGCATCGGGATGAACTGCATCTGTTCAAAGCCGTTCGACCAGATGCCGATGATGAAGCCGAACAGGCTGAAGGTCGCGGCGGTGAGCAACAGGAAGGCCACCATCCAGAACGGGTGCAGGATCTGGATCGGCACGAAGAACGACGCCGTGACCAGGATCACCAGGCCCAGGACGATCGACTTGGTTGCCGCCGCGCCCACGTAGGCCAGCACGATTTCAAGATACGACACTGGGGCCGACAGCAATTCGTAGATCGTGCCCGTGAACTTCGGGAAGTAGATGCCGAACGAAGCGTTGAAAATGCTCTCGGTAAAGAGCGTCAGCATGATCAGTCCCGGCACGATGAACGCGCCGTACGGCACACCATCCACCTGTGTCATGCGCGAGCCGATCGCGGCACCGAAGACCACGAAGTAGAGCGAGGTGGTGATGACCGGCGTGACCAGGCTCTGCAGCAGCGTGCGCAGCGCCCGGCCCATCTCGAACCTGTAGATGGCGATGACGCCGTGGCCGTTGAATGCGAGTCTGCTCATCGCCCTGCTCCAGCGCGCTCGCTCACCAGGCTCACGAAGATTTCCTCCAGCGAGCTCTCGTGCGTATTGAGATCCTTGAAACCGATACCGAGTTCACGCATGCGCGTGAGGAGCGATGCGATGCCCTTGCGCTGCTCGTTGGCGTCAAAGGTGTAATCGAGCTCGCAACCTTCCGCCCTGAGCGTCAGCTCCCAGTCGGCGAGCTCCGGGGGAATCGAGGTCATCGGCGCCTGCAGGTACACCGTGAGCTGGCGCTTGCCGAGCTTCTTCATCAGCGTCGCCTTTTTTTCGACGATGATCAGCTCGCCCTTGTTGATCACGCCCACCCGGTCGGCCATCTCCTGGGCCTCTTCAATGTAGTGCGTCGTGAGGATGATGGTCACTCCAGTTTCGCGCAGGCCGAGCACCAGGTTCCACATGTCCCGGCGCAACTCGACATCCACGCCCGCCGTTGGTTCATCCAGAAAGAGGATCTGCGGTTCATGTGCCAGCGCCTTGGCGATCATCACGCGCCGCTTCATGCCGCCGGAGAGCGTCATGATCTTGGCGTCGCGCTTGTCCCACAGCGACAGATCGCGCAGTACCTTCTCGACAAACGCCTTGTTCGGCGCACGTCCGAACAGGCCGCGGCTGAAATTCACGGTGTTCCACACCTTCTCGAACGTGTCGGTGGCAAGCTCCTGCGGCACGAGCCCGATCAGCGAGCGTGCCGCACGATAATCGCGCTGGATGTCGTGCCCGTCGGCGCGAATCTCCCCGGTCGTCGGCGTGACGATCCCGCAGACGATATTTATCAGCGTCGTCTTGCCGGCGCCGTTGGGGCCGAGCAGCGCGAAGATCTCGCCCTTCTCGATCTCCAGATCGATGCTCTTGAGCGCCTGGAGTCCGGACGCGTAGGTCTTGGTCAGGTTCGAAATCGACAGGATTGCTGGCATAGGGGCGCGACCTTAGCGCAAACCGCCGCTGCTGCGCACGCAGGTTGGCTGTGCTAAGGGATCGTCGACAGGTGGTTCAGCCTTATTCGTAGCTTTTCGCCAACTCGAGAACGGTCGTAACGGTTCGCCAGTTCCGGGCCGTGCACGTTGATCCCAAGAAAAAACGTGACCCAGACCTTCATTGCGAGCTGCCTGGTAGTGCGTTGCGCTGGGCAATCAGTGCTGCCGCCACAACCTCCGCTGTCGTGCCGACGACCTCGATCACCTTCCGGCGACTGCTCGCGCCGGCCACCACGCGCACATTCCGCCTGGGAATGCCAAGTCGCGATGCCACCAGCGCCACGAGCGCTTCGTTTGCGGCGTTGTCGACGGGCGCTGCTGCCAGCCGGATGTGAATGGCGTCGCCGTGCATCCCTACGACCGCGGTACGCGACGCGCGCGGTTGAACGTACACCTTGATTCGGGTCGAGACTGCCATTGGAACTATCAGCAGCAAGGGGCAGGTAGCAGTGGTCATAGTCTAGAGCATCGAGCGACTTGGGTTGCCGGATGCCATAATTGCCCGCATGTCCGCGGAACGGCAAACCGTCCTGCATAGCTGGTGCCGGCAAACCGACTGGAATGCGCCCACGATTGTCGGTGGCCAGGGCGCGCGACTGTTCACGGACGACGGCAGGACGATCCTGGATCTGAGCAGCCTGAGTGAATGCTGCAATCTCGGACACCAGCATCCTCGAGTCGTTGCGGTCATCCGCGAGCAGGCCGAGAAGCTGTGCTTCGTGACGAGTGCCTGGGGTGCCGAGCCGCGAGCTCACCTGGCGGAACTGCTGCTGGAGAAATCCGGGTTTGAAGGCGGACGCGTGTTCTTCACGGTTGGCGGCTCGGACGCCAATGAACACGCCGTCAAGTTCGCGCGCCAGGCCAGCAGCAAGCCCCGCGGCTGGATCATCACGCGCGATCGCTCATATCACGGCGCGAGCTACGCAGCGATGGCGCTGTCCGGCGATGCCCGTACTGCCCACCAAGTCGATGCGGCTGCATTGCGGGTTGTACATGCGCCGCCGCCTTACGTGTATCGCTGTCCGTTCGGTGCCGCCAACGCCGAAGCCTGTGGCGTCGCGGCGGCGGATCATATCGGCACGCTCATCGATGAACGCGGCGCCAATGAAGTCGCCGCTGTCGTCATGGAGCCGAATGCGGGCACCAATGGCATCGTCGCGCCCGACAGTTTCTGGCCGGCACTGCGGGATGCGACCGAGGAGCGCGGCGTGTTCCTGGTTGCGGATGAAGTCATGAGCGGGTTCGGACGCTGCGGGGAATGGTTTGCGTGGCAGCGCTATGGCGAGGAGGCACGACCGGACCTGATGACGCTGGCGAAGGGTCTGACTGGCGCGCACTTGCCCCTGGGTGCGGTCGTGCTCTCGGCCAAGATCGCGCGTGCGATCGAGCCGCAGATGCTCTACACCGGCTTGACCTATTGCGGTCATCCCCTTTCCTGCGCCGCGGGAGTCGCCGCGGTCGAGAGCTATCAGCGCGAGGACCTGATTGCACGTTCGCGCCGATTGGGTGCCGGGCTCTTCGCGCGCCTCAAGCAGATGGAAGCGCGCCATTCCACGATCGGCGAGGTGCGCGGGGGTCATGGCCTGTTCGCGGTCGTCGAGCTGGTGCGCGACCGAGCGACCCGGGAGCCCCTGGCGCCCTGGGACGAAATGCATCCGGCGCTCAAGCAGTTGTTGCGCTCAGGACTCGCGGCCGGCGTATCGTTCGCCGCCCGCGGCAATCTGCTGCTGCTTGCGCCGCCACTGGTCATCGAGGAGCAAGAGCTGGCCGACGCGCTGAGCCTTCTCGACCGACTGCTCGGTGAGCTCGAATCGGAGCTGCAGGCGAGCTCGGGCGATACGGTGATTCAGCCGATGCCGGGCGGCGCACGCGCGGGCAAGGATGTGCCATGACCTTCAAGCTCACATACTCGACGATGTTCAATCCGCCACCGGAGCTGCATGTGCAGTTCGACGCAGCGATGCAGCGCGTGAAGGCTGGTATTGGCGCCACTCACGCACTCCATGTCAACGGTGAGGACCGGCGCATACCGCGTACGTTCTCCAAGCTCAATCCCGCCGACCAGGAACAACTTCTCGGCCAGTTCGCGGCTGCGAGCGCGAGCGATGTGGATAGCGCAATCCAGGCTGCTCAGCGTGCCTTTGCGAGCTGGAAGCACAGCCCCGTCGCAGAACGCTTGTGCCTGCTGCGCAAAGTGGGATGCCTGATCGAAGAGCGCGTCTACGACATCGCCGCGGCGCTGACGCTCGAGGTGGGCAAGAACCGCATGGAAGCACTCGGCGAAACGCAGGAGACCGCGGATTTCTTCTTCGCGTACTGCGACGAGTTCGAGCGCCAGCAGGCCTTCGATCACGGGCTGCCTAACGATCCTCTCACGACTCACGTCTCGCACAATCGGAGCGTGATGAAGCCCTATGGGGTCTGGGTCGTCATCGCGCCGTTCAATTTTCCGTTGGCGCTCGCGGGCGGTCCGACAGCGGCCGCGCTCGTCACCGGCAACACGGTGGTTCTCAAAGGCGCGACCGCAACTCCCTGGGCGGGCCGCCTGCTCGCCGACTGCATCCGCGATGCGGGGCTCCCGCCTGGTGTCTTCAATTACCTGAGTGGCTCGAGCCGTGAAGTGGGTGAGCCGCTCGTCAACCATCCGCTGACTGCGGGCATCACGTTTACCGGATCGCACGAAGTCGGGATGCGCATCGCGCGCACGATGCAGACGGGCTCCTATCCGCGACCGTGCATTGCGGAGATGGGCGGCAAGAATCCCTGCATCGTGACCAAAGCGGCGGATCTCGACCGTGCAGCGACCGGCATACTGCGCTCTGCCTACGGCATGGGCGGACAGAAGTGCTCTGCCCTTTCGCGCCTCTACGTACAGCGCGATGTCGCCGATGATCTGACCGCGCGACTGCAGAAACTGATCGCGGCGCTCGGCATTGGTGATCCGGCTTTGCAGAAGAACTGGCTGGGGCCGGTAACGACTCCGGACGGCTACGCAGACTACGCCCGCTACTCGGAGCAGCTGCGCGCGGGCGGATCACGTGTGCTCGCGGGTGGCCTGAAGTTGCGCGACGGCGAGCTCGCACGCGGCTTCTACGTGCAACCGACATTGGCGGAAGCACCGACCGATCATCCGCTGTGGCGATACGAGATGTTCCTGCCGATCCTGATGCTCCACCGCGTCGCTGCCAACGACGAAGCCATGCAACTCGCCAATGACACGCAGCTCGGCCTGACCGCGGGCTTCTACGGCAGCGCCGAAGAAGTGAAATGGTTTCACGAGTACATCGAGGCGGGAGTCACGTACGCGAACCGCCCACAGGGCGCGACTACCGGCGCGTGGCCCGGCTATCAGCCGTTCGGCGGCTGGAAGGGCTCGGGTAATACGGGGAAAGCCATCGCCTCCTTCTATTACCTGCCGCAGTACCTGCGCGAGCAGTCACAGACCGTGGTGGACTGACGGATGGAGCTGCTGAGCCTGCGCGAGGCGATCGAGCGTCTCGTCAAGGACGGCCAGAGCGTCGCGCTCGAAGGATTCACGCACCTCATCCCCTTCGCCGCCGGCCACGAGATCATCCGCCAGCGTCGCAAGAACCTGCACCTCATTCGCATGACGCCCGATCTGCTTTACGACCAGATGATCGGCATGGCGTGCGCGGACCGGCTGACCTTCTCCTGGGGCGGCAATCCGGGCGTGGGCTCACTGCACCGGCTGCGCGATGCGGTCGAGAAGGACTGGCCGCAGCCGCTGCAACTGATGGAGCACAGCCACGCCGAAATGGCAGTCGCCTACACAGCGGGTGCCAGCGGATTGCCGTGCGGAGTGATGCGCCGCCACGCCGACACGGACCTTGCGCGAATTTCGGCGGCGCGCGTCAAGCCGATCGACTGCCCTTTCACCGCTGATTCCCTGATGGCAGTCGCAGCCATCAACCCCGATGTCACGATCCTGCATGCGCAACAGGTCGATGAGGCGGGCAATGTCCTCATCCGCGGTATTGTGGGTGCAGCGCGCGAGGCGGCGATGGCTGCACGCTGCCTCATCGTCACCGTCGAGGAACAGGTCGAGCGGCTGAGCGCCGACATGAATGCGATCGTGTTGCCGAGTCTCCTGGTAACTGCGGTCGCCGTCGTCCCTGGAGGCGCTTACCCGTCGTATGCGCAGGACTACTACGCACGCGACAACAGCTTCTATACGGCCTGGGATGAGATCGCGCGCGATCGCAAGACATTCCTGATCTGGATGGAGCGCCATGTGCTGGGGCTCAGCGATCACGCCCAATTTCTGCGCGCCTTGAAGGTATCTCCCAACTGAAAGGAAGTATCGAATGCCCTGGTTCAGCTTGCTGGCTGTCGGCGTTGGGGCGGTACTCGGCGCGTGGTTGCGCTGGGCCCTCGGCCTGGTTCTCAATCCGGTGTTTCCGACACTGCCGCTCGGCACGCTGGTCGCGAACCTTTTCGGGGGGTTCGTCATTGGCATCATGATGAGCGGCGCCGACCCATTCGGCTTCTCGCCCACGACGCGACTGCTGATCACGACCGGTTTTCTGGGGGCACTCACCACCTTTTCGACCTTTTCCGCCGAGACAGTAACGCTGCTGCTGCGCGCCCAATATGGATGGGCGGCGACCCTGGTATTGGCTCACCTCGGTGGCTCGCTCCTCTTGACGGGCGCCGGCGTAGTGCTGGTACGAACACTTGTTGGCAAGTGAGCAGATTGCGCGGGAGGGCACTGACGTGAACGGAACCTATCTGCGCTTCTACATGCACGAGAACGTCAAGCACAAGCATCGACTGCTCTACGAATGGCTCCTGGAGCATGCCAAGGCCAACGGCATCCACGGCGGCTCGGCGTTTCGCGCCATTGCCGGCTACGGGCGTCATGGCGTACTGCACGCGCAGCACTTCTTCGAGTTGGCCGGCGACCTCACGATCGAGGTCGAATTCGTCATGACACACGATGAGGCGGATCGGCTGCTCGACAGCCTGCGCCGTGAGAACGTCCGTCTGGTCTATGCGCGTATGCCCGCGGAGTTCGGCGTCATCGGAGAGCCGGGATCGTGACCGCGCAACCCTACACCGCTGACGAACTCATGACCGTGACCGCGGCCCGCCAGCTGCGTAACGGCGCCGTGTGTTTTGTCGGCATCGGCCTGCCGAGTGCGGCCTGCAATCTCGCCCGCCTGCGCCACGCGCCCAATCTCGTATTGATCTATGAGTCGGGAACCGTCGGCACCAAGCCGAGCGTGCTGCCGCTGTCGATCGGTGACGGCGAGCTCGCCGAGACCGCGGATTGCGTCGTGCCGCTGCCCGACATCTTTACCCATTACCTGCAGCGCGGCCGCGTCGACGTGGGATTTCTCGGCGCCGCGCAGATCGACCGCTTCTGCAATCTGAACACCACGGTGGTTGGGGATTACGCGCGGCCCAAGGTGAGACTCCCGGGCGCAGGCGGCGCGCCGGAGATCGCGACATACGCGCGCGAAGTGCTGATCGTGATGAAACAGTCGCCGCGCAGTTTCGTCTCACAGCTCGACTTCGTAACTTCATGCGGATATCTCTCAGGTTCCGGAACACGACGCAGGAGCGGCGCACCAGGTAGCGGACCGCGCGCCGTAATTACGGACTTCGGCATCCTGCGCCCAGCTCCCGAAACCGACGAGCTGCAGTTGACGGGCCTGTATCCCGGAGTCACCGTGGAGGCCACGCGCAATGCGACGGGATGGCCACTCCAGGTCGCCGAGGCGATCGAACAGCTTCCACCACCCGAACGCGCCGATCTGGAGTGTCTGCGTGATTTGCACGCACGCACGGAGAAGGCGCACGCGAGCTCGATCCGGATCAAACTGCCCGCCTAGTTCGCTGGCGAGAATTGAAGTCGAGGAACTGTCATGCGCTCACCGCACATCCGAACCGAGCTGCCCGGACCCAAGGCTCGCGCGTTGATCGAACGCGACCGCCCGGTCACGACGCCGTCCTATCCACGCGACTACCCGTTCGTGATGGCGAAGGGCCGCGGCGCGGAAGTCTGGGATGTCGATGGCAACCGCTTTCTCGATTTCGCGGCCGGCATCGCGGTCTGCAGCACTGGTCACAGCCATCCGGCCGTGGTCGCTGCGATCAAGGACGCTGCGGACGATTTTCTGCACATCTCGAGCGACTACTGGCATGAGCGCATGACGAGACTCGCCGAGAAGATCAACGCGCTCGACCCCATGCGTGAGCCGGTGCAGATCCTGGTGTGCCAGAGCGGTACCGAGTCCGTCGAAGGCGCGCTCAAGCTCGCCCGCTACGTCACCGGCCGTCCGCGCTTCATCGGTTTCCTCGGCGCATTCCATGGCCGCACCATGGGATCGCTCGCCTTCACCGCGAGCAAGTACACGCAGCAGGCGGGCTTCTTCCCGACCATGCCGGGCGTCACGCACGTGCCGTACCCCAACACCTATCGGCCGTTATTTGCGGGCGCTGACCAGGGAAAGGCGATCCTCGATTACATCGAGGGAACGCTGTTCCAGACCAACGTGCCGCCGAACGAAGTCGCGGCGATCCTGGTTGAGCCGTTACAAGGCGAAGGCGGCTACCTGGTGCCGCCCGATGGATTCCTGCAGGGGCTGCGCGAGCTCTGCGATCGTCACGGCATCCTGCTCATCTTCGATGAAGTGCAATCCGGCATCGGGCGCACGGGGCGGATGTTTGCCAGCCAGCATTCCGGCGTCTCGCCGGACATCATGACGCTCGCCAAGGGTCTCGGCTCGGGGTTGCCCATCGGGCTGGTCGTGGCGCGCAAGACGCATATGGAAAAATGGAAACGCGGTGCGCACGGCAACACCTTTGGCGGCAATCCTCTTTGTTGTGCGGCGGCGCTCGCCACCCTCGATCTCGTCGAGCGCGAATACGCGGCCAATGCCGCGAGCGTCGGTGAGTACTTCATCGGCAAGCTCCGCGACCTGCAGAAGCGCTTCGAGTGCATCGGCGATGTGCGCGGCAAGGGACTCATGATCGGGATGGAGCTGATCGAGAATCGCGTCAGCCGCAAGCCGGCGCGTGCGCTGTGCGACAAGATGCTTACGACGGCGTTCCACAACGGGCTCCTGCTTCTTTCCTGCGGCTTCAGCACAGTGCGCTTCATTCCGCCGCTGATGATCACCCGGGCACACGTCGATGAAGCGATGCTGCTGATCGAGGCGAGCCTCAACGACGCTCTGGCAGCCCGCTGAACGATTGCGCGCCTGGCGGCGCGGGCCCCTTGGCCGCGCGACAGGGTTCAGAGTAGAGTGCGCCGGTTCGATCGCCGGCTGAACTCCAGAACAACGAAGGGGGATTCTCTATGACAGGTCTGGATGCATTGTGGCTGCCGATCCTGTTGTCGGCCGTCATCGTGTTCGTCGCGAGCTCGATCATCCACATGGGGCCGTTCTGGCACCGGGGCGATTACCCGAAGGTGCCGAACCAGGACAAGGTGCAAGACGCGCTGCGCCCGCTTGCCATCCCGCCGGGCGACTACATGCTGCCGCGGGCTGCGAACATGAAAGAGATGCGCACGCCGGAGCACATGGAGAAACTGACCAAGGGTCCGGTGATGGTGCTCACCGTGCTGCCGAACGGACCGGGCTCGATGTCCAGGAGCCTGGTGTTGTGGTTCCTGTACACGGTCGTGGTGAGTTTCTTCACTGCCTACATCACCGGTCGCGCGCTTCCCGCCGGAACCGAGTATCTGCGTGTCTTCCAGATCGCCGGAGCCGCGGCATTCGTGGGCTATTCGCTCGCGCTGCTGCAGATGTCGATCTGGTATCGCCGTGCCTGGAAGCTGACCGTGAAGGCGCTATTCGACGGGCTCATCTACGGCCTGCTCACCGCGGGCACGTTCGGCTGGCTGTGGCCGCACTAGGAAGGTCGGACTGAGAATACTTATCGGGCTGGCGACAGCCCTGGCATTCATCACTGCCCATGCCGCACGGGACCCGGTCCTGCGGCAAGTCGACCTGCCTCATAACTATTACTGGCGCGAGATGTACATCCCGCAGCCGACGACGGGCCCGTCGGCTGCGGCATTCACGTCGGATGGCAAGAGTGTCGTCTACACGATGGCGGGATCGCTGTGGCGCCAGGCGATCGGGAGCGATGAGGCGCACGAGCTCACGCATGGGCCGGGGTACGACCTGCAGCCGGATTGCTCCAGCGACGGACGCTGGATCGTGTTCGTGCGTTACGACAAGGATGCGATGGAGCTGCGGCGGTACGAGATCGCGAGCGGACACGAAGTACCCTTGACCCATTCCGGCGCGGTGACCCTGGAGCCGCGGTTCTCTCCCGACAGCCGCCGACTGGTGTTCGTCTCGACGCAGGGCAGCGGGCATTTCAATCTCTTCATTGCCGACATCAGCGAGCAAGGGCTCAGCAACGCGCGTGCGCTGGTCGCGCCGCGCACCTCCACTCTCGATCGCTACTACTACTCAGCATCCGATCACACCATCAACCCGAGCTGGAGCCCCGACGGGAGCCGCGTGTATTTCGTCGGGAACCGTGAGATTGCCTGGGGCACCGGCGACATCCGGTCGGTCGCAGTGGCCGACCCCAGCGATCTCAAGCACGTGCTGACAGAAGAGACCACCTGGGCGGCACGGCCGGAAATGTCACCCGACGGCAAACGCCTGCTCTATGGCAGTTACCAGGGCCGTCAGTGGCAGCAGCTCTGGCTCACGACGCCCGAGGGCCGCTCGCCGCTCCCCCTCACCTTCGGCGACTTCGATCGGCGCAATGCGCGCTGGTCGCCCGATGGCAAGCGGATTGTCTATGTCAGTAACGAGTCCGGCAACACGACGCTCTGGGTGCAAGAAGTCAGCGGCGGGCAACGCGTGCCGATCGTTGCCGGGGTGCGCCGTTATCTCGCATTGCACCGACGTCTCGCACCGGCCGCCATGCTGTCGTTGTCGTTGCAGGACGAGCGCGGCAAACCGTTGTCAGGTCGTGTGATGGTGCTCGCACCGGACGATCGCTACTACGGACCCGCAGACGGCTGGCTGTACGCCGATGACAGCTTCGATCGCAGTCAGCAATCGCAGGAGAACCGCTACTTTCATTGCCGCGAGCGTTGCAGCGTGACCGTGCCAGCGGGCACCTCACGATTGTGGGTGATGAGCGGGTTCGCACGTGTGCCCGTCGTACAAAGCGTGGACGTTCCCGCCCCGGGGCGCGAGCTCGCTATCACACTGCGAGCGCAGGCACTGCCCGAAAAGTTCGGCGCCTACACGAGCGCTGACCTGCATGTGCACATGAACTATGGCGGTACTTATCGCCAGCGCATCGAAGGTCTTGCGGCGCAGGCGCAGGCCGAGGACCTCGACGTCGTCTACAACCTGATCGTCAACAAGGAGCAACGCATCCCCGACATCGACGAATTCTCGAGCACGGCACGGCAGTTCGGGCCGACGACGATCTATCAGAGCCAGGAATTTCATACCAGCTACTGGGGGCATCTCGGGCTGCTGCATCTCGACGATCACCTGTTGCTGCCTGGCTTCTCGAGTTACCGCCACACCGCTCTCACCTCGCCCTACCCCTATAACGGCGCCGTCGCCGATCTTGCGCACGCACAGCATGCGCTCGTCGGCTACGTGCATCCCTTCGACACGATCATCGATCCCGACAAGGAGAAAATGCTGTCGCATGGCTTACCCGTCGACGTCGCGCTCGGCAAGGTCGACTACATCGAGATCGTTTCTTTCGCCGATCATCGCTCGACCGCTGCGGTGTGGTACCGCCTGCTCAACCTTGGCTACAAGCTGGCCGCAGGCGCAGGCACCGATGCAATGACGAATTACGCTTCACTCCGGGGCCCGGTCGGTTTGAACCGCGTGTACCTCGCGACCAGCGAGCGCACGCCGCAGGCGCTCAAGGACGCGCTGAAGCAGGGGCACGGATTCGCCACCAATGGGCCACTCCTCGGGCTCAAGGTCGACGGGGTTGCGCCCGGCGATACCTTGCAGCTGAAGGCGAAGACATCTCGCGTGCACGTCGAGGCCGCCGTGCGCTCCATCGTTCCACTGAGCGATATCGAGCTCGTGTTCAATGGCCGCGTGCTCAAGCGCTTGCGACCCGATCGTGCCGGCACGAGCATGGACTTCGAAGCCGAGGTCGCGATTCCCGGTAGCGGCTGGATGCTGCTCCGGGCCACGAACACGACACCGCAGACCCTGGTGCAGGACATCTACCCCTACGGGACAACCAATCCGGTGTGGATCGACGCCGGAGCGCCGGCACCCAGCGCGAGTGACGATGCGCGCTACTTCGTGCGCTGGATCGATCGCGTGATCGAGTCTGCAAGCGCACGCGACGACTACAACACCGCGGAGGAACGTGAGCAGACTCTGGACTATCTGCGCTCGGCGCGCGCCATTTACGAGGCGAAAGCCAATGCGCATTGACGTGCGACGGTGGCTGGGGGTCTCGTTGCTCGCTTGCGTGCACCTGGCCGTCGCGGCCAAGCGTCCGCTCGAGATCGCAGACTTTCACCGCCTGCAGGACGTCAGCGAGCCCGCCTTCGCGCCCCGTGGCGATGCGATCGTCTACACCGTGAGCAGCCACAATCTGGACAGCGACGCACCGGTGAGCGATCTGTGGCGCGTGAGCTGGCGCGGCGGCGAACCATTACAGCTGACGCACACGCCGTTCGCAAGTGAATCGCATCCCCAATGGCGTCCGGATGGCAGCGCGCTCGCATTTCTCTCCGATCGCGGCGCGGAGGACAACGCGCAGATCTGGCTCATGCCCGCCGATGGCGGCGAGGCGCGCCAGGTCACGCATGTCAAGGAAGGCATCAGCGATTTCGTCTGGGCTCCCAACGGCAAGCAGATTGCGTTCATCGCGGAGGATCCCGCACCCGAAGCGGCGAAAGATTCACGCGGCAAGGACAAGCCGGTGGCACCGCTGGTGGTCACGCGCTTTCAGTTCAAGGAGGACGGCCGCGACTACCTCACCGATCGCTGGCAGCATCTCTACCTGCTCGAGGTCGAATCCGGCGCCGCGACACTGCTCACACCCGGTGCGCACGACGAGTGGCTGCCCTCGTGGTCGCCCGATGGCAAGCAGATCGCCTTCGTCAGCAAGCGACTCGGCGATATCGATCGCAATCTCAACTTCGATGTCTGGACGATGCCGCCGGTGGCTGGCGCCCAGCCACGGCGCATCAGCACCTTCGACGGCGACGATGCCGATTGGTACTGGGAATCGCGCCCGCAGTGGTCACCGGACAGCCGCAAGCTGGTCTGGCTCACCAGCGCCGAAGACAAGTGGATCTACTACTCGCCGTGGCAACTCTCGGTGGCAGATCTGGCCACTGGCAAGGTCACGACTCCAGCGCGCATCGACCGGTGCTTCTACAAGCCACGTTGGTCGAAAGACGGCAAGTACATCTATGCCCTGATCGAGCAGAGCCGTAACACCTGGCTGGCGCGCGTCGATCCGTCAAACGACGAAGTGCGCTACCTCACCAGCGGCAATCGCTTCGCGTTCGATTTCGACATGGCGCCGGATGGCAGGCTCGTCCTGCTCGATGGTGACGATGTCACGCCTTATGAACTCTCCGCCGTGGAAGTGCAGCGCCGGCCGCTGACGCACCACAATGCTTTTCTCGATGGGACCGACATTCGCGCCGCCGAAGACTTCAGCTTCGAAAGTGACGAGCAGCGCATCGATGGATTGCTGCTCAAGCCTGCCGGGTTCAAGTCCGCAGTGCGCTACCCGGCGATCGTGCGCCTGCACGGGGGGCCGGCGTACCAGTTCTCGCACGAGTTCCTGTTCGAGTGGCAACTCTTCGCTGCGCGCGGCTACGCGGTCATCGCCATCAATCCGCGCGGCTCGACCGGCCGCGGATTCGACTTCTCGCGGGCGGTCCACGGCAATACCGGCGACCTCGATGTGAAGGACGTGTTGCGGGGCGTGGACTATGTGCTGCAGCAAGGCTGGGTGGATCCGGAGCGCCTCGGGATCGGCGGCCGCAGCTACGGCTCGATTCTCACCAACTACGTGATCGCCAGCGACACGCGCTTCAAAGCGGCCGTGAGCGGCGCCGGCAATTCGAACTACCTCGGCAGCTACGGCCATGACGAGTACAGCCGCGAGTACGAGTTGGAATTCGGCACGCCGTGGGCGAACCTGGCCAACTACGAGCGCGTGAGCTACCCGTTCCTGCACGCGGACCGGATCCGCACACCGACGCAGTTCTATTGCGCGATGAAGGACTTCAACGTGCCCTGCCTGGGTTCGGAACAGATGTACCAGGCACTGCGCTCACTGAACGTGCCCACCGAGCTGGTTCTCTACCCAAACCAGAATCACGCCATGACAGTGCCGAGCTACCTCGAGGATCGCATGCGCCATGCGCTCGAATGGTATGACCGCTACCTGAACGCGCGCCCGGCTACGGGGAATTGAGACGGTTGTATTGCTTGAGGACCGCGCGCAACTCATCGTGTGGAATCGCCAGAACATAGTGACCGTCCTGGCCGCGCATGTCGCGCGCCGCCACCAAGGCGTTGATGATCGCTTCCTCGGTGGCTTCGACAGTAGCGAGGAACAGCGGATCCAGCAGCTCATTGCCGAGGAAGGTGGCCGAATTGATGGCATCATTCGGCATCGCGCCGGCGTTGGCGGTGGAAAAAGCCACGAAGATGTCGCCGGAGCCGTTGCCCGCGTAGCTGCCGTTGCGCGCGAGGCCCAGCGCCGCGCGGCGTGCGATGCGCTTTAGTTGAAACGGTAAGAGAGGTGCGTCGGTGGCCACGACAATGATGATCGAACCCGTGTCGCCCTGGTCGGGCGCCTCATCGGTATAGACGCGGTGCTGCCGGAGGTGCTTTCCGACCGGGACGCCCGCGATTCGCAATGTGTCGCGCACCCCGTAGTTCGCCTGCACCAGCACGCCGACGATGAAGCTCTGCTTTTCGATCTGCACCTGGCGCGAAGCGGTGCCGATGCCGCCCTTGAATTCGTGACAGATCATGCCGGTGCCACCGCCGACGTTGCCCTCTGCAACCGGTCCGCCGCGCGCCGAATCGAGCGCGGCATCGACGTGCTCCGCCTTCACATGAAAGCCGTTCACGTCGTTGAGATAGCCATCCCAGGTTTCGGCAACCACCGGCGTCGACCACCAGTAACCGCTCGGATCCGGATGTCCCTGTCGTACACGCCAGGCAACGACGGCGTCGCGCACTACGCCGACGCTGTGCGTATTGGTGATCATCACGGGTCCTTCAAGCCGCCCTCCTTCTTCGAGCCACGTAGTTCCCGTCATCTCGCCATTACCATTCAGCGAGAACCAGCCACCGAACACCGGCACGTTGGAGCTTTCCTTGCCGCGCGGCAGGATCGCCGTGACGCCGGTCCGGATCTCGTGCTTTGGGTCGGGCGAGCTGATGAGAGTGGTTTGCCCGACCGTGACGCCGGCAACGTCGGTGATCGCGTTCAATGGTCCGGGTGTGCCGTCGAAGGGTATGCCGAGGTCGCGGGCTCGTGGCGTCGCCGCAGCTGCAATTGTCGTCATGGCGAGCAGAATAACGCTCCAGCATGCGGGCTTCATCACGGTGTCGACTCCAGCCACTTCCGGCAGTGGCAGCGTTGAGATCGCCGGATTCTACAGCCAAGGCGGGGATGCAATGACCACCAGTGCGACGACGGTAACCACGCGCGAGATCGGCTTCTGGATGAGCACCGCGCTCGTGATCGGCAACACCATCGGCATCGGCATTTTCATGATGCCTGCATCGCTCGCGCCCTACGGACTCAATTCGCTTCTCGCCTGGCTCATGACCGTGATCGGTTGCTTAGGGATCGGCTGGGTCTATGCGGGGCTGTCCCGTCTGTTCTCGCAGGATGACGGCCCCTACGCCTACACGATGCGAGCTTTCGGTGGCGCGACCGCTTTCATGGTGGTGTGGTGCTACTGGATCTCGATCGCCGTGACCATCGCGGCAATTGCGATCGCTGTGGTCGGGTACCTCGCCGCATTGGTTCCCGCCCTCAATACCGTACCGATGTATTCAGCACTCACGGCACTTGGGCTCGTCTGGTTCTTCGTTCTGTTGAATCTGCGCGGCGTGCGCGCCGTCGGCTGGGTGCAGATTCTTACGGTGATCTTGAAGCTCATGCCGATGGCTGCCGTGATCGTGCTCGGCCTGTGGCAGTTCATCACCGACCCGTCCGCCTACACGCACCACGTACCCACGACGCCCATCTCCTTCGGCGCCATCGAAAGCGCGGCGAGCATCGCCTTGTTCGCGATGCTCGGGATCGAGTGCGCAACAATCCCGGCCTGCCGCGTGCGTGATCCGGCGCGGACGATCCCCCGTGCCACCATTGCGGGTACGGTGCTCGCCGCCGCCATCTACATATCGGTCTTCGTGGTTCCCCTGTTCCTCATCCCGCAGGAGGAGCTGGCCAAGTCGAATGCGCCGTTCGCCGACCTGCTGACGCGTTTCCTCGGCGCGGGATACGGGCAGCTGCTTGCTGTGTTCGTCGCGATCAGCGGGCTTGGCGCACTGAATGGCTGGACGCTGATGGCGGGCGAATTGACGCAGACCTTTGCGCGGCACGGCACTCTGCCGCGTGGCCTGGGCGTCATGAATGCGCACGGGGCGCCGACTCGCGCGTTTCTGCTGGCCGGCGTGATCGCAACCGCCTTCCTGCTCATGAACTACACCAAGTCGATGGCGCAGGGATTCACGTTCCTGAGCGTCGTCGTCACCGCGGCCAAGGACGTCGCCCCGAAGGCCGGCAGGACGCTCGAGCGCGCCACGGTCACCTCGGTGCTGCAGTCGGCGGCCGCGCTCGACGGCGTCGCGTT
>Ga0137410_10000118_pt1 | contig 53777 bp, 81 predicted proteins | sample CZODoug1_16funga_FD_108878 | JGI IMG/M metagenome (GOLD analysis project Ga0137410, IMG submission 108878) | Vadose zone soil fungal communities from Angelo Coast Range Reserve, California, USA - CZODoug1_16fungal (Illumina Assembly) | ecosystem: Environmental > Terrestrial > Soil > Vadose zone... | reverse complement strand
GACTGTGGACACCAAGGGGAGGATCACGGCCATTGCGGAGAATACGCCGCTGGCCGTTCCCGGCTACGGTTATGTTGGGAAGCTGGCCAGCGCCAATATGAACACGACGGCGGATCAGGCCATCCCGATTCCCTGGACGACCTATATTATCCGGCGCATCACGGTCGAGAGCGCATCCACGAGCCTCACCACTGCCGCGGGTGGGATTTACACGGGGGGCTCGAAGACCGGGGTTGCCGTGGTTGCTGCTGGGCAAGTGTACTCCGCTCTGACGACTTCGACCAAAGTGCTCGATCTGACCATTGCCAACAACGACGTGCTGACGATCCCAATCCTTTATCTTTCGCTTACGACTCCGCAGGGTACGGCCTCGACTGCGCGGTTCACCATCGAAGCCAGCGTTTTGGTGCCATAATTATGATCACTTCGAATGCCGGTCAGTTATTCCGTGTTGAGTTGGTCGGCGGTCCATTGTGCGGAACATCGGTGAACTGGGTAACGGGCGAGAGCACCATGAAAGTCACATATTATGGGGGCGTTGCGATTTATCAATTTGAAGGGTCAGGTAAAGCGTTATATTTGAGAGGATAAAATCGTGTGTCAGCCAGGGATCGTGATTATCATACAGACGGGTTCTCCACCCTTGAGCGTGGCATCGACAGCCGGCCGGGCCGTGTCTCGCTGATCAGTAAGAACCAACTCGCTTTCCTCACGAATGGCACGGTCCGCAACGGCTTCGCTTATGGGCGTCCGGGACAGAAGCGTGTTCCGATCACCTTTTCCGGTGACGACGCTTTAGCCCCGTTTCAAGACGGATTCTTTCAAGGCGCGCGCGCGTACAATCCACCGAACGGACTCCCGGTGCTCGTGGCGTCCATCAATGGGCGGCAATGGCGCATCAATGTTTCAACGAATAATCTCGTCAAGGAAATCACGGTCGGCCTGACATCGCCCCGCCGCCAGGTCTGGTTCGAGCAGGCTGAGGATTGGCTCATCATGCAGGATGACGAGTCCAAGCCCCGCATCTACAACGGCGCGGCTATGCGGACGGCGGCGCTGACTGGAGAACTTCCAGTTGGCCGCCAGATGGTTTACGCCAAAGGCCGCGTGTGGCTTTCCAAAGGTCGGCACTATATGGCTGGCGACATCTTTGGTGGGCCGTCAGGCACTCCGTCACTGGGTCGGCGTGACGCTGTGCTTAAAGTGACAGAGAACACGTTCCTGAATGAAGGCGGTGCCTTTGGTGTCCCGGACAGTTCCGGGGACATCAACGCAATGAACGTGATTGCCATTCCCGACACGTCTCTTGGCCAAGGCGACATTGTTGTGTCCACTGCGGGCACAATGTTCACCAACCTGGCCCCGACAGATCGGACGACTTGGAAGAATCTCACGACGCCGATTCAGACGGTCGTGCTCCTGCAGTACGGCGCGCTGTCGCAAAACTCTCTGATTCTCGTCAATGGTGATATGTTTTTCCGGTCGAACGTTGGCGTGTGCAGTTTGATCATGGCGAGACGTGATTTTACGACCTGGGGCAACACGCCGGTCTCGGGCGAAGCTGTCCGCGTGTTTGATGACGATGATCAGACGCTCCTGAACTGGTCTAGCGCGGTGCTATTCGACAATCGCTTGCTGATGACAGCCAAGCCGTATTGGACCGAGCATGGTGTCATTCACAAGGCGCTTGGTGTGCTCGATTTTGATATTCTCTCGACAATGGCGGGGAAATCTCCACCCGTTTGGGAAGGCATGTGGACTGGGCTCAACATCCTCCAGATTCTCAAGTGCACCATCAGCGGTCAGGAGCGCTGTTTCATGTTCGTGCTGAACCCTCAGAATCAGATCGAGCTTTGGGAGCAGACCCGCAATGAACGTTTCGACAATGGACGGAACCGCGTCACATGGAGTTTCGAGACGGGGTCCTACTCGTTCGCCACGACGTTGCGTAAGCGCCTCCAGGGATTGACACTCTTCATTGACCGGGTGGCTGGGGAAGTGGACTTTGACCTCAAATGGAAGCCGGACCAATACCCGTGCTGGGTAGATTGGGCGAAGTGGACCGAGTGCGGCTCGATCGACAACTGCGAAGCGACAACCGATTGTATGACGCTCCAGAATTGGACGGAGCAATATCGGCCAGAGATTGAGATTGGCCAGCCACCGATCGCCTGCGAGTCTGGCCAGACCAAGCTTAGCAGGGACGCTTACGAATATCAGGTGCGTTTGGCCATGACAGGCTTTTGCCGGGTGAAGTTTATGAAACTGTTCGCAAGCCTCCAGGAGAAACCAACGCAGATCACCGCATGAGAAAGAAAAAAGCAGGGGACAACGGCTCAGAACCCCAAACCCCCTTTATCCCCCTTTCCCCGAATCCGAGAAAGGCGGCGCAACAATGGGGTACCCCCCGCGAGGAACTTAATGAGTCGCCCCCGGCGTGTCTGCCTCTGGCATTTACCTTGCGTTTAATCGCAGGCGACATTCAAACCCTAACTTTTTGATCTGTGCTCGGGATCGAACAGACCAGTCGATTGACTGGCAATTGATGAGATGAAAACTAAAATTGGCGTGCCCTTAGTGTTCACCCTTGGCAGGGTGTGAACCGGGGTTGCCAGGTTCCGGCTCGGGCACGTTCGCATCAACACTAATTGACGAAGATGAAGATAATCAATCCGGCCCTTAGCCGTCAAACGGATTTTCAATGAGCGCAACCTGCCCGACCATCTCCTGCTGTCCGCCTGACTCTTTGGCTTACGACAATTCCGAGCTGTCGCTTTGGGCCATTGGCGATTATGGCGACGGGGGCAGTGACGAAGCGGCGGTCAAGGCGCTCCTCGACGCGGACAATCCAAACCTGATCATCACGCTCGGGGACAATTCGTACAATGGAAATTATGCTACGGACGTTAATGCGAACTATTCTGAGTGGATTGCGCGGTCGGCATTTTACCCAGCTCCCGGCAATCACGATTGGGACACCAATAACCTGGCGGATTATCTCACCTTTTTCACCATCGTCAACGGTGCGAGATACTACCGTCAACGCCTCGGGCCAGTGGAGTTGTTCATGCTCGACAGCGATCCCCGGGAGCCCGATGGAACAACCTCAAGCTCCGCTCAAGGCCAATGGCTGCAAACGGCCCTGAGCCAGAGCACCGCGCCATGGAAGATTGTCGTCTGTCATCACCCACCGTACTCGAGCGACGTTACACACGGCTCAAGCGTCTGGATGCAATGGCCATTCGCTTTGTGGAGCGCCGATGTGGTAATGTCAGGGCATGGACATGCTTATGAGCGACTTGTTGTGGGTACCTTTCCTTATTTTGTGGGCGGTTTTAGTGGTGAGAGTTTACGTGGCTTCGGAACGCCGATTGGATCAAGTGTCGTCAGATACAATGCGAAATTTGGAGCAATCAAGATCGTCGCCTCCCAAAACAGACTGAGCTTCAGAGCGCTCAGCGTTGACGGGGACGTGATTGACACGTATAAGCTGGATAAATAGGCATGGCCACTGCTCAACTCCTCGCAACGCCGCCAGCGTCGGATTACTGCCCCACGAACTGGGCTCAGCTCGTTGCTGATCTCCAGAATTATCTTCGCGTGGTCCTCTCGGGATCGCTGGGGATCAACACGGGAAACGCCGTGCCAGCCGTCGCGGATCAGGGGAACCCGTGGTTCCGTTACAACGCTGATGGCACACCCGACGCATGGTATGTTTATTCTACAGGCGATTGGATTTCGACGCACCCCATGGCTCCAGGTTCAACGATGATGTATTACAGCGAGACTCCGGTTGCTTCGACGTTCTTCGAGACTTTGGATGGTGGGGAAGCTGGCGCACCGGTAGCTCCGTGGAAGAATGGTCAGATGTGGGAAGTCGTCACGCAACTCGCGGCAAAGTCCCCGATGGGTCCAGGCACACTTGCGGCGGGAGATGTCCTGACCGCCGGCATGAACTTCGGTGAGGACAGGCATGTGTTGCTCCAAACTGAACTGGCCAAGCATCAGCACACCACGTCGAGGGACTTCACTTCTGGTTCCGGCCAAACCGCCGTTCGACTTTATTCTGGCCACAATTTTGGCGGCGGTGACAACGTGAATGTCATGGCCGATGGCGGCAGCGATGTCGCGCACAACACGGTCCATCCGGTCTTTTGCATCTGGTTCATCCGGCGCACAGCCAGACTTTTCAAACGGGCCTGATATGCCACGCCTAAACTTCGCCGCCGTCCGTGCTTCCAGGATTCCCCATGTGCTGAGCCTATGCGCGACGGACACCACCGCACTCCGGGACTACGTCAACGAAGGGCAGCAACGTCTCCTAGACGCTGCGGGCAATGGCGTCGGGTGGCAGCAGCGCTATTCCTTCTGCGTGAACTCAGCTTGCATCACGATGCCGAGGCAGGTGGTTGCGATTGACGCCATGAGCGTTTGCTCATGTTTCACCGTGATCCGAAATGGTTGGTATGAGTTTCTGGAGAATGGCCCGGGCCAACAGACAGCCAATTGCGGTTATCTTCAGACGATTGACCGAGGCGCTGGGCATGTGGCTTTCGATGACCTTGAGGGGTTGAACAAAAAGATCAAGGTGTATGCCGACCGTGCGGAAGATGCTTCTGCGCGGATTCTCCTCCAGGGATGGGACACGAACGGGAACCATATTTACAGCATGGACGGCACAACGGTCGTGGAGGGGGAATACGTCTCCATCTCGACAACGCCACAGTTCACGGTCAACAAATTCGCATCACTGACCGGCCTCCAGAAACCATCCACGAACGGGATAGTGAGGCTCTATGAGTTCAACACCGAGACCGGCCAAAGCACCAAAGCGCTTGCAATCTATGAGCCGTCCGAAACCCTGCCGCATTATCGTAGATACCTTGTGGCTGGATTGTCCGGGATGGTCGATGCCGATGCCAGCATTAACAATCGGGCCAAAGTCACGGCCCTTGTCAGCCTCCAGCATATCCCGATCGTGTCGGACCTAGACTATCTGGTCGTGGGGAATCTCGCCGCGCTCAAGGATGCCTGCGTCAGCGTCAAACTGGATGAGGATGGATTCACCGATCGAGCGAGGCTGAAGCTCCAAGACGCCGTGCGGCTGATCAACGCCGAGCAACTCCGCTACGAAGGCCAAGGGACCGTCATCGTGCCACGCGTGATTGGCGGCGGGCTCTTTGGCGCATCGGGGGTGGATAACCTCATGGGAGCTGCGGGACATTGGTAACGATATGCCAGCCGCATTATTTCAAGGCCTGTTTGGGGGTGGAGAGGATATCTTCGGGACGAAGCCTGTCGTGCCAGATTTCACTCCGATCAGCACCAAAGAAGCTCAGAAACAGGCCATCTCGGAGAACATCGCCAATTTCGGGAAGACCAAAAAGCTTGCAGGCAGCGTCAATAAGTTCAATCAGGATCAGCTTCTCAAAATGCTGCGCGCTGGGGTGCCCAATTATGACGCTATCGTCAAGGCGGGCGGAGATTCTGCTTTATCGCTTTTAACTGACCAGAATATTGCGGCATTCAGGCGTGGTGAGATTCCCGCCGACGTTGGTAGGGCAATCGGACAGAGCGGTGCCGAACAAGCCGTGGGTCGCGGATTCGCTTACAGCGGGGGTGGCCCTGATTTGGGAATGAAGGATGCACTCGTTGGAAGAGACCTTGGACTTGAGAGCACAGCGCTAATCAAATATAGTTTTGATGCCACTCAAAACGCCTTAAGCTCGACGGAGAAATGGCTCTCGAATGTTGCCACACTCACGACGCCAGGCTTATTCAACGTATCGAGCATGTTCTTCACGCCGCAACAGCAATATTCCATGATGGCCAACGAGCGCGACAGCAAAATGGCCCGTGATTGGCTGGCATCCCAGGTTTTGCACGCTCCCAATCCGGCGGATCGGGGCCAGTTCGATGCCGAAATGTCCATCCTATCATCCTATTTAGGGACATCGTATGGGGGTTGGAACAAGCCGAGCTACACATCTCCCACGGGACAGTCTGGAGGGGGGGGCGGCAGTTCTTCAGTTGATAGCTTTTACAACAGCGGAAGTAGCAGTGGAGACTTTAACGGATTCAACATGGGCAGCTCTGGGGCCAGTGCAGGCGCGGGAGCCGGGGCGGGCGCATCTTCGGGAGCAAGTAGCGGCTTAAGCTTCGGCGGTGGTGAAGCAGGATTCTGATATGGCATGGTACGACGCCAACGTTGCCAACATCTCGTGGCTCAACCCCAAGGAGAGCCCTGCTGACATCTGGACCAAGGGCCTGTCGGCTGGCTCTATGGTGGCTCAGAGCATGGGGCGTCAACAGGAGTTGGCCATGGAGCAGCAAAAGCTTCCGCTCCAGATGCAACAGCTCGATCTTAAGAACAGGATGGACGCTGCGACAATTCAGTCGGAAGGTTTGCATAACCAAGTGCTCGCCCAGGATGTGAATGACCGCGCATGGGACGCCCCGATCATTTCGAAGTGGGCGCAAGGGGATGAGGGCAGCATCCTGGATACGACGCCGCAAGGGTTGCGCTCTACCAAGAGCCTGGATTTTGTCGCGCTGATGAAAAAGACGACAGCGCAGAATAGCGCTGCGCGTGCCCAGGATGAAATGGACACGAAAAACCTCGTGGCGGTGGATTGGTTGCGGACTCATGGAGGCGTTGATGTGCCCGAGAGAAAACGCCCAAATGGAGAGACATATTTTGACGGATCTGACATTGCCGCGGCGGGGTTGCAGCTTGAAGAGCGCAAACAAGCCCAGCTTTTGGAAGTGTGGCAGCAGCGGGGAGCAAACACGCTGGGCGCGATTGATGAGCGGGCTAACAACGCTTCTGGGTTGGAAGCCCAAAAGCAACAAGGTCGGATGGAGCTTGCAGACTTTAAAAATGCCAACGACATAAATAAATACCTGGTAAACGGGCCGACTGGCATGTCAGGCGAGTTAAGAATGGGTCTGAAAGCAATGAGCGCGGATTTGCAATCAATTGAAATCCGGGAAAAGGCATATTTGTCCACGACCCGAAGTCCTGAAGAAATGGATACACAGAACAGACTGTTCGCGGCAGAGAGGGTCAGGGTTCAGCGGAAATATTCTTACCTTTCCAAACCGCTTTCTGCCTCTTCGCCCACTGCGACTCCGGGGGCAGCCTCAGTGCCAGACCAGACCAATCCCAAGAGTGGCCTGCATGCGCCTCCGGTTGGAACCTCTCGTCCAACAACGGCTGCCGAATATGATGCTCTGCCATCGGGCACGCTTTACATTAATCCGGCCACCGGAACGCTGAAGCGAAAGCCGTGACGCATGCCAGCCACAGCCGAATTTGGCGTCAGTGATCCCGAGGTTGCCGCGTTTGGCCTTAATGATCCTCCAGTCGAGAGCTTTGGTGTCAACGATCCTCCCGTAGATTCCCCAAACGTAGCCGGTGCCAAAGCGGCACTCGAAGCGCTGTCGAAGCCTTTTGTGCGCGTCCCCACCGTGACGGGCTCGGACATGGAAGCCGCCGGCCTGTCTCCCACCACGGCTGCCGTCGCGGCCGGGGCGAACCAAGCTGCGGCCAGCCTCTTGGAAGGCGTGGAGAATCCCATTGGCGTCGCGACGCTCGGATTGGGCGCTGCGGCCAAAGTCGGCGGCATGGCGGCACAGACTCTGTTCAAGATTGCCACCGGAGGGTTTGCGGCGCAGACGGTCAAAGGCGTAGCGCAAGCGGCCGGTGAAGTGTCCGTTCCAGAAACGAGTCTGGAGACTTCGACACGTGACATTCTGAGCGCCATTGCCGGGACAGCTATCACGGGCGGGCTCGTCAAAGCGACACTCGCGCCACGCACAGCAGCAGCACTTAAAGAGAAAGGAGTTGATCAAAATGCCACTATCCAAAAGCCCATCGAAACAGGCCTTCGTGTCGAACCTCAAAGCGGAGTTATCATCGGGCAAGAAGCGCAGTCAAGCGCTGGCGATAGCCTACAGCGTGCAGCGCAAGGCGAGCCACCATCCGGGAGCGTCAATGCACCGCTCGACATTAGCAGCCCACAAGGCGCGGCACCAAATCCGGTAAAGGAGGTGAGTCCAACTGAAAAAACCCAAGAAGAAATCCAAAAAGAAGGCGGCGTATTGACGCCTGAGGCTACGGCTGTTGCGGCCCCGGAAGCCAAACCCATTATCGAAGAAGGCTCATCGCAACCGATCATCGAACCGGTCGGCATGGGCGCGGCAAAACTCGGGGAGGTGGCCACTAAAGGTACCCCGGACACCACTGGTATAGCGCAGCGGGTCCGCGAACAAGCGGCAGCATCCGGCCAGGAAAGACTGTCTCCAACTGGTGAAGGGGTTTCCGCTTCCGACTCTGTCATTGAGGGAGAGGCGATTTTACAAAACGATCCTGCCGCTGCCGACAAAGCGATGGCGACTTTTGAGGCAGACCCGGCCAAGGCTGTTTCCGCTGAGGGGATCGCGACTGGTCGTGCCAAACTCCGACAATTGGCGCTTGAGGCTCGGCGCACCGAAGAACAGTTCGGCACCGATTCACCGGAATGGAAGGCCGCATTTGAAGCTCGCTCAGCATGGGCGGACCGTCTCAAGGAGATGCAGACCGAATGGCACAAGACCGGCATGGCACAACAAGGCGAACAGGATATTGATACAGGCAGCTTCACCGGGCTTGCTTCGGCATTCAAAGATCAGACGGGCAAGGATTTCACGCCCAGTCAGGCGGACACCGCGACAAAGACCGCTGGCAAGGTGAAGCAGGCCGAGGGCGCGGCAGGGACGGCCAAGCAGGAATTGTTTGATCATTTGGATAAAGAATCCGGCATCTCCACGGCTGCCGAGAAACGCGCATTAGCCGCCGCTCATAAAACTGTCCGCGAGGCCGCCGTTAGATTGGCAGAGGCCGAAGCTAAAACTCGCGTAGCCAAAACCGTGGGCGAGCGCGACACGGCAAAGATTCAGGAGGATGCCGCGCGCAAAGCAGAACGGGCAGCGCAGGAGACTGTTCAGAAGGCCGCCATTCGCCTCGCAGAAGCCGAGAACAAGGCGCGCATCAAGGCCGCTGAATCACGGCCTGAAGATGTTCAGGATAAAGCCGCCCGGGATGCTCTTGATGCAGCCAACAAGACCGTCCGAGACGCCGCTGCGAGGTTAGCAGAGGCTGAGAATAAAGCGCGTGTGGCACAAGCCGGAAAAGAAAAAAGGATCGCTCAGGCCGAAGTTCGGGCGGCGAAGAAAGCTTCCGATATTGCAAATCGAGATGTTCGGAACGCGGCAATAAAAGCCGCCCAAGCTGCGACAAAACTTCGTGTCTCGCGTGCGGACTTGCCTTCCTACGCATGGACCAAGGCGCGTGAGTATATCGCCGCGGGGATGGACGATTTTAATGACATCGTGAACAAGCTGGCGACCGATCTGGGCGTATCAGTCGATAAAGTCCGTGCCGCATTGGGCAAGACCAAGCGTGCCAAGTTTCTGACTGACGACTTGTTCCGAAAGCAGCAGACCGTCCGGGATTTACGCAATCAGGCAAAACGCTGGCTTCAACAAACAGCCATTCCAGGCTATTTACGGGCCATTCAAGCCGTGCCTCGAATCATGTTCGGCCTGAAGGTTGGCTTTCACGGGACGGTAGCATTGGGAACTCACGCTCCGATGGTCGCGTTCCAGCCGCGTTTTTGGAAAACCTATTTCACGGACTTCGGGAAGATGTATCGAATGGTCGGCAGCAAAGCATATCACGAAATGCAGGTGCAGGATTTGATCCGACGACCGAATTATATCACCGCACGGCGCGCTGGCCTCGTCAATGACCCAATGACGTACGAGGATTTCAACAGCCCAGACACGGTCAAGTACTTGGCCAATATGACGGGGATGGGCAATCGTGGTTATTCAGTCCTGAAGATTTTACGGCAGGACATGTTTGACCAGCAATGGAACCAACTTCCGAAGACGGCGCAGATAGCGGAAATGGCAAAAGGAATTGCTGACGCAGTGAATCATGCGACGGGAGTTGTGAAGGGCGCGGCGCCACGAGGAACGAACGTCGCACTGTTCGCCCCACGCCTGGAAGCCTCTCGCGTGATGTGGCTGGCGGGTGATCCCGTGAGGGCAGCGAATACTTTCTTGCAATGGAAAACTGCCACCCAAGCCGAGAAATATTTCGCGGTGAATCAGATCAAGGAAAAGGCGTGGGTCGCCGGAACGGCTTTCGGTTTGTTGGCGCTGAATCAGGGCGTTTTGCAAGCGATCGGCAGCAAACAGAGCGTCAATTTTGATGATCCCATGAAGGGCGATTTCATGAAGTTCAAGGTTGCCGGCATGCAGCTTTCGTACGGAAACGCGATGCTTACGATGGCTCGGTTACCTGTCCGTCTTTACCAAATTCGCACCAGTGATGGCGGGAAATTGAAGAACTTGGTTCATCCCGACGAAAGCAGTTATACAGTCCTTGGTGAGTACGCGCGCAGCCAGCTTAGCCCTTTTGCAAGCCTTGCTTCGTCGCTCTGGTTCAAAGCTGACTGGCAGAATCGACCTCTGCCAAACTCAAATCGCGCCGTGCCAAAGCGATTGGGAGCTGAAGGCATCGGGCGTTATACCTGGCCAGAGTTTTGGTCTGAACAAGTGTTACCAATCCCTGCCGAGGAAGCCGTTAGAGAAGTTTGGAAAAACGGGCTTGGGATGAGTCCTGATCAGATAAAACAGATGAGAAAAGCAATGGCTACGATTGCCATCATGGGAGCAACAGGAGCGAGGCTTAGCGACGATTGGACGGTAAAATGAATCTCGTCAGATCGTTCAGCGCGAGATCAAACGCCGGAAGGTGATGACCCGTCCGTAAATCTTAAAGGCTCGCGATGCGGAAGGTTTTCGGCATCAGAAATCATTGCTGGGTATTCTCGCATGATTCTGGCTTTGACTTCGGAGAGAGCCGCATCGGTTAATTTCTCAAGGGCTAAGCGAGAAAGATTCACTGGCCCTTCCAGGACCTTCCTGGATTCATCATGGGTGAGCACGGCTCGGAATGCATGAATCTCCCCAATGATTGGCCATTCATCAACTGGCCACCCCACCACTTCACTTCTTAAGTCCGACACGGACGCCCGAATCTGAATAGTGACTGTCATTTTAAAGATCTTCCTTGTGAATCTCCCGGAACTTGGCCATCGCCTCGGCCTTCGTCTGGAACGTCCACCCCCGCATGCCCCAGTCCAGGGCTGAAGGATAAAGCTCCTGGGCTTCCATAGTGCGTCCATTAAAGGTGCGTTGGCCCTGTTTACGAATTTTGATGACCTCTAACGCTTCAATAGACGTTCCGGGCTTGGTCTGGCGGTAAAGAGCCACCGCACCATCACGGAGCACTTGGTGCAGGTCGAAGCCGCTCTTTCGAAGGTCAATGGGGAGGACGCGCATGGTTAGCAGGAGCAAGTGAACGACTCGAAATACGAGGCGTCAATCCTTCGATCCAAAACGACGCTCAGATGGCGGAAAAGTTCATCGGCATCCTCCACATCTGAGAGGCTGTGACACTCTGAGCCGTAATAGTAAATCCAGCGTTCATCCTTAACATAACGGAGGAACTCATCATATCCTTTTCCCTCATAATAGGGGCAATGCTTTCCCACATAGTCTTTCAGCCATGATTCAGAGGCAGACTTATCGCCATTGGGGGCCGATGATTCTGAAGATGAGACTGCCGGAAATGACGGATGATCCCAAACATGCCGCAACCCTGTTATGGTTTTGGGATACAGACACATCCAAAACCATGAGCCTTTTGGAACGGCTCGCTGGGCTTGGGGCCTGAACGGATCAACCACCCCGATTGCATCCTCGACTCGGCAAGCTTCGGCTTCGTTTTGGGGGTTAAATTTCACAGGTGATCCGCCAACTAGACCATTGGCTGACCGGGCCGGAACTATCGCCACATGCACAGCATCTCGACCTTCGGTGCCCGTTGGGATTGTTCCAAGTTTTGCTTCGTTGCTCATGCTTAATCTTTTAATTCGTGTTTCTGGGGCAGAGATTCTCAATCCAACGGTTACCCCGTGCCACGCTGGATCTTTTTCCAACATCCTAACCAAATCATTGAGTCCTTGCTTCAATCCACCTCCGCGCGCAGGAGGAGTATCGGAATATGGCTGCGCCGGTCCTGACCGATGACCGATGTTATTTCCATAATCATCGAGTTTCCGGGATAGCTATCCTCTATCTCCACCCACACTTCCACGTTCTGGTCCTGCTGCTGCAACGCCTCGATCAGTTCGGAGACTTTCAATCTGCCTCCTGAGATTTCCCGAGTCTCTTGCGGCGCTCGGCAAGCATGGCTTCGGCCCAGTCATAGCAAAACTTCGACGCAATATCATGCTGTGGACTTTGCCCTCTCACGAGGCGATGAACGTCTTCATCGGTCAAAGAGAAGCTCAGCATGGCCTGAAGTGCAAACACATCCCTCAATTCGTTCTCGGTTCCTGCGTTCAATCTGACTCCTTAGTGGCGTTGTAAAGGTTCAGGGCGCTCTTGAACACGCTCCAGTGTCTTACCGTCAGTTGACGCTCGGCAACCTCGAAGTCTCCGGACTCCTCTTTTCCGATCCTGACAATGATGGTTCGATTAACCTCACGAGAGAGATTTTCCTCGGCCAGACGCTTATACGCGGCCACTTGGTGCCACATGTCGGAGTAAATGGCTTTGCTGGATTTGGTGTCCATGATGCCAAGACGCCCGTCGCGATCCTCGAAGATGGTGTCAATGGTTCCGCCATAACGGTATTCCTCGCTGACAAGCTGGGGTTCTGAGTGGACCAGCTTAAAGCCAGACTTATCCCAGTACTCGAGGAATTTTAGGAAACTGTTTGTCGCTTTGTCCTGCTGTTCAGGGCTGAACTCTGACAGATCAGCCTCTTGACCGTTGTGGTGGCATTCGATCATGAAATGGGCGAGCGTGCCAATGTCCGCGGCTTGGCTGCGCGCCGCATCCAGGTCGACTCCGTCCATGCCGCATTGCCATGCCCACTTGAGCAGGGCGGGCTTGTTGATGACACCCAGGATCGTGGTGACTCCCGGGACGACTTTCCCGTCAATCGTACGGTAACGCTGGTGCGCCTTGGTCTTGGCGAATTTGACCTTCATGAATGGTGGGGTTATTGCTATCAGGTTTTGGTTGGTCATTGGGTTTTTGGGTTAGGAGTGCTTCGGCGGTGGATTCGGCATAAACAAGAAGCATCGAAAGTTGGGTGAGGGCCTTCGCATTGGGGTGGCCTGAATTCAGGCTTCCATCGTCGCACCATAGGAAGCTTCGCGCCGTGAGAAAGGCCATGTGAAAGGCGTCAAGTTGTTCGGGTGTCATAGGCTTTAATCCTGGGTGTCTGCAGGTTCTGCGTCACGGATCTCCCGATCCATAATGGCATCCTTCTCAGCCTGGCTCATCTCCGGCCCGCGCTCGGGTGGCTTGGCTAGGTCAGCCTTAGCGGCATCCAGCGCCGCGCGGAAAGCTTGGTCGCTGTCGCTGATCTTGCCGTTGTAGGGCTTGGGCTCGTATTTCTCGATGTACCACGACAAGGACTTGCTCTCCAGCGCTCCGAGCTTGGCACCTTTGTTCTTGCCGAATGGAACCGGGTAATCTCGCCAGTTGCTAGGAGCGGACGGTGCTCCCTCCCGCGCTGGCTCTGGCCGTGCGCCGGATGATTGTCCATCGTCGTCACGCGTAGCCGCCACGCCCAGGGCAGCTTTCAGCGTGTACCGCTGTAAATAGGTGATCGCGCTTCCCAGGGCTTGAATCGCGTTCTTATTGCCGCTCTCGTCACGAGGGGCGGACAACGCACACTCCTCGCTGTGGCCTTCGCGATGGCTGACAATGCATGTCACCGTAACCAGCTCTCCCGGCTGCGTGCGCCATCGGAACGACAATCCGTATTTCGCCATAACCGGAGTTAGAGCCTCGGTCACGTCTTGCAAGTCCTCGTATTTGTAATGGGTGCGCCCCCGGGCAGTCGTGAAATCGACGGTATTATTTTTGACGATCGGCGGCAATTCAGTCCGCAGAGCCGCCATTGCGCCATCGAAAGCCTGCTTGGCCCGATTGGCTTGCCATCGCTCCTGAAGGCCCATCAGGCGCTCAATCACTTCGATATTTGCGCCCGAGGCTATGGCGCGCTCCAGGAGGCCCGGAGGGTCCGAGATGTGGGCCAGCTTGTTTTGTTCTTCTGCGGGTTCGTTCATGGTTCCTTTTAGGTTTGGTTGGTTTTTGAACTGTCTAGAGGGCTCACCACGGTCCATTAACCCCATGGGGATGATTAGGCCTTTTCCGGTTAAGGTGGTTTGAAGTCATCAACTCTGGCTAATGGACCTCGGTGAACCCTCTGTCTGTTTTGGTTGGTTTTGACTCCGCTTTGATTTTCTCGATGCACGCCGGGCAAATGCCATGGCTGATGCGCACTGCATTTGGATTGCCTCCCATGTGCGCCCCGCACCAAGCGCATTTGATGGCCATGGCGGGCCAAATTTCAGTTGTCATTTGATGGCCAGTTCGGAGTTGCCAAGGGGTGGCTCGTAATTTCCAGTGCCTTATACAGTCAATTCTAGCGCCGCTTGGCTCATGAATGTCGCCACAGTCGAAACATTTTACGACTGGCCAAATTTGATTGACGTCATTCTCGGCTGACGTCTGCCTCTCGCCCCGTTTTTCTGGGGAATTGAAACGCTAGTGTTCATCCACACCTTGTGCGCTGCCTCGTATTCTCGGAGAAAGTTGGCGTGATCACAATCGGCTTGATTTCTAGGACGGAATTTGTCGTGCATAAATGGTTTTGAAATTCTCATTTGGGGTAAGCTACGATTTTGGGTGGGGTGAGACTGCCGCGGACGACCAGTGGGGTAAATCCTCGCGCTTCCGAGCGCTGGCAGATTTGGCCAGCCTTGTCCTGATCCTGGCAATAGTCCAAGGTCAAGATTGTCATCCCGGACGTGTCAAAGCTGGCCAACTGCTCCCAAATCCATTGCCGCTCGCTTTGGGGCGTCGGGCCTCCGGTCGATTGCCAAGCTGACTCTATCATCATGCCAGCGTAGCAGGGAAAGCTCGCCATACCCATAACGCACTGCGGAAAACCACGGTTGGTGATGACCTTCAGGTCGCCAAGGTCGCAAAGGCGCTGGACGAAGTTCAGGCTACCAAGGTAAAGGCGTGTCCGCTCCGGGGATGGGTCTCCATATCCCAACGCATTGGCGCAATCCTCCATTCCGTCAAAAGTGTCCAGGAAAACGCCCTTGTACCCCGCAGCTTTCCCAGGGATTATAACACTGGACAAGAGGTAATCAGCCCAGCGTGGCTCGCCGCAATCCATGAAGCATGTTCCCCATTTCTTATTTTCCCCTAGGATCGCAACGCCAGTATCCGCGCTGACGCGCTGGGCGTTGCCCTTGAGCATTTCGGCCCATGAACAATAGAAAAAGGGCTGCGGAACGGCAGGCACCGGTACCGCGGGGCCGCCAGTGATGAAAAGGTCGAATCTCTGGAGATTTGGCACCTTGACGGTACTGCTGTAGTCCAGTGCCCAGTTGGTTATGGGGAGTTTCATTTATTTCTGTTAACCCAAAATTCTTGACGCTCTTTTGGGGTTTTAGGATCTGACATTATTTCGGAGAACCACCCGTTTGAAACTTCCTTGAGATTTTCAGGATCAGAAGTTCCGAAAATCTCCATGTAAACTGAAGATAATGGCACCATATAAAAGGGTTCCATTTCGTACCATTCGTCACAGAAACCGTTGCCTCGCTCTTTTTTGGCCCAAGGATAAAACTCCCATTGTCCATTAGGTAGGGGAGCAGTGCTCCAATTTGACACTCTGACCCATTTCCTGCCATTAAGATTGCCCAAGACATTAAAAGCAAAGCCACCTGTTACTTGCCCCCAATATCCGCCTCTCATGCGACGGTACCAACGAAATTTAGAGAGGGGATTCACGCCTTAACCTCGCCGTAAATCTCAAGGCTCTCCCACGATGGCAAGTCAAACCTGCAATCCTTGGCCAGCTCTCGGTTGCGCTGCACGCGAAACCTGATCTCATGCTCAAAGCACGCTTGGCAGAGAATCAGGTTGCTCTGATTATCCCCTCGCCCACCCGTGGGCAACACGCGCACCTCGCTATGAGGCACGCGGCACTTGTCATTGTCACAGTTAGGGTTTTTCATGGCGTTAATAGCTTTGGCCGATTGGCTCGGCGTTTTTCGGTTCCTGTTCCGTGCATGTCCATGTGGTTTGCCCTCCAAACTCGGGATATGGGTAGAGGTTCATGCTAATGCTCCTTCCAGTTTGCGGGGCTGATAATCCCCCCAATACCATTCTGACGTGGTGTCCAGCGTCCCGTAAGGATGCCCGCGGTGGATCACCCCATAGCCTTTGATCCCGAAGATCTCGCCCGTCTCGTTTACCACCATGAACCTTCCGGACGATCCAATGTCAACCTTGGCGTATTTCGCGGCAGGCCGCACAGTCGTCTTTGCATTATCCTGGTTACATTGGCATCCTAGGCCGTCAACTTTCAATCGCTCGCTCTGCTGGGATTCCACCAGCGCCGCAAATAAGGTCAGTTTTTCAGTCGTTGTCATTACGCGTCCCTCCATGTTGGCTCAATCCCGTCCTCATCCGGCCCGAGATATCTCGCCCCGCTCCGAGCCTCGCCATTGAGCGAGCCGGGGAAATAGTCGGCCACGTTGTACCCGGTAGCGTCACCCGTCCATCCGGACGGATTAACAATGCAGTAGATCAGGCCAGCGTCCTGCCGGGCAATGTCCCGAGCCTCAGAGACAGGTACGCCAGCCCGATATCCCTCCGTAGGATCTGCGTACTTGTGCAGCGTCACCCCGTCCCTCTCCGCGATGCGGATGGCTTCAACGCCTTCGATTTTCCAGGTTGGCATAGGTTTATCCGTGGTAAGAGTCGTGGCAGCCCTTAGAGCAGAACAGCCCCTTGTGCCAATTCGTGCGCCCGTTATCGTCCCGGTTGGTCCCGTAAAGAAATAGCGTGGATCGTCGCTTAAGTGTCCCACACCAAGTGCACCCACAATCTGCCTTTACAGTTTCCCGGACAAGCTCAGTCCGGGAGAATGGATCGTGTGATAGTGTTGTCATAAGGTTAGGTTTTCTTGATCTTCTTCCCATGGTCTCGAAACTCCCGCCATCACCCAAGCGCGTCGCAACACGAACGACGGTTGCTGGCCAGAGAATTCATGGGTAAATTCCCCGACCCTAGAACCCGAGGCTAACAAATAATACCGCGTCCCGTTCCGTCCGATACCTTCGACCGTCTCGCAATCGAAATGGCATCGGCAGGCCTGAAGGTAGTGCATTTCCTTTTCCACACCGCGCAGCGACCGCCGCGTTATCTGTCTCTTAAGATTGCTGATGTCTTTTTGATTCATGCCCAATCTCCACCATAGCACGCATCACGCCATGAGTCTATATATGCGTATTCCCTCGCGTCACGACTTGGCTATTGTCTCGCCTCGGGACACACATAATTGCCAGGACACTCCACAACCCATTGACCTTCCCGACATTACCCCTGTCTTGACCAATTTCTAGGCAGTGTCCATATTCTGGTATGCCAGGCATCAGAGTTGATCTCTCCGCTCTCAAACTCGCTTACCTAAATCGCGAGGGCTCAATGCGTTCCCTCGCCAAACGCTTCAATGTCAAGCACGCTACTGTCGCCCGTCGCGCCCACAATGAGAAATGGTCGCTCATTGTCAATCAGCAATCAATTGACTCCGTCGCCAAGGCGTCCCAGAACGCCCAGGCTGTAGCTACGGTCAGCTCAGTCCATGTCCTGAGGTTCCTCGATCGCTGCATGCGTGAATCTGAAGCATGGATGGAAGACATTCAGCATCAACGGTCCATGAAAGAGAACCGTAATCCAGCAGCGCAAGCCCAGTTGATTGCGTCCTGGAAGAATGTCGTCTCCGTGATGAGGACTACCCTCGGGCTGGACGCTCAGGATCACGGTCGCGCCGGCGGCCCGATGGCCCTGCACACCCTCCGGGGTAACCCTGGAGGAGCCAAGGTCATCGACCAAGTAGGTATCATACCTACCACTGACCCTGTAAAACCTCAATGTTTTCAAGGGTTTGACACGCAGCGCACAGATTACGCACAGAATTCACCCCCACAGGACGCAGCGTCCCAAGAATAAGCATTCCCTTCCTGACCTGGACTTTTCCACGGCCACCAGGGCTATGACCCTTTTCGGGGGTGGGGGTATCGCTATACACCGTATGAAAAAATAAATCTTAATTCCGGAACATGGTCTAAGAGGTTTCTGGATAATGATGCGTTGTGAAAAAATAAATTACCGGTTTTATGGGAGGGTAAGGGAGTCCGAAGTCAGCAAGGGAGTGCGTGGGATGCTGAGGGACGGAGCCAATGATCGGACAGAGGAGGCCAGAGAACCCGACACGCCGCCGTGACGGAGGCTTTACTTTTCCAGCGTCAGAGGCGATTGATCCCGCCGTGGTCCTACAAACGGACCGTAATTGGTCGCACCAGAACTACTTGCCTGACGGGGCCAATGGGTATGGCGCCAGGCTGGGGTATTCATTTTGGTGGCCCCCGCGTTGTTGAGGCGCGCATTGGCCGGCGGCTGTATATGTTTTCTCCACGGACGTTTTAGGTGCCGTGCCACATCTTGGTAGATGGGCGGGAATTCGCATGTACTGCCTGGAAATCATTTAAAAGCACCCTTTCCGGAGTGACGGGAATAGATGTCAAAATCGGCACCGCGGACGGCTTTGTTCTTTTTGGGTGGTTTGTTTTTGGGACCGATTAAGGACGGGAAAAATCTTTGAATCTCCTGATCGGTGGCTTCGGTCCAATGTGGGGCGATGCCTTCTGAAATAAATCGGTCGGCGCATCTTTCTTTGGTATTCCCGACCATCCACAAGAGTGGGCGTTGGGCTCGTGTGCAGCGCCATCCTCCATTGATCTTGCGCCAGAGGGCAGATACGCCTTTGGGGAAGGACTTGGAAACGACGGTCATAACGAGTGATTTTTCAACACTCATAATGGGGAGTAAACGAGGCGCCCGTCAACCTTGAGGAAGTTTCCATCACGCTCCTCGCGCGCAGTTCGGCGGGCTTTCTTCATCTCCATGAGGTCGTGGCGGGCCTCCCGGAACGACTCGGAATAATAACCGAGCTTGCGGTATTGCTCGATCTTACGGTCAGTGAGTGGGCCGCGGACTCGGTTCTCTGGCCAGCGCTGGCCTTTGTAATGGGCGTCCAGGTCCATAGTGACATGGCCGTAAGCTGGACCGGAAGGTGGGAGAGAATTACTCATGGGTGGTCTTCAAATCAAATGAAGCTTGCACCCGAAGAAAAGCTATGTCAACGTCCAAACAACGTCGGTGGTAATCAAATCAACTGGCCGTGGGGCGAAAGCTCTGCGGCCTTTTTATTTTTCAGGAGATCACGGAGGTCCATGCTTGGTGAGCGGTCTTTCCGAACCCGCAGGATCCTCGCTCAAGGCCACGCGGTTGGATTTTTCCGGGCCACACGATATAACCCGTTCCATCATTCAGTCGCACGCAGAAGGCGTGAGGTAAAAGTTTACGAACTTACTGCTTTGGTTTGGGCTTAGTCATTTTCCGAAAGCCTCGCGCAAAAGTTGAGTCATTCCGGCAGCCAAATCCTTGCGGCGCTTCATGTGGTCCGCCCAGGATAGCGTATTTCCATTCCACTCACCGATCTCGTAGCCATAGAGTGCGGCTATCATGTCTTCCAAGTCTTGCTTCGTGGCGATAATCGCCACTTTGGTTTCGTCATTCATGGCTGAGAGCAACTTGCGCTCAATGACGTTCCGCGTCGTGCGCTCCACCGAATAATCTTGGTGTGACTTCATAATTCAACTGGCCCCTGGGGAAACCTGGGGGCCTTTTCATGTTAGGGGTGGATCAGCATTGAGGTCTTTTATCGGTGCATCCAGCTTGGCGATGATCCGACCGCATTCCTCCGCGGTCTCTGTGGAGAATCCAGATTCCCGAAGAATGGACATTCTGAGATGGAGCAAGTCGTCCTTAATGTCGCCGTAAATCATGCGCCAGACCTTTTGGATGCACCTTTCAACCGCGTCCTGAATGATGTTTCTCGCGGGCACTGAGATTCCCGTCAGGATATGACGACTAACGGTCATTTCAGAGCGAATCATATATGTGGCCCGGATGATCCTGTCCCCGGTAAGGTCGCAGTCCTTGGACGTGATTATGATGGATTTAGGGGTAATCATTTCAGGGTTTATCGTGCGTCCAATTCGTCAGGGCCGAGCCAGGCAGTCTCGCGCTTGCTATTGTCCCAGAACGCCACACGGTATTGTGGCCCCAAGAAGTCAACCATGAGCGCTTCCACACGCCCAGGACGCTGGATCTCGCGGATGATGACACGGGAACCGAGATCGAATTTGAATGTCTCGACGCGACCGGAATCATTCGAAAGCTCAGGTTTCATAATCTGAATAGCGTAGGCTCTCCAGGCATTTGGTCCTTCACCTGGGAGATGGTGAGTTCCTCGGCCTGGTCCGGCGTGCAATGTGAGTCAACGTGAATGGCGTGACGTTCCTTCAGGCGGTATTGCATTTCTTCGTCGAAGCCATCGAGAAATTTCAGGAACCGTTTTGAATATGGGTTCACGTCTCCACCCTCCACACGATATTGCAGGTGTGGCACAGGTGCCAGTAACCCTCCGATTTCAGGAGATGTCCGCACGATGGGCAGTAATATTTGATCCGCCCTTTGACCCGAGCTCGTGTCGTGTCCGTGAGGTGGAGCATCAGGATCATGTTTCTTGAGATCGTTGCCCGATCCTGGTCTGCTCATTGGAACTGACAATCCAGTCCTGGACTTGGCCGTATTGGGCGAACCAGTTCCCCAACCCGAATGAATAAAACCGGCTAATGTCATCGCCCGGAACCACGCTCGATACGAAGATTCTGACGTTATCGAAATGCTCATGGAGCGATGCCGCCGCGCGCTTCACCACTTCTTCCTGGGATTCTTTGTCCATCATTGACGCCTCCTTAGCATAGGACTAATTTACCAGCATGCTCACAATTCTTTTGAATGTGCTCCTCATCGCCGCGATTGGTGCCCTGTTCTATTGGGCCGTGGGTAAGGTCGGCACGCCTGACCCTCTCAAGAACTGGCTTCTGGTCGCCATCGTGGTGCTCTGCGCCCTGTGGGCCTTGGCGGTCATTGGTGGGGTCCACGATGGGTATTACAGGATTATTCGACCATAGCCGTCGGCGACGATACTCCTCATCCGGTAAAGACGCGAGGAAAGCGAGATAACGGCTATCCTGGAGCATCGCCTCGAACTCATAGAACGCGATTGCCGGTTGGTGGACCTCGGTTGATCCCTCGTCGTGGATGCACGGCCAGAGGATCACGACATTGCCTCCCAATCAGCCTTGCGCTGTCCCTTGTCGATATGATGTTTTTCCCATAGAACGGTGGGGTCCAAAGCTGCCATAGCAACGTCCATCGCCCAGGCAGGATCAGTCTCAGCCACTTCTCTCACACTCTCGGCTGCCTGGTGGCCGTAGAGCAGTGCGATCGCCACAAGAGCTTCGAAAAGTTCACTCACGGCTTGGCCTCCTGCAGTAGCGTTTTTCCGGTAGTTATAAAGCACGGTTTACGCTGCCATTCTTCTGAACACTTGACACAAAAATAGAGAATCCTTACTCGTACTGTTCCTGACTCTTGAAATTCATAAGACGCTCGATGGCTTGCTTTCTTAGAACATGATCCGCAAGGATGATAACCATCTCGGAATGTTAACTCCTCAATTCTGTGGCTCCACGAGCTCACTCCTGTGCCTCCTGAGGCAGTGGAGGCAGCGGAAGCCAGTAGTCGGGTGAAAACGACAATGCTTGATTCATCCACCGATTCTCAGGCTCGGACCATCTCGATAAAATCACCATTGGGTCGTCTTTCCAAAAACAGACAACCTTGGTGGTGTCGGGTGGCTTCTCCTTCCCCGCATTCCTCCACCGCAGCGCGTCCCGGAGGCGCGCCAGATCGGCATCGGAAGCAGCCTGTCCTGCGCGGAAGGCTTCCTCAAGCGTGAGCCCATGCAACTGCTCGGTAAGCTCGAATATGGAGTCCTTCACGGTCGTGCGTTCCTGATCCTGCTGCGCCTCGGGCGTGGGCTTGGGGCCGGCGCGCTGCTCCAGCACGTTCGCTCCCGTGCGGATCGTGGTGCCGTCGTCGGGAGTGGGGCGCTTGGGATGCTCAACGTGCATCCCGGGCGCGTCGTCAACGTAGCGCTCCCAAACGGGCTGCCGTTTCTCCAGCGCCTCGACCTTGGCGGCGAGCAGGCGAAGGGCTTTGTAAAGTTCCTCCGTGGGGTAATCCAGGCCGAGTTCTTTGTTCATTCGCTCAACCTCATCCCAAATTTCGGTGATCTCGCTCACAGTTTCACTCTCCGGTTCCGAATCGGTTTAAACAGGTCGTCGCTTTCATTTGAAGCTCGACTGATCGCTTCCAATACCTCTGCCATTGCAGCAACTTTAAAGTGCGCGTATTTGGCGGATAGATCACTATTTTTTTCGCTCAAATAGCCACAGCACTCGATCAACTCAGCGCGTGTTCCCTGGTCGTATTCGCCTTCCGCAAGATTGTTCAGCACCTGCAAAAGTCGAGCCTCGGAGATTGGCTTCTTGCCTTGCTGATACCAGCGGCGTTTGGATTTCATTTCACTCTCCGGTTCCATCGCCGACGGGCTTCGGACAGTGCTTCCTCTTCTGAGGTTTGATGCGTTACGGGTATGCCAACGCTAGCCCCACATGATTCACTTGCACAGCCTACCTCAGCAACTCCGTATTCTGATTCTAAAAACTGGCTTGAATTGGAGCCGCAGAATGGGCACGGATTCAGAGAGGTTTTGGGTTTGGGCTTGGTCATAATTCGTCCAGGTTCACTTTACCGCAAAACGGGCAATGGTTGATTGTCCTGACTCCGGCCCCATTCTTCTTTGCCGTTTCGTAATCCATATCGGCCATGTTTGGCTCCAGGGTGATCTCAAACTCCAACAAGCAGTCTCGGCAGTAGCATTGAGTTTCGCTTCCACTTCTTACGGTAATTGATTTCATACCTACCAAGACAGATCGTGTTACAAAATTCAGTGCGGCTCTTTTGCACCCCGCCCGAGCCGCAGAGGCGCGCTAATCCAATGGCCGGGGTGACTGGCTCTGTTTAGCACCGGTAGTTCCATTGACCGGGCGCAAAGTAATTTTCATCCTATTGGCCCGTTCCAATAGATTGGTGTGGGATTTTTGGCGTCGTTGTAAAGTCGTTCCTCGATCCGCGAGAGGCGTTCTCCGACAGACAGCCGCTGTAGTTTTTCAAGGTGTTCCCGTTTTGATCCGGCCGCAATTTCGCCATCGCACTCTCGGCAGATGCGCGGCGTTGGCTGACTTGGCATGTGGCCTACGTCTTTAATCTTCCCGCACCGCTCACATTCAATGGTGGATAGAATTGCCATAAATTCAGTTCATAATTACTGATCAGCTAAAATCCCATCCTCTACGAGTCCGCCTGCTTTCCCATCCCACGTCACTCCGGGCGTGAGCAAATCAGTGATAGCCTCAGGATCCTGACGGTAAAACTTTCCGTGGCCCGTCACTCGGGCCGTAGGGTGAACGGCGATGCGTCGGCCTGCGGGCGTGATGACATTGCCTTCCTCGTTCCGAATCGGGTTGCCTTCCACATACGAATCCCACGCACCATGGATCGTGCAATTGTTTTGGACGTTAATGCAGGTTGCCGGCGTGATTATACCGCTGGGGTCAATCGCACTTTGCTCGATGTTAAACTTGAATCCGAAATGTCCGCAATAGGCGTTGGAGTGGTCCCCAAAATCCACACCGATGCAGCCAGGGATTATCAGGCCCATTTGAATATTTAGGAGGTTCAAATTGCAGAACGATTGAAACCTCCTTTGGCCGTCCAAAACCTTCGTGCGAATTGCACCCTGATTGCACGACGAAATCATGATCCGTTCGACGGTCCAGTTCTCCGTCCAAGTTCCAAAAGCATGACCGAGTGGCGGATTCTCGACAGGCTCGGCATTTGTCAGTTGCAACAGGTCAGCCGCCGCGCCTGCCGTGAAAATATCGTGAACGTGTCCGCCTTGACTGCCGCCAAACTCCAGAGCACCAAGAGATGTCTCGGCTTTATCCAGGATCGAAAAATCTCCAACCTCGCGACGAATGTCTGTGTGCGCGTATTTCTGGACACTCTTAAAAATGCCGTTGCCGTAACGGACTAGGCAGCTCTGGCATTTGGGAGCGCCGACGATAGCCGAGATATTTTCGTATTCGAAAAGGTCTGGCATTTCGAAAGAACCAGGATCGAAGATCACGATGCTTCCAAAAACCTTTTCAGCCAGGCGCAAAATGTCGTAAAGATTCTGGCCTCCATGAATGCGAAAGATGCGCCCGCCAGAAATGACGCGGGCGTCGGTGGCCGTTATGAGGTTCATAAACCTTCTCCCGGAAACTCGACGTTCGTGTCCGCATAGGCCAACTCGCGGGCCACAATGTTTTTTCCGATCTCGCAGAGGTCCCCATCGCCCCACTTGAGATATGTGGCGCAATCGCGGCACCAAATCCCGTGGCGTCGGAGCGCATCCACTGCATTGCAAAACTTGATTTTGGTGTCGTTTGATAGACGAATCTTGTCGCTCACTTTTCCCTTTCCTGACGCGATCGGTTGTGGTCCATGTTCACGTCAGCCTCTCGACCAGAATGTCAGCGCCCTCTTCACCATTTGGAACGTAAATAGTGTCCCAGTCACCGCACGGAATTTCCTTGATTGAATCGTCGCAAAGCCCTGACAAGGCAGTCCGCAACCGTTTCAAGCATTCCGAATGCATCACGTCTTCGCTTATCTGACACGCGGAATACAACGCTGACACGATAGCGTTTTCCAGGGAGTCCATCCTTTTTTTGACGCTTGCTGGCGTCAAAGTCCGCATGTGGCCTTTCTTTACGTCGAATATGGCCCGCTTGCGGTTCTTGAATGACGGGATATGATCGATGCCCCGGATTTTCAATCTTACGATCGGGCTTCCAGTATTCTCCGGTCTTGGGGTCACGGACAAATCCTTTCTCTTCGGGCCATGTCACTTCTTGCCCTCCAAAATCTCTTGCGCTCTCAGGGAAATGGACTCTTTTGACTTCAGCCACGCAATGGAATCGAGACGCATCCAATGAGCTTTGCAGGCTTCCCAATTCTTGTCTGTTGTTGGGACATCGAACACCTTGTCCCGAAGCGACCGGATATCAAATTCAGATTCTATATTCTTCATTGTCAATCCTTGTGAATCCGATATTCCCTCACGCCCTTGATGAACTCGCTCGGGGACAGCTTCCGCGTTGTGATGGGAATCTTCCAGCGCCACTCGACGAAGATGAACTTGTTCCGTTCCCGGATATTCTTCACGGTGAATGAATCCCCCGACTTCAGGCCCTGGAGAAACTTTCGCGAGGGAGAGTTCTTACCGCTCTCAGGAGGGGCCACGGTGAGGCCATGCTCGATCTTGAGCGCGGCGTAGTCAATTACGGGTGTCATTTCGATTCTTGTGTTCTTATCTGTTCTGCACGTTCCAGGACGGCCTGGACGTCGTCAAAAGTGGTGTCGGGATGGTCATTAAACGATGACATAGTTCCAAAGTCGGTACTTTTCCTTGTGGGGAAAAGTTCATTGCATGCTTGTAAAAGAGGATTAAATGGTTCTTTGGTCGCCAAAATCAGCCACCTTCCCATCACGCACCATTGGTAGGCCTCCACGGAATCGGGCTGAACGGATTCTCCTTTTATGTTTCTGGCAAACCTTCCCTTGCACCATTGCTCTGGTCCTTTGAATAGATCGGTCAGCTTCATCTTCCCTTTTGGCTATAGCGCTTCATGCTGTGAAATCTTTGGAGTTTAAGTTTCGCCGTTGCTATCTTGGCAGGCGCATCTATCCTGCGCTGATCGCGTCGGCTTGGCATCTTGGCGTTGCTCACGGTGCTCACGATACAGGCACAATGATTCATGTCAACACAAAATATCACTCGCGAGTTAGCCCACAAGATTGAGACGAAGTACGGTCCGATCTACGCCTTCGTCCAGGATGCTCATGCGCCTGTGCCAGTTCTTTCGGATCTCGATATTGAGCTAAACTGCTTCCTTGAAGGGCGCATGCCGGAGAATGGCGGCATCGGTAAGGCCGGCCATTTCATGGAAGCGGCCAAGATCCTCTGGAACAAGAAAACCAAGCCGTTCGTCTGGCATCCATGGGCAGAGAAGGCCACTGAGGAAGCGTGCGCGAATAATTACCTTGCTCTGATTGGGTGCGCTTCGAGCGGAAAAACGGATTGGGCTGCCATTTGGGGGATTATCAACTGGCTCGCTGACCCGACCAACACGATGGTCCTGGTGACATCCACATCACTCAAGGATTCCAGGCAACGCATCTGGGGGTCGATCAGGGAATATTATCTCGCGCATCCTGGATTGCCCGGGAAGTTCGTCGATTCTCTCGGAATCCTGAAACTCCCACCTGAATATGGCAAGAGCGACAAGTCTGGCATCACGCTGATCCCCGGAGAAAAGAAAAAGGAGAAGGAAGCGGTCGGAAAGATCATCGGGCGCAAGAATAAGCGCGTGATCATGATTGCAGATGAGCTTCCAGAGCTGTCGGAAGCCCTGATGACAGCTGCTTTTTATAATCTGGCGACAAATCCTTACTTCCAATTCATCGGGATTGGCAATTTCAATTCGATCGACGATCCTCTGGGCACATTCTCTGAGCCAAAAGACGGCTGGGGCTCAGTCACGCCAGAGGATACCGAGTGGGACACGCATTACGGCAAATGCATTCGGTTCGACGGCACTCAAAGCCCTAACGTGCTCCTCGATCGGGACGTTTATCCGTTCATTTACAACACCAAAAACCTCAAAGAGCACTTAGCCAAGGGCGAAAACACCGCCCAATTCTGGCGTATGGTGCGCTCGTTCCCGTGCCCGTCCGGAGAGGAGCACAAAATCTTTTCAGACGCTGATTTCATCGCCGGGAAAGCGTACGACGAACCGATTTGGTACACGACCAGGACCAAAGTCGCGTTCCTCGACCCGGGATTCACGAACGACGGCGATGAATCGGTGGTTTATTTCGCTTGGTACGGCCAGACCAGCGACGGCAAGGAGACAGTGGCATTTATTCGGTTCGATGTGCTCAAGGAAAACGTCAACCTGAAGAAAGACACGCACTCATTCCAGATCGCGCGCCAGTACCGCGACATGTGCCTGAGGGAAGGCATCATTCCGGCCAATGCCGGCTGGGACAACACAGGCGCGGGCCTGCCGTTTGGTGAAATCTTGAGAGAAGTGTGGAGTCCCGATGTGGTTCCGTGCACTTTCTCGGGCGCAGCCTCCGAAATGGCTGTTGGACAGGATGGCAAGAAGGCGAAAGAGTTCTATGTCAATAAAGTCACGGAATTGTGGTACATCGGATCTGATCTTATGCGAGCGGGACAGATTAGGGGTGTTTCCAAGGAGCTTGCGCGTGATTGGAAGGCTCGGAAGTACACCACCGTAAAATCTCCATCAGGCTTGCGCATCGAGGCTGAGTCAAAAAAGCGAATGAAGCTCAGAATCGGGCGTTCTCCAGGCAAGGGAGATGCCGCGGCGGGGGTCATCCATATTTGCCGTGAAAGATTCGGGCTTCTGGTTGATTCCCCGATCCAAATGACGCTGGAACGCGAAGGATCACGATTGGAGAGCGAAGTGGACGCCATTTACGGTGAAAGCGCGTCGTTTTCAGAGCCTGAGATTGAATTTGTGACGAATTGACCATGTTGCGCATCATCCGTCGAAACGAGGTTCCTCCGAATGGGTATAAATTCCTGGAAATTTCCACCAAAACCTGGATCGAAGCGCCGACGATGCCCGACTGGCATAAGCGCATCAAATCCCACCGTGAATCCAACGGCATACCGCTCGGTGACATCGCGACGGAGAGCGAGGATCAGCTTTGCCAGTCGATGCCACCTGGAGTTTGCGAGCATGTCGGATCGGGCGGAGTTCAGGCTTACGGCGCGGGCACGACATCGTTCGGGGCCATCCTGGCCGGGACGAGAACTCTGTTCGATTGGTGGGTTCGCGGGCGCGAGAAAGTCACCATGGACGAAGCCGAGAGTCGTGCTTCGGTCTGCGCAAATTGTCCGTGCAACCAACCAATTACGGGCTGCGCGGCGTGCAACTCCGAGGACCTACGCGGTCTCATCACGCAGTTCGTTGGGGGCGAGAAAACGACCAAGGACGATTATCTGCACGCTTGCACAGTGTGCGGGTGTGGCTTAAAAGCTAAGATATGGCTTCCACTCGGCCTGCTCAAAGGCCACATGTCCAAAGAGGTCCAGGCCGCGTTTCCAGCTTGGTGCTGGATGAGTAAATGAATCCTGACCGCGTAAGCACGAACGTCCTCCAGCTTGAGACTCTGGGGGACAACTCGCAACCGCCCACGACGCGTCTCAAAGACGCACGTACCGCACGTATACTCGCGGCTGGGCTTATGGACGATAACCGCGAACGTGCTTACCGCGACACGAAGCTGTGCGGGATGCGGGACGGCAATGCTCCGTTTCCACTGTCGGAGCTGAAAAAGCACGGGCAGGCATGGCGATCGAGTTTCAACCCGCGTGAAGGAAAAGCGCTGCTGTCCGCCGCCCTGACGCCGTATTACGACCTATTCAATTCGTCGTCGTTCTTTGCCCATGTCACGCTCGATTATGCTGACCCAGCCACGAGAGACATCGGGGAGCGTTGGAACCAAATTATCACGGAAGAGTTCGATTACCTTTTGCGTTCATATGAAGGTTTCGAGTTCAACATGCAGGCGATGCTGCATGATTTCATTTTCTTCGGAAAAGGGTTCCTGCTATGGCCGGATAACAAGGATTGGCAGTTTAAACATATCCCGTGCGGTCGAGTACTGGTCCCGGACGACACCGACGCGTTCAGCGGGAACCTGGACGTGATTGTGATTCGGGAACGTCTGACCGAAGTCAAACTCTGGAATTGGATTCGAAACAAATCCCAAGCTGTGGATATGGGCTACGACGTGGATGAAGTGGTTAAGGCCATTGAGAGCGCGACGACGACACAGCCGGATACGGCATGGGATTACCAGTATTACCAGCAACGGATGAAGGACCATGACGTGTCCTATTCCACTACGACGCCCAATGTGAAGGTGGCACATGTGTACGTCAGGGAGTTTGATAACACAGTCACGCACGCGATCGTGCCTGAAGATCAGTTGCGCCAATATCTCAAGGAGGGCGACGATGCCGAAGAGGAATATCTGTTCATCAAACGCGGGCAGTACGAGAAGTTTTCGTCGCTCATTTCGACGTTCTTTTTGGAAGTTCTGGATGGGTCGTGGAACGGGATGACTGGCCTTGGCCAGGATTGTTATGCCGCTGTCGAGGTCAAGACTCGGATTATCAATAAAATGGCTGACAACGCTTTCATGCGTGGCGACATCATCATTCAGCCCAACTCTGCTGCGGCCCAGAACAAGATCAGCATCACGATGACAGGCGGGCTTACGATTCTGCCGGCGGATTATACCGTGCATCAGTCCACGATCTTTGGCGATATGCAGGGGTTGATTCTCGCGGACCAAGTGCTCAGCCAAAAACTGGCCCAAAACACTGGCGTGTACAAGCAGGCGATTGAACCCCGACAGAAGGGGAACCCTCCGACGGCCCGCGGAGAGGAGTTGCGTTACCAGAGCCAAGCCGTCCTGTCCAACTCTCAGGTGGGAAGGTTCTACGTCCAACTCGATCGGCATTACGCGGAGCTTTACCGGCGCGTGGTGAATGAGACGCCATACGACGACGACAGCGCGAATATGGCGAAGGACTTCCGGGACGCCTGTAAGCGTCGTGGCGTTCCACTCTCCGCCATGAAGAAAGTCAAATGCGTGAAAGCCTTCCGAGCGCTGGGCAACGGCTCATTCGTGATGCGCCAGGAAGCGACCGAGGCGCTCGGCAAGGTTTCCCAGATGTTCCCCGAGTCTGGCAAGACGAAGTGGCTCAAAGATTATGTCGCCGTCCACTCGAATCAGACCACAGCCGAACGGTACGTGCCAGAGGAAGCGATCAGCCAACTGCCGAGTGATCAGCAAGAGACAGCCATGCTGGAGAATGTCGCGATCAAAATCGGCGGGGCTGGGGCGGTCACATGGACACCGACTCAGAACAGCGTCATTCATCTTCAGGCGCACCTTCTCGCAGGATCACAAGCGGTGGCGTCGCTCCAGCCTCAGCAGGGCCAGCAACCTCAGCACATGCCTGATCCGGCTGAAGTTGTGACTTTCATGGACGCGATCGGTCAGCATTGCGCCGTGCATCTTGACAAGCTCAAGGGCGACCCTTTGCACAAGCGCGAGTTTCAGCTTTTGGAACAGCAATGGAAAAAGCTCGGACAACTCACAGACCAACTCCGTGGACAGATCGACGCCGAACGCCGCAAAGCGATGCAACAACAGGCCGAGCAACAGAAGGCGGCGCAAATCGCACAATCCGTTCAGCAGGGCACGGACCCACAGACGCAAGTGAAGGTCGCGCAGGCGCAAGTGGACATCGGCATCAAGAAGGCCAAGGGCGCACAGTCCCTCAAGCTGAAGCAAGAAAGCCACGACCAGAAGATGGCTTTGAATGATCTTTCCGCTGCCGCGAAGATTCAAGCCGAGAATAACAAACCGTCTTGACAGGCGTGTTGCTCTGTAGTATTCAAACGGCATCGACTCTAAACGCTCTGGTCGGAAATGGTCAATCCGGCGCTGGTTCACCCGTGAACTTCCCCGCCCGACACCTGTAGAATCGCCTCGGGAATTATTCCCGATGGGCATGACCTTGCATCGTTGGGCGCAATCCCCTGAGTTGATCGACGAAGCCCGGCGCACGATGGCCAGCCCGCTGTTCGGGCACATCTTCAGCGTCATGTATAACGCGATGCCGCACGGATACCCGCTTCGGGGCCAGCCCGCGACGGACATTGGCGTGGCGATTGAGCTTGGGCGCAAGGAAGGCTACGCGGATTGCTTGAGCTTGCTCCGGTCTCTGGGCCATATCCTCCCGGCGCCTGAAGAAATACCCATGGACTTCGGGGCGGGTCCGCCGCCACAACGTGAATTATGACAACAAGGGTTGAATCACCTGAAACAGAGCGAGCCTTCTCCATTCAAATGTCGTCGCTCAGGACAGAGCCAATTTACAAAGGGAACTCCAAGATGGGTCTAGTGCAGATATTGGAAGCGCTGAAAGGCTTCGACGATTCCGGGCCAGTCTGGACTCTCATTGAAATTAAATGGCATGCGTCCTTAGCTGATCCCGACGTTGGTCACTATCATATCAAATTCACAAGAACCGGATCACAATATGCCAAAGACAATCCAAGCACCTGACACCACCAAAGACGACGAACCCACGCCAGACGCTCTTTCGATCGAAAGCCTCAAACAATACGAGGATCAGATCGAAGATTTCCATCGTGAGTTGACCAACAAAAAGCCTCTCGTACGCGCTGACAAGAAAGCTACGGACAAAGCGGTTAATGTGACTCCGAACCGGCTGGACAGAATCACGAACGAAAAGCCCGCTGAACCTGCCGAGCCCGTTACGCCTACGCCTATCGTTGATGACACGCCGGATGGCCTGAGCGAGAAGGGCAAAGTTGACTGGCAGCTCTTGCGCGACAAGCACAAGGCTGAGACGGACAAGCTCTCTGCCGAATTGAAGGCGCGCAATGAGGAGCTGACCCATTTCAAAGCACACACGCCTTCGCTGGAAATGGAGCGCCTCAAAAAGGAGCGAGACGAACTTTCTGATCAGGTTCGTATCCTGAATGTCGTCGAGCACCCAAAGTTCAAAGCGTACTTTCAGGAAAAGGCCAACGGAATTCTGAAATCTGCCAAGGCTGCGGTAGGAGAGGAGAATGCGACGAAGATTGAGCGCCTCCTTGCTGCACCGGACAGCGACGACCGCTCCAATGCCATCGACGCCATCATGGATACGCTGGGGCCGTCACGGGCAACGCGTCTCGCCAACTGCGTGGCCAAATGGTCAGACATGGAAGATGAGCGCACGACGGAGATTGGTCGGGCGCGTGACAATTACAATATGCTTCAGGAACAGCAGAGGACTCAACAAGATCAGGTGCGAGCTAAGTACAAAACCGCATTTGAGCTGGCCATGGCCAAGGCGTCTGATCCCGCAGAAGGATTGGCCCCGTTCCAGACCCGCGCTGATGACCATGAATGGAACCAAGGCGTCGAGAAGCGCAGGGCTTTGGCGAATGCGATTTACTCGTCAAACCTGCCGCCCGAAGATTTGGCAAAGGCGAGCCTCTGGGCCGCGGCTGGTCCTGCCTTGGCCGAGAGCGCGGCTGCCGTACTCGAGCAATTGTCCAAAGTGAAAGCCGAACTGGCCAGCGTCAAAGGCGCGACGCCATCCCCGGGTTCCGGGAAGATCGAGACGAAAACCGACACGAAGAAGTATGAAGGACCGGATGGCGTCATCAATTCCATCATCGACCAGGCACGTGCTGCTGGGCTGAAGGAATATTGACCGTGCGAGCGGCTGACCGACCAAGGGCGGCGGACCTGTTTTCAGGGGCTGGCGGTGCAGCTATGGGCATGCACCGCGCAGGCTTTGAAGTCGAGGGATGGGACAACCGGCCTCAGAAAAACTATCCGTTCTAATTCAACCTTGGCGATGCGCTGGAAGCCGACCTTTCAGGCTTTGATTTCGTGTGGGCCAGTCCGCCGTGCCAGGCCTACTCAAAGGCTTCTCGGGCAAGGCGGAATCTTGGCCATTCCTACCCCGACTTGATGGCCGCGACCAGGTCAAAGCTAGAAGCGTTTGGCGGTCCATACATTATTGAAAACGTGCCCGGCGCTCCCATGCGCTGCGATATTATGCTCTGCGGTTCTATGTTTGGGTTGAAGCTGGTCCGTCATCGGATTTTCGAGACGAATATCGGGCGACTAATAATGACCCATCCCTGTCAGCATCCAGAGCTTGCCGTGTGCGTCGTTGGAAACGGAACCCCAACCTGGGTGCGGGATAAAAACGGAGGCAAGGGGTTTTTGATCGAAGACTGTCGGCGCGCTATGGGGATCGATTGGATGAACAGGAATGAGCTTTCTCAAGCCATCCCACCGGCCTATTCCGAATTTCTCTGCCGCCAAATCCTGAAGGCAATCACCCAATCCGCATGCTTGTCGTAGTGCCATTCTTCGACGGTGACGTGGACCGCCAAATACGTAACCTAGAATGGGCCATTGAGCTTGATGGCGATGTCCCGTTCGCCGCGTTGCTCTCGTGCGAGAGAGGCATGTCCGAAGCTCCCAAGGCCATGATCAGGAGTTTGGCCAATGACTATTTCAGGACCGTCAAGACACTTGAATACGATGCCTTCGAGGGAAACACCAAATGGCCTGAACCACAGAATTGGGCTTGGCAAGCTGCGGCCCGCTACGTGCACGCCAATCTCAGGGACTCATGGTATTGGTGGGAGTCTGATGTCGTGCCGTTGAAGCCTGGATGGATCACTGAGATTGAGGATGAGCATAAACGCGGTGCAAAATTGTTCACCGGCAACCTCGTGCCGCCCGGCGAGCATATCAATGGCGCGTGCGTCCTGCCGTGGAACGTCTGCGATTACAGTTCAAACGCTTTGTTCTGCCGGCAAGCGCCTTGGGACCGCGTCGCCGGTGCGGAGATCGTCCCGACACTCACTCATTCAGCCAATCATTTCATGCAGCATGTGTGGCAAGTGAGCGGTAAACCGCCGACATTCCCAACGTGGCAATCTGTCGAGTACATCGTCAGCCCTGACGCGGTTGTGTTCCATCGGTGCAAGGATGGCACGCTGATCGATCGACTCCGGGAGAAGCGGGCCAGTGTGGCCACCAAAATTGCCAAGGCAACTGTGGCCACCGGCCAGACCATGATTCAGAAGGCTGGCAAGGTGATTTCTGATTTGTTTCCCATTCGGACCAGGACCGAAACGGTATATGCCGACCCGCCCAGGGCCATCTGGAAAACGTCCCAAGCCAAACTGGTTCATGTCGTAGAGCGGCACGTAAGTGACGAATCGTACGGGCGCGTGATGCACGCATTCGATTCATGGATACCGCTTTACAAGAGCGGTGCTGCGCGACCGGTGCATGTGTGGCACCCTGACAGGCACTCTGGTCTGATCGGGGATGACCGAAAATTGACATACCTGAAGGACGTGCTCGTGGAGGGACTGACTATCGCTCAGGACAACGACTGGATCGTCTTGACCAATGACGACACGGTGCTGCACCCCAAAATCGTGGACCTGCTTCATGCCGTGAATGGGCAGATGGGCGCGGTATCATCTTTCAGGCTGAACTTCGTCGCGGGCGTCAGGCCTGATCTAGCAGAAAGTCCAGAGGAACTGGCGCGGCGTTACAAAAGCGATCTCGGGCGTGACCTGTTCGCTTTCAGGCCGGAATGGATCCGGTCCAACTGGGCGAGCATTCCTGATTTTCTTCTGGGCGAACAGGAGTGGGATATTGTGATGACGCTCATGATTCGGGAGTCCATCGGGATTCGGACGACGTACCATAATATTCTCACTACCATACCCGGCGCGGAATTGCCACTCGGATATGTGTTGCATGAGCCGCACTCACGGAAATGGCGCGAGACGCCCAATGACAATCCGGCCAAGCAATGGAACATGAATCTCGCCAAGGAATGGTGCAAGGCGAGAGGATACGATTACCCGCTGGTCGCCCCGCCATGAGAACGACAAGAAGGGGAAAAGACAGCCCAAGATCAGAACGCCCCTTTCTCCCCTGTTGCCAGGAGGAAAAGAGGGTAACCCTGAAGCTCTTTTCTAACGCGGCCTGCTTCAACCACATTCCGAATGTGATCCCTTTACCGCGGATAATTGTAAACAGAACCTCGCTTTTGTTTGCGCGGTGCTCGGTTTTCGCGAACCGCTTGCGGATTGATTAAACGTCTATGAACCGGTCAGTCGTGTCAATGAGCATATACGGAAAGGACCCCGTTTACCTGAGTGGCGCTCTGGCCAACGTCGAGCTTGCCCCGGTCATTTATCCCGGCTGGGACGTGATCGTCTGGGCTGACCGTGACGTGCCTCGCAAAACCCTTAACGCGCTTCGGGACTCTTGCGACCTCAAAATGCCACTTGAACGCGTCACGATGTTCACGCGCTTCCTCGTGAATGATATTCCTGACGTGGACCGCTATATCGTCCGTGACGCTGATTCCCGCCTGAACGAGCGCGAAGCCAAGGCCGTGCAGGAATGGATCGAGTCCGGCAAGAGCGCGCACGTGATTCGGGACCATCCTGGGCACAAACACCCCATGATGGGCGGCATGTGGGGTGCCGTGAAGGGTGCTATCCCGAGCATGCTGACGCTGATGAAGGACGTTAATGTGGAGAGCCGAGAGTACATGGATGATCAGCGGTTCCTTTGGGAAAAGGTGTGGCCAATGATCAAGGGCGACTGCCTCCAGCACGATTTCTGCGGCCAATGGACGGGGGCGCGTCCGTTCCCGGCCAAGATGGGGGATTTTCGGTTCATTGGTGAGAGGTTCAGTCAGGACGATGAGCCGAATGGTTACGATTGGCAGAAGCGCATAAACTTTCTCACGACATGAGTGAAAGCCTTTACATTTTGTGGCACGGCGGTCTCGGAGATGCGCTCATCTGCAACTCACTTGTCCGGCACTTCGCCAAGGACTTCAACGTCTTCGTTCCCGTTAAACACAGAAATGTGCCGAGCGTGAATTTCCAATTCCGTGACGATCCGAGAATCCAGATCATCCCCGTGGACGACGATCAGCAGGCTCGCGATATTGCCGAAGGCCGGGACAAGCATAAGCTCAAGACCTTGAGGCTCGGCCTTCACGGCGAGGGCTTCGACATTGATCATTGGGACACCGATCTATACCGCATGGCAGGCCTTCGGCCTGAGCTTCGGTGGGAGGGGTTTCATGTCGTGCGTGATCCGCATAGGGAAGTTAAGACGCTGGATTATCCCTACGTATTTGTGCACGATGATCGCACACGATGTTTTTTTATCGACCCTGAAAAGTTGCCGGATATTCCTGCGGTCTTCGCCCATAAGTCCGCGACGATTTTCGACTGGTGTGCGGTCATTGAGAACGCCACGGAAATTCATTGCATCGACAGCGCTTTTCTTTCACTTGTGGACCTGATGTCGAAGGTGAATGCTAAACGACTCGTGTTCCACAAGTACGCGCGTCCGGGTGGCAGGGAACCTACAAAGCTCAGACGGCATTGGGAAATTCTTGAATGAAAATCACCATCGTAACGATCGCCCTCGACGCCATGCCCTTCGTGACGCTCCATTACCCAGAATTTCGCAAGCTCAAGAGCGACTGGGAATGGCTCGTGGCGGAAGGTGTCGCCGCGCCTGTGTTGGACACATCATGGGTCTCGAAGATGGCCCCGCGCCTGTCTCAGGACGGCACGACAGAATACCTGGATTCCGTGCGTGCTTTCGACTCGCGTGTGCATGTGTTCAGGCGATCCGAATGGCCAGGGAAAGCGGCCATGTTCAACCGAATTCTGGAGACAATTTATGAACCCACAATTCTCCTCCAAGTCGATAGTGACGAGTGTTGGACCGCTGAGCAGATTGAGGCGTTGGTGGCGATGTTTCAGCGCGACAGATCGAAGAACTCCGCGTACTTTTACTGTCGCTATTTCGTCGGACGCGATCTCGTTATTGCCACGCGCAACGGCTTTGGTAACCACACTGAGTACGAGTGGTTGAGAGCCTGGCGCTTTGTCCCGGGTATGCGCTTTGAAAGACATGAGCCACCGGTCATTGATGGATTGACGCTGAATCCATTCACGCATGCCGAGACGGAATCGGAAGGCATCGTATTCGACCATTTCGCCTACGCCACAGAGGCTCAGGTGAGATTCAAGCAGGAATATTACGGCAGCCACAATAACCCCAAGGGCCATCTTTACACCGGGCTCGTGGACAAATGGCGTGCACTTCAAAACGTCACGAAGTTCCCCGTGAAGCTGAAGGATTACTTCCCTTTCGTGGATGAGGAGTGTCTCGTGGATCGTGTTCAATGATGATCTCTCCGACTCTTTTCGAAAATGGCTCGATCAGCGGGCCATCCTTTCCTCAGTCTCTTCCTTGCGAGGGAAATAGGCTTTCCAAATCGTTCGCAAATCTCAATCAGCGTAGTGGTAACTCCACCAATGGTGACCATGACATTGTTACGCTTATTCCGGCATTGATTTTTAATCGTATCCCACTTCACGTTTGCGGGTTCATAGTTGCCGTCATTCTTGATTCTCTCCAAGGTAAGCCCATCGGGAGGCTCTCCCATATCTTCAAGCCAATTAGTGAACACCTTCCAACGATCACAGACCGTAATTCCCCTGGCTCCATAACGCTCGAAATTGATGGAATGGGGATTGCAACAACGCTCAATCATATGGCGCCAAACCCTCATAGCTTTGGAAACATGGCCACCCCTAGAATGTCCATGTTTAAAATTGGACTTCTGCCTCATTTCAACTCCTAGGCACCCGCATGAACGAACAGCACCCCGTTTGAGGTTGTTATTTGTCACGATGTGTTCCTTTCCGCAATCGCACACGCAAACGCTCCTGGCCCCGACTTGGCCACTCGGATATACCATGGGCGGGGCAGCCGAGATGACTTTTAATCTGGAAAAAACAGAACCGACAGGCAAGACTTCATTGGGCATAACGATGATCGCAACTTTGTTGTGTCAAGTGGTGGGCGTCCGGCGACAACCGGCGCTCACTGCAACCATCTTACGGACCTCTTCGGGAACTGCAATCCAATAATGTGACTCACAGACTGTTAGTGTTCTCAGTAGCCTATTGGAGAACCAAAGAAATGGCGAACCTCCACCATAACGGAATGTGCGGCTTAGTGGCGTGGAAGGAACGCGCTGAGAGACTTTTTTCTCCAATTGGATTATTCGCCTCAAGCGGCACATATTCCGACCCCGCATTTAATCCGATTCCAGACGTTCCAGTAATAAATGCTGGTGTCGAATGGGACTCCGAATTTTCTGGCCATCGGCGGCATTATGGCAAAGCGGCATTCACTGCCGGGTTTGCATTTGCGGCTAATCGCGGGACTGAATGGGATATCCTGATTCATTATGATCATGATGCTTTTATTGGTGATATCAATTTAGATTCGCTCATCCGGGAATTTTGGGATCGCCCCGAGATTCTGTGTTGCTCGCAGACCTGTGGAAATCCCGAAGGTCCGTTAACTCTGATGAAACACTCAGCGGTGTGCCGATTGCTTCATTATCGCCAGTATCCAAACCTACACGATCCCGAAGAAGAGATAACGCCTGTATGGGACCAGGAAATGGGATATATTTTCCGCGGCGGGCGTTGGTGGAATCCTTGGCCAGACTTCAAGGACCCAATCCATATTGGACGTGACCATGATCAGTACGGCTGGAACGAGATGTTGACATGGCCTATGGTCGTGAAACCGACCGAAGCATTCGCCCGGATTTACACAGAAGTCAACTCATGCAAAACGAAACCGTATCGTCCTTAGGCCAAATCTGCGAAGGCACGCCATTCGGCGATCTCCTCACGGGACTGGCCCGGAAGGCCGAAACGATCGTCGAGCTTGGAACCTGGCATGGCCAAGGGTCCACGCGGTGCCTCGCCATGGGCATCGAGCTTCCCGACCAGCGCTTGGTCTCGGTCGAGATTGACATGGGCCTCTTTGATGAGGCGTTACGAGCCTGGGCAGGTTACGATCAGATCACGCTCCTTTGTGGCAGGATCGCACCAGACGATGGCTTTGAGCCTTACGCACACCCGGGTGGTGAGGAGATGCGCGGTCCGCTCGGATACGACTTTCTCCGTGGCCAGTTCATGGCTGCGCCGAATGTCTTGGCTGATTTACCGATGCATATCGACTTGCTCCTGCTCGACGGTGGGGAATGGTCGAGCAGTGCTGAGATGGACATCCTGCTGCCGAGATGCGACATAATCGCGTTGGATGATACGCATCCTGCGCGTGCGCACAAGAACGTCAGAAACCGAAATCTGCTCATCGAAAAGGGATGGCGCGTCATCGCTGATGATCTGGACGACCGAAATGGATGGTGCGCTTTCCGGCGGCCCGACGCGCTGGACGCGGCAATCGACGATGTAAATTTCACACACCCCGCATGAACCGACGATCATTCCTGTTAAAAATCCTGAAGGCGGCAGTCGCGCCAATGATTCTGCCCGGAGCGCTGCTCTACGCACGCAACTGGATCAGAACCGGAGACATTATCGTGCCACGCGATGGGCTTACGTCCGCGGTCGTGGAGGAGTTCAGGACGTACCTTCTCATGCCCGGTTTTCCGCAATCGCCTTGGCTTGAAATTCAGACCAGGGCATGGCCTCATGGGATGGGAGATATTATGAGGCCAATATTGAGTTACACGTCCACGAATGGGAGATGGCATGCAATCTAACGGCGAACAATCCGCCAGGATAAACGACTTGGCTGTTCAGATCATGGAGAGCAAGGAGGCGTGGCTCTCTGGCCAGATCAAGGAACGTCTGCCCGCCAAGGTCTTCGAGCAAGTCACGACGAATCCTGGATTGGCCAAGCATCTCCTTGAAGAACTCAAGATCCACATTCGGGAATATCCCGACCGCAGCGAACTGTGGCAGGACAAGGTGATGCTCAGCGTGTTCCGCATTGTCACGCGCAAACCATGAGCCCTGAGCCATTCTATTGTGAGGACGGGATCACGATTTATTGCGGCGATTGCCGCACCATTTTGCCGTCGCTTGGGAAGTTTGATCTGCTGTTGACGGACCCGCCTTATGGCATTTCTGCAGATAAAGGAATGGCCAAAAATAATGGCCAATGGGGTTTCCGAAACTATGGTAAAACGGATTGGGACGCCTCGCCATGTGATGAAGCCGTGATTGTTCTCATGCGGCAAGCTGCTCAATATCAAGTCATTTGGGGTGGCAATTACTTTTTACTTCCGCCTTCTTCCTGCTGGCTTGTATGGAACAAAATGCAACGCAACTTCGATTTTGCGGACGCAGAGATGGCGTGGACCAACCTGAAAAAGGCGGTCCGAGTTTTCGACTTTTCTCGTGGCCAACTTCTGCAGGATGGGAAGGTGCACCCCACCCAAAAACCGCTTTCGCTGATGACGTGGTGCCTCGGCCAGGTCCCAGAAGCCCAAACCGTACTGGACCCTTTCATGGGCTCAGGAACAACCCTTGTGGCCGCTAAACTTAAGGGCCTTAGAGCCACCGGAATTGAGATCAACGAGGAGTATTGCGAAATCGCCGTTCGCCGACTCGCCCAACGCATCCTAATCCCGGCTTGATAGGCCCGATAATGCTGTTACCGTTGCCTAAATGGCGCTGAATCTCCAAGCCAACCTCCGTGTCGAGGCGAACTGTTGGGTCTTCGAGACAGTCGCCAAGATGAGACTCAGCCCGAACCCGAACAATCGAGACATCGGATTTCTCCTTGGCGGCACGGTGGCTTTCGATAACACGGTCTTTGGAATGTTCGGCTACGATCCCACGTCCAATGCCCCGGACAACGGCACAACCATCATTGCCAGCCCTTACCCTGTTGGCCGCTGGATCAAACTTCTCTAATTGTGCCTGAGGTGATTTTTAATAAAAGGCTCGATCCAGACCCCTGGATCTTTGAGACGATCGCGAAGATGCGTCTCGGTCCTGATCCGGTGCATCTCGCCATGGGCGTGCTCCTCGGATCAGTCGCGGCGTACGATGGTGTGCTGAATGGGGTCTATTCCTACGACAAGAATTCCGTGCTTGCGGATAACGGCACGAGCGTCATAAAACCGACAGCAGTGACCGGAGCCGGGCGCTGGCGTCAGGTGATCTATTGCCCACCATGCCCAGACGTTTGTGCGCCATGGGCGGGTGATCCCGTTGATGGCGCTTCCTTCTCAGCTCGATTCCGTATCGGCGCGACATCTTCCAATTTCATGTCAATGGCAAACGATAGCGCCTTGCCAGGACCATTCATGCCCGCAAACACGTCATTCACGATCGGGGCCTTTGTGTGGATGAATCAAGATCTTGCCGCGTCGGACTTGATTGCGAGATGGACGGGTGGTGGAAACGAGCAATTTCTGCTAGGATACGACGGATCGGACAACACGTTTTATTTCAACATCATTGACGCCGGTGGCTCCGCTTCTGGCGTGGTAAAAACAGCCCCAGTTAATCTCAACACGTGGTACCTGGTCGCTGCATCCTTTGACGCGCTCGGTCAGAAGCTGAGAATCTGGCTCAACGGTGTACAGACAAATATCGTCCATTCAGCAGGAATGAGGGGAGTCGGCGCGGGTCTGCTGTTGGGCGCGCGAGGCGGCGCGGGCACAGTCTTCGATGGCAGACTGGAAACCGTGTGGGTGCATCGCGGAACCGTGTGGACGGACTCAATGATGGTGAAGCTTTTCAATTCTGGAATCGGAGTGCGAGATAATCGCTGGTTCCACTTCGGTCTTCCGATGCCGACCGTCATGTACGAGTTCGAAACGGCGAGCAACATGGGATACAACTCCCTGAAAGATCCGGCATACGATCTGGTGAACAGCAACTCGGCTGACGGATTGGCCGGACTCGTGACGCAAACTACGGGACTGCCTTACTCGTAAATTTCCGCTTGCACTTCTGACGCGGTTCGGATAGGTATTTGGACATCGACGATGGACCGCCGATGAAAGTGATTCACTCAAATCTTAAAAACAATAGCTCGTGTCGTCGGGGTTTCGTCTTAGCGCCAGCTTCGATCTTTCCCTGCGGTCCAGCGCGGGCTATTGCTTTTAAGGCTTGAATGGACAATTCCAAATCGGTTTCCGGTAAATGGCACGGTACTCCCGAGCAGGCATTCGGGAGGACTGGAGCAATTCTCAAAGAGTTCATATCCCAAGGCGAAATCTCTGGTCCGGCCTTGCAGGAGGTTCATGAACGTAAGCTGTGGAAGTTGCATTACGCCAGCTTTGACGAGTACCGGGAAAAGTATCTCGGCATTAGCAAAACTAAGACCTACAGACTACTTTCAGATCATAAGTTGCTTCTTGAACCTCCCCTATGCCAGGACAAACCGATTGAACCAAACGTTCCGAAAAAGAACGCCTCTGATGCCACTAATAAGGGGAACTCGAATGCGTCCCCTATGCCTCTCAAAACTGAGAAACATAGGGGGAATGGCAAAACAGATCAAAACATAGGGGAAGACAATCCGACCAAGATCATAGAATTGGATGCTTCTGGATACCCAATTCCAGAAGAGGCCTTGGAGTTCTGGCACCGCTCGCAAGATGTCCAGGACCTGATGACTGCGGTGTCTAAGGCCAAGACAGCCATTGAGAACGCTAAAAAGGCTGATGATCCACTCTTCCGGTGCGTGTCTCCAGCCGCGATTGATCACCTCTCAAGGGCATATCAATATCTGACTGATGCCAAACCGTATGCGGTCTGTCTTTACTGTCAGGGGCACTACAGAATGAACAAAGGGTGCTTAAACTGCAAAGGCGTTGGGCTTGTCTCAAAATTCTCCTACGAGAAGAATGCGCCCGAGGAGCTTCGCATCATTCGTGAGCGCGCAATTGAGGCAAAGCAATGAATCCGTTCCAGCTTCGGGATTATCAGGTCACATGTTCTGAAAAGATTAGAGCGGAATGGGCCACCGAGAAGTCAACACTGCTGGTGCTGTACACAGGTGGAGGCAAAACCATAATCTTTGCCGATGTTATCGCAAAGATGCAGCCTAAACGTGCGTTGGTTATTGCTCACCGAGAAGAATTGGTTCGGCAGCCATTCATCAAGATTACAGCCACAACCGGACTCGAATGCGGCATCGAAATGGCAGGCGAAAGCGTATCCATGGATCATGCCCTGAACGGATTCGACAATAACTTCCCTGTCGTTATTGCTACAGTTCAGACTTTGAACGCCGGATATCGTGGTCGGAAACGCATGAGCAAGTTCAAGCCGGAAGACTTCGGCGTGCTGATTATCGACGAAGCCCATCACGCAACCTCGAAAAGTTACCGAGATGTGATCAATTATTTCCAGCAGAACCCCGACTTGCGAATCATGGGGTGTACCGCGACGCCCACCCGGTTCGACAAGGAATCACTCGGACAAGTGTTCACCAGCGTCGCTGCGGATTACCCCATCCTGACCGGGATTCAGGATGGTTGGCTTTGCGACATCACTCAACAATTTGCGAGTGTGGCCGGATTAGATTATTCACATATCAGGACAACATCAGGGGATCTCAACAGTGGAGATCTTGCCGCTGTGATGGAAGCTGAGTCCAACATTGTTGGCGTATGCCAGCCGTCTCTCGAAGTGCTATTCGCGTTGCCTCCGCATACACTCGATTCCACTCCGGTTCCTCAATGGAGAGATTACTTGAGAGCGCTAAACCGCCTTCCGCGTAGAGCGATAGTATTTACAGCATCGGTCCTGCATGCGGAGCTTTGCTGTAATATCTTCAATCGTGTCTTTCCTGGGATGGCTGAGTGGGTCTGCGGGGAAACGAACAAAGACAAACGGAAACAGACATTGGAACGCTTTTTCAATGGCGAAACGCGTGTCGTAATGAACTGTGCTGTATTCACCGAGGGATTCGACGACCCCGGCGTAGAGGTCATCATCATGGCCAAGCCGACGAAAAGCGCCGCTCTTTATCAGCAGATGGTCGGGCGCTCGACAAGGCCGCTGCCCGGCGTCGTGGACGGACCAGACTTGGACACGCCAGAGAAACGGCTGTCGGCGATTGCGGCCAGCGCCAAACCGTTCTGCCGAATAATAGACTTCGTCGGAAACAGCGGCAAACACAAGCTGGTAACTTGCATGGATATTCTGGGCGGTAAAGTCAGCGATGAGGCGAGGGCATTCGCTATCAAAAAAGCTCAGGAAGAAGGGAAACCTGTCCGTGTTTCGCGGACTTTGGATAAAGCCGAAATCGCACTGGAACAAGAGAGACTCAAGAAAGCAGAGCAAGTGAGACTCCAGGAAGCGGCAAAGCGGTCTCATTTAGTGCCTCGCACGAATTATTCCATCCATTCAGTCGATGCTTTCGATGGATTTTCAAAGAGCGCGGCGAAACCTATGCCGTCGTCTTCTGGAAAAGTCCCTGCCACCGGACCTCAGAAAGACCTGCTCCGAAGGCACGGAATCAATCCTGACAAAATGTCGAAAGGTCAGGCTGGAGCGATTATCGGGAAACTCAGCCGAAAATGGAAATGAAAGGCAACAGATGACTGAAGAAGAATACCGAGCAAATCCGAAGCCGCTGGAACCAACAATACTTCTATATTTTATCCCGAACGTGGAGCAAGTGGAGGCACACTACGAGGCTTTCGCTAAACATTGGGAGGAATCTGGTTTGTCTCGAATTTTTGGGTACACCCAAACGTGGGGATCTTCTTGGGATGAGTGGATTCTTCAGGCGGACTCCGACGCCTGCGATCGGATGATAGACCGAATGGAAGCCAATGGTTTCCTTGATGACGATGATGACTCCATGGATCAAAGTTACTAAGCATAACCCGTGTCCCGTTTGCGGTCGTCCAGACTGGTGCGCGATCGGCCAGAAGTTCGTAAATTGCATGCGCGTTCAATCGGAGAAAGAAGTCCACAATGGCGGGTGGCTGCATCCACTCAACGGCGATCACGCTCCAGTCAACCTGACACCCCCCAAGCCTGAGCCTCCAAAAATCAACGCAACGTTCCTCATGGAACAATTCGCCATGGACACGCCTCGGGATGCGATCGAAGACTTGGCGTCGAGTCTTGGCGTCTCGATCGAATCCTTGGAAGCAATGACCGCCGCATGGGCTGCGCCTCATCACGCCTGGGCCTTCCCGATGCGTGATGAATGGGGAAATCCCTGCGGCATCCGGTTGCGGGCCGACAATGGCCGAAAATGGGCTGTGACGGGTTCGCGTCAAGGCATCTTCCTGCCGCATACCCAGAGCAACTGCACAGCGCTGGTTTGCGAAGGACCCACTGATTGTGCCGCGGCGTTGACGCTCGGATTCTGGGCTGTTGGCCGGCCAAGCTGCAATTGTGGCGAGAATGAGATACGCCTCGCGTTCAAACGCCTGCATATTCAGCAAGCCGTAATCGTGGCGGACAACGATGCACCGGGGTTGAATGGGGCGGAGAAAATCTCCATGCGCCTTGGCGTCCCAACAGTTACTTACGTTCCACCGGCCAAGGACCTTCGGCAATTTTTGCAGTTCGGGGGAACAAAAGCTCTGATCGAATCGAGCATCAAATCTTTGGTCTGGTCGATTCCTGGTTGACGGGACTACGGTTTAATCTCTGGTCGTCTTAAACCACGGATTGGCTTGGCGAAATGACCAGTCTCGCCGAGAACCGTGACCATTCTATTGTTCCGTTTGTTCCCAGCCTGCGCCCATCGGTCAGCCCATTTTACATTCCCGGGCTCATAGTTTCTGGCATTGTCCTTCCTCTCCATGGTCATGTTCGGGGCTGGGGCCACTCCGACATAAGTCAGGAACGCATCGAAGCAATGACGCCATTCCTCGCAAACCCCGATCCCTCTCGCGCCGTAATGTTTAAAGCATTTATCGTTCGGATTGTAACACCTTGAGAGCATGTTCCTCCAAGCCTTGTAGGTCTTGGACATCTTGCGGTTTACGCTGTGACCGTGGACGTAATTGAAGTGACGCGGTTTTGGACTTCCCTCTGGCTGATTCTCAGGCAATAGTTCGGCAGGCATGACGATGATCCTTTCATTGTTGTGTTGAGCGGCTGGGCATCAGATTTAAGCTCTGATGCTCGCCGCGATATTGGCCTGTTTCCCGACCAAGCGCAAGTTTTGTTTGACAGACCTAATCTTCAGTAGTAGTTAAGCTAATAGCTGAGTCGCAAAACAAATTGGGTCCACGGGTGGATGCCCTACCACCGCGATCAAACAGCACGCTGCTCAAGTAGTTAGAAGCCCTGGCAGCGGACTTCAAACCGGTTCTCAACAATCAACCTTGTACGCTAATGGCGTTCATTGTATATAGTTAATAACAAAAGGTTTACTTATAAGCTGTCAAGCCATAATTGACATTCTCGCACGCGAGACGGGGCGGTTCTCGACCATGATTTATGATCGAGTGTTCCCCTCCTCGCCTTGGATCGGTTTGGTGCGCCGGGATCAGTGGCAAGCTGGCATGGGTGAAATTCTCACGAATCTCACTTATGAACGCTCCGCCCCGACCGATGCCGTGCCGACGTGGACGAATGTTGCCGTGGAAAGCGGCGCGGAAGGGGGCGCATGTTTGCCGCCAGTACAGAAGATTGCGATCGGATCGACCAATCGCACATATCAACTCCAGCGCCGAGCCCTAGAAGGGCCGGACTTCTGCGTGGAGGAAATCCGGTCAGTGTTCGCCCTGCGCGATCAACTCGACAAAATCATCAGCGTCCTCTCCGAATACGCCAAGCTGGAATGGGAAATCAGGTATCGGCATGAGTACCTTAGGCTGGTGGCCCTTAAGGTGGTCATCCGCCAGAGCGGCAATGTCGAAGGGACCGGAGAAGGGTGGCCAGCGTCGTGCGCCACAGCCCAGCTCAGCCAGGGCGTGCTGAACCGATACGGTGTCAGGTTGCGTCGGAACGGGGCGAATATGTCCGCGCTCGGCAAGCAGAACGGGGCGGGGGTGCTTACACTGATTGCTTCTCAGGAAACGATCGACGCTTTGATATTCCAGGACCCTGAAATTCGCCAAGACTTCCGATGGGGTCGGCCTTCGGAGCTTCTTGGCCAGTATGGCGTCGAAGGCACTTACCGCGGGTTTTACCACATCATCGACGAGTTCCCCATCCGTTACACCTGCTCAGGTGGCGTGTACACGGAAATTGCTCCGTTCGACATTGAGGCGGCCACGAAGGGCAATCGTGCGATCGTGCGGTCGGCTTGGAATTCGGCCACGTCGGAAGTGTCATACATCTTCGACCCGACTGTGTTTACGAGCTTGATTCCGGACACGATCACGAATCCGCACCCGGACTTCAAGTTTAGCCCGGTGAATTACACGGGTAAATTCATGCTGCGTAATATCCCTGACCGTGTGTGCAACCCGGACCAGACGATCATGTATCACCGGGCGATTCTGGAAAGCGCCAGCCAGCCGGTTCACCCCGAGCGCGGAGTGGCATTCAATCACCTGCGTTGTGACGCGCCGATGGCGTTGCGCGATCGTTGCGACAGCTAACCTGAAAGGATAATATGCCAGCTCAAAATACCTTCAGTCCATTCGGTCCGATTGTCAGGACAACGGACGCAACGGAAACCACACTCGGCTACCATCAGTTGCTGCCGAGTCGGGTTTATCTCATTACGGCGGCCATAACGGCGCTCAACGAGGATCTGACGCAAGCAGCGGGGTACGTCGTGCGCGCCACCTACGTCGTCAACGCGGCGGGGACCGTAACACTTGTGGGGTCAGTGACGGCAGTTTACACCGCGGAGAGCAATGCGGCGTGGGCCGCGACGTTCGACATCGCAGACAGCAAAACAGCCGCCCAGAACGGAACTGGCCCTTACGTGCGCTCTCGGGTGACGGGGGCTGCCGTGACGAACATCGTCTGGAAGGCTGACTACGCCATTCAAGAAACGGTGCTTGGCTCCCAAAGCTCGGGCGGGTAATGTGTGGAATCGCTCCGAAGAAATTCGGAGCGCGGATTGAAACGTTAAGCTCACAGCGTTGGTTTGTTCATAAGGGGGGCGGGCGTTCCTGCAAGGACGCTCGCCCTTTTCAGCATGACCAGCATTCCAGAAGTCCCTTGGGACGTGATCCGTGAAGCGCCTGGCATTGAGGCATGGGCGCGGCAGTTGGATAATTGGCTTCAGGAGAATCTTCCAGTCATCCCTGAGCCCTTCGAGCTTTCTCGGGACATTCAGGATGCACTTACGGGAAACGAGGGGCAACCGTCCATCACCAACCGGTTCGTCACCGAGGATGGGCTTAGCCAAGCAACGGCCACTATCATCAATAACACGACGGTGATCGTGGGTGGGTCAGTGCCGTTGACGACCAGGGGAGATCTTCTGACACGGGACGGCGCGGGGAATAATATTAGGCTCGGCATCGGGGCTGCCGGTAAGTACGTCCGCAGTGACGGGAACGATCCATCGTGGCAAACCATCCTTTCTGCCGACATCTCTAATAGCACTTTCGTCACGTCGGTCGCTGGCACGGCAACGCGAATCTCATCTTCTGGCGGACTCACCCCAACCATTGATCTCATCACCACGGCGGTTGCTGCCGCTACGTACGGTTCAGCAACTCAGGTTGGGCAATTCACGGTGGATGCTTACGGGCGGCTGGCGTTTGCCGCTAACGTCACGATCGCATTGGACGCCTCAGCCATCACGTCCGGAACGCTCGCCATCGCGCGCGGCGGGACAAACTCCGGGACTGCACTGGGCGCGTTCAACAACCTCAGCCCGCTCACTACACGCGGTGACATGCTCACCCGGGATGCAAGCAACAATATCAGGGTCGCCATTGGAACCGCTGGAAAATACTGGAGGACTGATGGCACCGACCCATCATGGCAAACAATCAGCACGGCAGACATTACCACCACGCTTACCGGCATCGTTCAGGGCACGGGCTCCGGCGCGCTCACCGGAATCACAGGCACGACCAATTACATTCCGAAGTGGAGTGCAACCGCGCCATACCTCACAGCAACCAGCAGAATCTTTGACAATGGGTCCAATGTTGGGATTGGCACGGCGCTGCCGGGTGCAGGCAACACGCTGCACATCGTGGGTTCTGGAGGTGAAAACGCTTCGTTCAGGATGACAGCTTATGGGGCAGACGCTTCGGTAGATTCCAGAATGCTGTGGCAGCGCGCCAACGGAACAGAGGCTTCCCCAACCATTGTTTCGTCTGGAGATAAACTCCGATTGATCTTCCAGGCTTATGATGGAGTATCATTTAAAGGACTTGCTGAGATAAGGGTAAATATAGACGGAACCCCTGCCGCCAACGATATGCCAGGGAGATTAGGTTTTTTCACCACCCCAGCCGGAAGTGTCAGTCAGCTTGAAAGACTGAGAATTGATAACGCCGGGGAGATCATCATTGCTACGGCGCTCCCGCTTTGTTGGGGCAGCAGCGGAGCCACCACGCCGGACTTGTTCCTTTACCGCAATAGCGCAAATTGGCTGGAGCAATACAACAGCACAAACAACCAAAGCTGGAGCCTTTATGGGACGCGGACAGATGCCTCGAATTACGAACGGCTCACCATTAAGCACAATGCCTCAGCAACCGGGATCGTGATCAGCACTGATGCGCTTGGCACCGGGACCAAGAGAGCCATCAACTTTCAGGATCAAAACACAAAGCTCGTGACGATCTTTAGGAGTACCGGCTGGACACTCCCAACCGGCACAGCGTCCAAATCTGGATTCGACACCTCGACCGGGACGCTGACTAATGTGCTTCAAACCATAAAGGCCATCATGGACCATCTGATGACGGGTGCAGGATTCTTCGGGACATAACATGACCGCGACTCTGCTTGGCGATATTCCAGCGAACAAGTCGATGGCCGTGGGGATTCTGTCGGTGCAAGCAAAGCGGGTCTCGACGGGAGCGTTACTGGCAGGCATCACGACGCTGATTACGGTAACATGGGATACGCCGTTTGCCGATGCCAATTACACATGCGCACTGACGATCAAAGACTCAACTGGGTCCAGCCTGGCGCTGTCGATCATTCATATCGAAACTCAAACCGCCAGCGCCATTACGGTGAGAATCCTGAACTCAGCGCTGATCACAATTACCGGAGAACTTCACGCGGTTGCCGTTCCCGATTAAAATGAGCATAAGAGCAGCAGAAAGCTTTGTCGGGTTGGAGGGTGAAAAGCCATCAACTGGAGCCCAGCCTGGAGACCTATGGTACTCTGAGGACACCGGGAACAGATATATTTGGGACGCGATTGGCATTTGGAAACCGCTCGGAAACAAGGAGCTTCTGGAGGCGTTGGAGCTTGACCGGATGCGTAAAGACTATGATAGCATGATGGTCGGCAATGGTGATCACTATGGATTTGAGATTCGGTAAAACAAAAGGACAATATGTTAAGTGAAGCATCGGTCGGTGAACGCAAACTCAGTCAGGGCGCTCAGGCCACGGAGAGGTTAGACCCAACCGCAGCGATCGTCGCCACTGATGCACATGGTCGTTACCGGGAATCGGCAAGGCTGGGGAGGCTATTTAACGCGAGTAATCAGGCGGCCCAGGCTGTTTCTGTCGCGCTAACCACAACCTATACCGGCCTTTGCATTTCCAACCCGGCAGGCAATACCAAGAATGCGTCAATGCTGGGTTGCTACTTTGCGCTTTCTGTGGCCCCGGCTGCGATCGCATCATTGCACCTGATCGGAGGTTATTCGGCGGCAGGCATCGTCACTCATACGGCAGCACTCGCGTCCCCTGGCATCCAAAGCGCTCTGCTCGGGGGGCTAAACTCAACCATGAAAGCGGACACCCAGGCGACGATTGTGAACCCAGGTTACGTCCTTCCGATTTGCAGCGGGTTCACTGCGGCGGCATTGCCATCAACATCTCCTGGGTGGATTGATCTCGCTGGCATCATCGAATTGGTTCCGGGCGCGTGGATTGCCATTGGAGCACTCACTGCGGTGACGGGTTTCGGAGGGTTTGTTTGGGAAGAAATCGACATCTAAAATATGAGCCTGCTCCACCAGAACTTCATCAGCAGATACCGTTTAGCGATTTACAATTACATGGCCGCACGAGATACGCTGGATTCTCTGAAGCGGGAATACGACGCCGGTGGGCTATCCGCGTCGCTTGACCAGACACTCGATTTCACCGGAGACAACGCCGAGATTCTAAAAGCAGATTTCGTGGCCGCCGTAGGCTCTGTCGCGGCAATCGAAAGCTTTATCGCTATAGGGTTTCACGATACGAATCTTTTCAAGGTCAAGCGCACCCAAAGCCTTTGAAAATCCGGCGCTCCAGGATTGATTCTATGATTGCCGCGCTTCAGCGCCTGGACGAACCGATCGTGCTCACGTCCGAGAGCAACGCGGACGGCAAAATGGAGACCAAGCGCATGGGCAGAGTCCACTTCGATCTCGTGACGAAGATTAAGCTCGGCCGGAACCTAAAACGGCTCAAGCTTGCTCAGGAAGAAATCCAGGACGCAAGAGACAAGGGTTTCAAGGAATACGCCTCTCCCAGCGAGAGCAACCCTGAGAAACTCGTGCTCAAGGGCGAGGAAGGCAAAAAGTTCCAGGTGGAAATGGCCGACCTGCTCCGCACCGAGGCCGACGTAGACATTGAACAAATTCAGGCGGACACGCATCTGACATCCAAGGATCACGCGATGATGATCGAGGTCATTGGAGAATTGTGGGACACGATCTTTGTGGGAGACATCAAGTGACTGAGTTTGTCAAACCTGCTAATTCTAACGGCAGATTCAAGCTGCTGAATTGGGGTCAAGTCGGAGGCGCGATTATCGCAGCCGCAGCGATTGGAAGCTTCGCTTCGTGGCGGGCAAGCGAGCGAAACAACATCGTGCTCAATAATTTTGTTGTCCCCAATCTCATGCCCAAAGGTGAGTTGCTTATCCAGATTGGGCAATTAAACAAGGACATTGCGGAAAACAAGCTGAAGATCCGGGAGATCGAGTTGTCCATGGAAAAGTTGAAGATCGGGAAATGAAACGAACTGCTAACGTTCTACTAATCGTTTTGACAATTAGTGTTTGTGGGTGCTCCTGGCACGCGCGAAAGCTCCTCAAGGTCGAGGAGAAGATTTCCGAGCGTGTCAAAGAGAACGTCCAGATTGCTGATGAGGCGCTCGATGCTCTGCCGCCTGTGCACCGGACTAGACAAACCGACATTGCATCTCAGGCCGTCCATGATGCCGCGGTGCTGACTGGTTACCCGCTCGAAGATCAAAAGCCATTTGTTGCCCTCCTACTCAGCGACAATGAGAAGCTCAGGAAGGATGCCGAAGACGCATGGGCGGCCAAGCGCAAGAGCGACCAGAAGTTGCGCACGATCCAGATGCACCAGCTCCGCGAGTTGCAAACGCTCGGGCAGCAGGCCGAGGACACCCACAATCAGGGGGTCGTAAAGCGCGCATGGCACTGGCTCATTGCTACGATCGGCATTGGCGGGATTGTGGCTCTGTGCGTCTTTGTGCCGGCAGCGTTGCCATTCATCCTGAGCATGGTTGGCAGAATCTTTGCCTGGATCGTGGCGGCATTCCCGAAGATGGCCGGCTGGCTGAAGGTCGTCGGTGTCGATGCGTACGATGCCGTGGTGCGCGGCGTTGAAAAAGCCAAAAACCAAAACGGTGCCGTCAAGGTCGTGGTTGAGGATCAGTTGAGCAAAACGATGGACACGCCGCACAAGAATCTCGTGCTTGAACGGAAAGCCGTCATTGCCGACGAGGATTTGCAGGCGGCAAAGAAGAAAGCGGAAATCACTTCCAAGATAGAAAAAACCGTGCAGGAAACCGAGATAATTCAAAAGCCTACCAATGCCGCAGATGGCGTGGTAAGATGATTTATGGCTTCAACCCTCCCTGTGCCCCAAGAATGTCCGGATTGCGATTGCGATGTAACCGTTGCGGCCTCCGCCCCGGTATTCAGTACGCTCCTCGACATGCGGGCCGGTGCAACTCCAGCGGACGCATCCTACGCGGTGCTGTTGGGCACCAGTGCGCAATTCGATGCTGGTCGGGCCTTTTACCAGTATTCTGCCAGCAGCGCCTTGGCGGACAACGGCACCACGGTTATTAAGCTGACAGAAGTGACGGGCAATGGTCGGTACTTGAAATTGTGAGTCTGGAAATTCCTGGACCAATTGGTGCAACAGGTGCTGCTGGCACGAATGGCACGAATGGTGTCAATGCCTTCACCACGGTTGCCGTTGGGTTCTCCATGCCTGCGGTTAATGGAACCGTGATGGTTACAGTGGGGGATTCGACATGGATTGGCCTCCTGCAAGTGGTGTTCATCGAGACGGCGGGTTACATGCAGGCCACCGCACGTCCGTCCACGACCTCCGTCACGCTCAAGAATCTCGGATACACTGGCAATGCTGCCGGAGCGACGGCTATCGGAGCAGGTTCGCATATTGTGGCGGCGGGCATTCAGGGGGACGCTGGCAGTCTAACAGGCGCAGCTGGTGGGGATTTGGCTGGTACTTTCCCGAATCCTACAGTTGGTGCCCTGAAGATTACAGACGCCAAGGTGGCTGCGGCGAACAAAGACGGCGCGGCGGGTGTGGCTGGCATGCGGACGCTGGGCACCGGAGCGACGCAAGCGACGGCAGGAAATGATTCGCGTTTGAGCGATTCACGCGCTCCGAACGGGGCTGCCTCTGGTGATCTGGTTGGCACATATCCAGGACCAACACTGGCATTGACCGGGGTGGCTGCCGCCGCGTACGGAAGTAGTTCAAAGACGCTGACCGTGACTGTGGACACCAAGGGGAGGATCACGGCCATTGCGGAGAATACGCCGCTGGCCGTTCCCGGCTACGGTTATGTTGGGAAGCTGGCCAGCGCCAATATGAACACGACGGCGGATCAGGCCAT
>Ga0137410_10000116_pt1 | contig 54217 bp, 72 predicted proteins | sample CZODoug1_16funga_FD_108878 | JGI IMG/M metagenome (GOLD analysis project Ga0137410, IMG submission 108878) | Vadose zone soil fungal communities from Angelo Coast Range Reserve, California, USA - CZODoug1_16fungal (Illumina Assembly) | ecosystem: Environmental > Terrestrial > Soil > Vadose zone... | reverse complement strand
GTAATCGCCTACTTGGGGGATAACATCCCAATCTTTGAATTTATCCCCCTTAAAGGCAGCACCACCAATCATGAGAATCTGGCCTACTGGCATTTGGGTTTTGTCCCTATCTTTGGCAATATCAGGCCTCTCAAGAAGGCTTTTTGAGCCGTCTTCCATAATATAATGATCACCAAAGTTATGAATTTTGATAAGGACACGCCATCCCACCGAAACGGAATGATCTTCCCCCAATACCTGACGAATTATATCGTTAGTAGGTAATTCTCGCATTTTTTCTCTTTAATTCTGTGGTGGAAGAACTTCTACGTTTTGTGCAGTCTCAGGATTATTAGCATTCTGCATCGCCGCATAAGTAGATTCTATATGGTTCAATGTCATTACCATACCTTCTGCGCGATCCCACTGTTTTGTCAGGTCATCACGTGAAAGGAATTGAGAAAGGGTAGGAGCTTTATGTTGTTCGATTGTTCTCTTTAATGGAATAACCAAGTTTTCTTTGAATTGTTCAATGGACATATTTACCTCATTTATAATTTGGTTAAAATTTTATACTTCACCATGATATAAGGAGGGTAAATTAAATGTCAATAAATTTTTTTGAAAATTTTATAGATTAGTATATAAGATTCATTATGATATAATAGAAGTGAAATGGGGTGTTGATTTCCGCATATTTCCATCCGCCCCATTTCATATTCTTTAATATTCGCCCTTGCGAACTTTTCCGACACCACCTTGAGCAAATTTCTGCTTCATGGAGCCGCCCTTTTTTGCGTGACCGAAATTTTTCATATTATCACGCATGTGGTCTACTCTTCCTTCAACCATTTTACGTTGCTCATTTTCTACTGACCCACCATTTTTATAATGTCCCATCTTGGAACTGGCACAAGCTACTGTTGCTATATTTGTGGTTGGATGTTCACCTTTCAGCATCTTATCAACTGCACCCCATCCAGCATGATCATAGCTGCTTGTCTTTTCTGTTTTTTCGCCGATTAAACCAGGGCCACGGCCTTCTTTCTGCCCTTCTTCCCGATGACTTCTATTCATTTACTAAATCCTCTTATGTTAACATTAAGCCTACGAAGGTAAATTACCCCGTAGTATGAGTGCACCTCATATCCGGATAATATCACAATATTATATAAAATTTTATACGATTAGATAATTCCTTGGGCTTTTAATTCAAGTTCTTTTTCGTTTAATTCAATCTTCTTCATCTCAGCCTCATAGTTCAATTGAGCCTTGAAAGCTTCCGTTTGTGCCTTAAGTTGATCCGCTTTCGCCTTTTCATCAATTCCCTTATCTTTAACTTTTACCTCTTCAAGCATCACAAGGGCTGGATCAAGCGGAGGAGGGGGCGCTTGTTCTGCCTGTTGTTGCTGCTGTTGCATCAGAGCTTGAGCACCAAGCATCGCAATTTGATTTTGAACTTCCATAGGCAAATCATAGGGGTTAGAAGGCATCTGGAAACCCATAATTTGCTCCATATTCATCAAAGATTCAAAGGCTGTGTGTTCAGCGATATGTGCCATGACCGCAGCAATGATTTGAGGAGAAGAATTAGGGTCATTCAAAATAATATTATGAATTATTTTATGGGATGCATGATCTTGGACTATAGAAGCTACAGCAGCTTTTCCCTGAATTAAATTTTGATTTTCCGTAATAGGATCAAGAGGCAATAACTTATCTTCAGGAGGAAGAAGTTTATCAATCTCTGTATCAGTAAGCTTCATTGATTTATAAAGCATCCTGTAAGCTATATATCGGTCGTGAAGGTCAGGGGCTTGATTCGCACTATCTACTATTAACTGGCTCCGAATGAGGCGTTGCACTTCAGATGTGACGTGTGGATCAGCAACGGGGATAATATTGATATTTTCATTAAAGTCATCTGATTTGATAAATGAAGATAAGCCATTACCTTCAAACTGATATTCAACGTCAGGCAAATGCTTTTCAAATAGCCTATAAAAAATCTTGAATTCTTTCTCCATAGAATCCCTGATCCCACGGATAACAGTACTTTGAACTTTATATAGTAAACCTAGGAGGGCATAAGTAGTTCCTACAGGAACATTTGGGTTAAAATCTGCAATCTGTGAATTAGCTGCGCCCATAATACCCGCCGCAGACGCTTCTAATTCTTTACGCAATTCATTTATATAAGGTGAAGGCTCTTTATATGGCATGTGCATAATCACATCCTGAATACGTTGCCCCCCTGTATCAATTTCAATAAATTCAGTAGGACCTACCTTGATATTATTGTCCGTATCGCGCATCCCTTTTGCACGTAACCCACCTGGAAAGTTCGAAAGGGTCTGGCCGTCCAATGTCTGACGCAACAGTTGGGTGCTTCCTTGTGCCAGACCACATATTAAATGCGCTGCTCCTAATCCATAGAAGCCTAATCCTTCCATGTAGACATAGTTAGTAAAGGAATCTATACGCTTATAATCCTTATCTCCCTCTTCCCAATTCCGGTAAATTGCCAATATTTTATTGGATTTCTTGGCAATCGTAACGATATAGGGCCTGTAATTGCTTTCCTTCAGGTTTTCAGATGAATCATTTTCACCGTTTTGATCTTCGGATAATTCTTTGATATCAAGGTTAGCATGGCATTCATAAATGGGGTAAATATCATTGTTTTCATAGTTAGGAACACTCATTCCTTCAACATAATCAATGGTTTTCTTGAGATTTGAATTATCCCCATCATCATTGTCTGATAACTCAATATCCCTGTAAATTCCCATCTGTTGATACTTTGCAATATCAAACTTGCTCATGTCATCTTTGAGTTCTGTCATACGGGTACATGTTTCTAAATCAGTAGTTCCGTATTTGACAATAAAGTTTTGTGGCATGAGATAGCGGGATGTTGGGCGCTTCAAGATAGGGTCAAAGTAAGTTTTGCGAACCATGTCCCCGCCGATTACGAGCCATATCAACATTTTTTTCATATCGCTGTAATATTCAGGGGCTTCTTTTGTAAAAAACAAGTTTGTCCATTGTTCTACACGGTTTGCTTTATCTTGAAGCTCCTCAGTAACTTTTCCGATAATGCGTTGTTTAATAGGGCCTTCCAAGGGAAGCAGTTCGGGGACGGCATTAACAAAGAACTCAACAACTGTCCTCATGACAATAGGGGAATAAATACCGCTCGCGCCGTCGAAGGGGAAGTTCCTTTTATCAACCTTAATCCCTAATTCTTTTAAAATTTCAGAAAGGCCATTCTCCCAATCGCTACGGGATAAAATATCATTTTCTATATCATCTATCAGATTTGCAGATATTTTCTGGATAACTACCTCAGGGAGAACTTCCGCCAGATTTTCATTGTGACCTGAATATGTGGGCTGGATGAATTGATCTGAAAAATCCTCCTCATCTTGAGGCTCTTCATTAATTTGTTGGAGAATGGAGGGGAGTTGAAATAGAAAATCTTCTTGAAATACTTCGGGCTCTTCAGTCATGTTCTGTCCTAAGAAAAATATATATATTTAAAATTATATGAAAATTTTACTGTAATGAGAAGAAGATACTTTACAAGACGAGAAATTACTATCTAACATAGGAGAAGTGGCAGCAAAATATTATATTAACAACCGCTCATAAAGGTTGCAGTATTCTCATTGCACTATTTTGCTGTCACTTTTTAATTTAAAAATAAAATATTTAAGAAAATATAATGATTGATTTAAGTAATAATAAAGAATTACACAAGATAAAGAGTGGCGGATTGTTATATGAGTATTGCAATAATCTACCTGTTATTTTAATAAATGAAGATAATATTGAAGAATACAAAAATTATTTAGAATCTATTAATTCTATTGCTGATATGAGTGGTTCAGATTTAATGCTTATGTTTGCAGATGTTTGTACCATTATTGATAATGAAGCTGTTGAGGCAATCAAAGATTACTTCTTAAACTCCCTTTCAATTGTTGGTTATGCCTTAAATCAAATATCAGATATCCTTTCCCTACTCAAGGAGTCTAAGCATGATATCATACTAAATGGCTCCTCTTATTGTTTCGTTATCATTTTTCTTGCCGAGGTATTCTCTTATTATTGCGGATTTATAAACCACATTAAAATGCTCAAATACACCAGTTCTGGCATGATTGTAAAGGCTGGAAGCAGTGATAATGATATACCTGTGGCACGGGCGCAAGCAACATTGGCATTCCTTCTTTCACAAGAATTTGAATCCTTAAGGGAAAAATTTAATGTAATAGAATGTTACCGTTTAGCCCACAGTTCAAGGACACTGCATTAAATTTAATTAGGCAGCATAAAACTCAAATAGGTTAATAACACGCCATAGACCATCAGTACGCAAAATAAAAATAAAACTATCCTTTTCATGGTTCCCCCTTCTAATAGAATTTCTCACCTTCCCACCTGTTATACTGTTTACTTATCTCTGCATCATCAGGATTGCCGATAAGTCCAGACATCATTAACCTGATTATAGCTTGGCTCATACTATCAACATAATCCCTTGAATCTGCATCATTTGGGAATTTTGCACATGATTCCACGAAGACATCTGCATAAGGGCGAAGAGCCGTATAATTTGGTGGTCTAGATGGTACCCATATACGTCCAGCTTCAAGAACATGGCTCATCAAGCGCGCCCGTACTGTTTTATCCCCTCCTCCATGTTTAACAGGATCAAAACGGTTAACAATTAATCCGGCACGCGATAAATCCTGAATCAGGGATAACCCATTTGCTTTTGCTTCAATTACGATCATATCCGGTTTCATGACAGAATCCTCCGGTACAGGATGGTCAATATGAGTATCATGATAATTATGGGCTAAACGAATCGCCATTCTGCGTAAGTCCGGATATTCAACTCGACCATGCCACGTATCCAGAAGCATAACTTGCGACACACCATATTGATCTTTGAACACACCCCATGTTGTACAGCAGCTAAAACAAGCATCTGGTCTCGTGCTTAATGCTGTATCCCAAGATTGAATGACATAATGGCAACGGGGTGGTGCAGGTTCCTTCCACCATTGGAACCAATCTTTCTTGAGGATTCCTCCCTCTCCTGGGGATGGTCTTTGTTGTAGCTGCCCTGCCACATTATACTCACCCTTCAGATCAATTTTTAATTTTTCAACATGTTCCTCATCGAAAAACTCAGGCCAAAGTAACTGCCCTTCCTCAATTCTAGGATCATGCCATTTTTTTCCGCCCGTGCTCTTGAGAGGAACAGTTATACATCTGCGTGACCTCTCAAATTCCATTGGCAAACAAAGATGAACCAAATCTTTTATTTCTTTTGCAAGGGTATGGCCGGAATAATCTTGGGAATGAAGCCTTTGCTGGACAATGCACAATCTTCCTGTTTTAGGATTGTTAAAACGTGATGACATAACACGGTCACATGTTTCATTGGTCCCCTCACGCTTTACTTCGGATTCCGTTTCACTGGCATTGTTAGGGTCATCAAAACCTATAAAGTCTACATGCTCACCCGTTGCTGCGCCTTTGATACTGGTCGCAATTCGATAGCCTCCTTGTTTATTATCGAACCTTAGTTTCGTGTTGACATCTTCAGTTAACTGGCATTTATGACCCCATCTATCCCTAAACCATTTTGATTCGATAATACGGCGGCAGTTAACGTTATCCCGCGTGGAGAGCTTGGCACCATACGATGAATACATGAATTGGAGGGAGGGCTCATTCGCCCATACCCACGCAGGGAAGGCTACGGAGAAGATAGTTGATTTACATGTACCAGGAGGTACGTTCCACAGAAGCTTTTTAATTTCAAGGCGATACAGGGCTTCTAAATGCTCACATGATGCCTGTATATGCCACCCATCTATGAATGGCCTCTCTCCCTCTATGACTTGCCAACATCCCTTTAAGAATGAATGGAAATCATTTTCCATAATAGAAGCTTCATCAATAAACCTTTGTTCCCTCTGCGGGTTATATTGCGATAATCTCTGATCAATATTGTTGAGTAGCTTGAGAGCGCCATTCATTCTCATAACTTTTATTGATTCTCCTAATAATTTTCATAGATATAAATCTGGCATTTTACTAAAATTAAATCAAATTAAAATATATTTAGGCATGGATTTAAATGATTAATATAAAAAAAGATGATTATATTTTGGGAATATGGTACGCAGAGCGCGTTACATTGGGGAAAGTTTATATATGGGCTTTAAAGGGAAAAGAAGAAAATGAATGGGTAGGTCACCTACGATACCGGTATAATAATTTGAACCTTACCCTATCGATAGATGATTCTAACCCACAAAATACTTTCATCTGCCATAATACTACTGAATCACAGATGAAAAAAACATGCCAGGACAGGTTTGATGAGCTTATCATATTGTTTTGTCATAATAATGATTATCTCATGATACATGGAAATTTAAGAAAGCTTGAAGACAAGGGGAATCACAAGCTATGGTTACCAAAATTAAGAGAGAACAGCTCAAAAAAAAGCAAACATTACCCGAAAAGGTATTAGTTATAGCTCATCAGGGGCTTTATTTCAAGGTTGAATCCGTATGCGCGCCGGAACCGAAACCGTCTCCGGAACCGTCTCCGGAATCTGAACCTGAACCGTAGCCGGAACCGGAATCTGAACCGGAACCGGAATCTGAACCGAAGCCGTAGCCGAAACCGTAGCCGGAATCGTCTCCGGAACCGTCTCCGGAATCTGAACCGGAACCGGAACCTAAAATGTAGCCGAAAAAATCATATTTTTCTAATTGTGTTCTGTCCATACCTCTACATCCTTAATAGATTTTTCTGATTCTATAGAACATGGTATTATTTCAAAAACCTCCGGTAACCATTCATAGGGTATTTCCGCTGGGAATTTGCATTCTTTAGGTCGAGAAACACCCTTTTGACTTAATTCAGATAGAGTTGCCGCGCCATCCCAATATCTCAATCTTCTAGAGTTTTCTATTACTACAGTTTGACCTTCCAATTCTTTTAAAGTACCGGCAAATATTCCTGCTTTTGACCTTACAATAACATATTTTCCAATTAATTCTTGTCCTATCATTTTATCTCCTTTCTATATTTATGGGTTTATTTCAAACACCATTGCTTCCCATTCTTAATAAATGCACTATCTTTCCATCTCACTATTTCCTGATATACTACATCAGTTGGCCGTTTTGCAGAAAATTTCCTGCCATTTTTAATTAGCTCCAGTAATATATTTTTATGATGCATTGGGCCCCTATCTTTCAAAACATTAATAATGTCTTTTTTAAGAGTGTTTTTGTTAAGTGAGTTGCTACGCCTTGTATATTTTTTTGTTTTTTGTTTTTTTATAGAACCTATTTCATTAACTGTCTCGGACACTTTAAAGGGGTAGGTAGGGATGACCTGTGGTTTCTCTAATTTTTCCCCGAACTTATTTCTCTTTTCTTGAAGTATCCTTTCAAAATTATTCAAAGCCTCCTCGTAACGCGCCTTAGCTGTAAAATATTGGCGTTCCCGCTCGTTCAGGATGCTAAAGAAAGAATCCATTTTAGCATCATTATCATTATAGGGGGTTCCGATAGGATCGGGAGTAACCTTTGCTCTAAAATCCATAACAGTATTAAACTTATCTAAAAAACTCATAGCCTTCTCCATCTTTTATTTTCATTCATAACAATTTAAACAAAATTTTCTATAAATGAAACAATTATTTTCTCTTCTTAAACTTCTCATATAATAATTTTGCCAGACAGCTCATTCCAAGTAATAAGAATATTAGAAAGAGCATCCCTATTCCTATCCAATCTAAAACATCTTTGTGATTGTAAACAAACATTTCTAGTTTTCCATTACCATTTTTAAACATGCCTTGGAACACAGTATACCCACGCAGAATTTTGATCCACTAGAGACAAGGTATTTTCTTTTACGAGTCTCAAGAGGTTTTTTACAATGAGAGGAACTATTCCTGATAGTCCTATTTCGAAAGCCAATTAAGACAGGTTTTTTATTATCCTTATTAATTTTTTGTCCGTAAAAAAGAAACATTTCTCGTTCTCCTTATCATCTAGATGTCAGTGGCTGTGATACTTCATCTTGCTGGCTATCCCCGCATGACGGTCTTATTACAGCTATCACATTTAATCTCAGGCATCCTTTCCAAGAACCACATTTTCATTTCTCGTTTTCCATAATGTCAAATTATCCAACATAAACTACCACCGCTTTATAATGTTCAATCGGTTTGGATGTTCTGAGTTGGACTTCGCTAAAGCTTTCAACCTTAACTTTATTAATTTTTTCTCTGAAAAGGCCTCGGTCTTCCCCATCCAATCCCTCACCTTTTAAGGTAAAATGGAACATAATTCTATCGCTATCACGGCAATTAGAAAGTTTCTTTTTTAAATCCCCCACGGTAATTGGCTTATCGGTCATTATGTGTCTCCTTCTTTATCAACACTATTCCTCACCACCAAAATTACACCCGCTATAGCGTTAGTAATGGCCTCTGATTTAGATATAGGAACATCAGAGGTAATCTCCATTGTTTGGCCGGATCGCGTGGTAATAATAACTTTCCACTTTGATTTATCGGTCATTATCTATAGCCTCATCCAAAAACACTTTAAGTACCTTCTTACCTTTTTCCATTTCCACCACTTCATGCTTAACCGTCCTTATTTTTTTTGACTCTACTTCCCTTAAGAAAGGAATGCTTATCATGTGGGAAAAAGTATTTTTAACATGCTGCAACACATAACTGTTATTAGGAGGCAGAATAGGGTTTGATATTATATTTATAGGCAACGCCTTTAATATCAGAATGTTATTTTCTTTCTCTCCTCTAGATTCATATAAATGAATGTTATATCTAGTCTGCCACCCTAATTGCTCTATAATCTCGTTGCCTATGCTGATATGACACCGTAGGTTAGTATCTTCAGTCCCTACGTACTTATAAGTAGAAGAAAATCCTATCTTTACCACGTCTGCCCTGCTGCGCCTTCTTTTTATGCGTACTTCTTTAAGTTCTTCCATTACTCATTACTCTCATTATTTTTCTTCCATTCCGGCAATCCCCAATATTTATAATCACCCTTTATAAAATATTGACTTAAAACAGGCCCTATACTGGACTTTTTATATATAATATTTGGTATTTTTATAATTTCTTTCTCTATTTCCTCTTTGGTCATAAATTTTTTTTTATTTTTTAATATTTCAGAGATGTAATGTTTAATTGAAAATACATTTCTTTTTGTTCTTCCTCCTATTTCTAAAGTTTCCCAATTTATCTCATTTTCATATTCTTTCACATACCATAATTTAGCGCCATTCACAATTCTATTTACAAAAACATCGTACTTATTAAGTATAAAAATTAAATATGAATAAGATATAGAAGATTGATGATTATTTCTTATCCCATCAAAAATCATCGTTGCGGTCATAGGCTTCAATTTAATTTTTAATAAGAATATAATTTCATTTTTAGATATAATATTTTTTTTATTAGTTTTTATATTAAGTTCATTGAATTCTTCGAATGATTTATCCCATTGATCACGGTAGTAGTTATTATCCTTTAATGCTTGCTCAACAGCAGAGAGATAAAGGGGATCATCTATATCGTGACACTCTTTGAATTCGTCCTTGTCTACAGAAAATACTTCTACTTTATTCCAATTATTATCATGTGAAGGCCAATTATCATCATGATTTTCCTCCATTAATTCCCAGCGTAATATCTCCCCATTCTCTAAAACCAAGGTACCATATAACCCTATATTCTCCTTGTGTGAGAACTTTACTTCTTTAACTGGAACTATATTTTCCATCTTTCATCTTCGTGTTTGTTAGTTGTGTATCTCTTACATTTATAACTATATCTCATTGCAAATTATATTGTCAACACTTTTTGTTAAGAAATATTCAAAATATTTTTAAGAATGTAAAATCGTTATAAAACAACTTTCATGAGGGGATATGGATAGAATATTAATCCAATAGATCAACTAATTTTAGGGAGAAACATTCTGTGGTTAGTTCAAATTCTGGTCTATCTTGACCAATATTAGACAGATTTTCACCTAGAGCTACGAGAATCTCTTTAATCTCAGGGTGAAGGGTCTCATAGAATGAATCTTCTTTAGCCCTTAAGCAGCTCAATAGATTCCATGCCAAGACGAAAATAGGAATGCCACCCCATTCTTTAGGAACATCTCCATATTTGCCGGATTTTAATATATCCCTTAAGGTGAGATGGAGCTTATCAAGCTTGTCTTGAAAAAATACACCATCCGTATCGCTTGCGTAAGAGAAGGGAGTAGAAATGGCCAAAGGATTGCTTTCATCATTATGATGGGTGTGGTCTAGCTTATGTACATCTTCATAATAAGTGCATTCAAACTTAATCGTCTTCTTTATATCCCTGTACATTCCATCCAGAGATAGGTCTTCACCTTTTACATGCACAGTCATGGGAGTAAAGCTCATGTCGTCGGGGAATTTATCAATATACTCTATAAATTCTTGCTTATTCATTTTAGTGTATCTCTCAAAAAAAATTTAATTAATGGTAGAAGGAGGTTCATTATACCACCCATACCAGTTAAGTGTTTTATCATACAATTGTTGCGCTACCTCTTCTATGGGAATAGGATTATCAATCCTCCGATAAAGAATATTGACTAAAATAGGAATGGCGGAAAAATAATCTTTGTAGTTAGCTTTATCAATAGCAGAGAGCATTTCTTGAGCATACCATAATAATGCTTCGGGATTATTTTCATTACCAGGTTTACGAGGGTCAATTAATTCGGTCATGTATATCTCCTATAAAATTATTAATATATAAATTGCTGCTTATCCATCTTATATACCTGCCTCCTTCATCCTGTTTTGCATCTCTTCGATTGTCTTGGCTATCTCAGTAGCCTCTATGGTCTTTCTACATTGATCTGTCATTGTGAAAAGCTTTTCCCCTTCTTCAAGCGTGATATTACCTTGGCAAACGTTTTTCATGATAATGATTTCGTTTTCTTTAATAGAGGATAGATTTTCCATAGGGATAAGTTCAACTTTTATAAATCTTCCACCTTTGGCATTAGGAAGTACCTTGTTTAAAAGGAATTGTTGAGCCTGGATGCGATTATCTTCATCCTCCCCAAATTTGGCAATCTGCATTTGCATGTCATAAAGGCTTAGACAGTTTTCTTCGCCTATCCTTTGTATCTCTAGGAGAGCCTTATTTTGGCTATAGTTCTTTCTTCCTATACCAGAAGTATTACCTTTCTTAAAAGTAGTTTCACCGTTAGATTTCATTTATTATTCCTTATAAATTCATATATATAAAATAAATCATGATGTTTAAGATAAATATATCCATCTTTTTCCAAATCTTTTTTATATTCTAACTCTTCTTTATTTAAAATGTTTTCTTTTTCATTTGAAGATATATGTATCATAAATACTTTAAATAAGTATTCATCTGTTTTTTTCTCGTATGGGCTATATCCATCCTTATTTATTATTTCTAGAGTAGTTCTAGTAACAGGACGTATTCCCATCAAATGATAATATGGCTCTTCTGCCTTCCAAAACTTACACGATGTTTCGGGAAGATTGAGAATGTTGAGGAGTTTATCAACTTTCTCATTGTGTTTATCTAAGGGGTTTATCTTTTTCTTAGGCATCGTTGCCACCATTGAGATAGTTATGAAAAGCTGATTTGTTGCCGGTGTTATTTGAACATGGGTAAGAAATGGGGATTTGTTGCCCATAAAGTTGCGAAAGTTCTTTGAGGCAATCTTCTCTTGACCTATTAAAGAATATCCTTTCAATGTTTAAAATGTCTCTGATGTGAAAGAAGCTATCAGGATTGGTAAGATATGATTCACCATCATGGGTATGACACCAGAACTGCTTTTTATCCTGGTTTACTGTGCTGCTAAGAGGCTTGTTAGTGCGATGAATAGTGAATTTGTCTGAATCAAAGTCATAGAATCTTAAAATACCTACTTCATTGGCTTTTTTTAGAGTTTCAATGATTTTCGAGTGGGAATCATCAATTTTATAATCGTACCAGTTCCTTTTGGCTGTAAGGTCTTTGAGATAAACGAATCTATCATCTTTAGGAATAAATTCATTAGCTTGGTGTTTTGAATAAAAATGGTAATTTTGGCAGAGGGACTGACCAGGAATGAAAGGGGCAAGCTGATAGAATGGATCAGAACCAAAAAAATAAGGTAGATCACTATGATAGGGTGCTAATTGAGGCTCATTTTTCACCCAATACCGTATTTCATCATGAGTGGCCTTAAATTTCTCAAAAAGTATCTTATATAACTCATCATAATTTATCAGCTCATCATCTTCATGAATTTTCATTAATCAATTTTCCTTTCAATATTCCAATATCGTATTTTGTCCATAATCCTGTCTTTTATAGAGTATGGCTCAATCTTTAAGTTCCAAGTACCAGGATTTTTTATCTCACAAGGGATAATTTCAAGGGCTACGATTTGTTTATCGTTATCAATGAGTCCAGATAATTCTATGGCATCGAAAACTATTTTCAGACCATTATGATTATCCCCTCGGTTATTAGGTGGGCTGCTTAAGATAGAAACCTTTACATCTTTTGAACCGAATTTGATTGAAGGTAAGGAATAGTGTATTAGTTCCGCCACGTATTTCTTATAACCCCTAGCCTCTGATGTTAACCCCCTACCCGTGGCTTTAATGGATGGATTACTCCTATTATAGTAAATCTTATTTACAGACGGAGGATAGGGAATACAAATTTCTACAATTTTCATAAAATTATAGTAGTGGTTTTTTTTAAAGATGCAAATATTTTTTTTCCGTGAGATTGTTCTTGATGAATTGTTATAAAGAATTATATAATGGCAACTAATCTATAATCTTCTTTCCGTGAGAGATTATAGGATAGGATGCCTGTTATTATAGACACACAGGCATCCTTTTTTATTTCTAACAGAATAGGTCTTGAAAGGGGTTTATCTTAAGATATTCATAGATAACCATATTATTGTTCTGTTCTGCCCATAATTCCTTTTTAAGCTCATCTATTGAAGTTTTCATAGATTCCTCCCATTTCTGTAGCTGGTTCTTGGTTGTATCGACCAACATTATAACCTTTTTCCCATTCATATTTTGATCTGGGGGAAATGTTACAATTCCCTCATAGCTTCCTAGTTCCTGATAATAATATTTATCAACATGCAAGATAAGATTAGATATCTGATTCTCATCACAGAACAAAAGAAGTTGATGCATGATATTCATGTGGAAATGAATAAGTATGCTGTTATAAAGAAACTCATCATCATTTACGAATGTGTTGAGTACATCCCCATCAATAGCAGGAAAATCACAATCCAGTGATTTATCCCCATTATCATCCTTCATTATTACAACTGGGACAAGGCATTCAAGATAATGAAAGAGATGAGTGAACTTCATAAAGTAAGCATCGTCAGTTATTTTATCTATGCGACATTTGAATCCTACCCTGTGATTCTCTATGTGATCCTTCCTGCGCGATTGTGGGTCTTTATAAAAAGAAACAGGTTTACTATTCAAAGTTGGGTTAACAGGGACTACAAGGCCAAGTTTAGGATTAATCTTATTGGGAACAATCCTATATTCATTAGTGTTTTCCGACATATCTTATCCTTCCGTGATTATAATTATCATGTTGACACCACTTAATCATAACATATAATGGACCTATAGGTCCATATAAATATTATTTTGAGAACTGTAAAATCTATTTCTTATTTTTCACAAATGCTCCAAATATAGGAAAAATTGAATTGATTAAATATAAATATTTATATAATGTAAGGGGCAAAGATTAATTAACAATACCTATTAAAAAGGATAGATAATGGCTCCTAAAACCATTCCATCTGAAGAAGGGAAAAGAATACGCGCTCTTCGAGAAAAATTAGGAATAGATAGAAATGAGTTTTGGGAACTTACGGGTATGAGTTCGAGTTCTCTTAAAAAACTGGAATCAGGGGTTAGTAAAATAACTATTTCAAAGGCACGGTTACTATCTACCCTCCTCATTTATAGGTTAGGTATGTCTCCTGAAGAGGCAAGCGAGGATATGATCTTATACGGAGAGAACAAAGAAAAACCAAAAGGCAAGCCTATCTTGTCTTGAAAAAATTAAGAATAAATGATATAAAAAATATGTGCTTAGTAGTTACCCCATAGACAACTGAGCACATTTAATTATGGGCATTATCTATGGTAATTCGTTACTAATGGTAATGCCCCCCATCATTAATCTTTCATTTTTCCCTGATAGCTCAGCGGTAGAGCAGGTGGCTGTTAACCACCAGGCCGTAGGTTCGATTCCTTCTCAGGGAGCCAATTCAAACTTCTATTATAGATATGCAAGAACATCCATAATAATTATTATCTTCTAATGCTTTGTAAAGGGCATCCCCATAATGTTCTTCTTCTTTTTCTTCTTCTTTTGTGAAATACACATATTCTCCGTCTTTATTAGGCTTTGTTATTTCAACTCGTTGCCAAAAGCCACCTTCTGTGTCTCTTAAATCATAATTCCACTCTAATTTTTTACCGTCCTCAAGTAATATATAACCATCTATAAAAATTCCATCTTGGCCAGTAAATTTTATTTCTTTAATAGGTGAGTTTCTTTCCATCTTTCATCTCCGTGCTTGTTAGTTGTTTATCCTTTACATTTATAACTATATCTCATTGCAAATTATATTGTCAACACTTTTTGTTAAGAAATATTCAAAATATTTTTAAGGAGGTAAAAAGTGACAAAATTTACCTTGGTCTATGCGGCTCTCCTTAAATTATTGCCCCTTATTTGTGCCAAAATTCCTCGGGATGAAAATCCTTCAAAAATATTCTTGGTTACTTTTTGCTCCTTCGCAGCAAAAGAAATGGTACGCATATCCATTGCACCCAACTCTCGGATAATACCATGAATCACAGTGGCGAATTTTGTTTCGGCTTCTTTACGAATGATATCTGAATCAAACATAAAAACTATCGGGTCCGATTTAAGGGAGATAGAACAAACTTTCCAGTGGAAATATCGGTTATATTCCTCATCCCCTATTTTTCTGTTTAAAGCCTTCTCGATTGAAACGCGTAATTGCTTTTCATTTTCAAGCCTTGATGATTCTTCCTTAACCTTTTCGGCATAAGGATTCGTGGCGTTAGGATTTCCCAATGAAGAAAATTTAGGCCATTTCTCATGATTTAGCCACGTATGAGCGCATGTGATATATTCATCCGACCTTTGCCTCCTCTGTACGCTTACGAAGTCCCTGGCATGCTCACAGAGGCCTGCAAATGACTTCTTGGTCAATGCAATCCTAAGAGCCTCCCTGACAAGCTTAAATCCGGGTTTTTTAGATATATCCGGAAATATATTGATGAACTCCATGGTTTGTCTATCCAATTCGGAGTCATAAGTGATTTTATTAAAATTATCCACAGATTCATCAACAGTTTGGTTTAGTACCTTTTCCTCCTCCCTGATCTGATTTAATCCATCCCCTCCCCCTATGGACTGAATGGTATCATCAGCGCTTGTATCCTTAAGGAAACCTATGGATGGATTTTCTTTTATTGATCTTTGTATATAATGTCCATTCTGTGGAATTCCCGCAGAATGATGTGTGGAATTTACGCAGAATGGTGGGGAGTTATCCACAGGTTGATCCAGATAGCTATTTTGTATTATCAAAGCTTCCCTGATTTTCAGGAATTCTTGCTCCCCAATGGAATAATAGGTCTTGGGGGGGAATCCTCTTTTAATGGCCTTGATGAATCCTAAATCCTTCAACTTCTTCTTGGCTATCCTGAATTCATCAAAAGATAGACCTATCATTTGGGCGAATTCCTTGTCGCTTTTATAGAATTCCCCGTTCACCCAATCACACCAGAATAGAATCTGATATAGAAGGATAGCCGAATTTTTTGACCCTGTTATATCAACGTATATGGGCTTGTAGACGATAGGTCTCTCCCCCTTTGTCATTGTTAAAATTTTAGACGAATTTGTATCTGATTTTATCATAATTTCTATTTCCTGATTAAATTGTAAATAAATTAACTTTTTATTCACTAACCAGAAAAAAACATTTGGAAGGGGGGAATAAGATGTGTTATAAACTCTTATTACCTCCGTGGTAATGTTTTTTTTCATATTTGATGTATGTATTGTTAGTGATTAAAAAGACCCCCGGCAATGGGGGTTTTTTTATGCCTTCTTGCTTCTCATTCTTTTCTCTCCTTTCGAATATAATAGTGACTCATTCTGCATATCGGCTTATTGCTTGTCAAGATGATCTGACTGCTTATTATGTCCTCATTGATTCCTCAATGAACTTCTCTATATCTTCCCTTATAAAACGATATCGACTACCTATACGCCCATAGGGAGGGCATCGAAAATTCTTTTCTGACTCTGTAAGCTCATCCGGATTCTTCTTTTTCATCTCTTCATTTTTTTTTATAAGCCCATATAGGGTGTAATGATGAAGACCAAGCAACTTAGCTGCTTCCTTAGCATCAATCCAGTCATTCTTATTATTTAGGGGCAATTTTATCTCCAATTTTTAAAGCTCTAGGCAAGAAAGTATAATAACTACAAAAATTTGTCAACATTTGTAAATTTTTTTGTTGACAGTACAATTTTATACGTGTTTATATGTAATTGTAAATGTTTGTACACATAAGAAAAGGAATAGGAAATGAATGCAATCGCATACGGCACAGACTTATGGGGTTTCAGCATCAAGTCCGATGGGATTGATAGTAAGGAGATAAAAAAATATTCAGGGGATGTAGTAAAAAAAATAGTTGAGCAAGCATACGAAAACCAGTGGGAATTTCATTACATCCCTAACTTGCGGTGCTTGTTTATCAAGACAGCTTATGAAATCTGGCATTATCTACCATCAGAGAAAGAAGCATGTGATTTTCAAAACAACATGGTCTTTTCGAAGAATTATCCTTGTTGCTTTACATACTAAAAAATGAAACAATTTTAATACAATTAATTTAAATATGGAGTAAGAAATGACAAATGTAATACACCTGAATCCCAAGAGAAAATATGACAGTTTACCGGAAAGAGAACTTGAAAGCCTTTGGGAGAATATTAGTGGAAAAGATATAAGAAATTTAAATAGAAATTTAATAAAGGCTATCGCAAAAAATGAAGATAAGGTACAAACAAAAGAAATTCCACTTCAGGCCAAACAGATGTTTGATAGTGAAAAGGCAGAGTTTGTACCTTTTGATATATGGGGCGCTCATTATATTGTTAACGTAAAAAAAGAAACTCTAGTTATGAGGATTTATTTACCACTCCCCTATCAAAATGAAGGCGGAGAAGTTCTTAAAGCATGGACAAGATACGACTGCGCCCATCTTCAGGAATCTTTGGATGAAACGGGTAAAAATACAATGAATGCAGGGGAATGGTGCAAAAAATATCTTATTGCGCCTCCTGTTTATAATCATATAAATATTGGGAGTATCTGATATGTCTATTCAAAGATCAGATGAGCTTAATGAGTTATTTTCAGCTCTTTCAAAACTGCAAGGAAAAATTGAGAAAGCAAAAAAGGATCAATCTGGATACAAGAACAATTATAAATTTGCAGACTTAAGCCAATATATTGATTTATCCCAAGACTTGTTAGCTGAACATGGCCTTGTGGTATTGCAGTTACCTACTTCTATGGAAATAGTTGAGATTTCTAAGGAGGTTTATGATGAAAAGACCAAAACCTACAACATAAATTCATACAAGATGCCAAAGCAAACGATTATAACCTGGATTGGCCATGAGTCAGGACAATTCATTAGTGGAGCAATGGATATATTAGTAGAAAAGCTTGCTGGTATGAGTTGGGGTCAGTCTACAGGAAGCGCAATTACATATGGCCGTCGATACTCTAGAGCTGGTGCTTTAGGGATGTCTCAGGAAGATGATGATAATCAAAATAAGAAAAACGTAGGAAAGTCAAATTCCAAGGAAACTATTAATAACAATACTACTCCACAGAAAATAAATGGTGATATGTCTGCAAACCTTACCAAATTATTTAAAGGAGACCAGGAAAGAATTAAAAAAACATTGGAATGGGCAAAAGTTAACAAAATTGATGATTTATCTATCGGTCAGTATGAGATTTTAATCAAAAGATTAGAACAAGAAGCAAAAGAAAATGATGTTGGGATTATTCAGGAAAGTATTGCCAAATCAGACATTTTAGTTACTGAATTCCAAGTTAACTTTATCAAAAGACTAGTGACTCCAGAAAGGTTACTGGAGATTTTGCAGAAATATAAATTGACCAGATTGGAAGAGATGAAGATATCCGAATACAACACATTAAACGACGATCTTAGATTGGAAGCCTCACCTACTTACAAGAAACCAGGCGAAATTACTACAACCCATGAAAAAGCAGCATAAACACGGAGGAAATAATGTTAAGCAATATTAATGACAATCAATCAAGTGATATAGAAAATTTACCAATTACAAATTCATATTACAGAACAATTGTAATGATAGAGAGGTTACACAGGCTTTTCCTGGACGATCTTAAAAGAGAACTTATTAGAATGAGGGTATATGATATCAATAATGTTCAATGCTTGCTCCTTTACAACATCGGTGATAATGAGGTAAACGTAGGAGATTTAACCCACAGGGGTTATTATTTGGGCTCTAACGTCTCTTATAACTTACGAAAATTGGTAGAAAATGGTTATTTATCGCAAAAGCCAAGTAGAAATGATAGACGCCAAAGTGATATTAACCTAACTCAGAAGGGCCATGAATTGAGCCATAAATTACATGAATTTTTAAGAGCGCAAGCTGAAACGTTATCCCGTGATTATTCTGTAGGCGAACAAACTTTATATGATATAGAAGAGTCATTTAAATCAATAGAAAAGTTTTTGAACGGAAGGAATTAATTTGTGTCTTATATTACTTTTTGTATTTTAACTGTCTTAACCATTTTTATAATTACTTCGAATAAAGAGAATGAAAGAAAAATTGATAAATTAAAGGAAGAAATAGAAAATATTGTTGATATAAACGGTTTAAAATCCAATAAAATTACTATTGGTATAGGTAGGAGGAAATAAAATGATTGATCTAGAAAAACTTTATTATGCAAACATTTGTGATATGCTTCAAAAATCATTTGAGGCAATAAAGGCTCCGGGAAGTTGTGTATATCATGGAGGTAAACCAGATTATGAAGGAGCGTTAATGCTTGTATATAATATTCAGAAAAAGCTTGAGAAGCTTATAAGTCTGAGGGAAGAAAGGATGGATGAGAATAAAAAAACTTTGACATTAAAGAAATTAGAGGTAAAGGCATTAAGGTTAACTGAAATACTACTAGGGCACGTAGATAATTACCCCCTTGGGATGGTTAATGTTGTTCCAATATCTGTATATCCTTGTATTAAAAATATTTTTATGTCTGAGATTTTATCTCAATTACAGGAGTTAACAGATGATTAAAACTACCCTTCTGTATTTCTTGTGGACTGTAAATGGTATGGGCCTATTATTTGGTCTATATATAGTTTTTTGGAAAGAGAGGAAATGATAATAAATATATAATAACATAATTTAATATAAATAATTATTAATGATTTAATTTTAAAAAGGAAAAAATAAATGAAAGAATGTACAAATAAAGAAATTTCAGAAGATAAAATTAAAGATCGGATTGAAATATTTAGTTTATCTAATAAACAACACATTGAAAGAAAAAAATTTAGTGATATTAGATCAATCCTAGCGCACGACCCTGGAATATATGGACGTATGCATGGCTCTGTAAGCCAATATGAATTGGGTATGGAAAGGATGAGAAGTTTTTAGCTATTTTAGTAGAGGATGAATAAAATATATGAAAATACGTAAAATAATAAGGAATGCAGCCAAGTGCGAGAAATGCGGAGATGAAATAGAATCCACTCATACACATAATTATGTTACATGCTCATGCGGATCAATAGCAATAATTGATGGAGGGAAGGATTATTTCAAGCGATCAGGGAATCCTCAAGATTTTATTGATTGTTCTATAACTGAACCATCAATAGAAATTCTGAAAGATTTAGCTAAGGGGGATCAGACTAACAGTACTATCACTGTCGATGATCTCTACCGTAAACTCTGATTTACCACCAACAAGTACTTGGTCTGTAGGTAATGCTTTTTCAAGTTGGGCAATTAATTCTTTGGCAGTCATAGGATTCTCCTTTAAGATTATCTAATGATACCACCATATATAAAGGATGCAACATGAAACATACAATTAAGGATGCATTTGGAAAAACACATGAGTTTGATTATACGGAGGCTTATAAATATGCTTTTGATCTATATTCAAAAAATTCTCGTGTATTAATCATGATTGAATCCAACCTTGATATCCGAGATGATATCCAACTATTGCATAGATCAATTGAATCCATATTAAAAATGGAGAATCCTAGAATATCTCAATACATTCCATCAGGGTGGGTAATTGATATATATAAAAAAAATGATAAAAAGGATACAAAAGATGAATGAAGAAATGATTGAAGATAAATACAAAAAACTTATACAAGATAACAAAGAAGAATACGAAAAATTTAATCACGTATTTACTTCTCTATCAAATGAGATAACATCCTCCCTTATTAGGCATGGAGCAGACAATAGAAGAATGTGTTTTTCAGCTTTTGGGCAAGCCCTAGTTAACTATATTGGATTTTTAACAAAAGATGAAAAAACGTTAGATGGGGCGATGAAATTATTTAAAGATTTTAATAACATGGTAACTACTGTTTATACGGATTCTTATAATAATAAAAATAGGAAAAAATAGATGGAAAAGATGATGGATAAAGAACAAAGAGAAAAAGGGATAGAACTTTCTTATAAAATATTAAAACTTATTAATGGTTATGACATTAATCTTATATGGTCATCTTTAATATTTATTTTGTCTTTTATGCACAAAGAAGAACCAAATAATGCCACTCCGGAATATACAGCAGATAATATTAAAGAAAAATTCTTAAAAAATTATTATGAGATGTGTGAGAAGGATAAATAACATGAGTGATAAACAATTAAAAGAGGATAACGAACACCTCCTATATATGAAACTATTAAAGGTATGTATTGACGAAAATAATAGAGAAATTATAGATTCTATGCCTATGTTTTTAGCCAATATATTAGTTCATCTTCCAGAAACAATAATACCATCCTTATTGGATGAATTGAAAGAACCTACGATAAAAGAGCATAGGAAGTATAGAGAATTCAGGCTTAATTCAAATAAAATTGTATGATTCAACAATCCAGCCATAAACATGAATGATAAAAATTTAGGGGAAAGCTATGACTAAAAAATGGAAGAAAGGTAATTGTACTTTAATGAAAATCTCAGACAACAAACCGTTATCTAAAAATATTCATTATCATGATTTATATCCGGATGCTAAATATTTATTAGACAAATATGGTGAAATTGATCAGGCTTTACTTATTAAATTAAGGAGTACTATGAGAAAAAAAGGCCCCCAGTTAAATAATTTTAATGAATACACTGGGAAAGATTACCAATCTATTATTGATGACTTAATAAATGAAGATATGCTAGATGAGTTATAAATTCAAAATATTTCTTAAAATAATAATTTTATTATTTATACCATTATATTTATTAAAAATAATATTAACTTTATTTAATATATTTCATACGGGAGTAATTTATTATATTTTAGGTATTGTTATAGGCGTTTGTCTGGAAAGATGGAGATATAAAAAAGTTTCTAATGCAATAGATAAATTAGGTGAATTGTTGCAAAAGTATAATAAGAAAAAATTTTAGGATCAAATATGTACCATAAACATAAATGATAAAAATTTAGGAGAATTATCTGTGGAAATGTTTATTGTACACGATCAAAAAGATCAAATGATGAAAAATCTAAAAAAAATCTCAAAAAATGAAATTTAGAATTACGACCTCTAAAGATATATATAATGATAAATGCAAAGAGATATCTATTTTATCCGATTTAGGATTCACATTTTCATCCCGAAATTTCCACGGTAAAGAACGTATAATTATAGATGGGGATATAGAAAGAGAAATTAATTCTTTGGAAGAATTATTTAACTTAATAGAAAAAATATCAAATGAGGTAAGAATTTATAAATCTCCTCCCGTATATGGTTATTCATATACAATTGAAATATATAATGATTAGGATGTAATTTATGTAATAAACATGAATGATAAAAATTTAGGATAAAACAATGCCCCATCCCTATAATGAAAAGAAAATTGTATGGTATTACCCTCCTTCTTCTGAAGAAATTCCTCATAGGGGGAAACCAGGAGATGTTTTGTGCAGTGGGGAGAACGGTACAACGGTATGGGGGGAAAACATTCATCCTCAACCTGACTTATCCCCTCAATTTGATGGGGGAATGTTTTTTAACGAAGAATAGGAATAAAAATATATGTACCATCTAACAATCACATGCGAGGATAAAGATGAATTAATTGTTCATGCGAAAGCATCCGATTACATGTGCTTTATAGAAGATTTTAAACAAAGATTGCGCAATTATTATAAGCACGGCATGCCAGAAAATATATTGACCCGTCAAGATGCATTGATCCTTATTCGTGATGAATTCAATAATATGCTTGATGACTATGGTATTTCATAGACAAAGGTTGTTAAAAATGAAGACAAAAATCAAACATACTTTATTTAATATTATATATTATACTTTATTTTTTGTAATTATTAGTGAAATCTTCTTAAGATTTGATATTTTTACTTATAAATCGTTGATTTCATGGATAGTAGGGATATCCTTATGGTTAACAATTTATTTCTATTATTTCTATCAGGATTTACAAACTGACTTAACTTGTGAAGACTTCCTTCATATCCTTCCCGTTAGTGATGGGACTTTTGGATATGAAGTCATCGATTTTGGTGAGGGCAAATCTTTTGGAGTAATATATAATTACAATGACGAATCCGAAAAAGATACATAAAAAAGAACGAAAATTCCTCTACGAAAATGAGATAGAACAAGTCCTTGAGGCTTGTAATGAGACTCCTTTTCCTTTACGAAACAAGACTTTAGTACTTGTTACCTATATGCATGCCTATCGTGCAGCAGAAGTATGCAGCCTAAAATGGGAAGAGATTGATTTTAAAAACAATGTTATATCTACCAAAGGTCAAAAAGGGGGGAAAGATTCACTACAGCCCCTATGGGAAATGGAAAAAACACTACTCCTCGAATTGAAAAATCAGAGAGACAAAGCCCAATATGCTAATAACAATTTTAGGGAAGATCATAAATATGTATTTACATCCAGCAGATGGGGCACAAAGTTTGAGCGTCCAAACTTTTATAAGTTAACATTAAATCTTGGTGAGATTGCGGGATTTGATTTTCCTTTTACTCCTCATATGCTCAGGCATTCCCGTGGTACTTTCCTTGCCAACAATGATGTTCACCTGTTAAAAATAAGAGATTTGCTAAGACATGTTCGTGTCTCTTCTACAGAATTATACACACACATGGCTGCCAATAGATTCAAAAGTATCAACGATAATTCTATCTTTAACTGATTAACGTGCTCTTGTTTGATACCAATATTAATTATCCTTATATATAAAATTTTAAATCTATTTTATTTATTGATGTTATGGTGTATGATAAATGTGCACCATTAAGGGTGCTTAATATTGTCTGGAAAGGAGTTTTAGAATGCGTAAAATTATTTTTATCTTCAGTTTATTTGTTTTTGTTATGTTTGGTCTAATTAATAGCTCCCAAAGTATGCAAAAAATTAAAGAAGAGGCCATATCCGCTCCCAATATTAACCTATATAAAATAGAAAATGATATGAAACAATATGCTGATGAAGTGGCAGCCTCCGTAGAATCCTTAAAAAGGATGAGTTATTTAATTACTGGTAATCCAGACCATTACAAGATGCTTCTTGCTTCAATGGACGTACCTAATATATTGTATTCGATTCAAAGTCACTTATTTAATATATTTGATGCCTATGGATTAACAAATGAATTAGTGGAAGAGCACATTGAGGCGGCAAAAAAAGAAGCGGTGAAAAAAGCCAGTAAGCCAAATGATCAGCTTATAAAGGATTTAAAACATATAATGAAGTTTGAGATAGAGAATGCTGATTTAACCACCTCTCATCAAAAACTAAAACAAATTAAATTTAATCTGGAAGGATGACGACACCCACCCAATTTGCATCACGAATTTTATAGTTCGAAGATGATAAAAGCCAAGAGACATTTTATAAGATATGTTTCGAGAAGAATAAAATTATATATGAGTTTAGCTCAGCTTTGCAGGTTGGGGATACTCCCCTACCAATTGGGATTTTATCAAGACTTTCCGGATATGTTATTTTATGTGGATATATCTTTAGATGACCACTGCATAACAATCAAGGTAAGTACATCATCTGGATTAATTTATTTTGGATACCTTACATCCATTGGATTTATCTAATAAAACAAAAAGCCGTATCTACGAAGGTACGGCTTTTTTATGCCTTATGCCCTCGTGTTTTTTAAAGCGGTAATATTATTTCCATTACTCTTATTTTTATATTTGAAAAAATCTATTACATTATCGCCTTCGAATTCCCTGACTTCAGGAATATGGTCTGAATTTTTATCCTTTTCTTGTAACATCCACACGATAGACATTATATGAAGTAAAGTCATTCTAAAACCTGGTTGATCTATATGCATATCGTATGAATATCCCATCTGGATCAATACAGGAGACATTTCTTTATATAATTCCAATGCCTCCTCTGTATAAAAACTATATTCATCTCTATAAGAATTATTCATTAATTTTACAGCCATGATAAAGATATCATAGAATTTTTTCTTGTCTGCTATGGCTTCATTTAAAATATTATTTTCATACCTCATAAATCGTGTTCGCCTCCCACATTTTTTTTTGTATGTTAATTAAATCCGTTTGAAGAATATCCACGGAATGAGTGCCCTTAAATCTTACTTGATAAGTCGATAGGTTATTTTTTATACACCATATATAACTTATATGAAGGATGTTAATAATTTGACCATCCTCTAAAATATGAAAAATATCTGTAGAATTTTTTATAACATTAAATATTTGATTATAATCATCCATGTTAATTTCCAATGGTACTTTACCAGAGAAAATTACGACAAATTCCATGCCCTCCGATTCCATACATTTATGGAGACTAAATATATGGTCTATATTACTTGTGTTAATGATCACATCATCTGATAATTCAATAAACATATAAATCCAAAGTTAAACTTATGCTATTTTTTATCACATATAGAGGAATCGAATGTTAAAATCAACAATAATTTAAATATAAAAGTTTATATTAATTCAATATTTATTTTAGATTAAATATATTAATTACCTATTTAAATTAGGGGTATAAAATACATTTTTTATAAGAAAAATTATAACTTTGACAAAGAAATATAGGGATGCTATAAGCCATGATGTTTAAACAATATCCAAAAAATATGTAGGAGAAATAATGAACGATAAGAAAAATATATGGGCTGTATTAGATATGCCTGATGAAGCAAAAGATAAGGCGAAAAAATTAGCTAAGAAAGCAAAAAAAAATATTGGCAAATGGTTGGGAGAATTAATTGAGGGATTGGATGAAAATCATCCCATTGTATTAAAAGAAGCTGGGAATGATAACCTATCAAAATCTATTAAAGATGATCCATTTCCAAATCTGAAAGGTATCGTTGACCAAGCGCTAATATTTAGTATCGATAGAAGGCTGGAAGATATCACAACTCAACTCGCCAGTATCGCAGTTCAAATATATGATCTTAAAATTAATAATAAATTTGAAAAAAAGTCTTTTTGGTCAAGGTTTTTATGATATCCTATATACGTTACGGTGATAACGATATCTAAAAATGAGTGGCAAGATGTTCAAATGGCTTTTCAGGTACAGGCGAAAATCACAGCCACTCATTTTTTCTAATATCAAATTCAAACTGTTCTATCCATAGAATATCTATTTATTTGATATATTTTCATAGATAGGCATTGCACAACCAGATAGACAAAACCATAAAACCCCAAACGCCATAGCCCATACTGAAATAAAAAGAACACGATTTAATTTATTCATTGTTTCATCCTAAAAATAATGGATAACCAATTCACACATACTTTTTATAGTATAGATTGCACCCTATATCTATAAAATTTTATCTATTTGGCCCGTGCGAAATTATCCAGAGCCAGAATACTCATTACAGCCGTGATAATCTTATCTGTATGATCATCGCACAGAACATAGAGAACAGAACATACTACTAATATAATTCCTCGAATCGTTGACATACGATTCTCTTTCGAAAACAATTTTCCGACATAATCATTTATCATTCCTTTTCTTTTTCATTCCTTGCAGAACTAAGATCATGTTGGAATGTTTGAGCTGACCTCTGAAGAGCCTTGGTTAATTTACCAATTTTAGGTATTCGGCTTAAATTCCTCTCAAAATGATCCATGTTTTTTGCTTTCATTCCCTTATACATCCAATTTATGAATTTAGGGTTAGTCATAATTTTATCAGATATTAAGCGTCCCATAAAAAGACCAGTTGCTAATTTGGCAATTGGATAGGGATTTCCACTAATTAGGCTTGTGGTGCCATGATATGCCGCCGTTCCTAAAGCGCCCAATGCAGTATGATATGCTGTCTTAGATGTATTAGCTTCTTCCAATGTAGATTTAAGATGATCCATAACATCTGAAATATATTTTATTTTCTCACGGTTGCCTTCATTCATAGGAGATAAGAGAATCTTCTGTGCTTCGGGTTCTAATGCTTTAAATTCACGTGACCATTTTAAAGGGCTAAATGTACCATCCGTTTTGCGACCTAAATGCTTATGAATTGCATCTGTAAGATCAATTTGATCTGGATGGGAAAGTCCCTGAAGAGCAATTTTAGCTTTCTCTGCACCTTTCTTTTGATTTGTGATAATATCAATAAAAGAGTCAGTTGCTCCCTTTTTATCTTTTTTATAAAGTTCATTAAGTTTGGGGATATCTTCCTGTGCATATTGTGCATAATACTTTTTGGCTTCTTTCCAATTTTTATATGACTCATCTCCTAATCCCTTAAACCTTGGATCTAGGGAATCTTCTATATCCTTTGAAATGGTTGAAGAAAATTGTTTTAATTTTCCTTGAGTTACCTTCCCTATTTGCCCATGTGTTGTAATCATATCATTAATATGATCTAATCTTTCCTTCATATCATGGTAAGGAATCTTCCCTCCATTTTGCTGAGCAGTTTCATACAGATCAACATACATTTTACCTAAAGGTGAAGACTCAAACCTCTTTTGCTGGGATTTGGTTTTAATATTCTTTAATAAACTGTCAAAATATTTATTGGTATTTTCAAGGCCAATTGTATCATCACCTAAACTTTCAATATCCTTTTCCACTTTAGAAAACATTGAACTGAATTCTTTTTGTTTGCCTTTTTGGTATTCCCTAGCACCTTTGACGGCAAGCTTACCAGCTTCTCCCCTACTTAAATTCTTTCCAAAATCCCCTTGGCCTAATTGAGATAAAATTTCCTCCCTTTGCAGATTCCTTGCCTTTATTATGGGATCAGAAGATAGAGGGGTATTTTCCAATGTGGAAATAGCCAGTTTTGGTATTTTTCCTTTTGATACATCAGGAAGTGTGGGGGTTACGCCTGCTCTCTCAAAATTTTCTACGGCTTCCGGATTAATCTTGAAAAATTCGCCTGTTCTTGCTGCGGCGGAAGTCCTTCCCTTTTTTGTTAATGTGCTGAGAAGTCCCTGAGCTAAAGGAATTGCTACCCCACCAGCAACTCCTTTTCCTACTGCTTCTCCTACATTTTCAGGATTTTCATTAAGGGTGGATTGTATTATCGCTGGTACGGCTCCAGCGGTAAGTACATTTGTAGGATTAATTACATTTGATCCTCTATAAAAATCCCCTAAAGATTTAATGGCATTCGGTGCATTTTTAATATTTTTGAGTACGGTTCCAAGCGCAAACCCACTTGGAACTGCACCGGCTCCGCGCACAAACTCTGCGGATGTTTTTTCTTGGGGTGTTCGTGGCGCTGTATATCCGCCTGTTAAGGTATCAATCCCTTTAGCTACTTCTTCTCCCACAGGTTTAAATTCATAATCCATTCCTAATGCTTTAGCTCCAAGATTAAGAGCACCGCGCACAGGAGTTGCAAGAAAATCTAATTGATCTAATGGAGAAATGGCCAGATTTCTGGCATGTCTTGCTAACCCTCGTTTTGCATAATCTAAAAATCCTTCTTCCTGAGAAGCCTCTGGTTTCGGAGAAGAACTATTTAAAAGTTTTCTTCTTTCCAACTCTGCACGCGCCATTTCTGGGGTAATAGTTGATGAAGAACTTCCAGACAAAGATTGTCGCCTTTGCAATTCTGCACGTGCCATTTCAGGAGTGATATTCATTTTATTCTCCTGCAATTTTCCTTAATTCTTCCTCAGACATAGATTGAATGTCTATTCCTTCCGTCTTAGGCTCACTGGATTGGATACCTTTTTCAAATATCATTCCATCTAAAAAATCCTCTGGTTTGTTCGGGAATTTTTTACCTTCTTTTTCTTCATAATCCAATTTAGCATCTGCGTATTGATTAAAGGCGTCTTCTACATCCAATGCATTTATACCATTTTGAAGAGATTTTTTAAGGAACCTACCTTTTTCTTCAGCAAGCGTTGTCAGGTCTTGCATGTGATTAATAATTTCCTGGTTTGCTCCTTTAACTTTCGTTAACTGAGGTTTGGACTGTTCAATAATTTTTAATTTACCTAATGCTACTGTTGAACCTTTCAACTGGTTGCTCAAGTCTAATACCAATTGATTTGTTAGTGAGTCAAAATTATCAATATCCTCAGCCTTACCCATTCCAAGAAGTGATCCTACCGTAGAGCTACCTTTAGCTATCGTTCCTCTGACTGGACCTGTATCCAATGAATCAGCTAATTTTTTCAAATTCTTCAAGTTACTTTTTAGTGCAGGAAGGCTGCTTAAAGACTTTCGGGCTTCTTCTATCGCAGCCTCATTGGATTTTTTATAAAAATCAGGAGTGGATTTACCTTTTTTTCCCTCTTCATAAAGTTGTTTATCTAATTCAAACTTTTCCTGTGCTAATCCTAATTGGGCTTGATGTACTCCGTGTGACATCCCAAATTCTTTTTGATGTTGAGAAAACTTCTCTAAATTTAATTGATGACTGCGATCCCGGTCAGCTTGCAAACGTCTCGTGTTATCAATCATATTCATGATTTTTGCGCTTCCAAGAGAACGTTTATCTTGATTCGCTAATTGGCCTTGATATTCATTTAATCCCTCTTGCATCCCTTGTCCTAAGGCCGCAAGAACGCCTGGTTGTCTGTTAGCGGCAATAGATGCTCCGCCTCTTGCAATCGCAGCCCAAAATGGATCAACTTGAGGGGTTTGCAATCGAGCCGCTTCATCGCGCATAGATTTTAGTTCTGCAGTATCCATTGCATCATTAACACCTGCCTGGATAGGATTTGTTGCTGCTCCTCCAGCCGCATAATGCCGATATGAAGTTAGTTTCTTAACTGCTCCTCCAGCCGCAAATCCTTGAGGTCTTTGATTGAAAGCACCGGCTGCACTTGCCAATAGTCCTCCCCCTTGTGTCCATGAACTGGCTTGAGGAGCCTGTGGGCCACTTACATTGTGGAACTGCTGTGTATTAACAGGAAGTCCCCTCGCAATTTCATTCAGACGAGCCGTTTGGAAGAAAGGATAATTCCTTTGATTCTGGAACTCTTGATAAGCCGTATTAGCCTGGTTCTGGGCTTGTTGTTGCTGTTGCCCTCCCAATTGACCTAAAATTGCCGAACCCCTCAATGCTTGAGACTGCTGGTTTGATGCCAGGTTTTGTAAAGAATCAGCCCCTATAATTTTATTTTTTAAATCTTGTTCCGCAGTTGATCCTGCTAATTGCCCTGCTTGTAAATTTCTTTCCTGCTGACCAACTGCCGTTTGTAGAGCTGTATTATAACCTCCCTGCAATGCTTGCCCTTGAGCTTGAGCAATACCGGAGGTTGTATCCCTAATGGCTCGGTTAGTAATGTCTTGATGCCCACTAGACCCATATTGCCCCGCGCCTATAAATCTCGTATTAATATTAGGCAAAATATTTTCCTGAAGGTTTCGATTACCTAATTGTGAAATTTGATCAACAACCCTTTCTGTATAAGGATTCATATATTGACCAATATTTGCCGTCGGATCGGCTGTAGCTGATTGGATATAGGGATTAACTACTTGAGAAATATCTTCCCCCAATGCATTACGAATAGCATTTCCAGCCTCCCCATATAAACGAGGATAAAGAGGGTTATTCACTTCCTGTTCTGCTAAACGAAAGCTATTATTTTGCAAAGGATTGAATGGTGCAATCCTTTGCCCCTTGTAAGGTTGGTAATTAGCAAGGGATTCGTTTCTTGCCCTTTCAACTAATTTCTTTATTATTCCTTCTGATCCACCATACCAATCTGGGGTACCTTGAAAAGTTTCAACCATGATTTATTTCCTTATGCAGCTTTAAGCCTCTTTAGATACCCATGTACACCTTTTGATTTTGGTGGCAACTTCTCCCCGCTATTACGCTTTATCTTGCGGACATCTTTTACAAGTTTATCCAGTAATCTTGCCCCACGTTCATTTGAACCTTTTCCTAATGCACTTACTTTGGAGGGAGGGATGTCATATTCCCCATTGGATACCATAGCGTTTATATAACCTCCACCGGACTGATGTGTGGATTTACGGGATGTACTTTTGCCAAAATAACCGTCTAATTCCTGAAATCCCCCTTCAGTTGATCCATCTCCCATATCGGATACGGTTGAGGCATCAATGATATAACTTCCATCAGGAATCTTGCGGTGGATGTTATCTTGCTGTCCTTTTCCATTCCCGCGTATTGCCCCTCCTTGGGCTGCATGTTGTTCAGCCAAATCATAATTAAAGAATTGGGGAATACGGCCCCTTTCATAGTCATCTTTGGAAATATTAAAATTAGGAGTTCCATATTCAAATGGTTTTGCAGGTTTAAGAGATGAATTAAATCCTAATCGATTTCGGATTGCTTCTGATTCTTGCTTTTGCTTGTTTTCGAACTCAGATGCATTTCTTTTATCTTCCTGATGTCCTTTTGCCATCATTAATCCTGCGCCTAACAAGGGTAGACCTTTAACCAGTGATCCTAATATCCCTCCACCCATCTGACCCGCAGCTTGAGGAGCAGCTTGAGATGCCATTTGTGAAACTCCTTGCATGGCAGCTTGTCCGCCCATACCAGGCATCATATTTCCTACACTTGACAGATTAGCCAGAAGACCCCCACCTCCTCCGCTTGCTCCCGCAGAAAATAAATTTCCCAAGAAACCACCTGCGCCACCTGCGCCCGCTCCTCCTCCTCCCAATGCGCCAATTATCGAAGGGGCTGCCATTGCTGCAAGGGGAAGTGCAAAACCTATACCAGCATTCTTTAAAGCTGCTCCAGTTGACTGTCCTGTTAACTTACTGCCTAAAAATCCAGTTATAGGTCCTAATGCGGTTCCGACCACGCGGACTAATGATTTAAAAAAATTACCAAACTTAAAGAACTCTGGGCAATCTGTTTCAGGATTTGTGGTAGGTTTTTTTCCACTCCATACTGTAAACATTTCTAATAATTCAGGTGTGATAATTGCTAATTCAGTATCTCCGTGACGTCCTTCTATTCTTAATTTTTCTAATTCAGGGTCAGTTGGTCTTCCTATTTCTTCAACCTGTCCGCCTTGCGCATAAGATTGTTTATTTTCTTGAGAAAAGGCATGTGTTATAGCCTCACGAATTTCAGGATTTTGAATAAATTTAGATAAAGGCCTATAATCTCTTAACTTGGTTTCAGGGTCTATATTTATTCCTCCTTGTGCCTCATCAAGTTCAATAAGTTCCGGAAGCTTAAAATGACCTATAATAGGGGTTGAATCCGATTCTTGATCTTCCATCATTGGTAAACCATCCATAGAAGATTGCGGTTGCTGATCATTAAAATTGGGAGGGAAATTCATGATAATTATAATCCATATAATTTTTATAAAATTTTACACGTTATTCACAAAATATTCAGCCCAAATTCGCCAATCACTGAAATTTTGTGGGAGAGGGATATCAACAAGCTTATTATCCAAGAGGAGATTTTGTGCCCATTCTTTCCATAGTTCCTGCGAAGGGGCTAACGGTATATTCAGGTTAGGTAAATCAATATATAAAGTAGCCGCCCATTCTTCAAAGTTTATGCCTAACGGCAAGACAATCATGGTCGTACATCTCCTGGTGCATAGTTACGGATTACCTTACCCATTAGATAATCCCCACCAGAAACATTGCTTCTAAATCGGTAGTTAACTAATCTCCCCATATTCGTAGTATCTATTTTTGCGAGTTCAATTGTTTCCTGGCCTGGAAAAAATGGATAAGTTTGCGAAGGAGTTGGGATACTTTGTGCAAAATCCCGCGTATATATAATCATGGACATTTCACCTTTCTGCACAAAATCTGGCTCAATACGCCTATTGCGTAATTGCCTGTCATCAGTCGGCGCTTTTTCGAACCATGTTGTTATATTCGTGTCGACATAAGAATCAATTGCCAAGGATTGCCCATATAACACGCGATCAAGACCAGTTTCTTCCTGCCACAAGCCATAACACAGGTTAGGGACAAGGTAACTATAGGAGACTGCGTTCCCACCCCCTACATCATTACCTGTTGCGTTCCCTCCTGCTATATAGCTGAAAGAGATATTACTTATAACGATAATAGGAACCGATGCCTGATTTAATTGAGCCGGTGATAAACCACTAAATCCTGTTGCACCAGATATCGTAACCAAATTACCATTTTGAAGCTGAGTATTTGAGGGAATGGTTACAATGATAACATTACTTCCAGTAGACGTTGAAAGAGGGTTATTGGCCAGATCAACAGATATAGTTGATGTTGGGGTAAATTTATTCAGGATAGCAATTGAATCAGTTGCCATAGGGAATTCATAGCCTATGGTAGTACCAGCACTCCTTGCATATTCAGTATCAAACCAAAAGTCACCTTCGATGTTATATATTATAACATGGGAGCATTCTGTATTATCACCTGAAGGGTAATGCCACCATATCTCATTATATTCTTCCTTATATTCTCCCCAAACTTTATTTCTATACGGCAAGTTTAAGTTCTTGAAGAACATTAATTTGTTTGTCGTATTTTTAATCTGTTTTACAACACCGTTATAAAGATAAAATTGGGTTCTTCCGATCCAGTAGAATACATTATTGACGGTTACAATGCAATTTTGGGAGAGTATAGAAAGGTCTGCCTGGATTGTATCAAAACGGAATTGTTCATCCCCCCCAATAAAAGTTGCTTTAATGAGAGAATCTAAAGACCAGAATAAACCAGCTGGAGCATTACTACCACCACGAGAAATTAACCCTTTTACAATTTTAGTGCCCGTTATGGAAGCGACCCGTAAGTCCGTCCAATCCCCTCCAGGGTTTAAAGTCCATCCCACAACCCCATCATTTGTATAGAAAAAGAAGTAAGGATAAAGGACGACGATTCCACCGGATGCAACGGGATTTGATATGGAAATGGGAGTTAAAGGCGTTGTTACATCTACATCCCCCCAATAGATCAATCTAGATACAGAATTATTGATATCCATTACATTAGGGGCAGCATGGGCAATAATATAATTGGTGGGACTTACGGTACTATAACTTACAAATGTCCCTCCCCCACTTCCGGTAGAGGTTGCAATCCCTCCGCTTACATAGCTAAATGTTGTGAGAGTTAATACCGTGATTGAGGCATTAATATTTAATTGCGCGGCTGTTATCCCATTCGTATCAACTGCCCCCGATATAGTGATCACTTCACCCGTAGAAAGACCCACTGTTGAAGGAACTGTAACCACTACCACGCCAGACCCATTCGTAGTAGCTATGGGATCATTTCCTAAACTTACAGATTCGCTTAAGATAGTATATCGGTCAAAAGTCCAGTTATTATTGGGATCAGCTACAAATCCTACTGGTGTCCTGTCAAACTCAGGATTGGCAATTCCAGCGCTGACAGGAGCTACTGCCAAAGTCGAAGGCCTCCCTAAGTAACAATCTGTAATATCATTAGATTTATCGACATTGTAGATATTACGAATAATTTCATTATTTCCAGGATCAAGGAGAACATAGCCTCCTATTTTTTTAGGTCTACCCTCATAAAATCTCACCCATTGACCATCTATGCACATACCTCTGGAATCAAATTCCGTGCCGTCCCTTTGAATCCCTGGAAGGGGAGATAATATATCAATGATGTGGTCTGCGGCCATAGTTTAGAAAGAACCTAATCTTTTAATTTGATTCAACAACTCTTCATCATTAAATTTTCCGGTAGTATCCAATGCTTTTAAAGGTTCGGTGATATCCCTTAATTTTTGGAGTTTTTCTATGGTTTCCTTACTTAAAATAGATGCTTCAAATTCAGGGTGAAGATGCGTAGGGAATCCTAATTCTATAAATTTCTGTTGACGTTGCTCCCTCATCAAATTTAACTGTATTTGTTTGGCTTTCGTGCAATCAATATCAATTCGCGATTCCGGAGTTACATCACAAAATGCATCCGAATATTGAATATAGTTCATAGGAAAGTCTTCCTTTGAGACAAACCGATAGTTTACAAATTCATTTCCCATTGTTTTTTTTACTAAATATTTATATTCCTCTTCGGAAGGTATAGGATCAAGGTATTCCCTTTTAATCCTTGATCCAGAAGCTATACTTTTGTCTTCTCTAATATATATAATCTGACTAAACTCTTGACAAACTTCCCTCACGGTATTTTCTCCTCTATATATTGAATTTTCTTCCATTGAATAAGATTCGCTGTTTAAAATTAACAATGATAATATTGTAAATTTTTTCATAAATTTATTGATTCCCAAAGAAAGCACAGGAAATATAGGCTGGATCATCGACAGGACCCCCAATCGAATTTGATATTAACCGTATAGTGTTAGATGTAGGAATGAAGGCTAAATTTACTGAAATAAGACAGCGTGATCCTAAGTTAGATTCAGAAATTCCTACGGATGCATAATTACTGCTATTAAAAGGAATGGAAAAAGTTATTGTATATACGCCTTGGCTATTCCGCACAACATTTGACACATTGTATTGATTATTAATACTAACTGGATTTGCCTGGAAAGTTACCCAAGCTTTAGCCGAACTTTTATGAAATTGTTGTCTTCCAGGAGATACAAACGTTGTGAGTGATGTTCCAGCTACCTGTTGAGCTTGTGTAGCCGCTGAAAGACCAGACGGCAGAGATTGCCACGTTGCAATACTTGCTCCACCATTAGAAGTTAAAACTTGTCCTGCGGTTCCTGTACCAGCATTTTGGAAATTTGCCGTGGAGGTTGTACCACCACAAATTACACCATAGGGAGTTGTGCTATTTAATCCCGTACCACCTGCGGGAACCGTGACTGTTCCTGTAGTAACAATCCCTAATCTTGTGATGTTATCCTGTACCTGATTTGGAAGGGTATTTCCAATCGAAGGGGCAGATGTATTATCAGTAACCAAAACCCCATTACTAGACATGCTTATTTGGCCAACGACATTAGCCGCAGATGAATAAAGTATTCTATTTATTTGTGTAACTCTTGGATATGTAGCTGTTGTAAAATCTAATGTTCCACCAGTTTGTCCGTATAAAAGTTGACCAAATGCAGTTGCGTCTCTATTTGGAAGTTCCCATGTAAGATTACCAGTTAAAGTATTTGGTGCTTTGAACCCTGCATAAAAGGTATTTGCTGTATCCCAATAAACTCCAGGTAGTCCCCCATTTACCCCTAATGCAATTCCTGAGGCGGGACCCCCAAATGTTAAACTTTGAGTTCCCGCTGAGGAGTAACTAATAACACCAGCAGGAGGAGTGGGTGGTTTGTAAAAGCCAGTAGTGCTATCGGATTGAAATGTTATGCCAGGAGCCCCCACAGTCCCATCAGGGAAGACAGCACTAGTTGCAATCGTGGGAGTATTATATATACTCACCCCATCTGAATAGAGGATGACTCTTTCCCCTTGGGGTATAATAATAGGGTTTCCTGTAGGCCCACTTAATTGAGCCGTGACTGTATGAGGGCCTGTGGTATTATTCCATATATACCATTGACCTGCGGCCGCCGGATAAAAGACCGTTACATCTTGGGTAAGGAGGCCAGTATATTGCTGGACTAATCGGGATGCCTGTTGATTTGTTAATGTTATAGAAGGACCTACTGCCGATAAATCAAGAGGTGAAAGGACATTGACTTGGAAAAATGATTCAACCCCGTATCCCAAAGTATTCCAGTTGGTTTCCACGCCAATAAAATAAGATGATTCAGATGGATTAAGGTCGAAACTACTTTCTCCATCAATTGTTGAACCATCATTTGTCGTCACAACAACAGCTCCAGAACCTTCATTATTTATGGCAACTGCAAATCCTGCAAGCTGAGGAGGCAATGTTATTGTTCCAGCACCACCTTTCCACACTAAGATCGATGACCGGTCACTTAATTGTACTTGATAATCTCCGGATAAAGACTTTCCAGGAAAATTCGTATTAAGTTTACTATCAAGGGGAATAAGGCCAAATCCGGCCAAAACACTTGCATCCGCTGATGAAGTTGAGGAACCAAGGTGAATTATAGCCCACTCACCTGCTTTCGTAGTATTGTCCCTTAAATATAAAATGATTTGATTTTCATCTGTGGGGGGAATATCAGCAATTAGCGTCCCCTCAAAATCTACGATATTGATTTCAAAGTTGCCTCTGTTACTAAACTGGATAGTTTGCCCTACTGATATTAATGTCGCATCAGCAAGTTGAACTTTATTTTCTAGGGATTCCGCAATAAGATCATTAATATTAGCTGTTACATTAGAATTATCAACAAAAGAGGAGGCCCATGTTAGCTTTAATGTTTCTCCATCTGCTATCCCATAAAAAGCATAAGAAGGAAAAGACGTATTTATATTATAGCCGCCAAATATATTTGTATAACTCATATTTAATCAGCCTTTCTTGTTGTGTAACGGTCAACTTTTCTCAATTCATCCTTTGCATTCCATGATGAAAGAACTTTTAAATATTCCTGTTCTATAACTGGAATCCTCTCATCATTTTTAAGATCAAGCATGGCTTCCAAAAGGACTGCCTTAAATAGGACTTCCGGCATGAATTCCGTTAAATAATTTGTCTGGTAGGTACTATCAATTACCTGTGGGGTTTCGAGGTAAGCCAACTGGAAAGGATAATTTTGGTCAGGAGTTGGAGATATCAACCAGCTATTATATCCAAAATCTGCATAAAACTTTGGCGTTCCTGTTTGAGATTGGTCAGGCCAAAATGACCTTGCATACTCATAAGAACGAAGTAATAGAGGTGTATAATTATTATAAGTTGGGAAAAATGCACTTACAGAATAACCTCCACCTATATCAGCGGAAGTGGTATTATTTATTGTTTTATAAAAAAACCCAGGATTAGGGGCATTTGCTAAGCTATCAATCTGTGAAATTATATTAATTTCTGATAACGGGAGGCCGCCTAAAGTCCCTGAAATAGAATCTGCACCTGAAATTATTACCGTTTGTCCTAATACCAAATTTTCTATGGAAGGCATTAATACAAAAATTTCATTGGTTGATCCATCAGTAACAATAGGATTATTTGCTAATTTAACCGTATTCCCCCCCGTACCATAATTAAAGGTAACCGTGTTTTGCCACCTTGCCGGTTTGGGTATTACAGAAATACCAGCTGTAAAAGAATTGCCTGCATACACTTCAAACAATTGCGTATTGGAATCCCTTCCAATACGCTCATGGGCAAATTTTATCCATGCATCAATATCACCCGTAACAACCGAATCATTACGCTCAAGATAATTTATGGTTTTTTGAACCAATGTATCGTATGTAAGGATAAACGACATTTAAAATTATCCTAAAATTTTAAGCAGTAGATGTGGTTGCACGATAATAAGTATAGGTACACACCCAATTAATGGTAAGACCAGCTACGCCATTTACACGAAGAAGCAAGTTATTTCCAGAAATTGACCACGATGCTGATACGCCAAAAGTTAATATGTTCGTCGTATTCATGGAAACTCCAGGAAGCAGACCAATTGAGGCTGTCGTGGTTCCATTATACCAGACACCAGCAGTCTCAACTGCTGTATAGCAAGCATTTGCCCCAGTACTTTGCACCCCAACTATCGAAGCTGTACATTGTAGAACCGGATCATTTGTTGTTCCCACAGGAATAGTCAAAATCGTAGTAGTCGTACCATTAGTTGTTTGCACAGAGGTTTGTCCTCTGAATCTATCGGTATTCGTCCATCCTGTGGTAATACCTTTCTGCTGCATTGTTCCAACTAAATGTAACTTACTTGCAGGAGTAGAGGTACCTATACCAACATTCGCACCCTCCCCAAGCACCAGAGCATTGCTTATGCCAACTTTGGCATTAAAGCCGATTGCCGTTGCGTTTGTGAGGCCAGATGATAAAGTATTAGCAAGGTTACCAACAAAGGTACAATTCGTATAATTTAAAAATCCTACACCTGTATGATAGCCAATTCCTACGTTGCCACTTGAGTTTACGGCATTAAGAAATGATTCATAACCAAATACGCAATTCTGTGAGCCTACATTTTCATTTGAAAGGGCATTTGTTCCGAATATTGAATTACTATTTCCGGTGGTAATGTTGACACCCGCTGTACGTCCGAATGCACATGAACCACTCTGTCCAATCTGATTTGCCAAAGCAAGGTATCCAAAAGCACTATTCGATGATCCGGTGGTCTCAGTTTGCAAAGCACTGTTGCCAAATATTGAATTCTCAAAACCATTTGTAAGGTGGGAACCAGTAAAACAGCCAAATGCTGAATTGAAACTTGTGCCGACCTGAACATTCAAAGATTCATTCCCAAATGCACAGTTTCCTTGACCGTTAGTCTCATGAAAAAGAGCTTGATAACCAAATATATTGTTATCGCCACCTGTTGTTAAATTAAGACCAGCATTGCTACCGAATGCTGAATTGAAACTTACACCATTTTGATTGCTTAATGATCCTACCCCAAAAGAACAATTATTTGATCCGGTAGTCTCATTAACTAAAACACCAAAACCGAAAATACTATTGTTATTTCCAGTAGTAATTCTGTCTCCTGAAAATGCTCCAAATGCACTATTATTACTTGCTCCATTTTGTAATAATAAAGAATTAAATCCAAAAGCACTATTCGATGATCCTGTTCGCTCTGACCCCATTGCTGCAAGTCCAAACATTGAGTTTTGTGATCCGGTTGTGATTGCGAATCCACTTGATGATCCATAAGCACAATTATCGAATCCGGTCGTCAAAAGGCTTAAAGAATTATCACCAAAAGCGCAATTGTGTTGCCCGGTAGTAGAAATTTCTAACGCTCTAAAACCAAAAGCACTATTCATTATTCCGGTGGTCAAACTTGAAGCTGCAAATGCGCCGAATGCTGAAGTGCCTACTACGCCATTTTGATTTCTAATTGCATGGTACCCAAAAGCAGAGTTGTAGTTTCCTGTGCTTTCCGTTAATAAAGCTTCAGCACCAAAAATGCATGATCCAATTGCAGTGGTGATATTTGTTCCGGCAAAATGACCAAATGCACAGCTTTCACTAACTCCCTGTTGGTCATGGAGTGCAAAGGTTCCAAATGCACAGTTATCACTACCGCTATGTTCACTATTAAGAGCGGCAACACCAAATATTGCGTTGTTGCTTCCAGTCGTAATCGCAGCTCCAGAAAAAGCGCCAAAAGAAGTATTGGCAGATGCGCCAATCTGGGTTTTAAGTGATTGATACCCAAAAGATGAATTGTTTATTCCGGTGGTCTCATTTTGAAGAGATTGATAACCAAATATACAAGTCTGATTCCCTGTCGTTAATTCGCTTCCCGATTGGAAACCAAATGCTGAATTTCCAGTTACACCTACTTGATTTAACAAACTCTCGTGTCCAAATGAACAGTTTGCTGATCCTATATTTTCAGATTGTAAGGCTGTACAACCAAAAATACTATTTTGTCCTCCGGTGGTTAATGATCCACCCGTTGCTGCGCCAAATGCTGTATTGTGTGATGCGCCATTCTGTGTAAAAAGGGAACTTTCACCCATAGTGGTATTTAATGATCCGGTCGTCTCGTTTGAAAGAGAATAAGCTCCAAAAGCGTTATTGAAATCTCCAGAGGTAAGGTCTTGACAAGTTTGAGCACCAAATGCGCCGTTTCTTGTACCGCCTACCTGGCTGCTAAGAGCTTGGTAACCAAAGGCCGAATTCTCTATTCCGACATTCTCACTCGCAAGAGATCGGTAACCAAAAGAAGAATTTCTTACTCCGGTAGTAAGTGAAGTTGCAGATAAATGCCCAAAAGCCGAACTCCCATCTACGCCAACTTGAGATTTTAAAGCTTGGTATCCAAAAGATGAATTGTTGTCCCCTGTATTTTCATTCAAAAGAGATTGATAGCCAAAAATTGAGCTATTACTTCCATTTGTTATATGCTTACCGGCCTCAAAACCGAATGCTGATGATCCAGATTGTGCAACTTGATTTACAAGGGAATTAACACCAAATGCACAATTATTTGATCCGGTAGTCTCATTTTGAAGAGATAAGTATCCATAAATACAATTGTTTGACCCTGTACTCAGGCTATCCCCAGAAAATGAACCAAAAGCAGAATTGAAATTTGCTCCATTTTGTAATGTAAGGGAACCTCTCCCGAAAGCACAATTATCTTGCCCTGTAGTCTCGGTTTTTAAAGCCCATTTACCAAAAATACTATTTCCAAATCCATTTATTATGGATGTTCCGGCTTCTCTTCCAAATGCTGAGTTGTCGGCTCCATCAAGCTGATTTTTAAGGCATTGATAACCAAAAGAGGAATTTGACGATCCGCTAACTTCGGTTGAAAGAGAATTGTATCCAAATATACTGTTAAAACGTCCGTCTGTAATATTTTGACCTGCAAAAGCACCAAACGCATCATTTCCAGGAGATATTCCGGTCGCATTAAACTGTGAAAAAAGTGCTGAATAACCAAATGAACATATAAATGTGCCCGCTTTTTCAGATTTAAGAGATGAATATCCAAAACATGAATTACCATCCCCACTTTGTATTGTAGAACCACTTTGATAACCAAATGCGCTATTGCTGTCTCCTCCCGCGGGATCAATATTCATGAGAGATTTTCCTCCCATTGCTGTATTGAAATCCCCCCCAACAGCTGCATTTCCAGCATCAGTACCTAAAAATAAATTATAAGTTGGGGATAAAGTATCAATAAAATTACTTCTCCACACTGGGTCTGTTCCTGCTACAGAAACCAAAAGCTGATTATCCAGGGCAGCATCAGGAAGTGTACTTCCGCCCCCTCCACCAGCAGCGGGTTGCCATGAGGGAAGTGAAGTATCCCCTGTATAAGTTAAAACGTAACCCATAATTCCAGTTTGAGGGACACTTTGAAATTCATCAAAATCTGTAATGCCTCCGCATATAACTGCAAAAGGGTCCATTCCAATATTTCCAGTTCCTCCCCATTGGGTCATTACTGGGGATGCTTCCCAATTACCTGTTATTATTGCAGTATCTTCTCCCATTTCCACGACTGCACTACCACTTACCGTAAGGACGTCTAAAGCATCAAATGCACTAGTTGAAGGCATTAATTATTCTCCACTTAATTTAATTAAAATTTTATATATATCTCCAAAAAACATTATTATCCCTACTTTCAGATTATATAGTTGGTGGCCCTAATTTTTGTCCACGACTTGCAATCCAGAGACCGGTGATGGGAGTTAGGGCAACTATTAATGGCTTAACAACCTGATTAGCTACGATAGGTGGTGTATCTTTTATTTCACCTGGAACCTCTTCAGAAAGAAAATATACATTTGGTGGAACTAATCCCCCCGAAAAATCTATAACCCCTCCGAATTGATAAACAAAATTATCATCATCGCTAACGGAGACAACTATTCCTATACATTCAGAATCATCGACTGAGAAAGCAAATGCACGGGCATAAGTGTTATCACCACTACATCGGATAGCATCACCTGGTAGAAGGCCGTGGGCTACTTGATTCACTCTAATCCGAAAAGTATCTGATCCTGCAGATTCCCAGGTAGGGAGAGCACCTGCACCATGTGCAGTTAGTACTTCACCTTCATTTCCTGTACCCACATTTTGTAATGGTCCCGTAGGAGTAATTCCGCCAGTTATAACTCCATAAGGTGTAGTTGTTGTAAGGCCAGTTCCTCCAAAATCAACATCGATAGGATCGGCATTCCAGGTTCCATTTGTCACCACCCCAAGAGTAGTAATTGATGTTTGACCTAAATAGGTGGGATCAATAGAAACAATAGGAGTGGTGTTATTATTCGTAACAACAATTTCTCCTGGTGTACCATTAACACTTGTAACCGATCCAGATACCCCAAACTGTACAAAAAGAATATTATCTGATCCGACGGAATCGACTGTTAAGGTTTCCACCCAACCTGTGCCACCATATATTGCCCCATTTATTACGCCAAAGAAGGTTCCAGGAATAATAGAAGATGGTGAATCATAAAATGATGGTCTTGTCAAAACCCAGGGGGTGACACCATCACCTGCATTGGTAACAAAATAGACTCCATTTTCTGTCATATTATTTTGATCATTGATCAATACAAGAGAATCTTCAGGAGGTAGTACTGAGTCAAGAGTTAATGCTGCATTAACTCCATTATTTGTTAATGTAGCTCCTACACCGCTTGCTCCATTATCATATATTGCATTTAAATTAGCTGTCGATTTAGCATAAGCTACCCCTTTAAATGTAAATGCACTTCCAGGTGTTCCTGAGAAGATGATATCTGTTCTATTTTGGGATGGATTATCAAGGATATTTATTCCAATACCTCCGCCTGGAATAAAGTTCATTTGTGATTTTCGGCTTTGGAATATCCCATGTAATTGCACATTAGTTCTCTGAACCGATGTATCAGGAATTACATTAAAGGTTGGATTACCACCTACTCCACTACCATTAACGATATTAATCGTTGCATCAGAAATAAGGTCACGGGTATCATATATACCTCCTCCCAAATTAACGACCATTCCGGTTGGTCCGGAAAATAATTGCTGGATACCTGCCAATTCAGAAGATGGAGCTATAAGTACTTGTCCCGCATTTTGAGTTATAGAAATACCAGGAGCCGCCGTTAGAACTGACCCATTTGCCAATTGTGAATTAGGAGATAAAAGAACATATTTGGCATTTGCAGTATCAGATATAGCGTTAAGGGTATTAATATCTGCTGTGAGGGGAATGCTATCGATCTGAAATTGAGAAACAGACCTGTCAAAATTGATATAATTCGTACTGATAGTCATAGATGTAGGATTGCCCAAACCATCCTGAATTTGTGACGGAGTATTATTAAGAGCTTGCCCACTATTCGCTATCTGAAATAAATCAGGATATGTTGATGCGGGTGATAATGTAGATATACTTGACATTTAAAATTGTCCCTCCCAATCTCCCCATGAAAACCACGGTGGAGTCTGTTGATTTTGCCATTCACCTGTTTGATTCGTCCATGTATCCTGAGTTGTCTGCCAGGGACGTGGATGATCTACGGGAACAGGATCAGGCTTTATAATCGGATTTAAACTTTGCGGATTAGGTTTATCTACAAAATATTTATTTACGTATAAACCAGTCCATAGAAGACCTGTTCCTCGGTAATCCATTTGTTTTACAAGGTCGTTGTAATTACAGAGTTGCCCTGATCTATCGCAACGTGCGACTGCATCAGGATTATTCTCGTTAATCTTTACCCATCTACCTTTTGGAAACATCTGTTTTCCTAAAAATTAACAACAATTGTTTGAAAGCCCCCTGCCCTACTCCGACTTTTTGAAAAAATATTTCAATAAATCAAAAACTGCGTATAAAAATGTATTTTATGTAATATAAAAATAATTATTCTAAAATTTTATATTTTACTTAAGGATACATATTTGGCTGTATCCTTAATGGTACTTTTTCTTCGTCTTCTCTTCCTGCCGTCTCGTATAATATATCCGCCCTCATCCTTAAATTAGGCGATCTATCCGGTGCGAATTTAAATGATATATCAGCCGCTAGATCAAATCGGCATGCATTCATAAAACGCTGTGGAATAAATATATTTTGATTCAAAGATGTGACATCCATAATCTGGATTGCCTGATTAAAAACTATAGTCTCATAACTATTATCCGGAGTAGGCCATAAAGTGATCTTCGGATTAATTTGACGATCCAGGTAAAAACTTGAGGGAGTAGCCTGGACTTGCTTATTAGGATATGATGTCCATTCTTCTCTTGATATGGGTGTCAATATCCTGCTCTGGTCTGGCATACTAAAGTATACTTCCTGAACATCAAGGGTTGCCCCTCCTATTTCTCTGATACGTACGGCCCTAGCATTGATAGGTGTAGAAGCAACAGCCCAGATTATTTGACCCGCAGGATAATAAACGGAGCCAATGGTTAAAGAATTAAGCCATGTAATCCCGTCATAAGAATATTCAAAAACAAGGTCATAATTTATGCTTATATTCGATTGAATTCCCACATAATACACTGCAGGCGTATATCCAGTTGGGTAGGTATAAGAAATATAACCATTAGGGGAAGTTTGAGTACATGCAACCCCTGGCGTCCCAGAAAAAGCATTTGTGGCCACCCCACCTTCGCTTGAAAATGGAGTTCCGCCTAACAACCTTTTATTATTACTGGCTGTAACTTCCGTTGTTTCTACAGTGTAGGAATTCAATATATAACTTGGCTGCCCAACATTAATTTGGAACATGGCTTTCTGTTCGGTAAAAAGATTTAATCCCTTGTTTACCCAGTCAGATAGAAGAAAATTTAGACTTGTAAGAGCAGAATCGGCCTGGAGACCACTAATTTCCGCGCCCACAATTCCGCATAGCTCAAAAGCATCTTTAACAAATGTTTCCACAAGTGTAGTTTGGCCAAAATTATATGTCTGACTGTATGCCATACCATTTCCTGTTACTTCTTGCGAAGACCTTTTAAGGTTTCTGCTAAAACAGCTTCTTTCTTTATAGTTGGATTGCGGCTATGAGTAGCTTTTTCTAACTTCTTTGCAGGTATTTTCTTGTCAAGTGATACCCCTAAAGAACGATGCAAATTACCTTTATTTTCTGGATTTATTGCTTTTTGTATCCATTTATCTTTCGCCATTTAATGAATTCCCTGTTGTAATATGTCAACTTTTAATCCTACTCCCATTCTCGAATCCGTAACTACAACTTGTAAGGCAGTAAGTGGAGGTTGATATTCATTGTATGAGGATGTATCTTCCCCATCAATTAAAACAATGCGATTTGGCAATGCAGGTATTGTATAAGTGACCAAATTACCACCTCCTGATCCACTAGCATTTGCTTCTTCATTTGCAGCATAAGTAAAATGAGTGTCATCAATCACAGTAATCATTGATCTGGTATTAATTTGATCTGCCGTAAGTCCGTTAAAATCAGTTGCACCCAATATTTGAACAATATCACCACTATTCATTTCTCCTGTAGAAGGTACTGTGACAGTGATAATTAATGATCCATCAGTAGTTGCCAATGGATCATTTCCCAGAAGAATAGGCGCTTTTGGATGAATATATGTATAAGTTGATCCAATTGTTTTATAAAAACCTAAATCATCAAGAGTTCCGTATAAAGAATAAGTAATAGGAGATTCAGCTTCAGATAATACCTCAATAGTAACACTAATTGATGGGTAGAAACTTAATGTATTTAGTTTTATCCATTGAAAAGTACCTTCAGAGCCACTTCCTATACTAAAATTTGTGTAATTATCATCACTTGAAATATTTGTTATCGTATTATATTGATTAACAGATTGAACAGTTCCATCATTTGGCCCTGCTAAAATTTCCGAAATAATATTCCCAAATTGATCTGTTCCTGAAATTGTAAAATTGGTACCTGATAAATCATCAGAAGAATTAAATGTTATTAATCTTGCAAGATTTTCAAAGACAAAAGGATATGGATTAGCTAGAGGGATTGATAATGTTGCTCCTCCTCCCGCAACTGTTGTGGGCAACAATAATTGGGTATTTGATGGAAAGAACGATAATGTTATTAATCTGGCCATTTCATTTATCCTTAAACTGGCTCAATACTATATTGTTGGACACCAAATCTCCCTATAGGAGTGGCATATAAATTACCACGTGAAGGGGAAAGCACAACCTCTTCACCTCCTCCATCCGTATCAGTGAGATTGGCAATCCCTAAAGAATTATATTGAAATTGATTTTCATCAATGATCGCGGTTACAGTGGTTGTAAGGTTTAATTGTTCAGCAGATATATTGGCAAATCCTGCAGCACCGCTAATTGTAATTTGCTGACCCAATATTAATTGATGAATGGGAGCCTTAACAGTGATGACTGATTCTCCAAATATAGTTGATAATGGTTGAGCAGCTAGAATTTTTGTCCCACTATTAGCCATATTATAATTTTGGGCGTCTCCACTCCAATTATAAAAATAGATAGTTAACATGTTTTCATTATTGGCACCGGTAGTCGGGTTATAAGTGCCTCTTACATCTCCTGTAATCGCTGTTGCATCGCTTTGATCCCCAATAATCAATACCCCATCATCAACTTGATTTTCCCATAGAACATTAATTATCGCTTGTATAGTAGGGATAAAATAAGGTAATCCAAACGTATCTCCTACACCAATAGAAATAAAACCAACCGTATCTGACGAAGAAAATACGGCACGGATATAGGAAAATGCTTTTCTCCCAGAGACCGTCTCTAGTCCTTCGGGTCCCCCTATACGTTCAACCATTGGAATGCCATACTGATCCCACCCGTATATATCAAATTGAGATTGAGTGGTGTCCAAATTTAACCCATCAATAGTTATATTTCTGGCACAATCCAATTGAATAACATTCGGAATTCCTTGATAAGTTATTATCTTTATTCCAAAAGCATTTGTATTAGCTATATCAAGATATCCAGGAAGGGCTTGAACAGGCGCAACAATTCTATCAAATGATGGATCAACAGGTATTACATTCATAACCGAAATGGGAGCATTAAAAATCCCGGGCGGCTCTTGATCAATTGGGGTTGCTACCATAGAAGAAGGAGATAAAATATTTTTTCCAGGCACAAAGGACGATCCTAATATAGGGCCAGTCCTTATGCCGTCAGAAAAATGGGTTCCAGATGAATAAGGAGTTGTACTCATAATATTTCCCTTTAAATTAGGGGCATATTGAATTGAGATACACCAAATCTTCCCACGGTAGTCTGATATAATCTTCCGTTTCCAGGAGTCATAAATACCGATCCACCCCCTCCCGCATCAGAGAAATTAGCAACACCATTTGATTGATAAGTAAATGTATCTCCATTAATTACACTTACAGGAGCCGTGATATTTAACTGTGAGGCAAGAATCCCATTGAAATTAATTGCACCCGAAATGGTAACTTTTTCATTTTCTACCATTTGATGATTAGGCGCATGAACCCTTATTACTGCGGATCCATTCAATGTTGTAAGCGGTTCAAATGGTAATAATCGATTACCACTATTGGAGTTGTTGTAATTTCTTATATCACCACTACCGTTATATAAATTAATAGTTAGCCTTTTAGCCCCGTCAGAACCGTTAGAAGGATCATAGGTACCTCTCACATCTCCTGTATCAATTTGTGCGGGTCTTTGATCACCGGCAACTCGTGTACCGTTATCAACAGACCCATTCCATATTGGAGCCATTATGTAATTTTCAAAATTAATCAAATATGGCAGACCAAAGACATCGCCTGTCCCAATCGATATGGTTCCGACGGTACCACCGTCTGCATAAATAGCCCTAATATACAAAAATGCCTTTTTTCCAAATGTCTGATCAACTCCGGTAGGCCCTGATACGGATTCAACCATTGGGATACCATATTGATCCCACCCAAATATCGTAAAATTATGAAAAAGAGTGCCAGCCCCTCCCGTAAATGCAAGGACACGAGCACAATCCAATTGGATAACATTCGGAATCGATTGAAAGGTAACAACAAGTAAGCCGTTGCCACTTGTTGTTACAATTGGAACATATCCCGCTGCGGGAACGATATAATCATCAGCTATTGAATTTGCAATAGCTTGAAAAGGTGTTATATCAAGTAATGACATGGGAGTGTCATAAATCCCAGGAGGCAATTGATCAATAGGGGAAGGGACAACAACTGATGGGGCAAATACATTTTCCCCAGCTGTAAAAGTTGACCCCAAGATAGGGCCAACTCTTACACCGTCGGAAAAATGAGTACCCTGTGGTGGGGTAGAAATACTCATATTTTATACTCCTGCTGATCCAAAGGCTGCACGCCAGTTAGAACAACCAAATGAATAACGCTCAACGAAAGTAACGTTCAAGTTACGGGTAGTCGTATCTGTGAACATATCAATAGTTAATGGGTCACGCTCATAATATTTGAAGCCATTACTTTCATCACTAAGTAATGTCCACTGTTGAGGATTTGTCAAAAATTGATTTGTTCTGTAACCCATTGGAACACTACTTAAGTTATAAATAGCCGATATATCATTATTAGCTGTTGACGTACGATATTTACTTTCCAACAATACGTTTGCCGTGAACTGAAGCTCAGGGGGAACAATAAGTTTTGTAGAGTTCAATGCAATACGAAGACCAGCAGCATTCAAGAACTTCTGGATGCCAATTAATGCATCTTGTAAGGAGGTCTCATTCAACTGAGTTGGCAACGCAAATGTATTTGGAACCACATTTCCCTGAACAGGGTGAGTCGTTGAAAACAATGGCTGACCGTCGCTCACGGGGAAGTTAGGATTGAACCCATTGTTAATAATTTGTGCGCCTTCAATGTTTTTAGCTTGACGCATGGAATCCTTGCCAGACTGCGTTGCACGAGGCCACGAATCCTTGTAAAGGTTATCACGAATCGAATTGGCTGAAATTTGAAAGCCAATGCCAAAATTCCGGTGGTGATAAGAGGTAGTGTATTGCTGTGCCATGTCTCCATAGGAAACCGCTCCACCATCAGCCTTGAATTGCGCCATTGGTAATAGCCGCATTTCGACTTCGTATTCCACTGCTTTATCGGAAATGTGGGATGTAAAAATCTCTTTCCACTGATCCGGATAAGTTAAATAGTCCCCAAACACGGCAGCTAAACCAGGCCGTAAAAGGTCTCTAATACTGGATAATGTGATGATAGCCATGTTTGTTATACTCCTGTTGCGCCAGCATTTATGATTGTGTTGTTTAATTTGACGAGAATGTTCGCGAATGCAACGCTTGTTCCACCAACAGATGGTGCATTTCCAGGAACCGTATCAAAAGCAATTGCATGCAAAGGAAGGGTAGCCGTGGTTCCTACAGACGTATAATCCAACATCATGCCAGATTCTCCGGTAGCTGGATTCCCAGGTGTTGCAAATGTAACGTCAAAGTTTTTACCCAAATTTGCCCACGCAAAAGCAGCACTAGATTGAATTGTAAAGATTGTATTTGTATCAACAATTACTTTGGCAATAGGTGTTGTGCCAACTTTGACAGCTTGAGCTGCGGGCCAGAATTTTTGAAATTGGTAAATACCAGTAGGGTCCGTATATTCACATCCCCAAAAAACACCGGATGGAATGGTAGAACTACCACTTGTGTTATATCGAACTAATTGACCATTTGTAAAAGTAACCAAATCTCCAAGGAACAAAGATGTCCCATAATTTGCTGTAATAGGAAATTCTTGGATAGCGCCTGTCCATGGTGCAGAAAGACCGTAGGATGAAGCTTGCAATCCCAAAGGCGCATTAACACCATAAGTCATGTTTAAACTCCTGAAAAAATATTAAATTGTATAGTTGAGGATTTTCCGCAGCTTTATGTGCGGTAAAGAAATAATGAGGTTCCAATACCTACTATTTCAGGGACGTCAACCCGAAGGGACGAACTACCGAGGATTGCTAGGTAGTTTATATTCGGTATATTATCATATAATTTTAGGTATAATAAGGATAAAAGATAAAATTTTAAATTAATTTTATATTTTTAGGGTGTATTTCTACACTACACCCTAACTTTGATAGAATTTGAGGGGCCATTAACCGTATTAAGTGTTATCTCATTTTCTTCAATAAGGATAACTTGGGTTGTAAGGAGCAGGGCCGCAATAGACGCTGAATCTTTCAAGGCACTCATCACTACTTTTGTAGGGTCTATGATACCCGCCTCAATCATATCAACAATCCTGAAATTCAAGGCATCATATCCTAATTCAAACTCACTTTTCCTTTCATGGGAATTTAATTCCTCCATGATCTCCTCGGGAATCTTGCCCGCATTTTCAAGTATTTGTTGCCAAGGAGCTTTAGCGGCTGTTTCTACCAAATAAATTCCATTCATAATAGATGGACTATTTTTATAAAATTGATGCAAATCATCAAGGGATAATAGATGTTCGGATGCCCTTAATAAAGCAACACCCCCACCTGGTAATATCCCTTCCTGAAGGGCAGCACGGGTTGCATGCACAGCATCTTCAACCCTGTCCTTGCGCTCTTTCATATCGAGATCGTTTTCACCCCCGACTTTAATAATGGCAATCCCATTGGTCAGCTTGGCGAGACGTTCTTCTAATTGTTTCTTTGCCTTCTGATCTTCTGATTTTTTAATTTCTTCCCGCAAGTAATGGCATCTTTTTTCAATTTCATCTTTATTACCTTCTCCCCCCATAATGGTTGTCTTATCTTGGGTAATGATGACTTTCTTTGCACGTCCTAACATTTCCTTGCGGATGCTTTCCAGATTAATTCCGGAATCTTGTGAACATACTGTAGCCCCGGTCATGATAGACATATCGCTTATCAGGTCTATACGATGATCCCCGAAAGAAGGCATCTTAATGGCGGCAAATTTAAATCCGTTTTTCTTATTGAGAACCATCATCCCTAAAGCTTCTGAATCTACATCCTCAGCAATAATGAGAAGAGGATCATTAGAGGCTACGATTGATTGGATTAGAGCTATCATAGGTTGAAGGGTGGATATTTTCTTGTCATAAACAAGAATATATGGATTTTCTAATTCACAAGTCATCTTTGCAGGATTTGTGACAAAGTATGGAGAAATGTATCCTTTATCGAGTTGCAATCCTTCAACAATTTTAGATTCTGTTTTCCCGGATGCGGATTCTTCCAAAGTTATCGCACCTTCTGCGCCGACCTTTTCAAAAGTATCTGCAATGATTTTACCAAGCTCCCTGTCACCATTGACAGCTATTGTGGCAATATTACAAATTTCCTCAGAAGTCGTAATTTGTTTGGAGTGATGCTTTAAAAACATCTCCATTTCATTAACTGCAATTTCTATACCACGCCTTAATTCAACTGGATTATCCCCTTGCGTGATAAATCCCATTCCTTGATTAATGATGATCTGAGCTATCACAGTAGCCGTCGTGGTACCATCACCAGCCGTATTACATGTATTCAGGGCAACTTCACGGATGATTTGCGCCCCCGTATCAAGAATTGCATCTTCAAGGCAAATTTCCTTGGCTACGGAAACACCATCTTTGGTAAATCTGGCTTGTGCACCTTTGTTACCAATTAATACATTTCTTCCCTGAGGCCCTAATGTTGCCTTTACGGAATTGGCAAGGATATTAACACCTTCAATGATCTTTGAGCGACCTTCATCACCAAACTTTATAATTTTTGGAAACATATTAACCTCTTTTATGCGTATAAGCTGGTGTATAAGAGCCACTGTTTTCTACAACAAATCGCGGGTCGTTATAACCATCACTGAAATGATTTGTTAAAAATGAAATTTCCCGTTGTTTGGCTGCGCTCTCTTCTACATATTCCTGTTGAGCTTTATCGTATTCATGTAACGGTTTTTTCATTAACACATTGTTACGGCGTCTAATTCTATTATCTGGATTCGTATAAAGCTCTCTCACCTGATAGGTAGGGTGATCACTTTGCTTGACAAAATCCCAACCATTTTCATAGGCTTCTTGCAAGTTATCACTTTGAGGCTCTCCTAAAAGTCTTTCCGTAAACCATCCATATTTCCAGCCTTCGGGAATTTGATCCAGAGGAAACCATAAATGACCACGCTTATTCGTTGGAGTTTGTGCATATACCCTCTTATCATCAACACGGGTACGTTCAGCCGCAATATCAACTTCTCTGCCCCCATCACTCCATGAATTTAAAGTCATTCCATCTGGAAATATAGAAACATCCTGCACATCTTCATTTTTATTTTTTACCATTGTTAATTTACCTCATGTTTCTCTTATAAACTTCTTCTAGAACTTTCCGGTCATTAATTGGCTGCCCTGTCTTGGGGTCTCTTACATATCCTCGCATTGCATAGGCTGCATCGCGTTGCTCTGGTGTAAGAACAATATCATTTTGTTTTCTTGGTGATTCTCCAGGAACGCTTTGCCTTGAAACAGGCGCAACCGTATTGGATGATGTATTTTTCATGGGAGTACGCCCCTTCGGTTGTGTTTTAGGGGGAGGAGTATAAGAATCCTCAGAGGAAGATTCATCACTGATATCGTAACTCTCGTTCATATAATTGGTTATTTCATTCCAAAACTTAGGAGAGCCAATATCTGATTTTTTTCCTTGCAGGGTATATTTTTTAGCTAATTTTATGGAGTATTGATCCGCAACGTTATAAAGGTCTTCATCAAAATCATCTGCTTTAGGATCAGCCCAGCTATTAGTCTCAAGCCACGTACGCCCTTCTTCATTAATATCATCGTCATGTTCTCCCACGTCTTGTGAAGGGGGAGTATATGTATTTTGCGGAGTATTTTGAAATGTGGTTGCTTGCGTCTTTTTTAATTGTATCTGAGCATTGTACTGGCTTAATAAATCCTGTGCTTCTGCTATCTTAGGCGCATCACCCTCTTCAATTGCATCTGTAAGAATTTTCTTTACACGTTCTTTTTGGGAAGAGAGAAAATTTTCCTCGCTCGCAAAGGCTTCCTTTTGTTTTTCTGTTAATTTCGTTTCAAGATATTGATTGCGGGCTAAAACATCATGGGTCACAGACTGAGCTTGTTTTAACTGACGTGTTAGCTGCGCTATCCTTTTTCTTTCGGATATACGATTCTTTTTCTTTGTTTTTTCTTCTTCATCTTCAGATAAAGGATCATTGCTTTCTGATGCAATATCCCGTGATTTTTCAACATCTTCATTATCAGGATGAACAGGAGATTCTTCTTGTCCTGTATTATCTTCTACAGGGGTTGCAAGATGGTCAAGAGACCCATCTGATACTTCCCAAGATACATTTTCTGGTTCTACATTATGGTCGGTTGCAAAGATAGGTTGTGTTGCAAGTTGGTAAATTTGCTGCGTTGTGTTAGTGCCATTATCTTCTGGAATCATTAAATAATCCTTTAGTTGCCTCTCCAATTATGGTAGTTTGCCCGATCTGGATTTTTAACAATTCTAATAATCTGATAATCATGAATGTCTAATAAATCGACACCATATTCTGTATCAAAAGAACCAGAATATTTTTCCCATAAGACGTAATCGCCTACTTGGGGGATAACATCCCAATCTTTGAATTTATCCCCCTTAAAGGCAGCACCACCAATCATGAGAATCTGGCCTACTGGCATTTGGGTTTTGTCCCTATCTTTGGCAATATC
>Ga0137410_10000115_pt1 | contig 54459 bp, 50 predicted proteins | sample CZODoug1_16funga_FD_108878 | JGI IMG/M metagenome (GOLD analysis project Ga0137410, IMG submission 108878) | Vadose zone soil fungal communities from Angelo Coast Range Reserve, California, USA - CZODoug1_16fungal (Illumina Assembly) | ecosystem: Environmental > Terrestrial > Soil > Vadose zone... | reverse complement strand
GCTTCATCCTGGCTGAAGTGCAACCGCTTCAAACTGGCGGAGCCGACGGGACTCGAACCCGCGACCTCCGACGTGACAGGCCGGCGTTCTAACCAACTGAACTACGACTCCGCATTTCAAACCCAGGATATCAGATGTGAGATGTCAGATGTCCGATTCGTTTTCGACTCTGACCTCTGATCATTGACCTCTGACACCTGCTTTTGGTGGGCGCGGAGGGACTCGAACCCCCAACCTCTTCCTTGTAAGGGAAGCCGTCTACCATTGACATACGTGCCCGAATATTTATCCAAAGATCAGAAACAAACATCCCGCTTGACGAGTCGTCATGCTAAGAGAAGGAAACGACACTGTCAAGGCGAGCAATATTGGCGGCAAATCCGTTAGGTGACCACTGACAGCAAATCCGGCGCCGTTTAGAGAGCGCACTTGTGCGCCTGACGTGCCAGGCCTCAACGGTGAGGCTTGAAGCGCACGACGGCGGACAAGTCCGGTGTCTAAACGATCATAGTTTTCGGTTTGCGTGATTTTGCAGTCCGCCGCTTTCCCGGTTATAGTTTCAAGTCAAGTCCGCTAGTCGGTCTCCCCATAATCCGTGTCGCCAGCGACGATCGAATCGATGCAATCCTTTCTGAGATCTGCAGCGCCAACTTCGGCGGTAATCTGCCTGTTGCTCCTGAGCGCCTTCGGCGTGCGCGTCGTAGGTCAACAGCCCAATCAACAGCGCCCGCGCCGCGTAACTAAAGACGAGGCCCAGTCTTCGGCGAAGACTTCGCAGCAACAGCAAACAGAAGAGGTGGACGAAGGTGATGTGGTGCGGGTCGAAACGCAGTTAGTCTCCGTGCCAACGGTGGTGACAAACAGCGCCGGCCGTCCGCTGCCGGGATTGCGGGCCGAAAATTTCCTGCTCTTTGAAAATGGTCAACAACAGAAAATTGCAAACTTCGCAACCACCGAAGCGCCGTTTGAAATCGCGCTGCTGCTGGATACGTCAGGCTCAACGCGCGAGGATGTTGGCCTGATCCGTCAGGCTGCGAATGCTTTCATCGATGCGCTCAGGCCCGGCGACCGCGTGGCGATCGTAGGCTTCAACACCGCGCGACAGGGGCCGACAGTTACGGCCAAGGTTGATGTGCTTTCGAAACTCACCGGCGATCGCAAACTGCTGCGCAAGGCGATCGAGAACCTTGGCTCGAGCAACGGCACTCCTTTCTACGACGCCCTGGAACGAATCGCCGACGAAGTATTTCATGACGCGCCTCGCGAAGAAGTGCGCGGGCGTCGCGCCGTGGTGGCTTTGACTGACGGCGTCGATTCCACCAGCGATTCAGATTTTCAAAGGGCACGAACGAAACTCACTCGCGCCGGTATCGCGTCCTACTTTATCCAGGTCAACACGGAAGATTTCGTCGAAGATCGTTTGCTGAAAGACTGCCAGGACGATGGACGGCTGACGCTTTCCGCGAAACAGTTGGAGCGCTACCGGCAAGTTTTCTTTCCGCGTGCCCTGCCGGAAGACTTCGTAGACTTCTGCCAGATGGGACCGTTTGAAAAGATGCAGATCAGCCGCGACCTGTACAATCTCGCGCGCCGCGAGATGGACCAACTGGCGAAGGCGAGCGGCGGCAGAAATTTTTTGGCGGCGAGTTTGCAAGACGCCCGCGCCGCTTTCGCGCTGGTTGCTACGGAGATCGGCACGCAATACAGTTTGGGTTACTATCCGACAAACAAAACGCGCGATGGTAAGTTTCGCGTTATCCGTGTCGAAGTTCAGGGCGCGCCGGCTAAAGCTCAGGTGCGCGCGCGAGAAGGATACTTTGCCCCGAAAAGTTAGGATGGCTTGGTAGAGAAATCCAAGATTTTCCATTTCTGATTTTTCATTTATCAGCTACCATTAGAAAACACCGCTTACTAATACCGCTGACTATCACCCACCGCTGCGCAGAAAGAACAGCGTATGGAAGATGGGAAGGTCACAAGAGATCCTCAGTCAAGAGCAAATGAACTTGAGGAGCGCTTAATTGATTTCGCGGTTCGGATTGTGAAGCTGTCTGCTAACTTGCCCAGAACATCAGCGGGCAAGCATATCGCGGGACAAATCATGCGGTCGGGAACTTCTCCGGCGCCAAATTATGGTGAGGCAAGAGGCGCAGAGAGTCATGCTGATTTCGTCCACAAGTCACGAATCGTTCTTAAAGAGTTGAATGAGACGTCAATCTGGCTGCGCGTGATAGAGCGTAGTAACCTTCTAAGGACAGAACTGATTACGGAGATCATCGGAGAAAATAGAGCACTCTGTAGAATTTTCACTGCCTCACTCAAGACCGCCAGCTCTGGAGTGAAATCACGAAGTCAGGTCTCCAATGACAAATGAAAAATTTGAAATCAGATATGGAAAATCCGTCTAAGAACTTTCATCGAATTTTACTGATAGTGCTGGATGGCGCCGGTATCGGCGCGATGCCTGACGCGCCCGAGTGGGGCGACGCCGGCTCGGACACGCTCGGCCACATTCTTGAGTCGCGCGAGCTTCGTCTGCCAAACCTGCAGCGCTACGGTCTCGGCAACGTGCGTCCACTCGCAAATGTGCCGCCGTTGGCCCAGCCCGATGGTTCATATGGACGTTGTGCGCTGAAGTCGAATGGCAAAGACACCACCACCGGCCACTGGGAGATGGCCGGGATAATTCTGGAGCAGGCGTTTCCAACTTATCCCAACGGGTTTCCTCAGCCGCTTCTGGATCGCTTCATTAAGGAAACTGGCGTGCCCGGAATCCTCGGCAACTTCGCGGCTTCCGGCACGGAGATCATCAAGGGCTTGGGCGCAGAACACGTCGCGACCGGCAAGCCGATTGTTTACACGTCTGCGGATTCTGTTTTTCAGCTCGCGGCGCATGAAGAGATCATTCCGCTCGACAAGCTTTATGAGATTTGCGAAACGGCGCGGCGCCTACTCGATGGCGAGCACAAGGTTGGACGCGTGATCGCGCGGCCGTTCCTCGGCGAGCCGGGAAATTTTTATCGCACTGAGAATCGTCACGACTATGCCGTGCCGCCGCCGCGCGCCAATCTGCTGCCCGCGCTCAAAGACGAAGACCTCGACGTGGTCTGCATCGGCAAGATCGCTTCTATCTACGATTCGCTGGGTGTGACTGAGGACTTGACTGCGAAAAACAACCAGCAATCGATCGATCAGACCATTCACGCGCTCGAGCAGGACACGCGCGGCCTGATTTTTTCCAACCTGGTCGACTTCGACATGCTCTACGGCCATCGTCGCGACACTGAAGGCTACGCGCTCGCTCTCGAACATTTCGATTCGAGCCTGCCGCACATTGAAGCGGCGATGCGCGCCGGCGACTTAATGATTCTCACCGCCGATCATGGCAACGATCCAACTTTCCCAGGAACCGATCACACGCGCGAATACGCGCCGCTGCTGGTTTACGGAAAAAGCGCGCGTCCCGGCGTTAACCTCGGCACGCGCGGCTCGCTCGCCGACATTGGTCAGACAGTGGCGGAGAATTTTGGTTTGAAGCTGACTGCCGGTGAGAGTTTCCTAGCAAAAGTGCTGCCTTAGCCGCGGATTCACGCGAATAAACGCGGATCAGAATTAGGCATGTAAACCCACTCTAAAGATTTTCAGATTCGTGTAATCCGCGTTAATCCGCGGCCGACTCTAATGCTTCGCGGAGAGGCTGTTGTAGATGAGCTCGATCCAGCGGTCGGTGTTGATAAAGCCTGAGCCCCAGGGTTTCCATTCATCCGGTAGGCCTTCCGCTTTGATCTGGGCCAACGTCTTGCCCGCGGCCATGCGCTTTCTCACGATGTCTGTCGTCTCGACCAGCATTCGGTGATACGCCTTCAAGCCTTCAACGTCTGAAAGCGGTCCGTGGCCGGGAATGATCTTCACGCCCGGCACCTTGCTGAGCCTCTCAACAATGCCGCCGACGTTGTTCGTCATGCCTTCGACGTCGCCGCCTGCTTCGAGATCGACAACCGGAAATCTGCCGTTGAAAAAATCGTCACCCATGTGCACGACGTTTGAGCCGGTGAAGAAGATGACACTGTCGCCGTCGGTGTGGCCGTGAGGGAAGTGTATGACCTTGATTTCCTCGCCGTTGAAAAATACCGAGACTGCCTGGTCGAAAGTGATTACCGGCAACGCTTCTTTCGGTGAGGGTGGCGTGGTGCGGTTGAAGAACCTGGATTTTTGTTCCTCCGAAAGCCGCTTGCGTACGTTGGTTTGCGCGATGATCGGAGCGTCTGGACCGAAGACCACATTGCCGCCGGTGTGATCGCCGTGGTAATGGGTGTTCAAAACAAACTTTAGTTTGCCTTCGCCAAGCGTCTTTAGCGCGGCTTTGATCTTGTCGGCGAGCGGCGCAAATTGATCGTCGACGATCAGGATGCCGTCGGGGCCGGCGGAGACGCCGATGTTTCCGCCGGCGCCTTCGAGCATGTAAACATTGCCGGCGACTTTGGTGACTTTGATTTCAACTTTGGAAAAGTCCTGGGCATCCGCACTATCTGTAATACACAGACAGACGACCATGACGGCGACCAAAAGAAAACACTTTCTCATATGTCACTCCTCAACCGTCAAATCAGCGGGCCTCGAAGATCGTTCCTCCCAACGAGCAAAAAGGCTTCATAGTTATTTTCCATATAGCGTGGTTCTCAATTCCTGCGGTGATTCCCACCCGGTCCACGCATAGCGGCGAGCAGATTCCAGACTGGCAGTCAAATCAACAAGCTGATTCGCAAGCACGGAATATTGTTGCTTACAAGCACCTTTCACCTCTTCATCCGCCGGTGCGGGCTTCGTCGGCGGATACTGGTCATACCAATTCTCAGCGCAATCGAGGTAGTCGCTGACGGCCTTCTCAACGTTTGTCCAGGAGGCCGTCACATTGGATCTACCGGGATGGTAGTAACCCATGAGTAGTCCAATTTCCTGTCCCTCGCTATGCCACTTCGCTTTGCTCTGATTGTAATTGTCCCTAATTTCCTGCTTCTGTTTCTCGACAGCAACCGGATCTACGAAATGTTTGCGCCAGACCGCCCGCGTCAACCCAGTAAGTCGATCTGAAGCACCGATGCAACTTCCAATCGAGCTATAGGTACGCCTAATCAACTCTCTCTCCTGATCCAAATACTCTTTGTATGAAACGAGCGCCTCGTCGCCGCGCGATTTCAGCCATGCCTGATTGAATTCCCTGACTTGGGCGCCCCACTGAATTATTCCGGTTATCCCAGTGGCCGCCAGACCGCCGATCAGGACGGTGATCAGAGCTGCGACGACTGTGGGTTCACGCAAGGCGCTCCGAAAAGTTCGGGGTTCGCCAGTTTGACGCTGAATTGCTTCCGCAATTAGCGCCCATTGGTCGAGCGATCCTTTTTGAGGCTTGGATTGGCTGGGTTCTTTCGGCTCAGCGGCTGCTTGATCATTTCTCATAGAACACCATGAGATACGAAGTCGGACTTATTCGATGCACGCCGATAAATGTTTTCCGCTTGTTTTGGTCGAGGCGGATCGACAACTCACGAGCGTCAAGTGATTGAGTAATCAGGGAGGCAGAGTAATAAAACCTCGTTCCGCTCTTTACGCTTTCGAACACAAAAACACTTGTCGTATCGCCGACCGGGATAATCGTCCTAAGACGTTTTCGGTCTTTCTTGCTCTCGTCTAACCATTTTATGAGGTCGATGTCGTTATCAAAGCTTTGCTCCGAGACTTGTGGTTGCGGTTCTCGTTGTGGAGTTGAAGGTGATTTAGTAACAGCGGCTTCGGTACGACGGCTTTCAGTTGGCGGTGACTTGGTTTCTCGCTGCTCATCGGGAGGGCTTGGAGCTGGCGGTGTTTTGCCGGTCCCGCTGGTGCGTTCCGACGATCTGGGAACATCGCCCAGATCGAAGTTTAGGCTCCTTGATTCAGACAATCCAATCTCGACCACTTGTTTTTGCTCGGCACCCGATAGAGAACCAACCATTACTACGTACGAACCAGGCGCAAGACCTGTTACCGTATAGGAGCCGTATTCATTGGTCGTCACTGTTTGCTGCGCGCCACTCTGGACGTTCGTAATAGTGATTCGCGCGTAGGGTACAACCGTGCCGTTGGCGGTAACGGTGCCGGTCAGTGAGCCAGTTGTTTGTAGCGGAAGGTTAACATTCTGAGCTATCACGCTGCATGGCAGAAACAAGACTACGGCGAAAAGTATGATGAGGTTAGTCATTTGATGAGTCTCCAGCTTCTATACAAAAGCAAAACGCGAGAAGAGGCAACCGCTTACGAAATAGATTTTAGCAGCTTCGAGGATCTTCTCAAAGAATGCACACCGTGTTTGCTGGGATCTACGTTTCAGGATTTTTCAAGACCGCGATGAATGGCAAGTTGCGGTAGCGCTCGGCGAAATCGAGGCCGTAGCCGACGACAAAGTGATCCGGAATCTGGAAGCCGAGGTAGTCGATCTTCACGTCCTTTTCACGCCGCTCAAACTTATCGAGCAGAGCGACCAGCTTAACGCTAGCCGCGCCGCGCGATTCAAGATTGGCCAGCAAGTAAGAAAGCGTCAGACCAGTATCAACGATATCTTCCACCACCAGTATGTGGCGGCCTTCAACCGGCACATCCAGATCTTTCATGATGCGCACTTCACCTGATGTGCGCGTGGATGAGCCATAACTGGAGATTGCCATAAACTCGATACTCAAGCGTGTGTCTATTGCCCGCAGCAGATCGCTGAGAAAGAAGCAAGCGCCTTTCAACACGCCGATGAGCAGTGGATTCTGTCCGGCATAGTCGCGCGTGATTTCGGCGCCGAGTTCCTTGATGCGCGTTTGCAGTTGTTCCTCTGAAAGCAACACCTCAAGGTTAGGATTGCGGAATTCGGAGGGCATGTGTGCGGAAGAAGTAGCCAAGTTGAAAATCTCCTTGTGGTTGCCAGGCAGAAGCCCGCGCGTTACCAAGGGCTTCGAACTGAGCCCTCCCTAACGGTTGGGCTTCTGCCTGCGGCGAGCGGTCTAACTCTGTTGCGAATCTGCCTTATGCTGCGACATACTATTGAAGCTCTCCGTACAGGTCAATCGCGCTCAGAAAATTGAGCTGTTATATTTCGCTTCTGCCAAGAGGAATCAAATCAGTGTCAAGAGCCAAACTAGCGCTTCTTAGTTGGGCGCTGTTGCTTTGCGTGTTTGCCGTCGGCGCGCAATCCGCTCTCGGCCAGGCGGCGCCGCGCGCCACTCCCGCGCCCACATCGGCCGACATTCATGCAACTGTCACCGAGACTCCAGTCGATTCGAGTCTGCCCGACGATCCGGCGGTAGATAAAATGCTGAAAGTCTACAGCCCGAAAGTGCGCGCGCTGGACGAAGTGATTGGCAAACTCAAGGGCGACTTGAAAAAAGGTGGCATGGGCGCGGGTTCGCTTGGCAATTTTGTTGCCGATGCGATTCGCGCTGAGGCCAGCCGTAAGCTGGGCAAGCCGATTGTGCTTGCGGCGACCAACGTCGGTGGCTTGCGCAAGAGCGTGATTCCGGAAGGCGAGCTGCGCGTGCGAGATATTTTTGAGCTGATGCCGTTCGAAAACGCGCTGGTCGCTTTTGATTTGACTGGCGCGCAGGTGCTGGACTTGTTGCGCGTCGTAGTTGCTTATCGGGATGCGCAATCAGGCGCGCGCATCAAGTATCGCATAGACAGCAATAAGAAACCGGAACTCGAGCAGGCGCGTTTGCTGATTGATGGCCAGGAAAAGGAAATCGATCCGGCAGCGACTTATACCGTCGTTAGCATCGATTACTTGTGGAAACGTCGCTCCACGACACCTTCGGAAACGGAAGGCAACTATTCAGTTCTGAGTCACGCAAAAAACATCCAGCCGCTCGGGCTTACGATTCGCGACACGCTCATCCAGTATGTGAAAGGCGAAACGGCAGCCGGCCGGGAAATCAAGGCGACGCTCGACGGTCGCTTTGTGCTTGATAAAGCCGCGTCGCCAGGAGGGGACGGGCAGCCATGATCACCAGGCGAGGTTTCCTGAAAGCTTCACTTGCCGGCGGGGTCGTCGTTGCATCTCCGCGCTCCGCGTTGCAGTTGTTCTCCGCGCCGCTATGGTCGGCGATTAGCGCGCCGCTTTTGGAAGTAGCACCCGGCGAGACGCTGATCACAATACTGCACACCAACGACACCCATTCGCAGATCGACCCACTGCCCGCAAACGACAAGCAGTATCCGGACAAAGGCGGTGTGGCCCGGCGCGCGACGCTGGTCAAGCGCGTGCGCAAGGAGAATCCAAACACTCTGCTGATCGATGCGGGCGACGTGTTTCAGGGAACGCCTTATTTCAATTTTTATAAAGGCGAGGTTGAGTATAAGTCGATGTCGCTGATCGGGTACGACGTCGGCACGTTGGGCAACCACGATTTTGACAACGGCGTTGACGGGCTGGTGGCGGCGATGAAGTTTGCCAACTTCGATTTCGTTTCGAGCAACTACGATGTGCGCGGCACGCCCCTGGAGACTCGCGTGAAGCCTTACGCGGTGCGCGTGATTGGCGGCGAGCGCGTGGGCCTTTTCGGATTGGGGATTAGTCCGGATAATTTGATCACGCCGGAAAATTTTAAGGGCGTGAAATACAACGATCCGGTGAAGGCGTCAAGCGATATGGTTGCAGCGTTGCGCGGGCGCGAAGGTTGTACGGTAGTAGTTTGCATGTCGCACCTTGGTTATTATCCCAACGCCAAAGAAGGCGAGATTGGCGACACGCAAGTAGCCGCGCAGGTAGACGGCATCGACTTCATTGCCAGCGGACATACGCACACGTTTATGAAACAGCCGGTGATAACCAAGACACCTTCAGGCAGCAACACGATCATCTTCCAGGTGGGCAGAAGCGGAATCTATGTGGGCCGCGTCGACATGAAGCTGCGAGCCGGGAAGGTGATTGCCGCGGCTGGGCGGTTGCTCGACCTGCGCGATGAATCGCTCGGCTAAGTTTGGAGTGCGGCGACCTGTCGCCGCTTTGGTCTGCGGCGACTGGTCGCCGCAACTTTCAATTGACTCAAGCCGCGGTCGCGACAGGTCGCGACCGGACAAGGCGCTGACAGGTCAGCGCACTCCAAAGATTCATCATGGACGACAATTCCACCCGTGACCGCATAAGAGCGCTGGTTCGCGACGTGCTCGACAAAGCGATTCCTCCGCCGGGCGAGAGCGAGCCAAGCTCGTCCAGCACCTCAAGCCGTTTCATTGATACGGCGCCAAAGAATCCCACGGCCACTGCAACCGTCACGCGTGATGAGTCGTCAAAGACCGTCATCACTGAGGACGATGTTCGCGACCTCGCCGAGGGATCTGTCCTGCGTATTGCCGAGGGCGCGCGCCTGACACCGCTCGCGGCAGACATTGTGAGCGAGAAGCGGATCGACATTGTTCGTCGCGTGCCGCGGCGCGGCTCGAAGACATCTCGGTTGATTGCCGTTGGCGCCGACCATGGCGGCTTCAAGATGAAGGAAGAACTCAAAACTCTGCTCGCTGGCCTGGGCCACCAGGTTCATGACTTCGGCACCAACTCGGAAGACGCAGTTGACTATCCTGACTTTGCCTACGCGGTCGCGCGCAGTGTGGCCGAAGGGACGGCGGACCTGGGAATAGTTATCGACGGAGCCGGCGTCGGCAGCGCGATCACGGCGAACAAAGTGCCGGGCGTGCGCGCTGCGGCTTGTTATTCAGTTGCGGTCGCGCGCAACTCGCGCGAGCACAACGACGCGAATGTTCTTAGTTTGGGAAGTAAGACCATAAGCAGCGCGGAAATGCGCGAGATTGTTCAAGCCTGGCTGGGCACGGAATTGACTGAGGAGCGACATCGCAAAAGAGTCGCTAAGATCCAGGCGATCGAACGACAGTATTTGTGTTAGCCCGCGGCCGTGTCGTCGCCAGTGAATTCGTCATCACTGCTCTTAGTCGGCCATCGTGGTAGAATGTCTAACGTGAAGAAAACCATACTACTTTCAATATTCGTCTCTTTAAGTTTCATTACAGTTCTGGCCCAGCAACCTCAGGTCCAAAGCGAGTCACGCGCCTGGATTAGTGTAGTGCCCGACAATGCGGGATTCACCATCCTAATGCCGGCAAAGCCCGACGAGAAGGTGGAGCCAATGGACGGACACCCCGGCGTTGAAAATCACACTTTGACGGTCGAAACAAAGCTGGCCGGTTACGTAGTGTCTTACATACAATTTCCTGACATCATAACTGACTCGGCTCTGATCAAAGAGATGCTGGATCGCGGTCGCGACGGAGGAATTGCAGCGAGCGGCGGCGAAATAAGCAGCGAAAAAGAAATCAAAATAAACGGTTACTTCGGAAGAGAATGGAACATGAAACTTCCGGGAGGATTCTCAGCTATCGCTCGCGCTTATTGGGTCAAGCGGCGACTCTACCAAACCGTTTTCGTAATCGGCCCGAGTGCGAGCGACCCTCCCGAAGTTACAAAGTTTCGTCAGGAAGCCGCAACCAAGTTTCTCGATTCGTTCACTTTGAGCGGAGACTCTACCAACTAGGCTCTGCACACACACTGCTTCAAGGCGATGCCTGACCATAGTTCACGTAACGGCGAGCTCGAACTTCTTATCGATCAGATAACGGACGCGATAGTCGCGCGCCTGAATGGCGAGGGTGCAGACCAGGCGGCGCTTTGCGGTTGCACTTCGGAATGTTTTAATCGCTGCCCCGAGCGCATGCACCGAATTGTTGACGCCGGAGCGGCCCGCATCGGTCTGGTGTTGGGCGAAACGTCGTCGGCGAAAGATTGGGCCGGACTGATCGACCACACGCTGCTGAAACCAGAAGCGACCGACGAAGATATTAAAAGGTTGTGTGAAGAAGCCGCACGCTATCGCTTCGCGTCCGTGTGCGTGAACCCGACCTGGGTGCGCGCGGCGGCCTGTAACCTGCAAGGCACCGGCATTCCAGTTTGCACTGTCATCGGCTTTCCGCTCGGCGCAACGCTGTCAGACGTGAAAGCTTACGAAGCGCGCCGCTCGATTCTTGAGGGCGCACGCGAAGTGGACATGGTGATCAATGTCGGCGCGCTCAAGAGCGGCGACGATTGTCTCGTCGAATACGACATTCATTCGGTGGTCGAAGTAGCACATGAATACGACGCGACCTGCAAGGTGATTATTGAAACTGCCTTGCTGACTGACGATGAAAAGGTGCGTGCCTGTCTGGCTGCCAAAAATGCCGGCGCCGACTTCGTAAAAACTTCGACCGGGTTTTCCAAAGGCGGCGCGACTGTGGCTGACATCGCGTTGATGAGACGCACGGTCGGTTCGGAGCTGGGCGTGAAAGCTTCAGGCGGCGTGAAAGGTCTCGACGATGCGCGCGCGCTGGTTGAAGCAGGAGCAACGCGCATTGGCGCCAGCGTCGGCGTGAAGATTGCGCAGGAAGCCGCGGGCGCCAGGAGTAACGGCGGCTCGGCGACCGCCGACTGACCCCGGCGTCTTAATCAAACTCTATGCGCGGCGGTTTTTGCTCCGCGCCCACCCGGCCCGTTTCAATGTCTGCCTTAAAGTAGTTCTCACCACGTATCGGCGCACCCGAAATCCGGCGCAGCATCGCGATTTGTCCCACGTGAGTTAATGCGTCGGCGATCGGACCCTGAAAAAGTTTTTCTTCAGAAACATGCAAAACCTCGCTCGAAGCAAGATACTCGTCAAACGCATTTAGTGAAGCGAAGAAACGATCTGCGCCTGCTTGCCACGCCGGCGGCGGCTCGGAGTTTTTCCAGGCTTGCTGTCCGCGCACCATCGACAAGCCCCAATCAATTAAGTCGCCAAGATGCGCGAGTATCTCGGCGGGAGTGCGAGACGTTTCGCTCGCACGATAGCCCGCAAACTCTTCTGGCGCGTCGCGCAGGGCTTTTCCGCCACGATACGCCAGCGTGGCGACGCAATGTCGCAGCATTTCCCGTTTGCTGTCCACGTTCATTCTCCTTTTACTCAAGCTCGTGTCCTTTTTTCAGTTTTCTCTGTGTACCCTCTGTGTTCTCTGTGGTGAACAGCCGCTAACTAAAGACTCACCACAGAGTCACAGAGAACACTGAGGACCCACAGAGATTAGTTGACCAGGAAACAAGCCTCACCTTACCAGGCCCCGAGTGTCGACGACCCGACACGGCTCAATAACTTTAGACCAGGCTTCACATCTCATCAACTTGAAACCTTCGCCCCTTTCCGTCTATCCTCGCGTTGACTTTCCGAATTCAAAGTTGGCTTCAAACAAATGCCTGCAAAGCATAATCTGCTCGCAGTAATTCTTGGTGGTGGTGCGGGAACGCGTTTGTTTCCGCTCACGCAGCAACGCTCGAAACCTGCCGTGCCACTCGGTGGCAAGTATCGCCTGGTCGATATTGCGATCTCGAATTGCATCAACTCCGATGTCTTCAAGATGTTTGTGCTTACACAGTACAACTCCGCTTCGCTGAATCGTCATCTCGCGCAAACCTATCGCTTTTCTCCATTTTCAGCCGGTTTTGTTGAGGTCATGGCTGCCGAGCAGACGCCTGATAGTCCCCACTGGTTTCAGGGGACCGCAGACGCGGTGCGTCAGGTGCTCCCGCACATTCGCGATTGGGGAATCGACACGCTGCTCATCCTCTCCGGCGATCATCTTTATCGTATGGACTACCGGCAATTTCTCGCGCGGCATTTTGAGAGCGACGCGGATGTGACGGTCTCAGTTACTCCGTGCGATGAAGCAGCGGCGAGCGATTTTGGTTTACTCAAAGCGGACGAGAGTGGCCGCATCATTGAGTTCAAAGAAAAACCGCAGGGCGATGAGCTGCAATCGATGCGGGTTGACACGAGCAAGCTCGGCCTTGGCGAAGCCGAAGCTGCGGGCCGGCCCTTCCTGGCCTCGATGGGCATTTATGTTTTCAAATACGATCGATTGGAGCAACTCCTCTTTGCAGATCCAAATGCCGTTGACTTCGGAAGAGAGATAATTCCCAGCGCGATAAAAACCGGCAACGTGCAGGCCTATCTGTTTGACGGCTACTGGGAAGACATCGGAACAATCAGCGCCTTCTACCGCGCGAACCTGGATCTGACTTCGAAGATTCCGAAATTCAATTTGTTCGACGCCGAAGCGCCGGTGTTTACGCGGGCCCGTTACCTGCCGCCTTCAAAGATCGAAGAGTCGCAGATCCTCGATTCGATCCTGAGTGACGGTTGCATCGTCAATGGCGCTACGATAACAAACTCGGTTATTGGTTTGAGAAGTAGAATCGCGAAAGGCGTTCGCATCGATGCTTCGTTTGTGATGGGTGCTGATGCGTATCAGTCACTTGAAGAAATGCGCGCTGACATTGTTGCCGGCAAGCCGCGCGTCGGAATAGGGGAGGGAACTATTATCAACCGCGCGATCATAGACAAGAATGCGCGCATCGGCAGCGGCGTGCGGCTGCTCAACGAAGCAAGAGTGGTTGATGCAGATGCGGCGGATGGCTCTTATTACATGCGCGATGGAATTATTATCGTGCCGAAGAATGCGGTGATTAAGGATGGAACGATCGTTTGACTAGTAGGACAGGCATTCCTGCCTGTCCCTGAGGTGACAGACAGGAATGTCTCTACCCGAGGTTGTCGTGGCTATCGGATGGGGCAAATCCTACGAAGAGCAGATGGAGGAAGCGAATCAGCGCGCCTCGGAAGCGAGGCGCGCGCCGAGCTTACCGGCAGAGGATCGTGCGCGGCTTCAGCGGCTCAACTCGCTGAAACTGTCTCGCTCGCGAGTGCTGGCCCAGTTGGAGCGCGCAAGCGTTCCCGCCCATCGGCAAATGCTAATGAAAGCCTTGCAAGCGATTGAGAAGGAAGCCGAAGAGATCTCGCAAGCGCCACGGTCGTCAAGCGGTGAAGGCTAGTGTGGAAGTTTAAGTTCTACTCTATTACACCGACCCTTTTCCTAATGTAAAACTTTAACAGGAAACTCATCAGGCCCCTCGAACACTCGTTAGTTCACCAACACGTTAGACCATTATGCCTGTTAAGCCAGCAACGCGAGACCATCATCCAGCGCGAGTAGAGCGGTCCGGTCCGCCGCTGCGCCGGCCGGGAAAAGCACCCACGAGGCGCCTGGTTCTCCCGAAGGATCAACAAAACCTTGAGGTGAAGGTTGAGGGCCGGGTGGTAAAGCTTACGAATCTGGGAAAGCTCTTCTGGCCGAAGCTGGGCATTACGAAACGCGATCTGCTTCAGTATTACGCGGACGTGGCGCCTTTTCTGCTTCCTCATTTGGCAGATCGCGCGATGGTGATGAAGCGCTATCCCAACGGGGCTGCGGGCGAGTTCTTCTTCATGAAGCGCGCACCCTCGCCGCGGCCCGAATGGATTGAGCTTTGCCACATCGAACATTCCTCCGGAAACGTGATCGACTTCCCGATGATTCAGGATCTGGCCTCGCTACTTTGGGTAGTCAATCTTGGCTGCATCGACCTGAACCAGTGGTATGCGCGTTGTGATGACGTGGACCGGCCGGATTATTTGCACTTTGATCTTGATCCCGTTCCCGGCGCGTCCTTCGAGAAGGTGATTGAAACCGCGCTACTGGTGCGGCAGGGACTCGAATCACTAAAGATGCCCTGCTATGCGAAGACTACGGGCTCGAAAGGGATTCACGTTTACGTTCCCATCGAGCGAGGGCCAACGCAGAAACAGGTGTGGGGTTTTGCGAAGGAGTTTGCGCACGCGCTGGCGGCCCAGGCGCCGCAATTGATAACCGCGGTCTACACGGTCTCGAAAAGGCCGCGGGGCAGGGTATTGGTTGACTACAACCAAAACGCCTGGGGCCGGACGCTCGCATCGATTTATTCGGTGCGACCGCACCCGAAAGCGACGGTCTCGACTCCGGTGAAATGGTCGGAGCTCGAACGTGGCGTTAGCATTGAAGACTTCAGAATGGACAACGTGCCCGCGCGTGCTCGACGGTTGGGGGATCTTTGGAAGCCCCTACTGGTGAAGCGAGGCCGGTTCAAACTTGAAGTTTATCTTTAGGGTTTGAGATCTGAGATCTCAGCTCTGAGATCCCAAGGGAATCTGAGAGCTCAAAATTGACAGACTGAAATTTGGATCTGAAATATTAGTCGCCTGATTCACGTAAAGCTTCAGAGGTCGGCAAGCAGACACCTGAGAGAAAACCTTAAGCGGCAAAGCGAAGTCGAGCGCGAAAAGCCGAGCGAGCTAATGAAGTCTCTTAACGATTCCAGGGATGAAGTCCATAGCGAGGCCGAGAGCTCTGATGATGCTGCAACCAGGATCTGGACGATAGGCCACTCGACTCGTTCGTCAGAAGAGTTCAAGGAAATTCTCATCGCACATCAGATTGGCGCGCTCGTGGACGTCAGAAGCTTTCCTGGCTCCCGCCGATATCCACACTTCAATAAAGCTGAACTCGCTCGCGCGCTTGAGGCGGTTGGAATAATTTATGTGCACAGCCCCGAACTCGGTGGAAGACGCCGAGCCAACCCTGATTCAAAAAATACGGCGTGGAAGAACACTTCGTTTCGAGCTTATGCCGATCACATGGAGAGCGAGGAGTTCATAAAGGGAATTGCGGATTTGGTTGAACTGGCCCGGGGAAAGCGCGTAGCGGTGATGTGTGCTGAAGCACTCCGGTGGCGGTGTCACCGAAGCTTGATCGCGGACTTTCTAAAGTCGAGGGGATTGGAAGTCATTCACATTTTCAATGCCAAACATACGGAGGCCCATCCTTACACCTCAGCGGCGCGGATTGTTAATGGGCAGTTGTCTTATGAAGGACTGTTGGCGGGTTAGGGTCAAGAAGTTTAGAGTACAAGCTTTAGCCTGGCGCTTCGGTTACCACGCAAGCTAAAGCTTGTACTCTGAACTTCTTGACGCTGAGGAGGAGTTAAAGAAAAACCTTAGCTGCCCCTGCTGTGCCAAACTTTTTTCTTGCTACCCTTTTTGCGGCGCTTGACACCAGTCCGGCGAAGAATCTTTTTTGGATCTCCCGTGGCTGCCTTCTTAACATCGCCGCCCTCGTCTTCGGCAATCTCGGCCAGCGTCCTGCGAGTTAGGATCGAGACGGGCGCCAACTCTGTGACGTCCTCTTCGGTCGTGTAATAATCGCGATGCTTTATGAGCAGCCATTGACGATCGTGCGTGCGCACTAACACCCAGGAGCCTTTCAGTTTCTGACCATTCAAGGAAAACTTTAACTCGCCCTTGCGCAAAGCCTCGGCGACGTCGTCAGTTCCCTCCGGCTCATAGGTTCCATAGTCCCACACCATCACGGTGCCGCCGCCGTATTCGCCTTCCGGTATGACTCCTTCAAAGGTTGCGTAGTCCACCGGGTGATCTTCCACTTGCATCGCCAGGCGCTTTACCTTCGGATCGAGCGAAGGGCCTTTCGGGATCGCCCACGACTTCAAGACGCCGTCTACCTCGAGGCGGAAATCGTAGTGCAGCGCGGTGGCGCGATGTTTCTGAACGACAAAGATGCGGCCGGTCTTCGTGTGTTTCTTTTTCGGCCCAGGCTCCGGCGTTTTGTTGAAGCGGCGCTTTTTCTTGTATTCAGTAAGGGAAGCCATCGAACTTATCAGAACCTGATGTGATTCTTTAACTATCGCGAAAGGATTGCGTTTTAGTTGGCCTGGGCTGCGGCCGCTTCGGGCGACGCTTCAATTGAATTGTCTTCGAAAAGCTTGGTCTGCACCGGGTCCAGTCCCAACACTTCGCGAACTCGGCCGAAGCTGCGCCGATGAATCGGAAGCGCGCCGAGTTCCTTGAGGGCGCGGCAATGCTCGGGCGTTGGATAACCCTTGTGCGAAGCGAAGCCGTAGCCCTGATAAAGCCCATCCATCTCGAGCATGTGCGCGTCGCGCGTTGTCTTGGCAATGATTGAAGCAGCCGCAATGCTCGCCGATAGGGCATCGCCGCGAATGATGCCGCGCTGCGGCGCCGGGCATTGAGGTATCTTGCGAGCATCAACCAACACAAAATCGGGAGAGCACCTTAAACCCTGCACCGCCCGTTGCATCGCCAGCAGGCCGGCATGATAGATGTTGATGCGGTCGATCTCTTCGACTTCGGCAAAGCCAAAGGACCAGCAGATGGCATCTTGTTTAATCTGGGCCGCGAGTTCGTCGCGCATTTCGTGATCGAGAATCTTTTTGGAATCGTTTAAGCCGCGAAGCTTATAGTTGCGCGGGAGAATCACGGCCCCGGCAACGACCGGCCCTGCCAAGGGGGCCATTCCCGCTTCATCCACACCCGCGACGAAAGAATAGCCTCTTGACCAAAGATCGATTTCAAACCGCAACAACGTATGAAGCCGCTGGCCTTCGGAGCGGTTACTGCGATAACGCTGTCTGATTCTCTTCGCCAACTGATGCGCGCCTTGCCGAGTGTCTATCTCCAGCCCTTCGAGCAAGCCCTTAGGCACGCGTCTGGCGCGCCCGAGAAATAGTTCTCTTAATTCGGGTATGGATTTGCGCAGTAAGTCTTCGACTGAAGTCATTTGATGTTGTAATGCTGCCTATTGATTCGCGCCCAAGCTAACAGCTTGCGCTAAAGAGAAGTGTTATTCTAAAACGAAACGTTCTTGCTGGGCGAGCATTCAGAAGAAAAAAACATAAACGGCGACGGAAAGAACCTTGGCTACCCGACAACTATCACGAAAGCAGCTTCGGCTTCTCGGAATTTTGCCGCTGGCGTTTTTCCTCGCCCAGGCAATTCACTACTGGCAAATCAACGAACTCGGAAACATGCTGTGGATGTGTAACATCGGAAACTTGTTGCTCGCAGTCGGTCTCTTTTTCGAACAAGCGACATTGGTGCGCATGGCGGCGATGTGGATGTTTCCCGGTGTTGCCGTGTGGTGCGTGTATGTTGTGCCCACGTGGGGTGTGCTGCTGACAGGAAATTTTCGCTACACGGATTTGCTTGGAGTGCTTGCGTCCACCCTGGCGCATTTGGGAGGCTTCGCTGTCGGGATGGTGGCGTTGCGAAGAATCAGGATGGATTCGTCGGCATGGTTTTATGCTTTCATCTGGTATTTCGTCGTGCAACTGCTCTCACGCTTCGTGACGCCATTCGCGATGAACGTGAACCTTTCGCAGAGAATCCAGGAGGGCTGGGAACAAACCTTTAGCAGCTACTTGAGGTTTTGGCTGGTGCTAACGATGCTCGTCGGCGCGGGCCTCTGGATCCTGGGGCGCCTCCTGAAAAGCTTGTGGCCGGCGTCAGCCCGTTCGAGTGAAGCTGGCGACGCTTGGCCTTAAAGCAAGCTGCTGACGCTATTGTAGTCTTCCGGGACTGGCTTCGTTTGTCTCAACCAGTTTCTTCTGTAGCACCGGCGCCGACTTGTGAGCGGAATCATTCGTCGTTGGGCCAGAGGGATTGAAGACATAACTGTCACGAGTGCGAACCGCCAGATTGGGTTGATTCACGCGCACTCTTATCTGCCGTCGTTCTCCCGCCTGGGCTGGTTTCTTAGGGTAATAGCCCAAACTATATTGCCGGCGCAGCTCTTCGGCAATGTTAGCGAAAGCAGAGGAAAGATTTTGAGTTGTGTCCGCCTCATAGCTTCGGGCGCCAGTTCGCTGAGCCAACTCATGAAGGTAACGATTAGCCAAATCGTATTCACGTCTGCTGTTTCCAACGCCACCGCCGCCGCGATTTCTGCCACCGAGGATCTGACCGAGGATATCCGCTGGTGAACTTGGCCACCGGCCGGAGCCAGGCCAACCACCACCGCCGCCGCCAGGCCAACCGCCGCCGCCACCCATATCCTGATAGGTGTCGTATTGCACTGGATAGATCAACGCGTCGAGCTCTTCGGCATCGCGAAGATTGCTGGCGTAAGAAGCATGTCTGCTGGTCGTGTCGACCCCGTCTGTGAAGAGGACAACCGCCTTGCGGCCCGCGACATTATTCAACCGCTGGTTGATGACCAGATCGACCGCATCGTATAGCTTTGTGCCGTCGCCGGGCCGCGTACGCCGAATCGCGTCGCGCAAGCGATATCGATCGCTAGTAAATTCGCTGAGTACTCTTACGTCATCGTCAAACGATACGACCATGACGCGATCGTCCGGACGCAACTGGTTTACGAAAGTGATCGCGGCGTCCTGGATGTCCTCGAGCCGAAACCGCGTGGATCCACTCGTATCGAGCATTAAGACCAGTGAGAACGGCTTGTCTACCGAAGAGAAAAATGCAACATCTTGTTCGACGCCATCTTCCCATAGTCGAAAATCTTCTTTACGCAGGTTTGGAATATATTTTCCGTCGCGATCCATGACGCTGACAGGCAAGGTGACGAGGGTGGTATCAACGCGTATGACGTCGCCAGCCTCGACCTCCTCGGGTCCGTTGCTGGTCGCAGTTGGTGTTTTTCCAGCCGGCCGAGCACCGGGCGTACGAGTTGCTCCACTGAGCACCGGCGGACGAGCCGGATTCGTGGCGTTGGGCGCCGGCGGCGGAGCGTTTTGTCCAACCCGCCGTTGACGTGTCTGCGCACCCACCACCGCGGCAAAAGTTGCAAAAACTGAGAGAAGTATTAAGTAAGATATGAATCTTTTCATTGCAAAACTCCTGGTATTAACTACGTAGCAAGGGCAAATAGTTTTGATGCGAAGATGCCGGATTGGATGCTTGAGCCGACTCGTGGCTCAGGGGAGAGAATGAACAAATGAAAGATACCGCCCCGGCGCGAATGTAGCAAGGGAAGAGGCCGCTCGGTAATCGTCAAGACGGTCAGGCGAGTGTTACCGGCGCTGTCGCCGTCAGCCAGAAATTGTGCGATTATCTGTCGCTGCTAAATTCCCTTATGCGGATCCTCCGTCGTCTACATTACTGGTGGTCGCTCTTTGTTGCGGGGACGCTCTTGCTTATCTTCGGTCCACCTGTGCTTTTCGTGGCCTGGCTCACCCGAAATCATGACGTCGTTTACCCCTGGGCACTCTTTGGTGCGCGAAACTGGTTGCGCTTGAGCGGTACGAAAGTACACGTGACCGGCGCGGAGCATCTCGAGCCGAATCAGACCTACGTTTTCATTTCGAATCACAGATCGTACCTGGACACTGCCACGCTGTTCGCCTACACGGGCCGGAGACTGGGACTGCTGGCGAAGAAGGAGCTGCTCAATGTTCCTATCCTGGGATATGGCATGGGTTTCGTAAATATTATGGCGATCGATCGCTCTAACAGTGAACGGGCGCGGCAAACAGTGGAAGCCGCGACTGATCGGATACGCTCGGGCAGATCTTTTGGCGTCTTTGCCGAAGGCACGCGCGCAAAGCCTGGCCAATTTCTTCCGTTTAGAAAAGGGGCATTTTTTATGGCAGCACAAGCGGGCGTGCCGATCGTGCCCGTGGCGATCAAGAATACGGATCACCTAATGGGAAAGGGCACCGGCGAAGCCAGGGCAGGAACTATCGAGATGATAATGCTCTCGCCCGTTTCGACGGCCGCTTGCTCAACGGATGAGGACGTGAAGCGCCTGGTCAACCAGGTACATTCGTTGATTGGCCGAGAACTTGAGGAGCAGCGGTCAGCTCCCGATGATAGTCAGCGCAGTTAGGGTTTGCGTGGAGTAGTATCGGGAGGCTTCGTTTCCTTTTTCGGCGCGTTTGGATCGTCAATCTCTATGATCTTCACCTTCGCCCGCGCCAACTCAAAATCTGAGTAACGAACTTTCATTCGGAGGTGGAGCGTGTCTCCGCTGTCGAATACCAATTCCTCATCAGCGTATGAATAAGTCGGAAACCAATAGCGGCCGTCAATTTGTTCACGATAGGTTTCCACGACCGGAAACTTATTCTTTTTTGTTTCCGGTGCTCCCTTGCCCTTCGTCTTGACGATTTGGAGGTCCTGATCGTCGACCCACACTCGACCTATAAAAAATCGTTCCTTTGTTTTCTTTGGGTCCGGCATTACCTTGGGCGAGACATCAAAGACATAAAGGCTCAGCTCATCGATTTTTTCTTTACCGACATACTTGAAGTCGTACTGGGAAATCTTTGATGGCTCCAACGCGAACGGTCCAATTCCACCCAGGTCGTCCAAATCTTCCTGCGTAATCTCTCCTCCGAACGAAGGCATGGGAAAGTAACTAATCTTTTCGTAACGATTGCCTTGATCGTCGAAGGTGAAGGTAGACACGCGATGATACTCGCCCGTGATCTGACCGCCCATCCCCAGACTCTGAAGTACGGCATCGCGCTTGAAAGAGTACTCGTTTAAGGCCCTGCGAAACTCCGCCTCTTTGGTGGTGAAACTTTTGATAATGCGATCGACTTCGACTGGACGAAGCGCGGCCGAATTGTTGGCGGGATCCTGAGCCCACACGAGGGGTATGGCCGAGACAAAGAGAAGCAGAAATGTGGCTGCCAGGATCGGCTTTTTTGCTGGCCTTTTTGCGGTCATGTGTCTATTTCCCAGCGACAAGAAGTCTTAATTCGAAGCGGTTGTTAGATAAAAAAGACCGGCCGTCAGATGCCTGGAAAGCAGTTGATGTTGCCAGCGCGGAGCTGGTGGCGTAGCCGTGGGAGTAACCTGTCGGGAACTCCCCATTTTCTTGTTGCAAAGTTCCATGCATCTGATGTAAGGTGCTCCGCGCAGATATAGTTAACCTCAGAGCTGTCCCTAGATGCTGCGAGAAGGCACTCCGATTTGTATCCTGGGAAGTCATTTGAAGAGTTGCTCGAGAAGGCGAATTGAGGGCAACACTAAAGGATTAGTAGAGTCCTCACATCGGTGACTAGCAACGTCCGAAATTTCCCGTGAACCTCAAAGCGCGAGAGCGCAGACGCAACGCCGAGCGGCCGCGTTGCTACATGGGAAAGACGTAAGGTCAAGCTTTGGGAGGAGCCTGATCAGAAGCTTGTAACCGATGATGTGCGCGGCGGCCACCACTCCTTCTGGGCGGAGTGGTACTTACGCCGCCGCGCGCACCCCAGCTTTTCTACAAAGGTTCTCCGCATTCGCGAAGCTCCTCCTGTCAAAGGGGCGCATTGTAACACCACTGCCACCCCCGCAGCCTCAATAATTTCCTGGATTTTCAGACTGCAAACTCGACAGTGGGACAGTTGGGAATGATTCCACGCTCGAACCCTTCGGTGAGAATGCGTTGCACCGCTTCGCGACCGCGATCGGTGTAATCAAGAGTCAAATCGTTTACCCACATCGTTACAAATCGGTCGGCAAGAGCGGCGTCCATGTCTCGGGCAAACTGCATTGCATATTCGAGCGCATCCTCGCGATTGGCTAGTGAGTAGCGAATGCTTTCCCTGAGACAATGAGACACCTGGCGAATGATCTCCGGACCCAACTCACGCCTGATGACATTGCCGCCCATCGGTAGGGGCAAGCCGGTCCGTTCATTCCACCACTCACCGAGATCCAAAACCTTGTGCAGGCCGATTGACTCGTAGAAGAGTTGGCCTTCATGTATTAGCAGCCCGGCATCGCATTGCCCGGTTTGGACTGCTTCGATAATTTCGTCGAAAGGGACAACCTCGTATTGAAAATCCGCATTGAAAATTCGCAACGCCAAAAAAGCGCTGGTTAGCGTTCCCGGCACTGCGATCTTGAGCCTGGAGACGTCGGCGGCTTTGGCAGGTTCTCGCGAAACCAGCACTGGTCCGTAGTTGTCTCCAATCGAAGCGCCGTGGGGCAGCAGAATATATTTGTCGGCGACGTATGCGTAGGCGTGGAAGCTGATGGCGGTCACGTCGTAGGTCCCGCGGAAGGCTTCCTCGTTTAGCGTCTGGATGTCTTTGAGAACATGCGTGAAGCTAAGATTACCTGTGTCGAGTTTGTTGGTGGCCAGCCCATAGAACATAAAGGCATCGTCCGAATCAGGGGAGTGGGCGACGCTGATGGTGCGTGTTTCAATTAGTGTTGACATAAATGGTTAGGTAGGACGCGCAAGCACTTAAGAAGAACTTTAGACAAGACTCACATTACTCCGTTCGATCGGGTTATAGACTGTGTCGCGTTCGACGGCTTCGAAACCGGCCTCTTCGATCAAAGAGACCAACTCGCCTCGCGACATCTTGACCTCATTGTTGGTTTCAATCGAATAACTCTCGGAAAGTTCTCCGCCTTCGGTGATGGTTCCATCGATGTCGTTGGCGCCGTAATGCAATGCAACCTGCGCGAGACGTTTTCCGAGCATCACCCAGTAAGCCTTCAAATGATCGAAGTTGTCGAGCAGGAGTCGAGAAGCGGCCATTGTCTTCAAGGAATCGACTCCGGAGGGTCCCGGCAGGTGGGACAGTTGAGTCTTCTCCGGATAAAAAGCCAGTGGAATGAGACATTGAAAGCCATGCGAACGATCCTGCTGGGCGCGCAAACGCAGCAGATGGTCGACGCGATCCTCGATCGACTCAATGTGCCCATAGAGCATTGTGGCGTTAGTTTTGAGTCCCGCCGCGTGGACTTTCCCGGACAATTCCAGCCAACGATCGCCGTCGCATTTATGGGCACAGATCATCGATCGCGTCGGCTCGCGAAATATTTCCGCGCCACCGCCGGGACAGGAATCCAGGCCGGCCTCGATTAGCTTCTCAATAACCTCCTCGTCGCTCAGCTTGTAGAAATGGGCAAAGTGGTCGAGCTCCACCATTGTAAAAGCTTTCAGATGAAGTTGCGGGTAATGCTGTTTGAGCGCGGAGAGCAGATCAGTGAAATAACTAAAGGGAAGCTTGGTGTTGAGTCCACCGGTGATGTGTAGCTCCGTGGCGCCCTCCTTCACGGCTTCACCGGCAATACGCAAACTGTCATCGATGTTGTGCGTGTAAGCATCTGGCTGGCGCGGTGTGCGATAGAAGCCGCAAAACTTACAATCAGCATAGCAGACGTTGGAGGGATTAAAGTGCCGATTGACATTGAAGTACGTAGTGCGACCGTGTTTCCGGCGGCGCACACTATCCGCCAACTTGCCAAGCGCAGGCAGATCGTCAGTCGCAAACAGTAAGAGACCATCTGCAAAAGAAAGCTGCTCGCCGCCGGCCACCTTCTCTGCCACAGCAGCTAGTTTTTGATCATGGGAAAATTTCATAAAAAAGTCCTTAGGAGGGCCGCGCCTCCAAACGTTATGAACAGAATCACGCTTATAAAGGCATTAGTGGTAAAAAACGCAGCATTAAGTTTACTCAAATCATCAGCGCGCACCAGCCGGTGTTGATAAACGAGCAGAACGGCAGTTGCCACCACACCTATCAAGGCGAACGGACCAAGCTGGGTAATCCAGTATAGAGCAAGTAGTGCGGCAAAAGCGGCGAGATGGAAAAAACGCGCTATCCACAGAGCGCGCGCGATGCCGACGCGTTTAGGAATTGAGTGGAGTCCGGACTTAACGTCAAAGTCGTAGTCCTGGCAAGCGTAGAGTACATCGAAGCCCGCGGTCCACAGCAACACAACCAGCGAAAGCAAGAGCGGCACCGAACTATCCAAAGTGCCGCGCACTGCTATCCACGCGCCGGTTGGTGCGATTGAAAGGCACCAGCCAAGCAGCACATGCGACAACAACGTCCAGCGTTTGGAAAACGAATAGAGCACCACGCTGGCTAAAGCAACCGGCGCCAGCATCAGCGTCAGACGGTTTAGCATTGCCGCGGCTACGAAAAACAAAATTGCCGAGATAATTGTGAAGGCAGCCGCAAACCCGACGGACAAGAGACCGGTGGGCAAGGCCCGACTGGCGGTGCGCGGATTGAGCGCGTCGTATTCTCGATCAGCAATTCGATTGAAGGCCATGGCTGTCGAGCGAGCGCCGAACATAGCAACGGTAATCCAGATAATCTGTCTCAACGAGGGCAAGCCGTTCGCCGCGAGCACCGCTCCAAGAAATGCAAAAGGCAGCGCGAAGAGCGTGTGCTCAATCTTGATCATTTCGAGCGTGACGCGAATGTTGCGGAGGAGGGCGGGCATAGTTGGCCTAATCTTCCCTGGTGCTTGCAAACTCGATAGCTGCGCCCCGCTGCTCCTTGAAACCTTGCCACTCGGTCGCTCGCGAATGTGGCACACCCAGATGATCAAGAACGCGAAATACAAAGTGGTCGACTAAGGCTTCAATGGTTTGCGGTCGATGATAGAAGCCGGGACTAGCCGGAATGATGTGTGCCCCGGCGCGCGACAAGCGCAGCATGTTTTCCAGGTGAATCGCGTTGTAGGGCGTTTCGCGTGGGACGAGTACCAGCCGGCGGTTCTCTTTCAAAGTCACGTCGGCAGCACGATGTATCAGGTTTGTTCCCGCCCCCGAAGCAATCGCGCCGAGCGTGCCCATCGAGCAGGGAACGATAACCATTCCCTCCTGCGGATGCGAACCGGAAGACGGGCGCGCAGCCACGTTGTCGAGACGATGCAAATGAATCAGGCGCGAATCAGCCGGCAGTCCCAGCCACTGATTAATTCTGCGCCGATCAGCAGCGGTTAGATCAACTCCAAGCTCGACGCGAGCAACGGTCGTTGCGGCGTCCGACATGATCAGATTGATCCGCTCAACCACTCCGCTCGCCGCCAGGTGTACAAGCGTGCGTTGCGCGTAAATCGAACCCGAGGCGCCGGTGATTGCTACTGTAAATTCCATTACTGTTACGTAATAGAATCTTACTTGGCGGTCAGTTTCGGCGCAAGCGAGGGTTCACTGCGGTACGGAGTTGGCTTCAATCATCGCAGCCCACCGGCAAGAGTAGGGGCACGGCATGCCGTGCCCCTGCCACAAGAGTTAGATTCCAACGTGAGATGTCTCTTAGGGATGCAGTATCCAGAGGTTGTAACTCCCCGAACCGCTGTAGGAATAGATCTGCCTGCGATAGTAGCCGGACGTGCCGGTGTACGAAACAGTTTCGTTAGCGCTGGCACTAGTGCCACTGGCGACATCAACCCACGTCGAGCCGTTCCACTTCTGCAAGTACAGATCGAAGTCTGCGCCAGAAGTTGGTCCAACCAGACAGCCCTTGTGCACGCCGGAGACGGAGCTGAAGTAGTAGGCAAGCGCTCAAGTACTAAGGGCAAGCGCTCAAACTGCGGCACTGCCTTGCGCGATAGCCGGCGTTTTGCGTTACAGTAACCAACTAAAATGGACCTGAAGAAAATCGAACAGCTATTAGCCGCCTACAAGAGCGGCAAACTCGAAACGTCTGAAGCGGCGCGTCGCATCAGCGAGCTTCACTACGAAGACATCGGCTTCGCGCGCGTAGATCATGCGCGCTCGTCGCGGCAGGGTTTTCCCGAAGTTGTTTTTGGCGCCGGTAAGACTCGCGAGCAGGTTGTCGGCATAGTTGAACGTTTGGTTAAGCACGCTCCGAATGTTCTCGTCACGCACACTGATGCGGCGACGTTTGGCGAGGTGCGAAACATAGTCACTGAAGCGGAGTGGCATGAGACGGCAAAACTGATCCGAATTCAGAAGGATCACACCGAGCGCGGTGTGGGCGAGATCGTAGTCGTGACCGCGGGCACCAGCGACATTCCAGTTGCCGAGGAGGCTGCGCTGACAGCGGAGGCGATGGGCAATCGCGTCAAGCGCGTTTGGGATGTGGGCGTCGCCGGCATTCACCGCATCCTGGCGGAGCGCTCGCTGCTGCAAGGCGCGCGCGTGGCGATCGTTGCCGCGGGAATGGAAGGCGCGCTTCCTTCGGTAGTGGGCGGATTGGTGAGCGTGCCGGTAATCGCTGTGCCCACGAGTATCGGCTACGGCGCCTCCTTTGGCGGCATCGCGGCGCTGCTGGGCATGCTCAATTCCTGTGCGTCGAATGTGACGGTGGTGAATATTGACAACGGCTTCGGCGCCGGCTTCGTCGCCAGCTTGATCAACCGGCAGTGGTTGAAGGATATTGGCGAGTGATCGTGATTGTCGAAGCGAGGAAGTTTAAGATGAATAGCTACATCCCCTGTTTACGAATCGCAATTCTCATATTAAGCCTCAGTCTCTTAAATATTGGAAGACTTCTGCCAACGCGCAATGCACACGCTGAAATAATGCGAATGCAGAACCAGTGGGCGGTGCGATCCTTGTCTTCAAGACGCGGCCGGCGAGTCCGCCTGCGTACCGCCGTCCAAAGCAATCAACACCCGCCAACGGAGCAGCAGACAAGACTCAGAAAACCCCGGCAAGCAACCCGGCGACCGAACCCCAAAAAGAGGACATGATTGAAGACGCGATCGCCTTGGGCAATTCTGCGCGCGACTCGAATCCACCGCGCTACGAAGACGCCGAGCGTGCCTACAAACTCGCTGCGAAGCTTGAGCCAAGAGATCCGCGGCCGTACATAGGCCTCGGCAACATTCTGTACGATCAGAAGAAATTTTCCGAAGCAGCGGAAGCCTACCAGACCGCGCTTTATCTGGGCGTTCCCAGATCTTCCTCGATGTTCGGAAGTTTTTCCAGACTGAACGGCGTCGCCGATCGGCCGGCTCCGTACCAGGTGTTCATAAATCTGAGTCGGAAAGGTGAGTTGCATGCGTACCTCGGAACTGCGCTGCTACAAAGTGGTGAATTCCGGAACGCTGAAACTGAGCTTAAGCAAGCGATAGCTGACCAGAACGAAGAAGCGGAGGCGCGAGCCAGATCCCATCTTTCATACAACAAGGATGCGAGTTGGCATGCAATGTTGGGTTACTCGTTATCCATGCAGAAGAGGTATGCCGAAGCGGCGGCTGCTTATCGAACCGCAGTCGAACTCGATCCCGGCAATGCGGACTATAAGAGACTCCTGGAACAATCGGTTCGATCACAATGAAGCAGCGTTGAGCAAGGATCTAAATGATTGTTTAGAAGGTGGGCGTTGCCCACCGGTTCAAGGTTGAGACGGCGGGCGATGCCCGCCGCTAAACGTCGGGTCTGAGCGCCTGACGGCGCTTGGCGGGCGAGACGCCCGCGGTCCCAGGAAAGCGGCTCGCGTTCCAGTAAGGTTAAGGGTTGATCAAGTTATTCAGTTTCTCTGCCCAGTCCTGATCCAAATTCTGCAAAATGTTGTACTGCTCAATTGCGGCGTCCCGATTGCCCATCGCCAGGTGTGATTTGCCGAGGTTGTAGTAAGCTCTGCCAAAATCCGGTTTCAAACGAATCGCCTGCCTAAACGCTTCCATCGCTTCTGCATAGCGGCCCAACTCCAGATAAGCTTCGCCCATGCTATTCGGCGCATTTGCGTCGCCGGGTTTCAGGGCGGTTAGCTGCTTAAACACTTCGATTGCCTCGGGAAATTTTCTTGATTTCAGATACCTTGAGCCGAGTCGTTCGTAGGCGTTCGTATAATCCGAGCGTAGGCGAATTGCCTGTTTATAGGCCTGAATTTCGTCGTCGGCCCGTCCCCAATCTCGATATGCCAGACCGAGCGCGTAGTAAGCGTCGGCAGCGTTGTATGGGTCGATGCGGATCGACTGACGATAATTTTCAACCGCTTCGCGATACTGCTTCAGGTAATAGTTTGCCAGCCCGATGTTGAAGTACGACTCGGCAGACGGTCTGAGCGTGACCGCGCGCTTCGAAGCTTCGATTGCTTCAGCATGACGACCAAGCTTTTCCTTGCAGAACCCGGACTGCGCCCAGGCCTCGGCGTAGTTGCTGTCCGACTCCACCGCTTTCTCGAAATACGGCAGGGCCTTTTCGCAGTCGTCCTTCGAAAGAAAACTGAGTCCGTCGCGAAAAAACTGCACAGCCTTGGCGCGCTTGTTTCTGCCGGTGGTTACAACCAGGTCAGACAGTGACAGCAGCGTGCCGGCTTGCAGTTGTGAAATTCGTTCGGAAGGTATGGCGAAGTTGATACTCTGCCCGCCGGTTATCTGCAACGTCGCGACACCGATCACCTGTCCATGCATGTTAACCACCGGGCTGCCGCTCGAGCCGGGCGAAATTGGCGCAGTGATCTGGATGATTCGTCCGAAGGTCGGAATATCGCGTACAGCCGATACGATGCCGTTGGTGACGCTGCCTTCCAGCCCAAAGGGATTTCCGATTACGACTATGCTTTCGCCTTCCTGCGGCGAAGTTCGATCAAGCAGTAGCGGACGCACCTGATTAGGCGGCGCATCCACTCGCAGCAACGCCAGGTCGCCCTCGGCATCGACCGCAATCACGCCCTTCACGGGATAAACGTTGCCGTTGTAAGAATGAACCTCGGCGCGGTAGGCGTTGTCGATCACGTGGCGGTTGGTAACTACGCGATCAGAGTCGATGAAGAAACCGCTGCCTCGCGAGAGCTGTTCGCCGCGTGCATCGAAAGTTTCGATGGCGACGGCGGAGGGCTTAATGCGGCGCACCAGCTCGGGAAGGAGGTCCTGAGCGTGCCCATTTGGTGACGCAGCAAGGAGAATGGTGAATAAGAGCCAGAGAGGTTTCATTTCTAAGGATAAACTTCGTCTCGCACAGAGCAATTCATAAACCAGTTAGTGCGAGCTTCTGAACACGCGAAACTATCTCACTCAGTTTGACGTCCTCGCTGGTCTTCGTTGCGCGCTCGAAAAGTTCGACCAACCCATCCGCAACTTTTTTACCAATCGTGACGCGGTAGGGAATTCCGATCAGATCGGCGTCCTTAAACTTCACTCCGGCGCGCTCGTCGCGATCGTCAAGCAAAGCATCGAGCCCGGCGCGTTGCAAATCCTTGTAGAGCTTCTCGCCCGTCTCGCGCAGCCGCTCGTCCTTCATGTTTGTTACCGTCACGACGACATCAAACGGTGCTAAGGTCTTCGGCCAGATGATGCCGTCCGCGTCGTGGTTCTGTTCGATGGCCGCGGTGATGATGCGCTCGACTCCGATGCCATAGCTGCCCATCACGATTGGAACCGGTTTCCCATCTTCGGTCAGCACCGTGGCGCCCATCGACTCGGAATATTTCGTGCCGAGCTTGAAGATGTGACCGATCTCCATCGCTTTCGAAATCTCTAGCACACCTGTTTGACAACGAGGACACCATTCCCCAGAGGAGACAGTACGAAGATCTGCAAACTTATCAACCTCTACGTCCCGGAAGACACTGACACCGCGAATGTGGTAGTCATCGCGGTTCGCTCCTGTGATCATGTTGAGGCGTTCTGACAAAGAGTAATCACTGACTATGACTGTTTGATGATCGCGAGCTAAATCCCCGGCCTTCACACGCACTGGACCTAGACTTCCAGGGCCAGCGCCCATAAGTTTTCGAATCTCGTCCTCCTGCGCCGGACGGAGTCTCGAAGCTCCAAGCGCATCGGCTAGTTTCGTTTCATGTAACTGATGATCTCCTCTTACAAGTGCCAGAACAGAAACAGTTGCAGTAGCAGTTCCGCGAAAGCGGGGCTTCAAGAGTTTCGAATCTCCGGGCAATTCTGCTACGTACACAAGGGTTTTTATCTGCTTGTTCGCTGGGCCTCCACCCGAAAACTGTTCAAGCTGCTCAATGGTTCGTATGCCTGGCGTGGAGAATTCCTCGATCGACATCGTAATACTGCCGTCATTCATTACCTGTAAACGGGACGTTGCCTTTTCAAGGTTAGCTGCGTAATCGCACACCGTGCAGCTCGCAATCAAGTCTTCGCCGGCGTCAGTCTTCGCGACAAACTCATTCGACTCCGAACCACCCATCGAGCCTGATGATGCTTCAACTATCGAAAACTGAATCCCGCAGCGACTGAAAATCCGTTTGTAGGCCTCGCGTTGATCAACAAAGGATTTGTCCAGTCCGGCCTTGTCGACATCAAACGAGTAAGCATCCTTCATGATGAAAGTGCGCAGCCGCATCAGTCCCGACTTGGGCCGCGGCTCGTCGCGAAACTTTACCTGGATCTGATACCAAACCTGCGGCAGTTGTTTATAAGAACGCAGCTCGTTGCGCGCGATGGTAGTGAACACTTCTTCATGCGTCATGCCGAGACACATGTCAGCGCCTTTGCGGTCCTTGAGGCGAAACATATCGTCGCCGATCGCTTCCCAGCGGCCCGACTCCTTCCAAATTTCCGCGGGCTGCAATGCGGGCAAATAAAACTCCTGTCCGCCAATTCGATTCATCTCTTCGCGCAAAATCTGCATGATCTTCAACGCGACGCGCTGCGCCAGCGGCAGATAAGAATAAATTCCCGCACCGAGTTGGCGAATCAAACCGGCGCGCAGCAGGAGCTTATGCGAGACGACTTCGGCGTCCGCCGGATCTTCGCGAAGCGTGGGAATAAAATATTGTGACCAGCGCATTAGGTCTTAGGTTGAACTTTCCTGAGATAAACTACAGCGAGCCATTCTCGCTTAGCAAAAAGCTTAACGCAATGTAGGACAGGCATTCCTGCCTGTCCGATCGTTTGAGCAGAACAGTCCGCAAAGAAAACTGACAGGCAGGAATGCCTGTCCCACTTCGTTGCGAGTGCCTGTAGCGTGATGTACCATCGACGCCTGTCATACCTTTGAATTCGCCGGAGACTCAATAATGAAAATTGCGCTTGCGAGCGACCATGCGGGCTACGCCGAAAAGGAACGACTCAAGCCGCTGCTCCAGGATTTAGGGTTGGAGGTCGACGATCTAGGCACCGTCTCCGAGGAGTCGGTTGACTACCCCGACTACGCGCGCAAGGTTGCGGAGCAAGTTGCCGGCGGGCGCGTCGATCAGGGAGTGCTCGTTTGCGGTTCCGGCACAGGCATGGCGATCACGGCCAACAAAGTGCCCGGCGTGCGCGCGGCAGTGGCCTGGTCGGAAGAGACGGCTCGGCTGGCGCGCCAACATAACGACGCAAACGTGTTGGCCATCGGCGCGCGCACTACGCCGTCTGAACAAATTCCGGCGATCGTGCGCGCGTGGTTCAGCGCCGACTTTGAAGGCGGCCGCCACGCTGATCGGGTGAAAAAGATAGAAGGCAGTAGGCAGCAGGCAGTAGGCAGAGACCCGGGGCAGTAGCCCGACCATGAGGGAGGGCTTAGTTGATCCGGTCCAGACCCCAAGACCAAAGTCCAAAGACCAAAGTCCAAAGAAGGACCAGACTAAATGACCGATCCACGAAACGCGCCCCTCGCCGAAGTTGATCCCTTAATTGCGTCAGCCATCGACAACGAAGTCGCGCGGCAAGCCAACGGACTGGAGTTGATCGCGAGCGAAAACTTCGTCAGCGAAGCGGTGCTCGAAGCCGCCGGCTCCGTTTTCACAAACAAGTATGCCGAGGGCTATCCGAAGAAGCGTTACTACGGTGGTTGTGAATGGACCGACGTGGTGGAGCAGGCCGCAATCGATCGCGCGAAGGAGTTGTTTGGCGCAGACCACGCCAACGTGCAGCCACACAGCGGCACCCAGGCAAACATGGCCGTCTACCTCGCGGCGATTCAGTATGGTGATCAGATTTTGGGGATGAACCTGTCGCACGGCGGCCACTTAACGCATGGCCATCCGATGAACTTCTCCGGCATGAGTTACAAAGTTGCTGACTATGGCGTCTCGCGCGAGACCGAGCAGATTGATTACGACGAGTTGCAGCGCATTGCGGAGGAGCACAAGCCGAAGTTGATTGTCTGCGGCGCTTCGGCCTACCCGCGCATCATCGACTTCCGACGCATCGGCGAAATCTCAAAGGCTGTCGGCGCGCGCATGTTTGCCGACATCGCCCACATCGCCGGGCCGATCGCCGCCGACCTGCATCCTTCGCCGGTGCCGCACGCCGATTACGTAACGTCAACAACGCACAAGACGCTGCGTGGCCCGCGCGGCGGATTGATCCTCTGCAAGGAAGAACACGCGAAAGAGATCGATCGGAAGTTGTTTCCCGGCGTGCAAGGCGGGCCGCTGGTCCACATCATCGCGGCGAAGGCGGTCGCGTTTGGCGAAGCGTTACGCGATGATTTCAAGGAATACCAGCGACAGATTCTGGCAAACGCGAAGGCCCTTGCGAGTGAGTTACAGGAGCAGGAGCTGCGTCTGGTTTCGGGCGGCACCGACAATCACCTGATGCTCGTCGACGTTTGGATGGACGGCAAAGGTATCACCGGCAAAGACGCCGAGAAGGCGCTCGAAGCCGCAAACATCACCGTCAACAAAAACACAATTCCCTTTGACCAGAATAAACCTTTCGTCGCGTCAGGCCTGCGCATCGGCACGCCGGCTGTGACGACACGCGGGATGAAGGAAGCGGAGATGCGCGAGATCGGTCGCTTGATCGCGGAAGTTATTCATGCGCCGGAGTCGGAAGACGTGCGAACGAAAGTGCGGCAGGGCGTTGCTGACCTGGCCGCTCGCTTCCCGCTGTATGCGAAGCGCTTGAAGCGAACTCAACAACCTGAGGCAATGGGCGCTTAACCGCACTTTTCCCATCTTGATTAAGCGTGTATCCTTTCAACTGGGAACTAAAATGGCGATCGAGAGAGACAAAATTGATGAAGTTCTGAAGAAGCTGCCGGACGAGTTACAAGACGAAGTCCTGAAGTTTGCGGAATCGCTGCTAAAAAATGGGCGTGCGCGCGATGCCGGTAGTTCATCGGAAAATGGAAGCCCATCGGTTCGCGCTTTTTTTGGGATCTGGGACAGTGGCAACCCGCGCTCGGCAGACAATGATCTCATAGATGCTGATCTCGCTCGCGAATATGTGAGCTCTCACGAGGCAGACTCATAAATGTTATTAGACACCTCCGGATTGATGTGTCTTTTTGATCAGCGAGACATCAGGCACGCCAACGCGACAAAGTATTACGACTCCGCGCCCCTGCGGTTGTCGCATAACTACGTGCTTGCGGAGTTCGTCGGACTAGCGATTGCCAGGCGGTCTCCTCGCGGGGAAGCTCTCAGCTTCATTGGAGCGTCGGCGTCAGTGAGGAGATTGAGGTTATTTGGGTGGACTACGGCCTGCATGATCGCGCCATGGCTCTCTTGAATCAACGCAGTGATAAGGTGTGGTCTCTCTTGAATCAACCCAGTGATAAGGTGTGGTCTCTCTGCGATGCAGTAAGCTTTGTTGTTATGAATGAGCGCGGAATAGGGGAGGCCCTTACGACCGATCACAACTTCGAACAAGCCGGCTTCGTTCGGCTGCTGGCCGGATAGAACAACCCTATTTCAAGTCGTAATAATGGAAACCATCTTCGGGCCTGACGGCTTAATCGCGCAGGCACATCCTGAATACGAGCATCGTCCCGGCCAGATTGAAATGGCGCGGGCGGTGGTGCGTGCGTTTGAAAATCGTAAGCACCTAATCGTGGAAGCGGGCACAGGCACGGGCAAGACGCTCGCTTATCTTGTGCCCGCGGTTGCCGCCGCACTGGGCGGGCGCGGACGCGTGATCATCTCCACCGGCACGAAGAACCTTCAGGAGCAGTTGATGGAGAAAGACATTCCGTTTCTCCAGAGCGTGTTGCCGAAGAGTTTCAAAGCCGCTTACATGAAGGGGCGGAACAACTACCTCTGTCTCCACCGGCTGGGGCGCGCGGAAAGTTCGCCCGTGCTCGAAGGGCTCGATGAGGTTGACTACTTCGACGAGGTAACTCACTGGGCCAAGGCATCGGCGACGGGCGATCGCGCGGAGTTGTCAAACCTGCCGGAGTCGCTTTCCTTCTGGCGTCACATCGACGCGCGTTCGGAAACTTGTCTGGGCCAGAAGTGCACCGACTACGATGCGTGCTTCATCACGCGCATGCGCGAGCGCGCGTTGGACGCCGACATCGTGGTTGTCAATCATCATTTGTTCTTCGCCGACCTGGCCTTGCGCAACAGCATGTACGGCAGTGTGCTGCCTGACTATTCCGCAGTCATCCTCGACGAGGCGCATTTGATCGAAGATGTCGCCTCGGAGTATTTCGGTTCACAGGTTTCCAACTATCAGATTGACGATCTGATTCGCGATGTTGGCGCCATCCCTTATGAAGACGCCGCAGCGGACCGCGAGATAACCAAAACTTCATCGCGCGTGCTGCGCTTTGCGGAAAATTTTTGGATGGGTTTCCGTGAAGGCCGCGGCGAAGAAGGGCGCTACCCCATAATTCCCGGCAGCTTCGCACGCAGTAACGAAGCGGGCGAGCTGCAATCGACGCCGCTTGGCGAGCTTTATGTGGCGCTCGACGGCGCACTGGGCCGGTTGGAAACGACGCTCGACGCGCTCAAGGAGAAACCGCCGGAGATCGAAAATCTCGTGCGACGAATTCGACAGACCAAATTCGATTTGCATTTCATCGTCACCGGCCAGGACAAGAAGTTTGTTTACTGGACTGAGCGACGCGGTCGCGGATTTTTCCTCCGCGCTTCGCCGATAGATGTTTCGGGTTTGTTGGAAGACAAACTCTTCGAGAAAGTCGATACCGTTGTGTTGACCTCGGCGACGCTTTCAAGCGGCGGCAACTTTGCTTTTATTCGCGAGCGGTTGGGACTGAATTCCGCGGACGACCTGATTGCGGAATCAATCTTCGACTATCAAACCCAGGCGCTTTTGTATCTGCCGCCAAAGATGCCAGATCCGCGCGCGCGTGAATGGGCTGAAGCAGCGGCTGCTGAAGTGATCAAAATCGTCAATGCTACTGAGGGTCGCGCTTTTGTGCTCTCGACCAGCCTGGCGGGCATGCAGTCGTTGTATGACCTGGCGATGCCCGAGATTGAGTATCCGTGTTTCCTCCAGGGCAGCGCGTCGAAAGGTCGTCTGCTCGAGAGGTTTCGGCAAACACCGAACGCGGTGCTGTTTGCCACGTCAAGTTTTTGGCAGGGAGTTGACGTGCGCGGCGAGCAGTTATCATGCGTGATTATCGACAAGCTGCCGTTTGCAGTGCCCACCGATCCGATTGTCGCCGCGCGGCAGCGCTACATTGAAGACGAAGGCGGCTCGAGTTTTTTTGAATACAGCGTGCCGCAGGCGATCATCAGTTTGAAACAAGGCTTGGGACGTTTGATACGCAGCACCACTGACTGCGGCGTGCTCGCCGTGCTTGATCCACGTCTGAAAACCAAGAGCTATGGCCGACTATTTTTGCGGAGTCTGCCGCCCTGTCGGGTTACGAGCAACATCGACGACCTGGCGCGCATGTTTGAAGCGCGTGAAGTATTGGCGCGATAATGCGTTGGTTCAATAATCACATCTGACCAGCCCCGGGAGGAAAATATGAGTCAGGACGAACGCGAAGACCACACGGTCTATAAAGTTGTTGTGAACCACGAAGCGCAGTATTCGATTTGGCCGGCTGACCGCGAGAACGCGCTTGGCTGGAATGATGCGGGCAAGACCGGCACTAAGGAAGATTGCCTCGCCTACATCAAAGAGGTTTGGACGGACATGCGCCCGCTGAGCTTGCGCAAGAAGATGGAAGAGGCGGCCGCGCAGGGCTCAGCCGAATCCGGCGCTGGGGACGAATAAATGCCGGGACAGTTTGAAGTGATGATCGAGCGCAACTTCTCCAGCGCGCACCAACTGCGTGGCTATAAGGGCAAGTGTGAAAACCTGCACGGCCACAACTACCGCATTGAGATCTATGCGCGCGGCAGGGAACTGGACAACATCGGCTTGCTGGTGGATTTTGTGGAATTGAAGGCGGCGGCGGATGAGGTGGTGCAATACCTCGACCATCGGAACATCAACGAGCTGGATCCGTTTGTCGAGTTGCAACCTTCCGCGGAAAACCTGGCGAAGTATATTTTGGAACGCGTGGCAGACAAGGTTGGGGACGACCGCGTGCAGATTTATAAAGTAAGATGTTTTGAAACGCCGACAAGTGTTGCGACTTATGAAGTGATCTAACTGGCTGCGGCTCTGCCGCCTGATGTGCGGTAAGGCTGTGCCTTACGGTAACCTTGATTCTAGACCATTCCCGTTTACTTTGAGGCTCAGCCTCAAAGCAAACGGGGAATAAGTTTTTAGTAGAGTCTGACGGAAGGGCCGAGCCCTTCCGCACATCGGGCGGCGAGCCGCGTTCAAGCAGATACCAGCGCCGCAACGTCGATATTGTACTTCCTTATCTTGCTATAGAGTCGGGGGCGATAGATGCCGAGCAAGTTCGCGGCTGCTTGCTTGTTGCCGTTCGTGCGTTGGAGCGTCTTCTCGATGACCAGCCGCTCGATATCTTCCAGCGTCATGTTGGGCGGCACGTCCCAGCCCGTTCCAGCCGGCGAGCCTTCCGGCAGCGAGCCGTTGTCAAACGGCAGATCGACCGGCTCAACGCGATTGCCCTTGGCCAACAAGACCGCTCGTTCGATAACGTTTTGCAGTTCGCGCACGTTGCCCGGCCAAGTGTGACCGAAGAGCCGCTGATAAGCAGCCTGCGAGACGCCGGCGATTGGCCGGTCGTATTTCTGCGCATACATGTGCAGGAAGTGCTCGGTCAGAAGTTGGATATCTTCACTGCGGTCGCGCAGGGGTGGAACGTGGATCGTAATCGTCGAGATGCGATAGAAAAGATCGTCGCGCAACAGGCCGTCACGAATGGCGTCAGCGGGCGGGCGGTTGGTTGACGAGATAAGTCGGAAATCGACGGCGTAAGTTTTCTCCGAACCAATCTTGCGGTAACTCCGTTCCTGCAACACGCGCAGCAGTTTTGGTTGCAGCTCGACCGGCATCTCCGCGATCTCATCAAGCATTAGCGAGCCGCCCGCGGCATGTTGCACCAAGCCTTCCTTGTCAGCGTGCGCACCGGTGAACGCGCCTTTCGTGTGCCCAAAAAGTTCGGATTCGATCAACTCTTTCGGCAAGGCGGCGCAGTTAACTTTGATGAAAGGCTTACGCGCGCGCAGCGATTGGTAGTGAATGGCGTTGGCGATGAGTTCTTTGCCGGTGCCCGATTCGCCCACGATCAATACGTTGGCATCCGACTTGGCCACCGACTCGATCGTTTCATAAATCGTCTGCATCGATTTCGCCGACCCGATGATGTTGAAATATTCGGAGCGGGTTGACAGTTGCCGGCGCATGTTTGCGTTTTCAGTTACGAGCTCGCGTTGTTTAAGGGCGTTCTCAATCCGCCGGTGTAGTGTTTCAAATTCGAAGTTGTCCTTCTCCACGAAATCGAACGCGCCGGCCCTGGTTGCTTCCACGGCCCTGGCGACAGTCGCGTTTCCGGTTAGAACGATGACTTCGGTCAGCGCCCGCGCGTCCTTGATGTGGCGCATGACTTCGAGGCCGTCGATGTCGGGCAGGTACAAGTCGCAAATGACCAGGTGATGACCACCGCGATCAAACAACTCAATTGCCTCGGCTCCTGTCGACGCAGTGTCGACTGAATAACCTTCTTCATTAAGATGGTTCTTCAATGAATCCGCCATCGTTGGCTCATCATCAACAATCAGAATGCGTACGTCCTTTTTCTCCACTAACTGTCCCTCCCTGGAAAGGTTATCTTTGTTTTCTTGATCACGTTTATTACTTACTGGGCCAGCGGCAGGCGCACACATAAGCCGCCGTTCTGTCGCTCCGCCGAACCACCATGCGCTTCGATTATCCTGGCGGCAAGCGACAGGCGTATCTCGTCGCTGCCTGCAAACGAGTGGAACGGATCGTGATCGATAGAATCAAACACGCGCCACTCAATCACGCCGTCCCGTTTGCTTTCATTTGCTTCACCTTTTAAGTGTATCTCCAACGAGCCCTCACTCGCTTTGTTAGTCAACATCTTCATCGCGCCGAGCGAAATCGATTTGAGCGCATGGGCCAACAACGCCGAATCGAATTCACCAACCAGCGGCGCAGCAGCTTCGGCGTCTACGACAATGGCACGCTCCAGGCCGCCGCTCACATGCGGACTTTCAGTCAAACCTGCGGCCACGCCGCGCATGAGCTTTTCCAGATCAGTCCCGGCTTGCTTCTTGAGTTCAAGCGGTTGGCCAAACTCCACAATGAGCGAAAGATCAGCGGCGGTCCGGTCTAATCCCGCGATCAGCTTGTTCACCGTCTCCAACTCGTCCGCCGGGCGCTCGCCCTTTTCCAATCGCTTCCGGAGAAACGTGGCATAGAGTTTGAGACCGTTTAGTTGGTTCTTGAGATCGTGAACTATCTGAACAGAAGCCCTTCCGAGAGCCTGCAAAGCGTCCATATCTGCGGATTCTGCAAGTAATGGCTTCATCTTAGTTCCGGAATTTCTGCTTCTGACTTTCTGCGGCCAGCCCTGGAGGAAGGCGATGAAGCCAGCGAAGTGTATTGATTAAAACCGACCGGGGGAATTCGATATGTCGTATTTCGGTGCGCGATCTTAGCAAAAAAGGCTTGCGTATTCTAGTGATACAGAGACTATCCCGCCAATCCCGCTAATCGAGGTCACTGAGCTTTGAGTTTGAATCTAGATTCTTTACCGGAGAGAAGGTTTGACCCCGTGAACAGCCCGGACGATCCAGTAACAGTTTTGCTGGTGGAGGACACCGAAGACAACCGCCAGATGATGAGAAGGTTGCTCGAGATGAGCGGCTATCGGGTTGTGGAAGCAATCAACGGAAGGGAAGCGGTCGAGGTGGCCCGCCAGGCCCAGCCCCAAATCATCCTGATGGATCTCAGCTTGCCCTTCATTGACGGCCTGGCTGCGACCCGACAAATTCGGACTCTGCCCGGCCTGAACAAGATACCGATAGTTGCGGTTTCGGCCCATGACACGGCTGATTTTCATAGCGACGCGCTGGACGCGGGATGCGATGCTTACGTTACTAAGCCCATTGACTACCCGGAGCTGGAAGAAATAGTTAACCGCTTACTTACGGGCTCTAATCACAACTGATGGATCCTGGTCTTCCCCATTCCTCAAGCCGCTTGGAATGCGGCCTTGTCCGCCACTTGCAATCGTTTAGAATACGGACTTGTCCGCCGCCGCTTCGGGGGCACAAGTGCCCTCTCTAAACGGAAGGCTAGTATGAACGTAAGCGGAAGTGGTGTGAACGTAAGCGGAAAATTGGTGTAAACGTAAACGGGGAGTTGGTGTAAACAAGAAGTTGGTGTTTTTCGGAAACTTTTTCGGAGGTGTCTGGTCTAAGCAGAGGTAGCGATCCACGGTGATGTTCCTCCGGACATTGCAAAATTGGTTTCCTGCGCACTAGAATCCAAGGCACAAATCCATGTCAACACCGGAACGCCCAATGCCCGACGCGGATGATTCGCGACGCAAGGTAGTCATCGTTGTTGCGATCATCGCAGCGATAGCAATTGCCGCACTTTTCTATTTTCTAATGCGAGCGACCGGCGGCGGCACGGTTGAGCCGACGCTGCAAGGCGCGATCCGATCAGGCTCACCCGAATTCGCGACCTACGCATCAAGGATCGTTTTGGATCCGCCAGAAGCTTATGAGTCAAAGCGAGCGCTCGGCGACATCGTGATGAATCTCCAAACTACGGTTCATAACTTCACCGGCCGAACAATTGATGGACTGGAAATAAAAGGGATGGTGGTGGACCATCAGGGAAAATCAGTAAGAGAGCGCACCGTCGTCGTTATTCCAACCAAACAACCGGAGCTGGAACCCAACCGATCTATGCCGGTGCAGATAATGCTTGAAGGGATGACCGACAAAGACGATCGCGCCAACATCAAGATGGAAGTGACCGCCTTCAAGTTTAAGTAATAATCGCCGCTACATGAATCCAAGAATCGTTTAGATAGCGCACTTGTGCGCCGACCGTGGCACAAGTGCCATTTCTAAACGGATTAGAATTTCGGCCGAAGTCCGGCTCTATTCCTGATTAAGAAACAATTCTTCGAGCGACTGCCTGAGCGGTTGCACCGACACGAGTTTCCCGCCCGTTTTTCTTAGCGTTGCGATTACGGCGTCAACCTGCTGTTCGTCGGCTAACTCAATCCGCAGTCCCGCGGGCGTGGCGGCGACTAAAAAGTTATTGCCGCCCGGCAAGTGGTGACGAAACGTGGTTTCGTCTATGCCGCTGACGACAACTTCAACGAGATTACGATCCGCGACCTGCCGGCGCAGCTCGTCGAGGTATCCGACGTGAGCAAGGCGACCATTTCTTAGAATGGCGACCCGATCGCAGAGCACCTCGATGTCTGACAAGATGTGGGAGCACATGAAAACCGTCTTGCCTTCTTGTCGCAGCACCGCGATCAGATCGCGAACCTCGCGCCGTCCGATCGGATCCAATCCACTCATCGGCTCATCAAGAAAAACTACCTCCGGATCGTTGATTAGCGCCTGGGCCAGACCGACGCGCTGTAACATTCCTTTGGAAAACTTTCTTAACTGGGTGTTCCACTTCGTCTCGTCGAGCTTCACGCGCGCCAGCAGCTCGCGCGCTTTCTGGTGGCGGTCAGTTTTGGAGAAGCCAAAAATTTGACCGCAGAAGCTTAGAAACTCGAGCGCCGTCAGGTAGTCGTAGAAATAGGGATTCTCCGGAAGGTAGCCAATGCGGCTGTGCATGGAAATGTCGGCGATGTCGCGGCCGAGAATCCGCGCACTGCCTCCGCTGGGAAAAATCAATCTCATCAAGAGCTTTAGGGTAGTGGTCTTGCCGGCGCCGTTTGCGCCGAGAAAGCCAAATATCTCACCCTGGTTGACTGTCAGCGAAAGTCCGTCCAGCGCGCGCACCTTTCGTTTACGCCAGAAACCGACTTCGTAGTCTTTCGTTAAGTTGTCTATTTCAACGACTGCGTTCATTTGAGTAACTCGGGTTGAGCGACTAGAAGCGCGGCACTTCAGTTTTCGGATCCAGATCAACATCACACTTTGAGGCCATCAGAATGTACGGTGTTCCGGACGGATCGAGAGGTGCACCCGTGGAGTCTAGTGCCAGTCGCAAAGTGTGCAATGCAGGTTCGATCTGCTGCCACGATCCTGGGCAGTGTCCCAGTTTCGACTGATAAACCAGCAACACTTTTCTTAATCCTTCTCTCTGGTCGAGAGAATCCAGATACAGCAGATGGCGCCGGGCGATATTCTTCACTTGCTCGTCTCCCGTCTGTTCATACATTCGTAGATAGATCTCACGAGCAGTATTCCGACTTGAACCTTCACCGGCCATGCGCGCCTCCATAACTTTCATCCAGGCGGGCGCGCCGGGAAGCTCGGCTCCCCGGCGATAGGCTTCACCTGCTTCCCTGAAATTTCGCTGCTGCCAGTTGATGTAACCAAGATGCTGGTAGAGTCTCCACGCTGAAGGATTGGCTGCGATGCCTTTCTTAGTGATGCGAATGGCCTCTGCCACATCTATTCCCGGGAGAACAACAGCGGCGTATTCATAAGGCTCCATGAACTCAGGATCCAGAGTGGTAGCGGTGTCGAGCAATGGCGCGAGCTGTTTGAGATTAAGTTGGCCCAGGTTGTCCAGTTGAAAAGTCCCCGGCGCACTTATAACTTTGCGCCCGACGTATTGCAGCGCGCGCATCCAGTACCAATCTGCTACCAGCCCATTAAATCCCAGGCTTACTCGCTTCGCAGTCGTGCCCGCGAGATACAGCTGCTCCTCCGCCATCGCCGGATCGATTCGCGGCCTGTCGTGATCGATTCGCCGTGATAGGCCGAATACAATCGTCAGGCCAACCAAAACCACCAACAGCAACACACCATCAAGGCTTGACCAGTTTTGCGTCATTTGAAATTACGCCGGCTGAAAATCAGCGTGGAGGCCGCAAGAATTACAGCGATGTACACAAGCGAATAAAGGATTGCCAGGCCCGCATAGGCGACATCCGGTACCTGCCCGTGGGCTGCGGGAGTTATGAAGCTGAGATTCGAGAGATTAGGGAGAAGATAATAAAGCGCTCCGAAAAACCAGCGCGCGACGATACCTCCCGCGGAGCCGGCCAGACTCTTGAGATCCCCGCTGAAGTGTCCAATGATGAAGATGAAGAAGGTTAGCAATGCCGAGAGAGCGGGGGACGAAAAACACGAGAAGAGCAGCGCGATGCCGGTCAGAATCATCAGCTCCACATAGATGAGCAGCACCGCCGGCCAGATGCGGAGCGCTAGCGGATCCCAACCTCGACTGACATAGATTAGGGCAATCGATACTCCTGCACCCATCACCAGGACATTCACCAGCAACGTCAGGCAAAGGCCCAGGTATTTTCCGACGATAAACTCACCACGCCCTACCGGTTTAGCAAAGATCGCGTAAATCGTACGCCGCTCAATTTCCTTGTAGACCAGTCCAACGCCTACAAAGATCGAAATGAAGACTCCAAACAGCAACATTGCGCTCAGGCCGAGGTCCACAATAATCTTTCGTTCCTGTCCGCCTGAAAGGTCGCCAATGAAAACCGCAGCCGCGATCAGGATGAGCACAAACAGGACCAGGTTATAAAGGACACGATCGCGCACCGCCTCGCGAAAAGCGTTGCGTCCAATAGCCGCTATTCGCCAGACCATGCTGTGCCTGGGTATGTCTGAACTTTTTGAGAGTTTCGTCGCTTGGGCCGAGTCCACAGGTATTCTGCCGTTTGTTTCGTGGCTAGTGATGTGGCTGACTACTCTAGCGCAATCCGTGGAATTTCGAAACTGCCGATAATACTTCGCGGGCTTACCCGATCCGATCAGGCCGCGTTAATTGCCAAGTGGCTGCATTGCTTCCACGGCTGCATGGTTAGCGGGAACCGTAAAACTAGAATCGCCTCGCTGCACGCCGTCTTCATTGATGGCGAATCGACGAGTGCCAGACAGACCAGGTCCGGAAGTAATACTTGGAACCGCTGTTGCATAAAACTGCGCCGCTATTCCGGATGAAGTAGGATTTGCCGCAAAGTCGTAACCGCTCTTGGTGCCTGAGGCGAGGACAGTGTCTGTCAGGTACTGCCCCTTCAGATCGTCCAGAGTCCCATAACTAGCGTTGCTTGTCGTCGCGCGATAGGTGGCTTCGCAACTGTGAATTGTGCGTAGAGATGATAAGGCAGAACCTTCATTTGCTGCGCGGCGTGAAGCGAGCAGATTGGGAATAGCGATGGCCGCGAGTATGCCTGTGATAGCCACTACTATGAGGAGCTCAATCAGCGAGAAGCCGTTATGGTCGGGAGATCTATTCATGGTTCTCATTTCCGTAAGAAAATAATCATCAGCGCGGTTGGTGCGTTCGCATTCGGGCGCGCCAGCCTCTATCACCCATGTCTGGGAAGCGCTGCTCATTTTCCTGCAAAACTTCGAAGACCGCGGCTTGAGGAGCTAGTTCTCCGGGCAGAGCGATAGATGCGTCCTGTCTGGCGGCATCCCAGGCGGCGTCGATGTCATTCACGATCAATTGCTGCCAACCACGCGCGGCCCGTGGGTCCAGGAAGATTGCTCTCGCAAATTCTGTCTCAGACTGCGCGCCTCGACCAATGTTCTTTAGTGCGACCGAATGGCGAACCCGCAGGAAGACGGATTGCGGATAAACTCGCGCAGCCTTCGCGAGTGTCTGTTCGGCTGCTAACTGGTTTCCGGCGGAGTCTTGCGCCCCAGCGAGATACGCGTAACAGATTGAGCTGTTGAATCCATGCTCAACCGCATAGCTCAAGTGTGAAATTGCTTCTGCCCCACGCCGTTGATTGTAAAGCCACAACCCGTAACTGAAATGCGTTGCGGCGCTTGATGGAAAAGCGGTCAGCGAAGCGCGGTAGTAGCGTTCGGCGTCGGCAGGATTACTCTGCGCCAAACCATGCAAGACGGTTCCCGTCGCCTGCGCGCTGAACACACCAACAAGGAGTAGCATGACGCCGCACAAGCCGAATGAAGTGACTCGTGAAAGCCTGGCGTTGAAAGTAAATACATGGGACGGCTGATTTGGCGAGGAATCTTGTGAGTTGGGCCGGAGGGTGGCGACCCGATTAATGATCGCTGCTGCGAAGAAGAAAAGTAGACCACCGCCAAAATATCTGAATGACGAACCGCTGGCGCCTGAACTGACTGCAAAAGCCAACATCGCGCCGCCAGCCCCTAAAACCGGCAGCGTTTGATGTTTGCGTTTCAGTGCTTGCCAGAAGTTTCCGACAAGGCTGAGACTTAACAACGCGAATAAAGTAAATCCGACGAGGCCCAACTCTGCAAGCAGTTGAATGTATTCGTTGTGAGCATAAACGGTCAGAAACTCTTCGTTCATCGCAATGAGTGGGCTGTTCGGATGATTCGCGGAAAACTGCGCGCGCGCGACTGGAAACGCAGCTTCGTAATTGTTTCCTCCCACGCCTAGCAATGGATGTGCACGCAACATTTCGAGTCCCACGCCCCAGAAGAGAAAGCGTACGCGAGTGTTGCCGTCGGCGCCCAAATCTTGTCCCAGGCGAGCCACGGTTGAGCTGGGACCGTTCGTGGAAGTGGTTAACGACGGCATCGTTTGGAAAAATAGAATGCAGGCGAGCGCGCCAATCAACAGGCACAAGCGCAATAAAGTACGGCGGCTACGAAACTCTGTAATAACCGTTCCAACAATCAGGAGCGCGAATCCCGCCGACGCGCCGACGAAGGGCGCGCGTTCCAGCGACTGAAGCGTTGCCAGCCAACCGAGCATCGCGGTTATGCCGCAAGCGAGTGCAATTTGCCGGCGGTTAACATGCAGCGACAGCGAGGCGAACAGGATCGCAGCCATCGCCATTATCTCGCCGAAACCGCCGGAACCGCGCAGTACCGGCTTGAGATCATTCCGGAGGTTTCCATCGGTGAGTGATGCTCCGAACCATGATTCGATGGCACAGGCAATAGCCAGCACGCAAACTATCCCAGCCAGGGCAACGAAAGAAGAGTGGAGGAGTCTTGGATTCCGTGCCACCGAAGACATCACCAGGAAGAAGACCAGATAGATGGTCCACTGCAGGCTGAGATGAATGGCTGCATAATGACTGGCGGCCCAAGCCGTCGAAAGCCAGTTCCAAACAACAAAAAGGCCCAGCGTGGAAATTACGAGAATAGTAACGTGCTCGACGCGAACACTCGAGTTCTTTGGCCGGCGCTTGATAAGAAGAGCTAAGGCCAGAGTAAGCAAAACGGAGAGTCCCAGCTCCTGGCGCCATGGCAGGCCATTCACTGAAGGTCGGGGAATGCCAGGTAGGTGGGGAGTCAGCAGCACGAGGGGCCACATCGCGCCAACGATGAAGAGTGGGTAACGACGGAAGAGAAGAGCATGTCCAGTCAGCATGTTGAGAAAGGCAGAATTGCCGGGCGTTTGGTCTGAGGCCCTCTGGCATTTCGCTGGGTCGAGCCGAAGGGTTTGTTTGCGGATGGCTTCCGGCATCGCCCGCTGAAATGTGATTTCGTTTTCCACTAGATCTCCGCGGCTTAAGGATTGACAGTACCTAAAAGTTCAAGCACAGCGCGGACCAAAAGGTTCGGCGCTGTGCTTGAGTGTGAAGGTGGTTATCTCAGCCTAGTTGCCGATGGGTGAACCAGACGTGGCGCTCGGGGCCGTGGTCGAGCTCGCAGTCGCGGCATAAATAACGCCCGTCGCGTCAGACGAGAACTGGCGGGTGCCGGTTGCCGTTCCAGCGCTAATATCGGCCGGCGCGGCGCCGGTGACATAAACGTTCGCCGTACCTGAAGTGCCCGGGGTTGCAAGGAAGTTGTAACCGCTCTTTACTCCACTGCCGAGGACGCTGTCGATCAGTCCCTGGCCTTGCAGGGCAGTGAGATCGCCATAGGCGCCATTGCCGACAGTATTAGCATACGTGGCTTCGGCACTGGTCATGCTGCGGACCGAAGAAATGGCTGAGGCTTCGTTAGCAGCGCGCTTCGAAGCAAGCAGGTTGGGGATAGCGATGGCGGCGATAATGCCGATGATCGCGACCACGATGAGGAGTTCTATCAGTGAGAAGCCCTCTTGGCGTTTGTTGGTAATCATTTTCTCGTGCTCCTTATTGAAGAAAGTGTTTTGGAAGTTTCTCGCGCCAACCGCCTTCGTTCTGAGGGTGTTTTCAACGCGAAGAGTGTCGTCTGCTTGAGTATCAAGAATCCGCGCTCTGTGAGTAGGGAGCATTCCCTAAGAGGGCGTGGACTTTCAAACATTTGCTGTGACGTGTAAGACTCAAGCACAGCGATAACCCTCAGGTCCCGCGCTGTGCTTGAGGTTAAGATTTACGTTTTGACCCTAGTTGCCGATGGGTGAGCCGGACGTGGCTGTCGGGGCCGTGGTTGCACTGGCCGTGGCGGCATAGATAACGCCCGTAGCATCAGAGCTGAACTGGCGGGTGCCGGTTGCGGTTCCAGCGCTGATAGACGCAGGCGCAGCGCCTGTAACATAAACGTTTGCCGTACCTGAAGTGCCCGGGGTGGCTGCGAAGTTGTAACCGCTCTTTACTGCACCGCCGAGGACGCTGTCGATCAGCCCCTGGCCTTGAAGGGCGGCAAGGTTACCGTAGGCGCCGTTGCCAACGGTGGCGGCGTAAGTGGCTTCGGCACTGGTTAAAGTGCGAATAGAAGCCGTGGCTGAGGCTTCATTAGCAGCGCGCTTGGAAGCGAGCAGGTTGGGGATAGCGATGGCGGCGATAATACCGATGATCGCGACGACGATGAGGAGTTCTATCAGTGAGAAGCCCTCTTGGCGTTTGTTGGTAATCATTTCTTTATTCGTGCTCCTTAAGAGAGAAAATTGTTGAAGGTTTCTCGCGCCAACGGCCTAGTCCTCGCGATTAAATGCCGCGCAGAGCGCGAAGCTGTCAGGCGGGTCAGTTACAAGGGCCGTGCCACCAGCTAGACTTTGGAAATAACCCTGATTTATTGAGGTTTTGATTGAAACGAACTTTGCTAACTGGCAGGCATGGGACTTTGTGACAAATTACGGCAGGACGGTAATGACGGATTCCGTCAAAAGGTAGACCACGCGTTGATCAGGAGGATAGAGGAGTTTGATGAGGGCTCAGCTTTCGCCCGCGCCGACGGCAAACTCGGGTTCGTCGTCATCCCGGCGACGCGGCGTCGGATCGGATGCACGACGGCGCGGGGTTGAATCCGAAGTGCGCCGCTCGTCCCGCATCTGGGCGGTCAAACTTCGGATACCGTGCTTGTCGAGCAGATGGCGCAGCGATCGTACGGACAAGCCGAGTAGTTCAGCGGCATTTGTCTGGTTGCCGGCAGTCCGGCGCAGGGCTTCGAGCACGTAGGTCTTTTCCAGCTGGTCCAGGTGTGGAGTAAGCTTGATACCCTCTTCCGGGAACTCAAGACTCTGAGCAATGCGATAGGGGTTGTAGTTTGTAATTTTTTCAGGCAGACGCTCGGGCTGAATCGAGTCGGTTGTTTCCAAAGCTACGGCGCGCTCGATGGCGTGTTCGAGTTCACGAACATTTCCCGGCCACGTATATTGTTCCAGCAAATGCACCGCACCTTCGCTAATGGCCAAACTTCGACCGGCGTCTGCGCAAAACTTTTCGACGAAGTGCTGTGCCAGTTCCGGGATGTCCTCGGGCCTTTCGCGCAGCGACGGCAGCTCAATGGGAATGACGGAGATACGGTAATACAGATCTTCGCGAAAAGTTCCGTCCTTTACCATGCTAGCGAGATCGCGATTGGTAGCGGCGATGACACGCGTATCAACCGTGGTCTCTTCAGTGGCGCCCACCGGTCGCAGCTTTCTCTCCTGCAACACGCGCAGAAGTTTCACCTGCATGGCTGGAGACATCTCGCCGATCTCATCGAGGAAAACTGTGCCCGTGTTAGCGGCTTCAAAGAGTCCTTTGCGGTTCGTGTTAGCTCCCGTGAAGGAACCCTTCACGTAACCAAAAAGTTCCGACTCCAGCAACGTCTCAGTGAAAGCGCCGCAGTTGATCGAAACAAAAGGTTTCTCCGCGCGCGGGCCGAGGTCATGAATGGCGCGCGCGACTAACTCTTTTCCGGTCCCTGATTCGCCGGTGACCAGCACGGTCGACTGCACATGCGCCACAGTCTCAATCATCTGGTAGAGCGCTTGCATCTTCGCTGAGCGGCCGATGATGTTGTTAAGTTTGCCGCGACTGCGCTGGCCCTGGATTAAGGCCTTGTTTTCCTCGAGCAGCGCTTCCTTCTCTTTGATTAGGGAAATCTTTTCGAGGGCGCGCGCGACGGTTTCCTTAAGCAACTCGTTGTCGAAAGGCTTCTGAACGAAATCATAGGCGCCCAACAGAAAAGCTTCGCGAGCGCTGTCCACATTCGCAAAGGCCGTCATCATTACCACCTCGACATCAGGTAACAGCTCGCGTGTCGCACGCAGCAACTCGATACCATTCATGTCGGGCATTCTCACGTCGGAAATAATCAGGTCGGAAGGGGCAGCGCGTAACAACTCCATCGCCTCCTTACCGTTGCCGGCCGAGCGGACACTATGGCCCTCGCGCTGAAAAAGGTGCGTCAAGAACTGACGCATCCCTAATTCATCATCAACTACTAGAAGGTTAGCCATAACAAAATCAGAGGTCAGAAGTCAGAGATCAGAAGTCAGAAGTTGTTTCGAGTTCCGAGCTCCGAGTTCCGAGTCCAGGATTAAACCAGGAAGCTTTTGGTCACGAAAACTCGAAACCCGGAACTCGAAGCTAGACTTCTTTTTCGCTGGGCAATTCAATTGTGATCGTTGTTCCTTGTCTTTCCCGGCTGCGCACGTTAATTGTACCACCATGATCGCGAATGATTTGATAGACAATTGAAAGTCCCAGCCCCGTTCCTCCGGTAGTCGAGGAAAAAGGCTCGAAGAGATGTTCCACCTGTTCCGGCGACATTCCCCGGCCCGTATCGGAAAAAGCTATGCGCAAGCGATTGGGCGAATGATTCTGCAAGGTGGCCCGCAAGGTGCCGCCGTCAGGCATCGCCTGCAAAGCATTGCGCGCCAGATTCCAAAAAACCTGCCGCAACTGTTCCGAGTCGGCATCGATCAAAACGGGCACGCCCGGCACCTCCTCCTCGATGATTTGACTCTCGTTCATTTCCTCGCTATGACGCAGCAGGGTAAATGTTTGTTTCAATAGTTCTCCCACATCAACCTGCGACTGGATGATTGAACGAGGGCGCGCGTAACTTAGAAAATCGCTGATGATTCGGTTCAATCGATCAGACTCGCGCAGAATAATCTCCATGAGCTCTGTTTGCGACGACTCCTGCTCCATGTCAGCGCGCAGCATCTGAATCGACCCACGCATCGCGGCGAGCGGGTTGCGGATTTCATGTGCAATCGAAGCAGCCATGCGGCCAATCGCGGCGAGCCGGTCCTGGCGGCGCGACGTTTCCTCCAGAGCGCGAATGTGAGTGAGATCCTGAAAGGTAATAACTGTGCCCGTGGTTTCGCCGGTCTCAGCGAAAAGCGGCGAGACACTGAAACCAAGCCGGAGTCGCAGCCCATCCGCAGTCAGACAGTCGGCTTCAAAACGCGGGCTGGCGTCTCCCAGTCCGGCGCTGTCCATTGAATCGGCAACGATCTGCTTAATGTCCCCGAAGAAGATCGAGGCATCCTGACCGCGCACGTCCGCTTCGTCATAGCCGGTGATTTCTGCGGCGGCCGCGTTGAACGAATAAATGCGGCCCTGCAAATCGGTGGTTACCAGGCCCGAACGTATCGACTCCACAATCCGCTCGTGCAAGGCGCGCAAAGTTGCCAGCGACTGCGTGGCCGCTTTCAAACTCTTGTCGGAGCGGGATTGGCGCTCGGCCAAACGCGCAGACAATAGTCCGACGACCAGGAAAGCAATATCGAAGAGACCTATGGACTGAAAAGTTTGTACGCGTCCCGCCTCGAGCAAATCACGGGTCGGCGGCTGGCTGACGCCACTAAGGACGGCGAGGGCGCTGGCGGTGAATGCCACCGCACACCCTAACGAAATCACGACGGCGTCTCGCGGACCGAGAAACAGACTCGAACAGGCAATGACAACTATGTAAAGCGCGATGTAGGGCGAGTGAATAACGTCAGTGGTCCAGACGAGCCATGTGACGAGGATGATGTCAATGAAAAATTGGAATCGCGCCTGAAACAGCAGCGCTTGGGAAAAGCATCGAGCGAGCGCGTAAAGAATTGTGAGACCGCAAACGACAAGCAGCGCCGGCAACGCATCCATCCACGCCCGGTTGCCGCTGCCGCGAACCCAGAAAGCGCGGGCGCAAAACAGAAATAGCGCAGCGGCGACACGGCCGACGATCAGCCACCAAAGCTTCTGCCCAAGCGTGTACCTTCGTTCTATTGCGTCTTCCAGGCGCATCGTCCGCTCCAGCCTATCGTTAGTGGCCTGATGTCCGATAACCTTTAGCTTGTCGTTGCGCCACGACAAACTTAAAGTTTATCGGACACTTTACCAGCCTACCACAGAGCGCTTGCGCTGCGGCAAAGATAAGTCCAAAGTCCAACGTCCACAGTCCAGAGTCAATCTAACAGGACATTGGACATTGGACTTTGGACATTGGACAAACTAACAGGCTATGACAAAGGTTGAAGAAGACGCGAACAGAAGTTCTGACGAAGACGGCGGGTCGTCAACATCACAAGCAGCGGAGTTGCAGGAAGGGCTCGACTACTACGTTGAGAACGGCCTCCTCGTGTTCACTGCCGCGTTCCTTCTCAAGCGCGGTTACTGTTGCGAGAGCGGCTGCCGCCATTGCCCCTACGACTTCACCGGCGAACGGGCAAAGCCAGAGGAATGATCTCGAGCTGTCTGAGCTAAAATGACGTGTCGACTCGTTGCTACTCCCTATGGTTTCAAAATCCCGCTGGAGAGATCACTGTTTTTTCTCCGGAACTGGTAAACCAGGACACGTATCAGGAAAGTTAGGATCGTCCAGGTATTTTTCTCTATCTTCCCGGCTAAGATTATGTGGCAAACGCGTGCAGGCTTCTTTAATAATGCCCTCCCTCCATAATGGCCAGAGGCGCACCGTGCCATCATAGCCCGCGGTCGCCAGCCAATGCCCATCAGGGCTGAAGTCAATTGCATTCACGTTCTTGTGCGGGATCGCAACGCCGCGACCGGTCGTGTTTGAGGCCGACAACTGTACGTTTCCTGGGTTGATCGATGCCTGCCATTGCCCATTGAGAGGCTCGGCCGTCCTCCTTACATCAATCGCCCGCTCCCAATTGATTGACTCCAATGCCAATTCCTTTCGGCCTCCAGAAATCGCTTGCGGCCGCTCCGGCTCTTCAGAATCTCGACCGGTGTGTTCGTGTGTTATCCAAGCCACTTCCTCGCCTGTTGCCGCGTCCCACACGAGCGTCTTTGCTGCTGGCCCAATCCAGGTACCGTGTGAAAGGGAACCGCCCTCAGTGTTTGTCGCCAGCCACTTGCCGTCGGGGCTGAAGAATACTGAAATGACTCGGTCTTCGTGTTTCATGAGGCGCACTTCACGCCAGTTTGGGGCCTCGAATGCGAATAGCTGTACCGCGAGCCGATCAATCACAACCACTCGTTGCCCGTCAGTGCTGAAAGCCACCATAAAAATGCCTTCATATTGCTTTGAGATGACTTTGCGCCAGCTTGCCGTCTCAAACATCTGCACTGTATTTCCATTTAACGCGATCAGCCACCGGCTATCCGGGCTGAAGGCTACGTTCGAAACTTCAGCCTCGTATTTTAGATTGGCTACCTCATGCCAATCAGTCGTCTGAAATACTCGTGCCGAACCGTCACTACTGCCGGTCGCCAACCAACGACCATCGGCACTATAGGCCGTGGCCTTTACCTGAACCTTTTCGCCGTGTTCCAAGCGGACGGCTTCCTTTGCATCTGTCGCCCACTCCATGACATTTCCGTCGCTGTGCCCGGTCACCAGCCAGCTTCCATCCGGGGCAAGGGTTGCAGTGGTCGCAGGCTGTACGACGCGGGTTATTTCTTCTCCGGAAGCTACGTCCCATACTCGTGCAATCGAGTCGGCGCCCATGGTGACCAGGTAGCGCCCGTCCGAACTGAACGCTTCAGGCTCACCAGGATTCCTACTAGACCAAAGCGGCAACTTCTCTCTCTCGAATTCCGTGAACTTTACTGTCTTGTTGGCGTCGCGAGTAACCAGCCACAATCGAACGTCTCTGTGCCCACTTCCCATCGCCAACCAGCGTCCATCTGAACTGAAAACCGGAGGACCCCCTGCCGGATCAGTGACATAAGCTACCAGTGCCAAAGGCTGTTGCTGGGGTTTGGTTACCTCCCATACCTTTGTGCCACCGTTCGCTGATGTCACCAACCAACGGGAATTTGGGACAAAGGCCACCGCAAAGACATCACCCCCCTCGGCGGGCGTTATCTTTGCGATTTCAGTCCAGGTAGTTGTCTCGTACACGCGTGCTAACCCAGAGTGATAAGCTGCTGTGGCTAACAAGCCACTATCGGAACTGAAAGCAGCAGACCAAACAAATTGGCCGTTGGGCAATTCCTTCGTCTGTTTCCAGGTGGTCGTGTCCCACACGCCCGCAAAATGACCAAGACCAATCACAAGCCACCTGTCATCCGGGCTGAACGAGAGGGTCGTGTGCGTAATTCGGTCTTGCGGTGACTGTAGGTGTTGAAGTTCCTTTTGGCTGGCCACATCCCACACTCTGGTCCCATCGGTGCTCTTTGTTGCCAGCCAGCGTCCGTTATGACTAAACGCAAGGGCCAGCAGCCGACCCTCGTGGGCCTTCCAAGCCTTAGTTGTCGGGGATGGCAGAAGGTTCACTCCTCGAGCCAGGGTCTCGTATCCTTCCGGAGTCCATGCAGATTTCAGGGACTCAACTGCCAGCAAGCTGCTCCGCACGAGGTCTTTACCCTGGTAATCCCACTCTGAGTCAGCTACGTTCCGCAATTGCCGGGCTACAGCCAGGTTTTTTTGCTGAACTGCTTCCTCGCGACGCGCCTCGGCCTCACCTCGCGCGATACCTGCCTCTACGAACTGCCTTCTCAAAGACTTGTTGGCAGTCTTTACAGACTCGTTGAGACGCACAGCAACCTGCTTTTGTTGAGTCGCTTCTTTGCTCTTTGCTAAAGCAATATCCTTTTGTTGCTCGGCGTTCTTTTTCTCTACTGCGGCAGCGACTGATTTTTCGCCGGCAATGCGGGCCTGGGTCTCAGCATTGGCGCGCTGCTCTTTCGCCTCCTTCAGAGCCGCTACCGCTTCATCCTTGGCCTTGAGCGCATAGGTCTGCTGTCTTTGGGCTTCATTCTTTTGACCGTAGGCGTAGACACCCATAGCGAGCGAAAAGATGAACGCTATCGCGAAAATCAACGCCGTGAGGCGCGTGCGTTTGATCTCTTTTCTCCGACGGGCTTCCTCGCCGGCAATCTGTGCATCACGCGCGGTGACGCTCTCGTCCAGAAAATTCATCGCCGATGCAAACTCAGGATGATAACGTCTAGCCCAAACCTGATTCGGATTAGTTAACTCGCGCCACGTTAACGCCACCCCCAGGTCAGGGTCGCGCCATAAACCAGCTTTGCCTTCGTTGTAGAGCACAGCCGTTTCGGCGAGGCGACGATAGATGCGCGCTGAACGCGACTCTTCGTCGACCCAAATTTTTAGCCGATCCCAGTTGCGGATGAGGCTCTCGTGCGAGATGTCGATCAGCGACTCGCGGTTTAGTTGAACGCGTGCGCCCGTCAGCGCGTCAGTTGTCGGTGGCATCAGAAACGATCGACCTTCGCGCCGGAACACTTCGACGACAGCTACCACCGCCGCTTCGGCCGCCCCGGTCAATTCACAAATCTCCCCGACTTCCATCG